>Ga0075425_100005476_pt1 | contig 13199 bp, 16 predicted proteins | sample SoiMethybrSBSTD4_FD_75300 | JGI IMG/M metagenome (GOLD analysis project Ga0075425, IMG submission 75300) | Bulk soil microbial communities from a Populus tree surrounding site in Tennessee, USA - Soil MetaG P. TD hybrid SBSTD4 | ecosystem: Environmental > Terrestrial > Soil > Tree plantation...
TTGGCAAAAAGCGAGCTTCAGGCCCGGTTCAGCTTTCCGTCCCTAACCTCAATGGCGCGCGGCTGGCGCAGTGAGGGTGCTATGTCGAGACCAGGCATTGGAATTGCGATCATCGTGCTCGCGACCGTGTTGTCGGGCGTGGCACTCGGCAAAGGTGGAGGCCACGGCCACGGCGGCGGACACGGTGGGGGTCACGGTGGTGGCCACGGTGGAGGTCACGGTGGTGGCCATCATTTCGGCGGCGGTCATTTCCGGGGAGGGCATTTCGGGGGCGGACACGCCCATTTCGGTGGCAGACACCACGGCGGTGCCAGATTCGCTTTCTCGCACGGCGGCTTTCATGGCCATGGCTTCGGACGCACCGCGATGAACTCGCTGTCGCATGCTCGCGGATGGCGTCATGGCCGTCTGCTAGGCAACCCGGCGGCGCGCGGGCAATTCGCCGCGGCTGCGGCGCTGGCGGGCTGGCATGGCGGCCACTTCGCAAACGGGTGGTGGCGGCACCGCGACGGCTTTTACGGCTGGGTCGGCCCGCTGTTTTGGCCGTTCGCCTATCACGACATCTATGACTACACGATCTGGGGCGACTACGGCTTCTGGTACTACGGTTACCCTGACATCTACGCCGGGATATTTGGGCCTTACGGCTACAATGACCTGATGGGTTATTTGCCGCAGCGTTCCTATCGGCGGCATGCCCGAGCCTCATCGTTGGAGCGATTGTGCGGCGATGAAAGCCGCGACATCGCGGGTCTGCCGATCGATCAGATTGAGCAGGCGATTGAGCCCAGCGAAGCGCAACGCATTGCTCTTGAGGAACTCGGCAATGCGTCAATCCAGGCTGCCCAGACCATTCGCGCGGCGTGCCCGACGCAGGTCGTGCTGACGGCGCCCGGCAGGCTGGCAGCCATGCAGCAGCGCATCGAGGCGATGAACTCCGCGGTGGCGAACGTGCGTTCGCCGTTGGAGAGGATCTATGGCCTGTTGGGTGATGAACAAAAGGCGCGCTTCAACGCGCTCGCCGAAGATCAGCGGAAACAGGCTGCCGCGAATAACCCCAATGGTGGACTCGCCGAAAGCTGCGGTGCTGCGCAGTCTGCGACGTTTGAGTGGCCAATGGGCGAGATCGAGGACCGTTTGCATCCGAACGATGCCCAACGCGCCGCGCTGAAGCGGCTTCAGGACGCAAGTAGCAAGTCCGCCGACATGCTCAAGGCTGCTTGCAAGACCGACGAGCCTGTTACGCCGCCGGCGCGGCTAGCTGCGATCGCCAAGAGGCTCGATACCATGCTGCAAGCGGTGAAATTGGTCCGCGCCGCACTTGAGGATGTCTACGCAACACTAAGCGATGAACAGAAAGCGCAATTCGAGGGCATCGGACAAAATCGAACGGCACGAGCGGCGTAGAATCACGCATCATGCGGTTCCTCCCGGCAACGCAGGGTGCATCGATAGCGTGAGTAATTCGTGCGTCAGGTTTAGGCGCAGGTTAGATTCATTCCTGCCGAGCGGGCAGCTCACCTGACGCCTCCCTCAGAGGAGTTTCCTCTTCACATCCTCATTGCTTGATGGGACGCCTGCGACACACGCGCCCGGTTCCAAGCGCCATTTTCTCGTCACGTTTGAAAAACGGATCGTTGCATTTCCGGCACGGAATGTCGCTGCCAGATCGCCTAGGGTCATGCGGGGTATCGAATGCATTCCTGGCTGTCGTGAGGATCCTTATGGTTCGGATAGATCACGGGCGGCGAGATGGAGAAAGTATGATGAAGAAGTTTTGGCTGGGTACGGTCGGATTAGTAGCGTTGGTTCTGGCCGCTCCCGCGTCCGCAGCTGACTTGGGTGCGCGACCTTACACGAAAGCGCCACCTCCCATGATCGCACCGATCTACGATTGGACCGGGTTTTACATCGGCGCCAATGGCGGCTGGGGTCAGGCTCACGCCTGTTGGGATTTGATCGATGTAACCGGAGTGACTTTCGCTGACGGTTGCCGTGACGCCTCTGGCGGCCTCGTCGGTGGACAGATCGGCTATCGCTGGCAAGCGGGAGGCTGGGTCTTTGGTCTCGAAGCTCAGGGCGATTGGGCCGATCTCAGCGCCTCGCGGGTCAGTCTGCTCAACCCCTTGGTCTCGGAGACCGCGAAGGTTGATGCCTTGGGCCTCTTCACCGGCCAGATCGGCTACGCCTGGAACGCTTCGCTACTGTACGTCAAGGGCGGCGGCGCAGTAACGAGCAATCGTTTTGACGCCTTCTCGACATTTGGCGGACTCGGTCTGGCCTCGCTGAGCTCGACCCGCTGGGGCGGCACGATTGGCGTCGGTTGGGAATTTGGATTCGCGCCGAACTGGTCGGTCGGTGTCGAATACGACCACCTTTTCATGGGTAACGATAACAACTCGTTCTCGGTCGTAAATCCCATCGTCGCCGGTGCGCTCAACCGGATCAGCGAGGACATAGATATGATCACGTTACGGGTCAACTATCGCTTCGGCGGCTACGGCGCCCCATTTGCGCCCCGCTACTGATCTCTTAAATCTGCAGCAGATCAAAAGCCCCGGCTTTATCGGTCCGGGGCTTTTTGTTGCCTAAACGCTGCCTCCCGAATGAGGCATGCGGGGCTGCTTCATCCTCAACCGGCGCTGCTATCGCCAATCAGGACCCCCGTGCCCAATTTTCCCGTGCATCGATGCCGGGTTGTTATTGACCTATCGCGGCAAATCACTTCACCAATTCACAGCGTCACAATGCAAGTGTGAACATGTTCACAATCTCGCTTCTGGGGCAGAAGGGCGGCACAGGAAAGACCACGATCTCCGTGGGGCTTTCGGTTGCCGCCGCATTGGCCGGTCATTCGGTTGCCATTATCGATCTCGATCCGCAGGCGACAGCCACCAGGTGGAAGGGCCGGAGATCGGAAGATGGTCCTGCCGTGGTTTCGGCACCGGCCAGCCGCCTGCAGCTGACTCTGACGACGGCCGAAACCAGCGGCGTTGAGTTTGCGATCATCGATAGTGCCGGGCGTTCGGACGACAGCGCGCTCGCCGCGGCTCGAGCGGCCGACCTCGTGCTGGTACCGACGAGGACCAGCATCGTCGAACTGGAGACGCTGCCGCAGGTCAACGATCTGCTGCGACTCGCCCGCACCAAGTCCGCCATGGTGGTGCTGAACGGAATACATCCGAGTGTCAGGGCATCCGCCATCTCCGAGGCCAGAGAGATGCTCCAGAAACTCTACGGCCTATCCACTTGCCCCGTGCATCTGTGCCAGCGCCTCGCCTATGCCGAGGCGATGGTGACGGGATCGACGCCGCAGGAACGTGACCCGGAAGGCAAGGCCAGTCAGGAGCTCAACGATCTCTTCAGATTCGTTCGTGACGCCGTGAACAATCCAAATCTTGGACTGGAGCGACGCATCCGAGGGGTCGAAGCAGCGCTCGAAGCCTTCAAGGCACTGATGTCCCAGAAGACACCAGTGCGTCAGCAATTGAAACTGTGAAGCGGGGATCGCGTGTCGAGAATGGCGGACATTCAAAGGCAGCTTGAGAAAACCGGCAGCGGGCGAATGGCTTCGCTTCCTGCCGGCGATGCGACCGTAGGGCACAATCCGAAGGGCGAGCCCAGGCCTGTCGCAGCGAGCAGGGAGGGCAAGGTGCATATCGGGGCTTACCTCAATCCCGATTTCAAGCGGGGCCTCCGGATGGTGCAGGCCGTCACAGGCGAGGACATTCAGGGCCTGCTGGCTCGCGCTCTCAACGATCTGTTCCGCGCCCACAATGTCCCGGTGGTCGATCAGAACTGATTTATCGAGACGCTGAGCAGAACATCCGCGTGTTCGGCGCTGACTTGAAAAAGCGCCTTCAGGCAAGTCGAGGAACGCGACTCAAAAAATCTGGGCTTGTGATCCCGCGTCTTTCCCCTTCCGCAGACATGCGATCGTATCGGCGAGTTCGACCGCGAAAAGGGACAGCGTGAGGCCCACCATCGGCACTGCAGGAATCAGATACCGCAGGATGTCGAGGGTGTGCGCGCCGGCGGCGGTCACGATCGAAGCCGACCACATGACGATTACGATACCCGCGCGCGTCACGAACTTGGGGCGCCGACGCAACGCTGCGGTCGCCACCCAAAATATGATGGCGACAACGAAGACGGCAGACAGCGCCTTGAACAGATAGGCGGAGATGCTTGGGAAATCGGACAGTAGGCCGATCCGAACCGGTCCGCCTTGCAGGTCGACCGACTGAGCCGCCCGGCCGTGCCGCGCCATGATGTCCGGCACGAGCGGCACGTCGTCGTTCGACACCGGTATGGCAGGCTCGAGTCCGTAGGGCGGCCATGCGTTCGACACCCCATAGGCAATCTGACGGACGAACTTTTCAGCGTAGGCCAGTGGCCGGTCGCGCACCGCAGCCACAAAGATGCGTTGATAGGCTGCAGCCGCGCCGGCGGCGTTCCCGGCTTCGCCGGCGACGTCTCGGTCCAGCGCGGTGTCGAAGAGGCAAGCGTCGCCAAAGAACCCGAGCACGGGCCAACGACCCGGCTCCGCGGCGAAGTCAGCGGCAAGCCGGGCGATCATGGCCTCGCCGCGGTTGCCGGCCACCGACATGATCTCGCGTCGTGCTGCATCACTTGCAAGCACGATGTTCAGGTGATTGCAAAACAGTGTCTTGGGGACGAACACCGCCGAGGCTTGATCGGAGTCGGAAGCCCCGAACCGGGAACCGGTGGCAAGGAGCGCCAGTGCCGCCACGACGGACACAGCAATCACGGCAAGGCGCGCGGGCGTGTCCGGCCGTGCGAGGTGCACGCCCACCGGGATGGCGGCAATTGGAACCAGGATGCCTTGCGATCTGAAGCACACTGCGAGCGCCGCGCACACGATGGAAGCCGCGACAGCGTAGCATCGCGCGGTTTCGCCGACGCAGGTTGCAACGAGCAATCCAATCACCGCCAGATTGAGGAGGACCGCAAAGAGAAGCTCTGCGGTGAGGACGTTTCTGAACAGCAGCAGGCCCGGATACATCGCGACGAGGATGATCGGCACGAGCCCAACGGCGTTGCGCGTCGCCGCGTGGGCGGTTGCTGCAAGAGCCAGGATCAGGACGGCCCACGCCGCCTGCTGCACGCGCACCACCGTCCCGAAGCTGCCTCCTAACGCGAAAGTCACTGCAAGGAATGTCGGGTAGCCCGGATCGCGCCCACCCGCCACCGTCGGTTTCCCGGCCTCGAGCGTGAGAAGCGCAGACTCCACGAAGGAAGGCGTGTCGCCCCAGATGATTGGAACCGCCGGCCTGAACGAACCGACGATCGCCAACAGCAGCGCGGCCCATGCCAGCACGGTCCATGCGGATCCACCGCCTGGCCGGGCGGGTCCGCCCTCTATACGTGCTGGTGCTTCGCGGTCGGACCGCACGATCAATGTCCACACGGGATGAAGTGCCGCCCAGCATCATGCTAGGACCAGCTTGCACAGTTGCATAGCGCAGGTATCCGCGGATCGCAGCAATATGAAGCACGTCGCCACGCCGCCGCGAGCACGCATGATCAATCGCGGTAGGGCGACATGCATAGCTAATGGGATATGGTTTGACCCATCCGGAGCGGTTCCGCTCAGGGAAACCACGAGCTACTAGCGGCCTCCGATCTAAGATAATTGCGCGTACCAGGTTCCCGCTTGACTCACACATGGCTCGATGGTGACATGTAAATCAATAGCCAATGGGTTATCCAATGCCGAGGGCTCAGAGCAATCTTCAGGCTTCAAGCCTCGGGACGAAGAAGGAGGAGAAACGGGCATGAAGAAGAGCGCGCTGCAGAACGGCAAGTCTCCTTCCCAGCTGATAGACGAGAGAATCAAGGATCTAGGCGACTGGCGAGGCAAGATGCTCAGCCGGATCCGCGCCTTGGTCAAGGAAGCCGATCCCGAAGTCGTCGAGGAGTGGAAGTGGAGAGGGGTTCCGGTGTGGTCGCACGACGGATTGATTTGCACAGGCGAGACTTACAAGAACGTCGTGATGATGACCTTCGCCAAGGGAGCGGCTCTGAAAGATCCTTCGAGCCTCTTCAACTCCAGTCTTGAGGGCAACACACGGCGTGCCATCGATTTCCACGAGGGCGAGAAGATTGACGAGGAGGCGTTGAAGTCTCTCGTTCGCGCCGCCGTGACGCTGAACAAGTCCAAAGCCCAAAGCTGATCAACGGCATCAAGCAGTTTCCGTGGATTAGCGTTGCTCGATAGCCGACAGCCAACTGGGTCATAGTTCGTGATGCCAGACCCCCATGACATCTTCAGAGCGTTGGCCGATCCAACTCGGCGGGCTCTCTTCGAACGACTATGTCGCAAGGGAGAGCAGACGGTCGCGGCTCTGACGGCTCGTGCCGGGATCTCGCAACCAGCCGTCTCAAAGCATCTTGGGGTGCTGAAGCAGGCCGGGTTGGTGCGAGACCGTCATGAAGGTCGCCAGACACATTACAGCGCCCAGCTCGCCGCGCTGGCTCCGCTGATCGACTGGACCAGCCAGATGGCCGGCTTCTGGCAAAGTCGGTTCGACCACCTCGAAGATCTACTCAAAAGGATGGATCAATGACGAATACTGCGACCGAAACGCTCTCCGTCGTTGTGGAACGGGACGTACCCTTTCCGCCGGAAAAGATCTGGCGCGCGCTCACGCAACCACACCTCATTGAGGAATGGCTGATGAAGAACGACTTTAGGCCTGTCGTGGACCATCGTTTCAATCTTCGCGCGGACTGGGGGACTGTCGACTGTCAGGTCCTTGCAGTCGAGTCGAACAAAACGTTGTCCTACTCCTGGGCGGCCTATGGTCTTGAGAGTGTCGTCACTTGGACTCTCACCCCAACGAGCACGGGGACCCGCTTGCGCATGGAGCAGTCGGGCTTCCGGCCCGATCAGCAGCAGGCCTACAAGGGCGCCAACGCCGGGTGGCGGCAATTCTTTACGGCCCTGGAGCAGGTGTTGGCGCGGATCGATTGAGGTGTTCCGGCACGATTCGGAGGTAGACCCTTTGCAGAGCCGCATAACGTGAGCATCTGCCGACAGCAGCGACATGATATTTAGCGCATCGAGGACAGGGGGCTTGTCAATCGGGCAACAATGGCACGCGGCCAGAAGGAGCAACACACCTAGCCAAGCAGAACAAGATAGAGCAGGGCTCCGCTCAGGGCCGCCGCGATCGCCCAGAGAATGGGATCAAAGCTGTCGTCAGTCGGCTTGGTATGCATCGAACCATCTCGTTTGAAGTCTCGACTTCAAAGAAGATTCAATTGGGTCCGCGAGCTGGAGTGGCTCGCGGCTCATCATTCATCGGGAAATATTTTGGGGCGCTCGGCTATTCGGAGGCCACGAGCGGTTCCGCCCACCCTGCTGCAAGAGTCTTGATCCGCTCAAATTTCAGGGTCGCCGGTTTTCCCGCTCGGACGATGGTCGCTCTCTTGCGCTCGTCGAAGGGCAAGGTCATTGCTCTCGCTACCGCGGAGCGCAATTTCATGGTGCCGTGATTTGTGAGGGTTACCAGCTCTTCCGGGTCAAAGGCCATTTTACGCGCCTGTACTTACGGCTGGCTCGAAGAACCAGCTCACACGCCCCGAATGCCCATTGGAGATCTTAATCGAGCCCGGTTAAGGGTTGGTTGCCCTCACGACGGCTTGTGCCCCGATCATGCGTCAGCGCGGCAACCTCTGAGAAAGAGCGCCGCGCAACTTCTGACTCGACGTTCGATTTCCGCGCGGCTCGGCGGCTGCTTGTGGCCGAACATGACCGCGCGCTGAGGCTGGAAGGCCAGCATGCCAAGCAGCATTCCGGCGGCTGCCTGGGCGTCATCAAGCTCGATTAAGCCGCGTTGCCTCGCCGATCGCAGCCAGCCCGCCAGCGCATCCTCGGTTCGGCGGATTGCCTTGTGATAAAACGTCTCGGCAATCTCCGGGAATTTGTCGCTCTCGCCCAGGATCACCCGTTGCAGCGTGATAACCTCGGCGTCGAGCACGAGTTCGGCGCAGACCAGCAAAGCGTCCGTCAGCGCGGACTCAACATCGCCGCCTTTGCAGGCATGCAGGTTGACGATGGAGACGAAACGGTCGATGCGGTCCGTCACCATCGCTTCGAATAGCGCCGCCTTGTTGGGAATGAGCCGGTACAGTGTTTTGGTGGAAATAGCCGCGCGCCGCGCCACGTTCTCCATGGAGGTGGCGGCATAGCCCGAAGCGGCAAACTCGTGGCGCGCCGCGTCGAAAATTAGCGCTAGCGTGTCCTCATCTGACCTGACCTGCGGCCGTCCGCGGCCGCGCTGCGGCGCCGCCTCGCCGTTCACATCCTTCGTCTTCGTAACTGTCATGACGAGCCATGCTTTTAAATGATACCTGTCATTCTATTGACAGTCCCAACGTAGCGGCTATTTTGGAAAATGTCAAGTTTCCAAATTGCCCTTACCCGGGCACCAGAATTTGCAGGCCCGCCAGGGGGATAGATCCGGGGAGCAGCCCATGACCCATCACTCGACTTCATTCCAGGCCGAACGGACCGTTTCTGCCGCGGCCGTCCAGAAGCTACTTCCGCAAGAAACTGCCTCACCCGAGAGTCCGGACGGCTCCGTCACTGTAGTCCCCCAGGTTTCCCTGAAGGTTCGGCTGCGCCAAATGCTGCTAGCGGGCAGCGCTGTCGCACTGATCTCCGCGTCTGTCTGGTACGGCTGGGACTATTGGACGGTCGGACGCTATCTCGTTTCCACCGATGACGCCTACGTGAAGGCTGACAACACGACGATTGCGCCGAAGGTATCAGGCTATCTCCGCGAAGTGCCGGTCGGCGACAATGAGCGCGTCAAAGCCGGCCAGGTGCTGGCGCGAATCGACGATCGCGACTTCAGCGTTGCGCTCGACCAGGCCAAAGCCGATGTTGCCGCCGCGAAAGCGCAGGTTGCGAGCAAGCAGGCGCAGCTCGAGATTCAGCAAACCGTGATCGCGGCGGCCAAGGCAACGATCGAGGTCGATACTGCCACCCAGACCTTCGCGATGCAGGAGAACAAGCGCTACACTGATCTCGCCGCAACCGGCTACGGCAGCCAGCAGAATGCGCAGGCCGCGCAATCCCGGAACGCCAGCGCCCAGGCCACGATCGCCCGCGATACCGCGGTTCTTTCATCCGCAATGCGGCAGGTCGATCTGCTCAAGGCCGAGCTCGCGCAAACCGAGGCCTCCGCCGCGCGCGCGTCCGCTCTGCAACGTCAGGCCGAGCTCAATCTCAGCTATACGACTATTGTTGCGCCGATCGACGGGGTCGTCGGCAACCGCACGCTGCGCACGGGCCAGTTCGTCCAGGCCGGCACACAACTGATGTCGCTGGTGCCGGTCTCGGGCGCCTATGTGGTTGCGAACTTCAAGGAGACGCAGCTCACCGACGTCCATGAGGGACAGAAGGTCGACATCGCCGTCGACATGTTTCCGGGCCGGATCGTGCACGGCCATGTTGATTCGCTCGCGCCAGCCAGCGGCCAGGAATTCGCGCTGCTTCCGCCAGACAATGCCACCGGCAATTTCACGAAGGTGGTTCAGCGCATTCCCGTGAAGATCGTGCTGGACGGCGGCGCAGCGATCGCGCTTCGCCCGGGCATGTCGGTGATCCCAACCGTCGAAACGTTGAACAGGGACAGACCCGCAAAGATCCTTGCGGCCTCGCGGACTGCCTCCGCAAATCCGGAAAGGTAATACCATGTCGGCGCTTGTTCTCTCAAAGCCGGCGCCCGCTTCCAGGCTTGTCTCCGGTATCCAGCAAATTGCAGCGGCCGATCCTGCCCGCGCCAGCTTCACCGTGTGGCTCTCGATATTGGCGGCCATGGTTGGCGCCTTCATGGCCATCCTGAACATCCAGATCACCAATGCCTCGCTGCTCAACATCGAAGGCGGTATCGGCACCGGTGTCGACAACGGCTCCTGGATCTCCACCTCCTACCTGATCGGGGAGATCATCGTCATTCCCTTGACCGACTATCTGAGCCGGGTGTTCTCATTCCGCAATATCATACTCGTTCATGCGACTCTTTTTGCCGCTTTCTCCGTCGCTTGCGCTTTCACCCACGATTTGCCCTCGATGATCGCAATGAGGGGATTCCAGGGATTTTTCGGCGGCGTGCTGATCCCGATGGCGTTTACCCTGGTGTTCACCAGGCTGCCCAAGGCACAGCAGCCGATCGGTCTTGCGTTGTTCTCGCTCGCGGTCACCTTTGCGCCAGCGATCGGACCGACGATCGGCGGCTATCTCACCGAGACGTATGGTTGGCAAACGATCTTCTTCGTCAATGTCGTGCCGACCGCGGTGATGGTCACCCTGCTTTATTTCACGCTGGAGCGCCAGCCGATGCAGCTCGCGCTGCTTCGCGATGGCGACTGGTTCGGCATTGCCACCATGGCCATTGGTCTCGGGGCGCTGCAGTCAGTGCTGGAAGAGGGCAACAAGGACGACTGGTTCGGCTCGCCGTTCATCGTGCGCCTTGCGATCATAGCGTCAATCAGCCTGTCGCTGTTCGTCGCCAACGAACTCCTCATCGAAAAGCCGCTGCTGCGTTTGCGGCTCTTGAAACAGTGGAATTTCGGCATCGGCACGCTCGCTTCCGTCTTCCTTGGCTTTGCCCTGTTCGGATCGGTTTATCTGCTGCCCGCCTATCTCGGCCAGGTGCAGAGATATAACGCCGAGCAGATCGGCAACGTGCTCGCGTGGACCGGCCTGCCGCAGCTCCTCCTGATCCCATTGGTGCCGAGGCTCATGCAGCGGTTCGACGCGCGCTATCTCGCGGCCTTCGGCCTGGCGCTATTCGCCGTAAGCTCCTTCATGAACACGACGATGTCGCTCGACTATTCCGGCGATCAGTTCTGGATTCCCAACATGATCCGCGCCGTTGGCCAAGCGCTGGCGCTCGCGCCGCTCTCGGCCGTGACCCTCGGCAGCGTCGCGCCACAGGACGCGGCGGCGGCATCCGGCATCTCCAACACGATGCGCAATCTCGGCGGTGCGATCGGCACCGCCGTGCTCGCAACCATTGTCACCAAGCGCGAGCAGTTCCATTCAAACATCATCGGGCAGGCTGTCGATCTCGGCCGCGAGGAAGTCCGCGATCGCATCGCGCACCTGACCGATTATTTCCTGGCGCACGGCGTCAACGATCCTAACGGTGCGCACCAGCAGGCGATCATCGCGCTCGGCAACATCGTCAAGCGCCAGGCACTCGTGCTGGGCTTCAGCGACACGTTTGCCGTGATCGGGGTGGTGCTGATTCTCGCCTCCATCGCGATGCTGCTGATGCGCAAGGCCAAGCCAGCCGCAGCCAGCGGCGCGCATTAGGGGCGGGGACTGCACTTCGGCTCACAGCAGAAGTCCGCACTATGCGCAGGTCATCGTTTACTTCTAAAGCTGCTTCAGGTCGAAACGAAATCGCGTCTTAGTTGCGCATGATCTCCGCGCAGACGCACCTTTGCGTTCGTCGCGACGGAAAACCGGTGCCAATTTTTCCGGATGATGCGCCAGACGCATCATGGGCTCCAGAGCAGTGCTGTTCTGGAGCCCAGGGCATTGCAGGTCGTTGCGACGCCGCTATTTGCGCGCCGCGCAAGCGTACATATTGATCTCCATCCCAACCGGCACTTCAACGATCTTCGGCGTATTCCATTTCATTTTTGGTCTCCAGGAGAGGGAGTTAACAGCCGCGCCGCGTGCGACACAGCACACTTGCATCCAGCGGCAACTCTCCTAGCCCGCCTGATGCAAATCGATTTTTACAGATGGGATGTATAGGTAAACCCAGTTTCGCGCCCAATGGCCTTCCTATTTAACCTCGCTGGTGATCTTCACCTGCGTCTCATCAACGAAATTCCTGGCGTCCTGGTCAGGGCGCCGAAACAAATCTCTTTCAACAACAAGCACTCGCCCTTGAACGGCCTTCCTGCAGTTCTCTCTGATATAAACCCCACCAACAGGCTGTTCGCCGGACTCTGGCTGACGCTGCACGCATGCCCATCCTTCGGAGCCGTATCGTGACTTGACCTGGACGCCGAGGAGGAATGCCTTCTTTCGCAGATACAGCCTTGCTTTGGGATCGGTGTCGATCTTGAGACCTGCGACCATACCCTTATCGTCGATCAGGGCCGTTAAAATGACCGGATGGCCTGCAACCAACGTCCCTTCACGACTTGTTTCCGGATCGAACTCAAAACGAATAGCGTGCATCGCGTCCGCGTCCGGGGGGCATTCACGCCATGACGACCACTCGGGGATCTTGCGGCTGGTATCGTTGGCGCAAGTCAGGTTGACGTAGCCGGCGCCCGGAATATCTTCAACATGCATCCCGACGGTGATATCGCGCACGTCGTGATTTGGCTCAGCCTGTGCCAACGCAGGTCTTATGCCGAATGAGAACAGGCTGAAAGCCAATATCGTAACGAAATATTGCAGCTTCATTTTGATGACTCGCCACTCTGAGGTGACCTGCTGGATGACATGGGGCCGGCCTTGTAGATGTCGCAAACGCGAGACGAGCTGCCAAAGAAGCTCACGCACTGTTCGTAGTTTGGCTCGCCCTTTCCCTTGATATTGACGAGGACATAGTCGGCCACTGCGTCGATGTCGCCGGGGCGCAGCAGTACACCGCCTTCAGGCGGGATCCTGTCGCCAACATCCTGCCGGTTCATCTCAAAGCATTTGGTTGTGTCGTAGGAGCCGCGCGCAAAATAGGGCATACCCGTGCCGGGTCTCCCGCAAGCGACAGTTTCCACGATCTGTTCGCGCGTCAGCTCGGTCCGCCGCAAGGACAGGGCGTCGCCGCCATATCCACCGCCTCCGTTGCCGTGCCATTTGTGACAGCCGAAGCAGTTTGCACGTTTGAAAATGGTCTTACCGGCATCCGCGGGATCCGGCGATGACGAGGATTGGGCAAAGACGGGCGAAGCCGATGTCACGGCGAGAACCACTGCTGAAAGAAGCGTGATCGTCTTTGGCTTTCGCATAAGTGCCCCCTTCGTGCCGAGCCACGAGAAAAGAGCCTTTTCGGCTGGGAAAAAAGGAGCGGAGACCAACTGCGATCTCCGCTCCCATGATGTCAGAGTGCGAAGACGTAGAGCATCGATCCGGGCTGCATCCGCTTCAACTCGGGAGTGGCGTCGATGAACCATTTGTCCCAGGCACCACCAAGCCC
>Ga0075425_100005478_pt1 | contig 13198 bp, 9 predicted proteins | sample SoiMethybrSBSTD4_FD_75300 | JGI IMG/M metagenome (GOLD analysis project Ga0075425, IMG submission 75300) | Bulk soil microbial communities from a Populus tree surrounding site in Tennessee, USA - Soil MetaG P. TD hybrid SBSTD4 | ecosystem: Environmental > Terrestrial > Soil > Tree plantation...
CCGATGGCGCGCACGGTCACCGACGCGGCGATTCTTCTCTCCGCGATGACCGGCATCGACGAGCGCGATCCGGCGACGCTGGCGAGCAAAGGGCACGTCGAAGCCGATTACACGAAGTTCCTCGACGCGAACGGGCTCAAAGGCGCGCGCATCGGCGTCGCGCGCGGCTCGTTCGGATTCAGCGACGCCGTCGACAAGCTGATGAAGGACGCCATCGATGTCCTCAAAGCCTCAGGCGCGACGGTCGTCGATCCGGCGAATCTCGAAACGCAGGGCAAGTTCGATGCGAGCGAGTTCGAAGTGCTGCTCTTCGAATTCAAGACCGATCTCAACGTGTACCTCGCGAACCTCGCGCCGAACGTCACGAGCCGCACGCTCGCGGATCTCATCAAGTTCAACGAAGAGCATCGCGATCAGGAGATGCCGTACTTCGGTCAGGAGCTGTTCGAGCAGGCGCAGAAGAAGGGACCGCTGACGAGCGGCGATTACAAAAAGGCGCGCGAGACGAGTAAGCGGCTGGCCGGTGCGGAAGGCATCGACGCGACGCTGAAGAAGCACAAGCTCGACGCGATCATCGCGCCGACCGGCGGCCCCGCGTGGACGACGGACCTCATCAACGGCGATCACTACACGGGCGGCTACTCGAGCGCGTCCGCAATCGCCGGATATCCGCACATCACCGTGCCCGCCGGCTTCGTGCGCGAGTTGCCGATCGGACTCTCGTTCTTCGCGAGCGCGTGGAGCGAGCCGCTGCTCATCAAATTCGCGTACGCGTTCGAACAGGCGACGAAGGCGAGAAGGCCGCCGAAGTATCCGGCCGTTGTTTAGGCGAGCTCTTTCAGCGCCTTCTCCATCCTGCGAATCCCTTCCGCCGCCTCGTCCATCGAGAGGTTCAGGGGCGGACGGAAGCGCGCGGACTGATGGCCGGACGACAGCACCATCACGTCGTGGGCCATGAAGGCCTTCAGCGCGGCGTCGCGCACGTCGCCGCTCGGGAGGTCGAACGCGCACATGAGACCGCGGCCGCGCACGTTCGACACGAGAGTCGGATAGTCGCCGGCGAAGCGATTCAGCTCGCCGAGGAAGTACGCGCCGACGGTGGCGGCATTGTCGACGAGGCGCTCGTCATCCATGATCTCGAAGTAGCGCTGCGAGCGAACCATGTCCGTCAGATTGCCGCCCCACGTCGAATTGATGCGCGACGGAACGATGAAGACGTTGTCGTCGATGTCGAAGATCCGGTCGTTCGACGCGAATCCGCAGACCTGGGTCTTCTTGCCGTAGCAGAACATGTCCGGTTCGACGCCGACGTGCTCGAACGACCACATCTTTCCGGTGATGCCCACGCCCGACTGCACCTCGTCGAAGATGAGGACCATGTCGTTCTCGTCGCAGAGCTGGCGCATCGCGCGGAAGAACTCCGGACGGAAGTGGTTGTCGCCGCCTTCGCCCTGGATCGGCTCCATGATGAATGCCGCGATGTCGTCCTTCCGCTCGTGCAGGAACTGTTTCGCCTGCGCGATTGCCGCCTCTTCGCGGCGCGCCGCGTCGGCGAGTGATTCATCGGTCAGCGGGAAGCGCAGTTTCGGATTGTCGATGCGCGGCCAGTCGAACTTCGGGAAGTACTGCGTCTTGCGCGGATCGGCGGTGTTCGTGATCGACAGCGTGTAGCCCGAGCGGCCGTGGAAGGCCTCGCGCAGGTGCATCACCTGTCCGCCCTTTTCCTCGCGATATCCCTTGCGGAAGTTCTTGCGCACCTTCCAGTCGAATGCGGACTTGAGCGCGTTCTCGATCGCCAGCGAGCCGCCTTCGATGAAGAAGAGGTGCTTGTTGAACGCGGGCGGAATGGCGACGCGGGAAAACGTCTCGACGAATTCCGCCATGTACGTCGTGTAGATGTCGGAGTTCGCGGGCTTGTTGATCGCCGCGTCCGCGATCCGGTCGCGGAACTCCGGCGTATCCATCTTCGGGTGGTTGTAGCCGATCGGCACCGACGCGAAGTTCGTGAAGAAGTCCAGAACGTTGCGGCCGCGCCGCGAGTCGAAGACCCACGAACCCTTCGACTTGCGAAGGTCCATGACGAGGTCGTAGCCGTCCGCGAGCATGTGACGGCCGAGGACGTTGTGAACTTCGGAAGGCTGGACGTGGATCCGGCGATCGGTGATGGTGGAGACGGTCATGCGGAAAACTCCTGATGAAGTGGCCTGGTGGGTGGCCGGGCGGCGGATTCTATCTCATGGCCTGATCGGGTGATTCGCGACATGGCGCGCCGTGCGCGAGAGTGATAGAACTCGCCGCATGAAAGACATCGTCATTCTCGGCGGCGCTCGCACGCCGATCGGCTCCTTCCTCGGCACCCTCTCCTCGCTCCCGGCGCCGCGCCTCGGCGCGATCGCCATCAAATGCGCACTCCAGAATTCGGGCGTCCAGCCCGAGCAGATTCAACAGGTGATCATGGGCAATGTTCTGCAGGCGGCGATCGGGCAGGCGCCCGCGCGCCAGGCCGGCATCTACGCGGGCATTCCAGTCTCCGCGGGCGCGGTCACGGTCAACAAGGTCTGTGGATCGGGACTGAAGGCGGTGATGTATGCGGCGAACGACATCCGCTGCGACGAGTACGACATCGCGATCGCGGGCGGCATGGAGTCGATGTCCAACGCGCCGTACGCGCTGCCGCAGGCGCGCGGCGGCTATCGCATGGGCAACGGCAAACTGATCGACATCATGATCCACGACGGTCTGTGGGATCCGTACGGCGACAAGCACATGGGCAACTGCGCCGAGACGTGTGTGAGCAAATACAAATTCACGCGCGAGGAGCAGGACGACTTCTCGAAGGAGTCGTATCGCCGCGCCCAGGACGCGACGAAGAACGGCAAGTTCAAGAAAGAGATCGCAGTCGTCGAGATCGAGTCGAAGAAGGGCAAGTCGGTCGTCGTCGACGACGAGGAGCCGTTCGCCGCGCCGCTCGACAAGATGGGAACGCTCAAGCCCGCATTTCAGAAGGAAGGCGGAACCGTCACGGCGGCGAATGCGTCGAAGATCAACGACGGCGCCGCGGCGCTGGTCGTGACGAGCGCGGACTACGCATCGCAGAACAATCTCAAGCCGATTGCGCGCATCGTCGCGCAGGCGACGTCGGCGCAGGAGCCGGAGTGGTTCACGACCGCGCCCGCGGTCTCGATCGATCTCGCCCTGAAGCGCGCGAAGATGAGCGTCGCGGACATCGATCTCTTCGAAGTCAACGAGGCCTTCGCGGCGGTCGCACTCGCGGCGATGAAGGACGCGAACATTCCGCACGACCGCATCAACGTCAACGGCGGCGCAGTCGCCCTCGGCCATCCGATCGGCGCGAGCGGCGCGCGCATTCTCGTCACGCTCATTCACGCGCTGCAGGACCGCGGCTTGAAGCGCGGTCTCGCCGCGATCTGCATCGGCGGCGGCGAAGCGGCGGCGATGATCGTCGAGACAATCTGATTTCGTAACAGAACCGAGTGTCATCAGCAGCGTCACACACCGCGGAGGCTTTCCATGCGAAAACACTTTGCGGTTGTGACGCTGCTTTTGTTGTTCGCGGTTTCAGCGGTTGCCCAGGAACGAACGGCGAACGTGAAGGAAGGCTCGTTCCGCATCTTCGCGTTCGGCTCGAACTTCGGATACACCGAGAGCGATATTTCGGGATCGAACTGGAATGGCGGCTACGGACTCGGACTCGAGTATCAGCTGAGCGAAAGGTGGAGCACTGAGCTCTCCGTGTCGCGCGAGCAGACGCCGACCTTCACGGTCGGGGTCCTCAAACCCGACGGAACGTTTTCCACGACGAACACCAATGTCGAAGCGCATCCGGTGGACGTCGTCGGCCAGTACCACTTCTTCACGGACAGCGCGTGGAAGCCGTTTGTCGGCATCGGTCTGCGCTATGTCGACTCGTCGCGCAATCAGTACCTGCCGTACGCGTACGACGAGACGCGTCTCTCGCCGCAGATCACGGCCGGTTTCTACTATCACTTCACCCGCCACTTCGGCCTGCGCGTGGACGGCAAGCGCCTGCTCCGCAACGACTCGAGCTTCTACGACGACGCGCGCAAGGTGTCGGTCGGCCTGGGATGGAAGTTCTAGGGCGCGAGCAGTTCCGCGAGTCCGGCCATGTCGCGCACCTCGTGCGTCGGTATTCCGCCCGGCAATGAATCTTCGTTTTTGCGATTGACCCACGCGCTCGGGATTCCGAGCGCGTTCGCGGGGACGACGTCGTGGTAATTGCTCTGCGCCGCGTGCAGCCATCGCGCGTTGCCGATGCGCTCACGCGCGGTCGTGAAGTGCGCGTGGCCCGGTTTGTAGGAGCGCACCTGCTGCGCGGTGATCACGAGATCGAAGTCGACGGTGAAGTGACGGCGCGTGAGGGCGATGAGGTCGTCGTCGACGTTCGAGAGGATGCCGAGGCGATGACCGGCGCGGAGCCGCTCGAGAGCGGGGTTCGTGTCGGGGAACGGCTTCCACGACGGAAGCGACTCGGCGAGAAAACGGCCGTCGGTTGAAAAGCCGAGGCGTGCGCCGATCTGTTTCGCGGTCTCGGCGAGGACGTCGCGATAGGGGCGATAGTCGCGCTCCACGATCGGTTCGATCTCGGTGTGCAGTCGAATGATCTCGTCGCGATCGAAGTCATTGCCGAACGCGGATGTGATGCCGCTCTCCCAGTCGATGAGCGTGCCGTAACAGTCGAAGGTGACGATGTCGTAGAGGCGATCCATTCGTGAGCCATATCACAATGCGGCTCCGTGGCCGGGTGCTACACCGGTGTACTCTTCATCGGGGCCATCCTCCAATGTACGAACCCGCCCGAAACTTACGCACCGCCGAGCGGTTCCTGCTCGCTCCGCCGCTGTCCGCGACGTTCGGTGCCTCGCCGGTCGCGATCTGCGACATCTCGGCGAAGGGGGCGCGGTTCAAACACGACCGCCCGATCGAGACCGGCACGAAGTCGATCCTGAAGATGGCGTCGGAGATTCAGCCCGCGGTGACGCTGGAAGCGGTCGTCGTCTGGAGTCAGTCCGATACGGCGTCACCGGGCCGCTACGTTTCCGGCGTGCGCACGTACGCGGCGCCGGAGATCGTCAACTCGCTGCTCGCGCATCTGCAGACGTCGCACCGCACGAATCGCATCGAAGAGTTGCGCTCGACCGATCGCTTCACGCTCGCGCCGCCGCTCGACGCCGTGTTCGCGAACGAGCCGGTGCGCATCGAGGATCTCTCCGCGCGCGGCGCGCGCGTCGTCAGCACGTTCGACATGCGCGGGAAAACGGACACGTTGCGCCTTTCACTGCCTAACGGCGCGCTGGAGCTCGAGGTCAGGGCGCAGGTCGTCTGGTCCGCGGTGAAAGCGATCACGAACGCGACGACGCTTTCGTATCGATCGGGACTCTTCATCAACGAAAAATCGGAAATGCTGCGCCTCGCGATCGGGCAGCTCTGCGAAATGAGTCGCGCGTCGCTCGACACGGTGTCGCTGCGCCTGAAGCTGAAGATCATTCGCGCCCGCGCGCGGCAGCTCGCGCCGTCATTCCGCGCGATCGAGGAGTCGGGGATTCCCGCCGAACAGTTTCTTTTGATTCAGGGCGTTCGCGAGGAGCTGCGACTCAATCCCGAGGAGGCGATGCACTGGTATCGCCGCGCGCGACTGATCATCAACGACCCCGCGACGCGCAGCATCGCGCCGCCGATCGCCGATCATCCCGACGCGCTCGCCGTGTGGGAGTACCTCGACCGCTCCGTCGATCCGTCGATCGTGGGGCGCGCGTTCGAGATCCCGTTGTAACCCCTCGTCATCCTGAGCGAAGCGAAGGACCTCCTCGACGCCAACCGTTTCGTAGAAGAGTTCCTTCGCCGTCTTCGCGGCTCAGGATGACGTCACTTTCAGCAGCGTGAACGCAATCCCGAGCATCGCGCCACGCAATTCACTTGGAGAGCATTCCGACGTTCCGCTGCATGCCGGCGAGCTTGGCGCGCTTGATCGCGCTTTTGCGAAACAGCGCGGAGAAGTCGGCCTGCGCGAACTTCAGCAGATCGGTCAGCGGCGTCGCGCGGTACTCGTCGCGCGCCGCGAATGCCGGATGCGCGTCCGCGGGATGCTCGTTCCACGGACAGACTTCCTGGCAGATGTCGCAGCCGAAGGCGTTGCCCGCGAGCGGGAAGCTCGCGTCGAGCGCGCCGCGATGCTCGATCGTTGCGTAGCTGATGCACTGCTGCGAATCGACGGTGCGGTCGGGAAGGATCGCGTGCGTCGGACACGCATCGATGCAACGCGTGCAGGCGCCGCAGCGATCCGCGACCGTTGCCGTTTCGATGTCGTTCTCGAGCGCAGTGAGCAGCGTGCCGATGAAAAAGTACGAGCCGTGCTCTTCATCGATGAGCATGCCGTTTTTTCCGATCCATCCGAGTCCCGCCTGCGCGGCGAGCGAGCGATCGGATAGCGGACCGGTGTCGACGTAACGCCATGTCTTCGCCGGCGCGAGGACGTTCTCGAGCGCGCGAAGAATGCGATCGAGGACGTCGTGATAGTCGTCGCCCAGGGCGTAACGCGCGATGTGATGCGTGAGCGCGCCGCGGGGTGCGTCGGGACGCTCGGAGGCGTACGGCACGAGGATCACGATCGCCGACTTCGCCCACGGGAATCGCGTTTTCGGATCGCTGCGGATCGCGACGTTCTTCGCGAGGTACGCCATCGACGCGTGATGTCCGCGCTCGATCCATTTCGCGAAGAGCTCCACATGCGCGTCATCGACGTCGCTCGCGCCAATGCGCAGCACGCCCTCGCCGCGCGCGACGCGCTCGACGGACGGCCAGACCTCCGAAAGTTTCGAGGGCACGGCCATCAAACACGCGTGATGGAGCGCCGGCTTCCAGCCGGCCGTTCCGCCGGCGTCTCGCCGGCGCAGGCGCGACGCCGGCTGGAAGCCGGCGGAACGGCCGCCGGGACGGCGGCGCTCCGTTGTCTGATAAGTTTCGCCCGCCATGAAACTGCGCACCGCTCTCGCTCTTCTGCTGCTCGCGCTCGCTTCGTTCGCGGTCGCCGACGATGTCTATCGGATGCCGCCGAAGGAGATCGTCGATCTCGTCGATGCGCCGCCGACGCCCAACGCGTTACTCGGACCCGGCCAGTGGGCCGTGCTGGTGCAGGCGCCCGCGCTGCTGTCGATCGCCGATCTCGCGCAGCCCGAGCTCAAGCTCGCGGGACTGCGATTCAATCCGCAGTCGCACGAGCAGACGCGCTCGCCGTACGCGATCGATCTCCGTTTTCTGAACGTCGAGACCGGCGCGCAGAAGGCGCTGAACGGACTGCCGTCGCCGCTGCGCGCGCGCAACTTCCTCTGGTCGCCCGACGGATCGCGTTTCGCGTTCAGTCAGGCGTCGAACGACGGCCTTCAGCTGTGGGTCGCGGACGTCGCGAGCGGCAACGCCACGCGACTCGGCAGCGTTTTGCTGAACAACACGAATCCTCGGCGGCCGTTCGAATGGACGTCGGACAGCAAGTCGCTGATCGCTCGCACTTGGTCGGCGTCGTCATCCGCGCCGCCGGAAGCGAGTCGCGTTCCGACCGGTCCCGTCGTTCAGGAAAGCCTCGGCCGCCGCGCGCCCGCGCCGACATTTCAGGACATGCTGAAGTCGCCGGCGGACGAAGCGACGTACGAGTACCACTCGCAGACGCAGCTCGTCGCGATCGCGCTCGACGGCACGGTGACGCCGATCGGCGCGCCGGCGATGATCACGCGCGGCGAGCCGTCGCCCGACGGCGCGTATCTGCTCGTCGAGTCGCTGCATCGTCCGTTCGCTTACTCGGTTCCGTACCAGCGCTTTCCGCGCAAGCTCGAGATCTGGAGCCGCGACGGTCGTCTCGTGAAGCAGATCGCCGATCTGCCGCTCGCGATCTCGGTGCCGACCGATTTCGATGCGGTGCCGGAAGGCCCGCGCGCGCTCGAGTGGCGCGCCGATGCGCCGGCGACGCTCGTGTGGGTCGAGGCGCAGGACAAGGGCAATGCGCGCGCGGCGGCGGACGTGCGCGACAAGCTGTTCATGCTCGCCGCGCCGTTCGAAGGCGCGCCGCGCGAGCTGGCGACGCTGTCGATGCGTTACGACGGCGTCAAGTGGGGCAACGATGATCTCGCGCTCGTGAGCGAAGGGTGGTTCAAGACGCGGCGCACGAAGACGTGGCGCGTGCATCCGGGCGATCCATCGAAGGCAGCTGACGTCGTTTTCGATCTCTCGTCGGAGGATCGCTACGCCGATCCCGGCGATCCGGAGATGAAGCGCAACGCGCGCGGCGGTTACGTCCTGCGCACGTCGAAGGACGGGCGTTCGATCTATTTCGCGGGCAACGGCGCGTCATCGGAAGGCGATCGTCCGTTCCTCGATCGATTCGATCTCGGATCGAAGAAGGCCACGCGTCTGTGGCGATCGGAAGCGCCGAATTACGAGTTCGTCGTCGACGTGCTCGACGACGACGCGACGCGGGTCATGACGCGCCGCGAGTCGGTCACGACGCAGCCGAACTTCTTCGTGCGCGACATGAAGAAGAAGACCTCGAAGGCGCTCACTGATTTTCCGCATCCGTCGCCGCAGCTCGCGACGGCGAAGAAAGAGCTCATTCGCTACGACCGCGCGGACGGCGTACACCTCACGGCGACGCTCTACACGCCTCCCGGCTACGACCCCGCGCGCGACGGCCGTCTGCCGGTGCTCGTGTGGGCCTATCCGCAGGAATTCAAGAGCGCGGACGCGGCGGGGCAGGTCACCGACTCGCCGTATCGCTTCATTCGCGTGAGTCCATTGAGCCCGCTGCCGTGGCTCGTGCGCGGCTACGCGATTCTCGACAATCCGTCGATCCCGATCATCGGCGAGGGATCGAAGGAGCCGAACGACACGTACGTGGAGCAGCTCGTCGCGGGCGCGAAGGCGGCCATCGATGAAGTCGTGCGCCGCGGCGTCGGCGATCGCGATCGATTCGCGGTCGGCGGCCATTCGTACGGCGCGTTCATGACCGCGAACCTCCTCGCGCATTCGGATCTCTTCCGCGCCGGCATCGCTCGCAGCGGCGCGTACAACCGCACGCTCACGCCGTTCAGTTTCCAGGCGGAAGAGCGGACGTTCTGGGAAGCGCCCGACACGTACATCCGCATGTCGCCGTTCACGCATGCGAACAAGATCAACGAGCCGCTGCTGATGATTCACGGCGTCGACGACAACAATCAGGGCACGTTCCCGATCCAGAGCGAGCGCCTCTACGCCGCGATGTCCGGCCTCGGCGGCACGGTCCGTCTGGTCATGCTCCCGTACGAAGCGCACGGCTATCGCGCAAGGGAGTCGGTGATGCACATGCTGTGGGAGATGGATACGTGGATGGAGAAGTACGTGAAGGCGGCGAAGTAGTCTCGAAGTCTCACAGGCTCACAGTCTCACGGTCTCACAGGGGTCTGTTGCGACTGTGCGACTGTGCGACTGTAAGACTGTCAGACTGTGAGACTCAGAGCCTTTCGAGAATCGGCCGAATCATCGCCTCCGGCACTTTCACGGTTCCGAGGGTCTCCGAGGTCTTGACGGTGCCGTGGTCGTCCGATCCGCCCGTCGTGATCTTGCCGCGGAAGCGGGCGAGATTCGTGTAGCGCTCGCGATTCAGTTCGTCGACGTCGGGGTGCATGACCTCGACGCCGTCGATGCCGCCGTCGAGGAGCAGCGGCACGAGTTGTTCGTGATTCGGATAGAGCGTCGGATGTGCGATCGACGTCAGGCCGCCCGCGGTGCGAATCAGCGCGATGGCTTCGGCGATGCGGAAGCGCTCCTTTTCGAGATATCCCGGCTTGCCGGTGCCGAGGAGCTTGTCGAAGGCTTCCGAGACCGAGGCGACGTAGCCCGCTTCGACGAGTGCGCGGGCAACGTGCGGACGGCCCATCGCGCCGCCGGCCGCGAGCTCCTCGACGCGTGTCGCGGAGATGTCGTAGCCGAGGGTGCGGAGGCGCTCGACGATGGCATGACCGCGGCGAAGGCGCGTCTCGCGAAAGCGGCGGAGGCGATCGTCGATGCGCTCGTCGTGCGGATCGAATGCGTACGCGAGCACGTGCACGTCGATGCCGTCGTGCTCGCACGAGAGCTCGATGGCGGGGACGAGGGTGACGCCCGCCCCACGCGCGTACGAAGCGATCTCGTAGTACGCGGCGAGGTTGTCGTGATCGCTGATGGCAACGATCTCGATGCCGTTCGCGAGCGCGACGTCGATGACTTCCCTGGGTGAGCGCGTTCCGTCGGAGTGGTACGTGTGGAGATGAAGGTCCGCGTAACGCACGGTTCAGAGGGCAGAGCGCAGAGGGCGGATGGCGGGAGCGTGAACCTCTGCCCTCCGCACTCTGCCCTCCGCCGTCTACATTTTCTTGGCGGTCTTCTTCAGCGATTTCGACGTCGACAGAAGAGCGCTCTTCGTCGCGGCCCTCACGGCCTTCTTCGCCTTCTTCACCTTCGGCGCGGCGGCCTTCTTCGCCTTCTTCGCGTAATCGCTCGCCTTGTCGGCGACGTCGCTTGCGACTTCCTTCGCCTTCTTCACGACCTTCGCGGCAGTCTTCTTCACGTCTTTCTTCGTCACAGCCATTGTGTTTCCTCCAGCGCGCACAAGTGTACCCGGACTACGTCGTCGGCATGTCGTGAACGGCGAGTCCGTCGATCACATCCAGGCACCTTGCACAGAGCTCGCCTTCGTTCGCGACTTCCTCGCGATACTGCCAGCAGCGGCCGCATTTCTTTCCGCGCGCGGGCGCCCAGGTGATCTGCAGCGGTTCGTCGGATGGCTGCACGTCGACGTGCGAGACGATGAAAAACTTCGCGAGGTCGACGCCCGCCGCGTCCACCTGGCCGCGCAGGACCACGTCGGCTTCGAGCGACTGTCCGATCTCCTTCGCCGCGCGTGCCTTCTCGAGAATCGCGAGAACCTGATCGCGCAGATTCAGAAGCTGTGTCCACTTCTCCGCGTCGATCGACGGCGCCGTCAGCGTCGGGATCAGCGCGAGATGCACGGACTTCTCCTTTTCGCCGGGCATCGCCTCGTAGATCTCGTCCGCGGTGAACGAGAGGATCGGCGCGATGACGGTCGTGAGGCCGCGCAGCACGTGATACATCGCGGTCTGCCCGCTGCGGCGCGTGCGCGATGCCGGCGCGTCGCAGTACATCGTGTCCTTCGATGCGTCGAGGTAGATCGCCGAGAGATCGACGGTGCAGAGCTCGAGCATGCGGTGATAGACGACGTGGAACTCGTACTCCTCGTAGGCCTGCCGGCAGCGATCGACGGCCTTCGCCGCGCGATTCAGAATCCAGCGATCGAGCGGCTCGAGCTCATCGAGCGGCACCGCGTCCTTCGCGGGATCGAAGTCGCTGAGGTTCGCGAGAAGGAATCGCGCGGTGTTGCGGATCTTGCGATAGCCCTCGCTCGTGCGCGCGAGGATCTGCGGACCGAACGGGATGTCATCGGTGTAATCGCTGACCGAGACCCACAGGCGAAGGATGTCCGCGCCGCTCTGTTTGATCACGTCCTGCGGCGACAGTGCGTTCCCCGCCGACTTCGACATCTTGTCGCCCGCTTCGTTGAGGATGAAGCCGCAGGTGACGACCTCGCGATACGGCGCGCCTTTCTCGATGCCCGTGCCGACGAGCAGCGAGGAGTGGAACCAGCCGCGATGCTGATCGTGGCCTTCGAGATAGACGTCGGTCGGCCAGCCGAGCTCCTCGCGGCGCTTGAGCACCGCGATGTGCGAGCAGCCGGAGTCGAACCAGACGTCGAGAATGTCGGTCTCGCGGCGCCACGTGGTGTTGCCGCACTTCGCGCACGGCTTGTCGTGGAAGTCGCTCGTCGGGCGCTCGTACCACGAGTCCGCGCCTTCGGCTCGGAAGTACTTCGCGACGTTCGCGAAGAGATCGGGCTCGGTGTACGCGTCGTTGCACTGCTCGCAGTAGAGCACCGTGATCGGCACGCCCCACAAGCGCTGCCGTGAGATGACCCAGTCCGGACGATTCTCGATCATGCCGTAGATGCGGTCGCGTCCCCACGCCGGCACCCACTTCACCTTGTCGATCTCTTCGAGCGCGCGCTTTCGCAGGTCGTTCGCCTCCATCGAGATGAACCACTGCTCCGTGCCGCGGAAGATGATCGGGTTCTTGCAGCGCCAGCAGTGCGGATAGGAGTGCGTGATCTGTTCGCCGAGGACGAGCACGCCGGTCTCGCGGAGGTGCTCGACGATTTTCGGATTCGCTTTGAACACATGCAGTCCCGCCCAGTGCGGCACCTCGGCCGTGAACTCGCCGCGATGATTGACCGGCGTGTAGATCTCGAGGCCGTAGCGGCGTCCGGTTGCGAAGTCGTCCGCGCCGTGACCCGGCGCCGTGTGCACGAGTCCCGTGCCCGCGTCGAGCGTGACGTAATCGCCGAGGACGAAGACGCCTTCGCGATCGATGAAGGGGTGTTTGTAGCGGAGGTGTTCGAGCGCGGAGCCTTTGAAAACCTTGCCGGCCTTGTAGTCGCTCCAGCCGAATTTCTTCGTCACGGTCTCGACGAGATCGTTCGCGACGAGATAGTTCTCACCGTCGTGCTCGACGACCGCGTAGTCGTAGTCGGGTTTCACCGCGATCGCGAGATTGGCGGGCAGCGTCCACGGCGTCGTGGTCCAGATGATCGCGAAGAGCGGCTTCTCGATCGGCAGATCGAGCGCGGTCACCGACTCGTCGAGCATGCGAAAACGCACGTAGACCGACGGCGATGTGTGCTCGCGATATTCGACTTCCGCTTCGGCGAGCGCCGACTGATCGGCCCAGCACCAGTGCACCGGCTTGAGGCCTTTGTAGACCGCGCCGGTCTGAAAAAAACGGCCCAGCGCGTCGGCGATGTCGGCCTCGTAGTCGAACGACATCGTCGTGTACGGGTTGTCCCAGTCGCCGAAAACGCCGAGGCGGATGAAGTCGGCGCGCTGGATGTCGACGTACTTCGCGGCGAACTGGCGGCACGCGCGGCGGATCTCCGCGGCCGACATCTCCGCGCGCTTCGAGCCGAGCTCCTTGCCGACGGCATGTTCGATCGGAAGGCCGTGGCAGTCCCAGCCCGGGATGTAGGGCGAGTCGAAGCCGAGCATCGTGCGCGACTTCACGACGATGTCCTTCAGCGTCTTGTTGAGCG
>Ga0075425_100005479_pt1 | contig 13197 bp, 14 predicted proteins | sample SoiMethybrSBSTD4_FD_75300 | JGI IMG/M metagenome (GOLD analysis project Ga0075425, IMG submission 75300) | Bulk soil microbial communities from a Populus tree surrounding site in Tennessee, USA - Soil MetaG P. TD hybrid SBSTD4 | ecosystem: Environmental > Terrestrial > Soil > Tree plantation...
GCCATGATCGGCTGGTTCGGCACGGCCATGCTCTGCTACGTGACGCCCAAGGAGCACCTGGGGCTTCCCGACCGCGATGATGTGAAGCAGGGTGTGATCACCTACCGGATCGCGGCGCACGCGGCCGATCTGGCCAAGGGACACCCGGCGGCGCAACTGCGCGACGACGCTTTGAGCCGAGCGCGCTTCGATTTCCGTTGGGAGGACCAATTCAATCTGTCTCTCGATCCCGACACGGCACGCCAGTATCACGACGAGACGCTGCCCAAGGAAGCGCACAAGGTGGCGCATTTCTGCTCGATGTGCGGCCCAAAGTTCTGCTCCATGAAGATCACCCAGGACGTGCGCGACTATGCGGCCAAGCTCAATGAGCGCGACGTGGAGCTGGCCGAGGAAACAACGCAGATCGATCCCGAAGCCAATGCCGCGCGCGAGGCCGGCATGGCCGAAATGGCGACCAAGTTCCGGGAGATGGGCGGGGAGGTCTACGTGGATGCTGACAAGGTGAAGGCAGCCAACAAGGCGCTCGGATAGAACGCCGAAGGAGCGGTCCTGTCGGCGTCGGTGAGGGATTGGGCAAAAGGCTTACCACACCAGCTCAGGAGTGGCGGCAATCGCTGGTGGGGTATCTGGGGCGGCGAACAGGCGAGCGAGCCTCGCCGCATCGATGGTGTCGTCCCTCACGAGCTCGCTCTTATGAATTCCGGCGGCGATGAAGAGGCCGTCCACACCAAGGCCCTGGGCGGCGGCCAGATCGGTGCGCACCGCGTCGCCGATGGCAAGAATGCGGGCAAGGCTCGGGGCAGCCCCACGCAGCTGGGCCGCCAGCGCAAGCGCTGCGCGGTAGGCGGCGGGGTGGGGCTTGCCGGCCCAGAACACGTGCCCACCGAGCCGCTCGTACTCCGCAGCGATGCTGCCCGCGCAGGGAAGCTGCAGCGCACCGACATCGACGATGAGATCGGGATTGGCGCACACAAAGGGCAGCGCGCGCGCCACACCCTCCTCGATCAACGTGCGATAGTTTGCGACTGTCTCATGGCGATCGTCCCTCAGACCGGTGCAGACGATGGCATCCGCCTCGGCCAGCGCGGCGCTCGGCTGGTTGAGCCGCACATAGAGCGCATAGTCGCGTTCGCTCGGGCCCACCCAGTGCAACCGGCGGTAACCCTTTTCGGCAATGTGGCTGAGCGCGAGATCGCCCGAGGCTACGATGGCGTCCCAGGCGTCGCGTCGCACGCCGGTCCTCTCCAGCACCCGTTCCACACCGGAGGCCGGGATCGGCGCATTGGAGACCAGGATCACGGTGCCGCCCTGCGCTCGGAAGCGGGCCAACGCCGCACCGGCTTTTGCATAAGCGCGCCGTCCGTTATGCATCACCCCCCACACGTCGCAAAACACCACGTCGTAGCGCGCCAGCAGCGGGCCGGCGGCAGCGATGACCGGCGGCGTCATGGCATTGGCCAAGCGGCGTCCCTCCGATTATTTGGTCGACGCCGCCACTCATAGCCGGAGCACCGGCCAGCACAACGGGCGAAATGATGCAGCTCTCTTACGCGCAGAACCTCGAGGACTACCACCTCGACCTCATCTTTGCCGGCCAGCCGACAGGAACCTACGTCGACGTCGGCGGCGGGCACCCGGTCGCCGACAATGTGTCGTTCTGGTTCTATCTCAAGGGCTGGCGCGGCCTGGTGGTCGAGCCGCAGGAGGAACTCGCCGAGCTCTACGCGCACGTGCGCCCGCGCGATCATACGGTGTCATGCTTGGCCGGGCGCAACGAGGGCCAGGGCCAATTCCACGTGTTCGAGAAGCTGCACGGCTTCTCCTCCACCGTGCGCGAGCACGCGCAAGCCGCGGCCGAGTTTGGAGCAACCTTCACGACCACCGTCAAGCCAGTGCGGAGGCTTGCAACGCTAATCGCCGAGGCTCAACTCACGGGCATCGATTTTCTCAAGATCGATGTGGAGGGAGCCGAAGCGGAAGTGCTGGCCGGCGTCGACTTCGAGCGCCAGCGGCCGCGCGTGATCCTGCTTGAGGCGGTGGCCCCTGGCAGCATGGCCGACACGTCGCAGGCTTGGGAGCCCTACCTCCTGGATCAGGGGTATCGCTTCGCCCTGTTCGACCGCCTCAATCGCTTCTATGTGGCAGAGGAGGCCCAAGACCTCGCCGATCGGCTGCCGGCGCAACCCGCTCCCTGGGACCAGGTCGCGCACCTTTGGGACTGCGGTCGCGCACCGGAGCGCAGCGACCATCCCGACCATGCGCTCGCCCAAACGCTCCAACGTGGCTTCTTTGCGGCCCTGCCATCGCTCGAGCCCGGGCTGCTTGCGCGTCTGGTTGAGCGCGGCCTCAAGGCCGCCGGCGCGGCCGGCGGCTCCCCCGCAGCCGCCGAGGCTCTGCTGGGCAAGGCCGAATTCCCGCGGCCCGCCCGCGAGCCCGCCGCCGATCTTGCAGCTCTCATCGCCACCGACCAGCTGCGCGCGGCTCTCGGCCGCATTGCCTGCATGTACGATGGCGGGCACGTGCCGGACTAGGCCAACGCCCGTAGGAAGGCTTTGCCACGGGCTGCGGTGAAGGCGGTGCCAACCGCATCACGGAGGATGGCATGTTCTTTCCCAACTTCTCCCTCAAAACCGTCGCGCTCGCCGAGGGGAGTGTCCGCCTGCGCCATGGCGGCTCGGGCCCACCGCTGCTCTTGCTCCACGGCAATCCCCAGACGCATGCTATGTGGCACGCGGTGGCGCCGGCGCTCGCCCAACACTTCACGGTGATATGCCCCGATCTGCGCGGCTATGGCTTCTCCTTCAAGCCCGAGGCCACGACGGATCACGCCCCCTATGCCAAGAAGGCGATGGCGCGCGATGCGGTGGAAATCATGCAGCACTTCGGCCATCACCGCTTCAGTGTCGGGAGCCACGACCGCGGGGCGCGCGTCGCCCATCGGCTTGCGCTCGACTTCCCCGACCGGGTCGAAAGGCTGGCCGTGCTCGACATCGTGCCCACGATCGAGCACTTCGAACGCGCGGATATGGCCTTCGCCATGGGGTACTATCACTGGTTCTGGTTCGCCCAACCGCATCCCTTCCCGGAGACGCTCATCAATGCCGCCCCCGAGGCGTGGTTGCGCGCGCATACCTCGCGCGAGCCGAAGCCCTCCACGTTCTTCCACCCCGAAGCGCTGGCGGATTACCTGGCGGCGGCACGCCGGCCCGAAATGATTCGCGGCATGTGCGAGGACTATCGGGCGGCTGCGACCATAGACCTGGAGCACGATCGCGCCAGCCGCGCCGCCGGCACCAAGATTGCGTGTCCAGTGCTGGTCCTATGGGGCAGCAAGGGCAAGATCGGTCAGTGGTACGATGCGTTGGCGATCTGGCGGCAGTACTGTCGCGCGGACGTGACGGGTGGCCCTGTCGAGAGCGGTCATTATCTCGCCGAGGAGGCCCCGGACGCGGTGATAGAGCATTTCCTCGCGTTCTTCTCCTGAGCTTGTGAGCTTGTGCCGAACGTGCTCGCGCGGCGTGCGCATCTGGGCACTCTTGCCGTGACATGCGCGCTTGCAGCCGCCCCACCTTGGGTGGGCGCCCAATCAAATAGAACGCTATAGCGGCAGGTCACCGCCAACCGGCGCATCGAATTCGAATTCAGAAATGAGGAGTGCCGACACGAGAGCGTGCGCGTGCCAAGTGCCGGCAAGCTGATGCGGATCGCACTGCGCCTTCGGGCGGGCGTTACGCCTTATATTTAGAGACGCTTGGCCACCTCATCCAACATGACCTCCGTGGCACCCCCTCCGATCGCCTGCACGCGGGCATCGCGCGCCATGCGCTCGATCGGGCACTCGCGCATGTAACCCATGCCGCCGTGAAACTGCAGGCAATCGTAGAGAACCTCGTTGACGAGCGTGCCGGCCAATGCCTTGAGCATCGACACTTCTCTGACCACGTTCTCGTTGCGGGTGTCGCGCCAGGCCGTGTTGAAGAGCAAGGCGCGCGCCGCTTCCACTTGACCGAGCCGCATGGAGAGCCGCTGCCGGATGGCCTGCTTGTCCCACAGCGGTCCTCCGAATGCCTTGCGCTGCTTTACCCAGTGAAGCGTGAGCTCGATCGCCTTGATGGCTTCGCCCAGGGCCTGCGCGGCCAAGACGATGCGCTCGTTCTGCAGGTTCTTGACGAGCGCAAGAAAGCCTTGCCCTTCCTGCCCGATCACGTTCTCATCGGCAACGTAACAATCCTCGAACACGAGTTCAGCCGTGTCGCTGGAAAGCCAGCCATGCTTCTTGAGCGCCCTCGTGACGCGCAAACCCGCCGTCCCCTGCTCGACGGCAAACATCGTCATGTCCCGGTTGCGACCGGGCGCACCGGACTTGGCGGCGACGAAAATGAGATCGCCGTGCACGCCGTTGGTGATGAACATCTTGGCGCCGTTGAGGACATAGCCGCCCCGGACCTTGCGTGCCGTCGTGCGCATGGAGGCTAGATCCGAGCCGGCATCCGCCTCGGTCATCGCCACGGCCGTGATCGTCCGGCCAGCGGTAATGGCGGGCATCCAGCGCTCGAGCTGCGCGCGCGTACCCGCATGGTAAAGATGCGGCGAGGCCATGTCGGTGTGCACCAAAACGGTGACCGCAAACCCGCCATAGGTGGAGCGTCCGAGCTCCTCGGCCAACACGGCATTGGCAAGGGTATCGAGGCCCTGCCCTCCGAACTCCGGCGCGTAGCGCATGCCAAGCAGGCCGAGGCTCCCCATCTGGAGCAAGATCTCGCGAGGCACAAATCCCTGCTCCTCCCACGCATCTCCAACAGGTAACACCCGCTCGGCAATGAAGCGCCGAATGGTATGGCGCAGCAGCGTGTGTTCCTCGCCGAAGTATGGGAAGCTCTCGCTGAGGATGGGCTCGGTCATGGCTTGCCCCTCAAAGTGGTGGGCTCCTTTGCGCCTTGTTCGGTGAAGGGGCGCTACGCCAGCGATCACCTCAAGGGATGGTGTTGGTTGCCGCGCGTCACGCCCAGCTCGCCTCGCAAGGCACAGCCTCAGTCGCATCCGCTCGCCTAGATCACGCGCCTCGATCTAAGGTCGGAAATGGCCCTTTCATCGTAGCCAAGGCTCTTCAGGATCGCTTCGGTATGCTCGCCCAGGGTTGGGGCGCGGCGTTTGATGGCCCCGGGCGTCTGCGACAGCCAAACCGGCACCTTGGCGATGGGCGCAGGCCTCGGCGCGCCGGGGAACTCGGTCGCCTGGAAGAAGCCCATGGCGTTGATGTGAGGATCGTCCAGAGTTTGCTGCGGCTTGAGCACCGGTCCTGACGGGATGCGCGCTTTGGCCAGCACCTCCAGCGCCTCCGCCGTTGTACGCTCGGCGCACCAACGGCCCATGCGCTCGCTGATGACGGCGCCGTTGTCGCCGCGGGAGATGTCATCCTTGAAGCGCGGATCGTCGAGCCAGAGCGCCTCGCCCATCAGCTTGGCCCAGCGCCGGTAAAGGGGCTCGCCGATCACCTGCACCAAGATCCATCCGTCTTTGGTGCGGAAGAGGTCGACCGGCGCCGCCGTCTGGCCGCGGTTTCCAGTTGGCACCCGATTGGGCGCGACGACCGCCTGTTCGATCAGCAACGCGTTGCCGAAGGTGACGGCGGTGGCAAGCAACGCGCCCTCCACCCACTGGCCCTTGCCGCTCATCTTACGCGCCATCAGCGCCGCCATGGTGCCAAAGGCACAATGCAGCGCCGTGCCGAAATCGACCCAGGGCACCTGCGCCCGATAGGGCTGGTCCTCGGTGCCCGTCATATAGACGGCGCCCGACATGACCTGGCCAATTCCGTCAAAGCCAACGCGGTCGCTGTAAGGCCCACCCCGTCCATATGCCGTGACGGTGGTCAGGATGATGTCGGGCTTCACGGCCGTCAGACTGGCGTAGTCGAGCTTCATGTCCCGCAACGTCTGCGGCGGCAGGTTGGCAACCACGACATCGGCAGTGGCCACCAGCTTGCGCACGACCTCTTGGCCTTCCGGCAGCATCGGATCAAGCGTCATCCCGAGCTTGTTGCGGTTCATCTGTAGGAATAAACCACCCTCGCCGCTGCTGGCCACCGGTGCTTGGTATCTGTCCTCGCTGCCCTGGAGCTTCTCGATGCGGATCACCTCCGCGCCGTGCTCAGCCAATAGCGCGGCGCAATAGGGGCCGGCGATATAGCGGCCAAAATCGAGCACTCTTACTCCCTCGAGTACGCCCATTAGCGGCCTCCTCGTCGCTGCCCGAGGCTCAACCGGGAAGCACGGTGGTTGCGGACACCGCACCTGTTCGCTTCGGAAAGCTGATGATGTTCGTCACGTCTGGGCTGACGACGCGATGACCGCCGGTGAGAATAGAAGCAAGAATGAGAATACCCACCGCCTGCCAGAACGTGATCGTCTTCAACCCGAACACGGCAGGTACGGTGTGATTCCAGATCCAGCGGAACACAAGCACGAAGATGATGAAGCCGATCAGGGCCCCAGCAACGAACAAAATCGTGGTTGTGACGGGATCCATGGCTCTCTTCCCTCTTGCTGCCGGTTCGTCCCTGCCCGAAGCGCTTGCGACGCACAGGCCGCGATCGAAATCGATGAAGCATGCCCCCGGCCAGCCTAGCACGCCCACGCACCATGGTGCAGTGCGGAAGTGGTAGACCTTTGCTCCGAAAATGTTTGTCTGCTGGCAGATGACAGGCAAAAGCGGTAACGTGCCGATTCGGCAGCCGCCCGAGGCGCCCAGCATCACGGGCCGCCTGGCGCAAGGGCGCTGGAACACAGCTCGCGGCCCACGGGGAAGGACAAACCATGGCACCTGAAATCATAATTATCTGGCTCGTCATCGGTGCCGTCGCCGGCTGGCTCGCCGGTCAGATCGTGAAGGGTGGGGGGTTCGGACTGGTTGGCGATATCGTCATCGGCATCATCGGTGCGGTGATCGCCGGCTGGCTTCTACCGCGCATTGGACTCTATATCGGCGGCGGGTTCATCGCCGAGGTGGTCAATGCCGCCATTGGTGCGGTGATCCTGTTGTTTGTCGCGCGCCTGGTCAAGCGCTGACGCGAGCAGGCCAAAGGAGAACGGGCGCGGCGCTCCACGGGGGTCGCCGCCCCTCACTATTGATCCACACAGCCCCCGCGCGAAAGCTCAAAAACCAAGTTCCAGGCCATCGAACCTCCAGCGCGCCACCCGCCAACTCGTCACGTTGCGCGCCCCGCTGGCCGAGCCCGCGCGCGGCTAGTCCGGTCGCACTTGGCTGGTCGCAGCTGGATCGCACCTAGCCCGGCCGCACTTGGCCCGTCCCGCGCACGATATACTTGAAGGTGGTGAGTTGCTCGACGCCCACGGGCCCGCGCGCGTGCAGCCGGCCGGTGGCGATGCCGATCTCAGCGCCCATGCCGAACTCGCCGCCATCGGCGAATTGAGTCGAGGCATTGTGCAGGACGATGGCACTGTCGAGCCGGGTCAGAAAGCGCTCCGCGGTCTCCTGGTCCTCGGTGACGATGCAATCGGTGTGCTGGGAACCATATTTGCGAATGTGTGCCAGCGCGGCATCGACCCCATCCACCGTTCGCACGGCGATGATGGCGTCCAGATATTCGGTGGACCAGTCCTCTTCGGTGGCGCGCCTGACCCTGCCATCAGCCTTGCACGCGGGCGCATCGCCGCGCACTTCACAATCGGCCTCGATCAGAGCCGCGACCAGCGCCGGCAGGTAACCGGCAGGCGCATTGGTATCGACCAATAGCGTCTCGGTGGCGCCGCACACGCCCGTCCGCCGCATCTTGCCGTTGACCACAATAGCCTTGGCCATCGCCAGATCGGCGTCCTTGTCCACGTAGGTGTGACAGATGCCCTCAAGGTGCGCGAACACAGGCACGCGCGCCTCCTCCTGAACGCGCGCCACCAGGCTCTTGCCCCCGCGCGGAACGATCACATCGATGGCTCCGTCGAGACCCCTGAGCATCAGGCCGACGGCCTCGCGATCGACGGTTGGCACCAGTTGCACGGCCGCTTCCGGCAAACCCACCGAGCGCAGCCCACGCGCGAGGCAGGCCTGGATGGTTCGGCTCGAATTGTGGCTCTCTGAGCCGCCCCGTAAAATCGCTGCATTGCCGGCCTTCAGGGTGAGCGCACCGGCGTCCGCGGTCACGTTGGGTCGGCTCTCATAGATGACGCCGATGACGCCAAGCGGCACGCGCACGCGCTCGATGATGAGGCCGTTTGGCCGCGTCCACCGCGCGATCTGAACGCCGATGGGATCGGGCAGCGCCGCCACATCCTCAAGTCCTTTGGCCATGGCCTCGACGCGCCTGGGATCGAGCGCCAGCCGATCGAGGAATGCGGCCGTGACGGCGCCTTCCTTCGCCAATTGCAAGTCGCGCGCATTGGCCTCCAAGATCGCCGCCGTCTGCGCACGCATTGCACCTGCCGCCGCCCGCAGCGCCGCATTCTTGACCTCGGTGGAGGCGAGCGCGAGCTGACGGGCGGCCTCGCGCGCCCGCGCACCAAGCACGCTCATCGCCTGCCGCACGTTGCCGAGCGCCTCGGGGCGTGCACGCTGCGCGGTCCCGCGCTTGGACTTCGCAACCGCCGCGCTCTCGGCGCGCGCGCGCGCCGTCTTGTGTTGCGCTACCGTTCTCACCATGTGCCGTTTCACGCGGGTCGTTTTCACGCGTGCCGTTTGAGCGCCGATCGTCACCGAGCTCGGCGCATGGGGTTCTTTCTTTAAGCCGCGTTCAGCCCCGGCTCAAGACCATATCGTCGCGATGGACCAAAGCGGCGCGGCCGGCAAAGCCCAGGATGGCGGCGATCTCGCTCGTCCTCTTGCCGATGATGCGCTCGGCGCCCTCGCGCGCATAGGCGACAAGGCCGCGGCCGAGCTCGCGGCCGTCGGCGGCGCGGATGACCACCGCGTCACCCCGCTCGAAGGCTCCTCCCACGCGCGTCACGCCGGCGGGCAGGAGGCTCTTGCCTGAGAACAACGCGCGCTCGGCTCCCGCGTCGATCACCACAAAGCCCTTGGGCTCGAGCTGACCGGCGATCCAGCGCTTGCGCGCCGTCACCGGATCGGACGGCGCCAGCCACCAGGTGCACGGTCCACCCTCTTGCAGCCTGCGCAGCGGATGCTCAACGGTGCCTGAGGTGATCACCATGTGCGTGCCCGAAGCCAGCGCGATCTTGCCGGCCTCGATCTTGGTCAGCATGCCGCCGCGCGCAAGCTCATTGGCGGTGCCTCCGGCCATGGCCTCGATCTCGGCTGTGATTTGGCGCACCTCGGGAATGAGCCGCGCGCCGCTGCCGCTGCCAGGTGGGGCGGTGTAGAGCCCATCGACGTCCGACAACAATACCAGGCAGTCGGCGCTCATCATGCTGGCAACGCGGGCCGACAGACGGTCGTTGTCGCCGTAGCGGATCTCGGCGGTCGCGACCGTATCGTTCTCGTTGACGACCGGCACGGCGCGTTCGCTGAGCAGCGTGTCGATGGTCTGGCGCGCATTAAGATACCGGCGGCGTTCCTCCGTGTCGCCCAGCGTAAGAAGGATCTGGGCAGCGGCGAGCCCGCGCGCCTTGAACACAGCCTGGTAGGCGCCGGCCAGCGAAATCTGCCCGACAGCGGCAGCGGCCTGCGACTTCTCAAGCTCGAGCGTGCCTCTTGCGAAGCCCAACACGTGTCGGCCAAGCGCGATCGCACCCGAGGAGACCACGATCAACTGCCGGCCGGCTCCCACCAATTCCGCGATATCGTCGGCAAGCGTGGCAAGCCAGGCGGATTTGAGCTCGCCGCTCGCCCGGTCGACGAGCAGGCTCGAGCCGATCTTGACGACGATGCGCCGCGCTCGGATCCACTCGGGCCGCGTCTTGCTTTGCTGCGCATTGTCGGGGCCGGCCATGACGTCGGTGGCGCTGTTGAGAGGGCGAGCGGGGCGCACAACTCCTAGCAGGGCGCCACACTATAGGATACCGCAAACCCCTGTGTTGGTGGAGAGGAGGGTCTGCGCCGCCTCAGGTGGGAGGCGGGGTTGGCGAAGCCTTCGGCGCGGCTTCAGCCGTCGTGACCTGACCAAAGTATGCCTGCTCCAGCCGGTTCGGCAGATCAGGCTCGTTGCCGTGCGCCTCAAGCACGATCGAGCCGCGCGCCAAGGCGTAGACCCGGTTGGCGAGGAGAAGCGCCTTCTCGATCAGCTGTTCCACCAGCAACACGGCCGTACCGGCATCGCGCAGCTGTCCGGCGGCGGCGAGCACGCGGTCCACGAGCACGGGCGAGAGCCCTGCCGAGGGCTCATCGAGCATCAAGAGGCGCGGTCGGCGCACCAGGCCCTGTGCGACAGCCAGCATCTGCTGCTGGCCGCCCGACAGCGTCACCGCGCCGTCGTCGCGCTTGGCGGCGATCTCGGGAAAAAAGGCAAGCGCCTCCTCCACTTGAGGCATGAGCACTCGACGCGGCAAGCCGTAGCCTGCCAACAGCAGGTTGTCGAAGACCGTAAGCTGCGTGAAGACGCGGTGCCCCTCGATGACATGCACGAGCCCAGCCCGCACCGTATCGCGCGGACTGGCCCCGGCCAGATCCTTGCCGGCAAAGCGAACGCGCCCTGACCAGGGCAGCAGGCCGGAGATCGCCCGCAGCAGGGTGGTCTTGCCTGCACCGTTGGGTCCAAGCAGGGCCACCACTTCACCCGCTCCGACCGTCAGGTCGATGCCATTGAGCACGCCGATCTTGCCGTAGCCGGCGGCGAGGTCGCTGATCTCGAGCAGGGGCTCAGGCGCCGAGGTAGGCATTGCAGACCTCGCGATAGTGTAACCATGGGCCCATTTTATCTAGGTTTTTGGGCATTTCGATAGCGACCTCGGGCTTTATTGGCCGATTTTTCCGCCTATTCCGCAACCGGGAGTAGCACACCCATTGCCAGAGGATGTGATGGGTCATCCGGCAGCACAGCGCGCAATTTCGTGGAGGCTCAAAGTTCGGCGAGCGGCGCGGAAGTTCATCGGCCCCGCAGTTCAGTGACGACGCCAACCCGCGCCCCGAACAAAAGGACTGCAGGTTGATCGAGCACAGGGCCTGGCGCGCCGCGACGAGGCGATACTGTGACACCTGGAAAACCTCACGCGGGAGGGCGCTTGGATTTTCTCGCATTCAGTGGAAGCAAGACACGCCAGCCCAGCGTAACTCCACGTGGTGGCGGCGACGACAAAAGAAGCGATCGGCATTCCTTGGCTGCAAGCTGCTTGTTGGCCTCGCAGTCGAGGGCTCATAGAGGGGGACTGTCGTTCCCGCGCGTAGATGCGCCCGAATGAGCCGGGTCTTTTGCTACGGCTCTTTACACATGGATGCGGGCTCAGCGGCGACCACACCACAGGTCGCTGTCGTCCATTGCATGTTGGGGCCGTCGCAGCTCGCTCGGTGCGTGCACGCGCGGCGCAGCGGCAACGCCATGGACTAAGGTTCACGGCAGACGCCTGCCCAAGGACCTCTGACCCATAAAACGTGACCCATAAAACATGACCCATCAATAGGGACGTTCCGTTCTCCGCCGAAACATAAACCGCAGATGAACGGTCGCGCACAGAGCCCGCGATTCCTTACCCCACAATTCCAGGGGCTGAAACATGTCGGCCACTTGCTCGGAAGGTAAATTTACAGACGCGCTGCTCACATTGACGTCGCAATGGGACGCTTCATCAGATGCTCCGTCCGAGCGACCGGAAGCTTCTCTCCAAGCCCTCGGTCGGCGCTCAATGCTGCTCCGTCAGAGGTCGGATCAAGTTCGTCGCGCAAAGTTCGCAACGAGCGATACCACAAATAGGACGATAAAGACCCAGAAAAGGAGCCTCGCGCCTTCCATGGCAACGCCGGCAACGCCGCCGAACCCAATGGCAGCGGCGATGAGCGCCACGACCAGAAAGACGATGGCGTAATGCAGCAAGTTTCCCATAGCCTTGTCTCCGAACTCCCTTGCTGACTAAACGGATTGCAACGCCCGCGGTTCCCAACATTGCTTAGCCAACACAATCAAGGGTTAGGTCATGTTCGAGCCGCTCACGCTTGCATTTCAGACCGACGAGACGAAGCAGCATCACGAGAAGGACCGACCGCAATTGCTCCGCGCCAGGGGCATCACGCTCCATCGCGCGAAGGTAAATGATCAGCTGCTCGGCGCGCAGCTCGATGCGCCGTATTGCCTTATCCAGATCGGCCACGCTACTCACCAACATTCACCAACTGTGGGCTTTCACCAACTGTGGGCGTAACGGAGATATTGCTCCGTTGGTTCCGTATTGTGGTTTAGAGGAGGCTCCCGCAGTCGTTGCTGCTGTGAACTTGCATCGAGTAAAGCAACGGCACCCTGACAATCATGACGTGATCCCCTCGCTCGAAATCCCAGTCGCTCGAAATCCCGGTCGCTTTAAATCCAAGTCGCTCAAAGTCCGACCCCTATCGAAGTTGCCGCGCCGCGGCTTGAACGCCGAAAGGCAACGAAACCCCTACCGCTGGCGTTACGTATGCACGCTCGAAGGAGGCAATCATGCGCGGGTTGATGATCGCAGCACTGCTCGGAGCCGTAATTGTGTTGGGCTATCTTTACTGGGACAGCACCCAGAATACAGTGTTCAAAGCCCCCGGTGTCGAGATCAAAAGAAGCTAACATGGTTTCGCGCGAGCCCGAGCCAAGCATCCGCTGTTCGCAACGAACCGGGCTCGTCACCATGCTGAACGATGGCTTCGCCGGTTTGAGCTCGATGAGCCCACCGCAACCACGCCCTGATGCGCGGTGGCGGATCTCGAGGAGGTCTCGAGCCGCCAGCCGCAATGGCGTGTGATAATAGCAAGCATCGATTTACGCACCCGGCTCAAAGCGCTCGCTCTCAGTTGTTTGCGTGCTCCCATCGGCGGCCGCGGCGGCGCAATGATCTCTATGGGCTCATTTCCTCTCTTCGGTTCCCCTCGAGTGGGTTTTGGCTTTCATGGGAAGCCCACATCGGATGTCGTGGCCAACGCGCCCGGGCGAGTACGTGCCAGCACCCGCGCCCCTTGCGAGCTCCTCGGTAGCCTTCGACACAATTGCGCCCGCGATCGAGAGCCTTTGTCCGCCTCTCGGTCAACCTCATGCGTGAGCCCCCCCGTCAAAATAGTCGGCATGCCAAGCAAGCGCCTCTGAAATAGCCAGGATACTCGCGCGCATCC
>Ga0075425_100005480_pt1 | contig 13197 bp, 13 predicted proteins | sample SoiMethybrSBSTD4_FD_75300 | JGI IMG/M metagenome (GOLD analysis project Ga0075425, IMG submission 75300) | Bulk soil microbial communities from a Populus tree surrounding site in Tennessee, USA - Soil MetaG P. TD hybrid SBSTD4 | ecosystem: Environmental > Terrestrial > Soil > Tree plantation...
GGAGCGCTTCGAGTTCCCGCGGCTTCAAGGAACGGTCGACGGCGGCGCGGCCTCCAGCAGCTCCGGGGGTACGACGATCGGCCCGGCAAAGACCCGCGCGTAGTCCAATCCGTGCCGGCGGACGGTGTACAGCGGCCGCTGCTGCGAGGTGAGATAGGTGACTACCAGAGGGTCCGGCCATCCGGTCTGCATCTGCCGGACGTAGAAGACCACGCGGTCCGCCGCCAGCCAGTCATAGCCGGAACCCAGCGCAATCTCCATGGTGCGACCACGGAAGTAGGGCGCGAAGGCGGACGGGAAACCGGACACCGCCGCCACCCGAGAGGCCGCACCGGGCTCGCCATCTAGGTAGGAACCCGCGTCCTCCAACCCTTCTCCTTGACCGATCGCGAAGACATCGGCGGCGGCAGCCGCGCCTCCCAAGAGTGGACTATAGAAGGTCATGCCATCCGGAAGGTATGGCACGAGCAGGGCAAGCTGCCCCGCCACTACGCCGAGCCGGACGAGGTCGCCCAGCGCCGGCCTCGGCCCGCCCTCGGCCAGCCGATCACGCACCAGGTCCCAGCCCGCGCCCGCCAGGAGGGCCAGGAACGGCACGACGGGCAGCAGGTAGCGGTCCACTCCCGCCTCACCGGCCAGGCGCAGGAGCACGAGGGTCACTCCGACGAGGCCGGCCAGCGCCTCGAGCTCAGGCCGGCGTGCCAGCCGGCGCCGCCAGGCCGGCCACAGGAGCGCCGCGACAGAGATGAGGGCTCCGGCCTGCGTCACCGGCGTGAAGCGCCAGGCCAGGACGCGGGCATAAAAGGTCCACCCCGTGTCGTCCAGGCGAAAGCCGTTCGCCTGGGTTTCCGACCCGAGATCCGCCAGGAGCTGCCGCAACAGGCCGATCGGCCGCACCCACAGGACCGGCCAGATCGCCACCACGGCCAGGATCGCGACCGCGGCCCACACCGCCAGCTCTCGGGCGCGCGACGGCAGGCCGCGGGGGGCGAAGCCCGTCCAACGGCCGCTCTCCACCACGCCGACCGCGAGCAGCAGCGGGGCGGCCAGCAAGACCACGGGCAGCTTGGTCGCCACGGCCAACCCGAACGCGAGGCCGGACAGGACGAGCCGGCGACGCCCACCCTCGCGCAAGTGGAGCAGGAACCACAGAGCCGCCACCGCGCCCAGATCGGTCGCCAGGGCATCGGTCGTGATGAAACGCTGGTAGCCCAGGAAGAACGGCTCGAATGCGAGGAGCGCGCAGCCCAGCGCCGCCGGCCTCAGCCCGAGCCACTGGACGGAGAGCAGTGCCATCAGCGCGAGGAGGGCCGCGGTGAAAAGCGCCTGCACGCAGCGGGGCACCACGTAGGCCTCCAGCGGAGGCAGGGGGTCGTCGGCCAGCCGCCGCGCACACGACGTCCACGATCCCTCCTGGGCCAGGGAGCACCAGGCCACGTCGGCGTGCCCCACCAGCCACATCGTCGTCACGCCCGGATGGGGCCGCGTGTAGGTCGCGAAGAGGTCGCCCCGGGCCAGCGCGCCCACGAAGACGCCGCCGCGCCGGATCCACAGCGCCTCGTCGATGTTGAGCGGCCGATCCACGGCGGCGAGGCGCAGCATGGCCGACACGAGGAACACCGAGGCCACCAGGGCGCGACGCGCCGTGCGCTCGAGCGTCCCGGCGGTCGAAAGCGAGGTCATCCGTGGGCCGGGAGTATACTCAGCGGCTCGTGATTCTCCTGACCGGCGCCACCGGGTACATCGGGATGCGGCTGGCCGCCCGCCTCGCCGCCGCCGGCGAGCGACTCCGGTGCCTGGTCCTCCCCGGCGACCCCGTCGACCCCGGACGGAGCTTTGTCGCGGACGTCGTGCGCGGCGACGTGACCCGCCTCGACTCCTTCGCCTCGTACGGGGACGGAGTCACCACGATCGTCCATGCCGCCGCCGTCATGCCCCCGGGAGCGCCCGACCAGATGCACGAGGTCAACGTGCGCGGCACCGCCAACGTGATTGCGTTCGCCCGGCGCGCGCAGGCGCGGCGGATCGTCTATCTCTCCGCCGTCTCCGCGGCCTACGCCAGGAAGAACGCCTACGGCGAGTCCAAGGCCGAAGCCGAGCGCCTCATCCGGGAGTCGGGACTCGACTTCACCATCCTGCGCCTCACGATGGTGTACGGTCCCGCCGGCGGGCTGCACTTCCAGAAGCTGGTCTCGCTGCTCACGCGCGTCCCGCTGCTCTGCCCGGTGCCCGGACCCGGCACCGCGCGCCTCCAGCCCGTCTTCGTCGAAGACGTCGTGCACGCCGTGGAGCTGGCCCTCCGGTCGCCCGCCGCCCAGGGAAAGACCTACAACGTCTCCGGCGGAACCGTCCTGCGCCTGCGCGATCTCATCGACCAGATCGCCGCCAGCAATGGCCTGAGGCGCCGCCGCCTGCACGTGCCGCTCGTCCTGTGCCGCGTCGGAGTCGCCGCGCTTGCCGTGGTCCTCCCCCCTTCCTTCTTCAGCCCCGACGCGTTGCTCGGCCTCACCCAGGATGCGGAGCTGGACCACTCCCAGTTCGGCCGGGAGTGCGGATACGCGCCCCTCAGCCTGGAGGAAGGGTTCGCGCGCACGTTCGGCAAGGCGACGGCCTAGGGCACCTCCACCGTCACCCGGCAGGACGCCTTCTCCCGTCCCTTGTCGGTCGAGGCGTTGAGCGTCGCCGTGTGAACCCCGCCCACGTCGTAGGTGAACAGCGGCCGCGCGCCGCGCACGCCAGGGCCGCTTCCGCTCCCGCCGAAGTCCCACTCGTAGGTGCAGTCGTTGAAGAGGCAGAAGCTGGGCGTGGCGTGGAACTGCACGGCGCGGCCGCCCATCGGCGTGGCCTTGCAGCTCAGGAGGTGGAAATTGCCGTAGATGGTCACGATGTTGCTGCAGACCGCGCTCGAGCCGCCGCCGGTCACGGTCAGGACCTGGCGGTACGCCCCCGGGGTCGCGTAGGTGTGGACCGGGGACTGGTCCGTGGACGAGGTGCCGTCACCGAACTCCCACCGGTAGGTGTACGCGGCCGCTCCCCCGCTGGGGGCGGCGCGGAAGGAGACGGTGGCGGGGGCGATCGCCTCCCCGGGATCGGCGACACAGGCGAGCCGGACGTCGGAGTCGAGCCGGACGTTGACGGGGCCGGCGGTGACGGTCTGGTCCCCGGACGAGACCTGGAGGGTGACGTCGAAGCTCCCCCCGCTCAGGAACTGGACGCGCGGGTTGGCCGCGGAGGAGGTCCGGCCGTCGCCGAACGACCACGCGTAGATGTAGGCACCGTCGCCCCCGCGAACGTTCGAAGTGAAAGTGATGTCGATGGGCGCGCGCCCGGAAGTGGCGGAGGCGCTGATGTCCGCCTTCAGCTCGCCGCCGTTGCCGGACGGCACGAGGGGGTTGGCGGAATTGTGGTCGCAGGCCCCGGCCGCGGCGACGGCCGCGGCGAGGGTCAGGAGCCAGGTACGCCGGGATGCCGTAAGACGACTCATGAAGGCCTCCTCTCGATGTCGAGGGAACCGCGTTATCCCCGAAATATGCGGCGGTGTCCAGTATGGGTATAATCCCCCCGTCCTCGAGGTCCTCGCTGTGACGGAGTCGCACCGGCGTCAGCTCATCGACATGGTCGCCCGTCCCGAGGACCAGGTGGACCTCGCACGGGCCTCCCTCCTCGTCGCCCGCGAGGAATATCCGGAGCTCGAGCTGGATCCCTATCTGCAGCGACTCGACACCATGGCGGAGGCTGTGCGCAGCGGCCTGGGCGCTTCCGCGGAAGCGGCGGTGGCCGGCCTCAACCGCGTGCTCTTCGAGGAGGAAGGCTTCCGCGGGAACACGCGCGAGTACTACGATCCCCGCAACAGCTTCCTCAACGACGTGCTCGACCGCCGCACGGGGATCCCGATCACCCTCTCCACGGTCTACATCGCGGTGGGACGGCGGGCCGGGGTCGAGGTGCACGGCGTGGGGCTGCCCGGGCACTTCGTGGTGCGGGTCGTGGCCGCCGGCGGCGAGGCCCTGGTCGACCCCTTCAACGGCGGGACGGTGCTGACCCCGCAGGACTGCCAGGACCGGCTCGACCGCATCTACGGCGGGCGCGTCCGCATGGCCGCGGACATGCTGGCCCCGTGCCCGCTCCGCGCCGTGCTCGGGCGGACGCTGAGGAACCTCAAGGCCATCTATCTCAAGGCGGACGACCACGAGCGCGCGCTGCGGACGGCGGAGCTCCTGGTCCTCCTCAATCCGGGCGACGTGGAAGAGGTCCGCGACCGCGGCCTCGTCCTGGCCGCCCTCGAGTGCTACGCCCTGGCCGCGGCGGACCTGGAGGCCTACGTCCAGTCCGTTCCGCAGGCCCCGGAGACGCCCCAGTTGCGGGCCCGGATCGCGGAATTGCGCCACAAGGCGGCGCGCCTCAACTAGCAGAGAAGGAGCTTCCATGAGCACGACGAAGATGGCGGAGACGGGCACCCTCAAGGCGATCGAGGACCTCCTGGGGAGCGAAGCCCGGCCCCTCCTCGAGCACCGATGCCAGGGGATCCCCAAGGAGTCCATCCACCTGCCCGGCCCCGACTTCGTGGACCGCGTCTTCACGGCGACGGACCGGCCGGTTTCCGTGCTGCGCTCCCTGCAGCAGATGTTCTCGCACGGGCGTCTGGCCGGGACGGGTTACCTCTCGATCCTGCCCGTGGACCAGGGCATCGAGCACTCCGCCGGCGCGTCCTTCGCGAAGAACACGCTCTACTTCGATCCCGAGAACATCGTGAAGCTCGCCATCGAGGGCGGATGCAACGCGGTGGCCTCGACCCTGGGCGGGCTGGGCATGGTGGCGCGCAAATACGCGCACCGGATCCCGTTCCTCGTGAAGCTCAACCACAACGAGTTCCTCACCTATCCCAACCGGTACGACCAGATCATGTTCGCGCGCACCAAGCAGGCGCTGGACATGGGCGCGGTGGCGGTGGGGGCCACCGTCTACTTCGGCTCGCCGGAATCGACGCGGCAGATCCAGGAGGTCAGCGTGGCCTTCCAGCAGGCGCACGAGCTGGGGATGGCCACCGTGCTCTGGTGCTACCTGCGCAACCCCGCCTTCAAGACCGCGGAGAAGGACTTCCACGTGTCCGCCGACCTCACCGGCCAGGCCAACCACCTCGGGGTCACGATCGAGGCGGACATCATCAAGCAGAAGCTGCCCGAGAACAACGGAGGCTACCTCGCCCTCTCCACCAAGGAGAGCCCGTACGGCAAGATCGACAAGAAGGTGTACGACCAGCTCGCCTCCGACAACCCGATCGACTGGACGCGCTACCAGGTGGCGAACTGCTACATGGGGCGCGCGGGCCTCATCAACTCCGGCGGCGCCTCCTCGGGCGAGAGCGACTTCAAGGAAGCGGTGAAGACGGCCGTCATCAACAAGCGCGCGGGAGGCACGGGCCTCATCTCCGGCCGCAAGGCGTTCCAGCGGCCGATGGCGGAAGGCGTCCGTCTGCTCAACGCCGTGCAGGACGTCTACCTGAACAAGGAGATCACGATCGCTTGAGGGACCGGCGCGTCCGCGCGCGCGTGGCCGTCCACGGCGACGTCCTGGGCAAGATCCACGCGACGAGCCCCGCGCCCGTCGTCAACCTCTCGGAGACGGGCGCCCTCGTGGAAGTGGACTGCGTGCTCCGTCCCGGCACCGTGCAGATGCTGCGGCTGCCCCTGCGCGGCGCGGGCGAGCTCGTCCTGCGCTGCCGGGTGGTGCGCAGCTTCATCCACGGGTTCGACCGCGCGGCGGGAGAAGACAGCGTGGTGCGCTACCGGGCGGCCCTGGAGTTCGTCTCCCTCACGGACGAGGAGCGCGCCGCCTTGCGCGCCCAGCTCGAAGGGCAAGCGGGCGGAGACCGCGAGGACGCGGAGCTCGCCGGATGAAGAGGACCGAGCTGCCCGCCATCGAGCGAAGGGCGGCCCCCCGCCTGGAGCCGGCCCCCCCGATCTGGGGCCAGCTCCTGCTGGAGCTCGACTCCTCGGTGCGCGCTCTCTCCACGGGTGGAATGATGGTGCGCGTGGCCACGCCGCCCTCCATCGGCACCGCGCAGGTCTTCGTCCTGACCTTCGAGTCGACCACGCTGCGGCTCAAGGGCGTGGTCCGGAACGTCACCACCGTCCTCCAGCCCGGCCCGCCACGCTACGACGTCGGCGTGGAGTTCGAGGAACTGGACGCGGACGCGCGCGCTTTCCTCGAACGGTTCGTGGCCAGCCGGACCTGACCGCCGCGCCGTCCTAGCTCGGCGCGAGCTCGAAGGTGCCGACGGGAGACTTGCTGCCGGGATCGACGGACACCGTGCCCGTCAGCTTCTGCCCGTCCCACTTGCCCTGGTAGTAGCGGGGACCGGCGCCCGTCTGGACGGAGAAGCGCACCATCGTCTTCTGCTGCACGACTCCGAGGAGAGGCTGGCTGACGCTGAGGGCGCGCTCGTAGGTGAAGGTGCCGCCGGGGCCGGCGAAGACCGCCGTGATGTAGGTCGTGCGGCCGGAGTCCGTCTCCGAGCCCGACCAGCGGCCGTCGAGCTTCAAGGCGGGGCCCGCGGGCGCCGCGGGCGAGGCCGCCGCGCCCGGCTCGGTGGTGGTCGCGGCCACGGCCACGGGCGCCGGGCCCTTCACGGTGGCGGGGATGCGCAGCCCGGCCGTGCGCAGGGCGTCTCGCACGGGCGGCCGCGCTTCGGCCACGATCTGGCGCGGCACGCCCACCGTCACCGACTTCCGCGCAAGGGGATGGAGGTCCGCGAACACACGCCCCTCCGGCGCGAGGTCGGCGGTGAAGTGCGGCTTCTCCCCGCGGACGAGGAGCAGCACGAGGTCGCGGGCCACGGCCTCCCACCACACGGCCACGCGCGCGGGCGAGATGGGACCGCCGCGCCCCTTGAGACCGGTCCAGTCCTCTTCGTAGGCCGCCGCGTCGTCCAGGGTCACCTCGAGGAGCGGAGTGTCCTGGCCCGCGACCACGAGAGAAGGACTGCCGTCGAGCCCCCGGGCGCGCACGTCCGCGTCGACCGCGCCTCCCTTCCAGGCGGCGCCGGCTTCGTTGAGGCGGCGCTCGGCCTCGTAGGCCCGCTCCGCCGCCGACTTGCCGCCGCTCGCGCTGAGCACGAACGCCGGCCCCAGGCCCGTGGACAGCAGCGCGTGGTCGTGGCCGGGCGTGTCTTCGAACGGCTCGGCCGCGAACCGGAAGTCGATGGGATCGGGACCGGCGGTGACGGCCAGCCGGACCTGTCCGACGTGCTCCACGCCCGGTACGCGCACGTCGACCGTCGTCTCGCCGGGGGACGCGCGTGGCACCACCACCTTGAGCTCCGCGCCGGAAGACGCCGTCACCAGCGCGCGCGTGCCGCCCACGCGCACGTCGTTGGCGAGCGGCTTGATGTCGAACCCGCGCCCCGCCACCGTGACCAGGTCCCCGGGCGCCGCGCTCGCGGGTGAGACCGAGATCACGAGGGGAAGGCGGCCGAGGACGAAGGGCGCGGGATTGGAGGTGTCGGCGCCGGAGGCCACGCGCACCGGGAACTCCGTGCCCGGGGCGCCCTCCAGCGCGGGCACCTTCACCTTCAGCGACGCCGGAGTGGTGTCCAGGATGGTGGCGGCGGTGCCGCCGAACTGCACGGTGACGCCCGCGCCCCATCCCGCGCCGGCGAGGACGACCTCGTCACCGGGCATGGCCACCGCGGGCGCGATGCCATGGATGCGCGGGGCCTCGAACACGGCCACCGTCGCCGCCTTGGACTCGTGCCCGTCCACGACCACGACCACCGGGACGGGCGTGTCACGGCCCAGCGCCGCCGCCATCTCGGGGATCTCGACGTCCAGGCGGGTCGGCGTGGCCTGGACGACGCGGCCCGGCTTGCCGCCGAATCGGACGACGTTCTCGGCCCCCGTGGCGCCGAAGTGCGTGCCCGTGATGGTCACGCTCTGTCCGAGCCCGACGCGCGCCGGCGTGATCGATTCGATGGCGGGCGTGCTCGACCCGCGCAGGAAGAAGACGCCCGCGGCCGCGGCCAGGACCAGCACGGCGCCGCCGGCGATCAACGCGATGGGCGGCGAGGACCGGCGCGCACCGGACGCGGCGGCCGCGCGCGGCGGCGGAGACGAGCGCGGGGGCACGCTGCGCGGGCGGGGCGGGATCTGTTCGTCGGCATCGGGGGCCATCGAAGGCGGCGGCGTGGGGCCCGGGCGGCGCGCGGGACGGGGGGCGGCGGAGGGCGCGGGAGCGGCGGGCCGCGCGGCGGCCGGGCTCGGTTTCGGAGCCGGCACCGGCGGCGGCTCGGGCGCCGGCGGGGGCGCCGCGGGCGGGGCCGACACGACCGGAGGCGACGCCGGAGCCGCGGCCGCGGGCTCTTCGACGAAGAACAGGTCGTCCTCCGCGGGCGCGAACGGCGGAGGCTCCGCCATCACCGGAGCCGGGGCCGGAGCGGGTGGCGGGGGCTCAGGCGGTGGCTCCGGCGGCGGTGGCGCGACGGCCACGGCCGGCTCCTCCATGAAGAACACGTCGTCGCCCGGCGCGTCGGGGGCGGCCTGCGCCGGAGCGGCCGCCGGCGGCTCCGGAGGCACGATGGCGGCCAGGTCGCCCAGGTCCCCCATCGGATCGACCGCGTCGGCGGGCGCCTCGTCCGCGAACACGACCGGGTCGGGATCAGCGGGGGCGCCGTCCGGAATCACCACCGCGGGCAGATCGGCGCCGCCGGACACGCGGCACTGCAGCATGACGCTCTCGTCTTCACCCGGGGCGCCCAGCCACAACACGTCGCCGTCGCGCAGCGTCGCCTGACCGGTCACGCGCGTGTCGTTGACGTAGACCCCGCGCGGGCTGCGCGTGTCGTGGACGATCAGCTCGCCCTGGTCGAGCGAGAGCCGGGCATGGATCGGGCTGACGCCGGGAAGGTCCAGGGCCAGACGGCAATCCGGGTCGGCCCCGACGAGGACCTCGTCGTCCGAGCCGTCGATGTCGAGGCGGGTCCCGGCCCGGGGCCCGCTGAGCACGGTCAGGCTCGCCGTCAAGGGCCGTAGTCTAGGGCCCGCGCGGCGAGATGGTCAAGGTCGGACGCCCGGACGCTATAATCCGGGCCATGCCGGAGGGCGCGGACCGGGCCCCCAAGAAGATCTTCACCTACGACGAGGCGGCCCGCCTCCTCCCCGAGGTGCGGCGCCTCACCGACGAGGCCTACCACGCCGTCGAGGAGATCTCCGAGAAGGCGTCGAGCGCGGAGGCAGCCCAGCCCGCGGTGGAGGCGGTGGTCACGCGCTGGGCGACCGACATCATGAACATGGGCATCGACGTCAAGGGACTCTGGCTGATCGACTTCGACAACGGATCGGGCTACTACTGCTGGCACTACCCCGAAGAGGGGCTGCAGTTCTTCCACACCTACGAGGAGGGTTTCCGCGGCCGCACACGGATCCACTGAATGCCTGATCTCCTGGAGAAAGCCCTTGGCTTCGGCCTCATCCTGCTGCTCCCGCTCGTGGTGATCGGAGGGGGCCTGGTCACGCTGTTCGCGGTCGGCGCGCTCTTCGACGCGCTCGACCACCCCGGCGAAATGCGCGGCCGCATCGACGCCGTGTTCCGGCGCCCGCCGGCGCCGGCGCGGAAGACGGCACCGGACCACTACTACCAGCCGTACTGGTCCGGCCGCGGCTAGGTCGCGGGCTCCGCCACCATCTTCATCCCGTAGCGCGGGCGCAGCGTCATGAGCGCCTTCGGCGCCACCGGATGGCCGGGATGGAGGCGCAGCCGCCAGCGCTGGCCGATCGTGGCCAGCAGCAGCACGCCCTCCATCCAGGCGAACGGCTCGCCGATGCAGCTCCGCGCGCCCGCCCCGAACGGGAAGTAGGCGAAGCGCGGGCGGGCCGCCTTGGCCTCGGGAGTGAACCGCTCCGGGTCGAAACGGAGGGGCTCCGGCCACAGCCGCGGGTCGCGGTGGACGACGTACGGCGAGAGGGCGAGGATGGCGCCCTTGCGGATCGTGAACCCGCCGAGGGTCAGGTCGCACAGCGCGCGGCGGCCCATGCCCCAGGCGGGCGGGAACAGGCGCATCGACTCCGCGAGCACCATCTCGGTGTAGCGCAGCGCGGGAAGGTCCCCTGCGGTCGCCGGACGGCCGCCCAGGACGCGGCCCAGCTCCTCGCGCCATCGCGCCTCCGCCTCGGGGTTCTGGGACAGCAGGTACCAGGTCCAGGTGAGGGCATTCGCGGTGGTCTCGTGCCCGGCCAGGAGGAGCGTGATCACCTCGTCGCGGAGCTGGCGGTCGGTCATCCTCCCCCCGCCCTCCTCGTCACGGGCGAGGAGAAGCATGGACAGGAGGTCGCCGCGGTCCCGGGGGTCGCGTTGCCTCTCCGCGATGATCCGGTAGACGAGCCCGTCCAGGCGCGCCACCGCCCGGTTGAAGCGCGCGTTGCTCGGGATGGGCAGCTTCTGGATGAGACCGAACAGCGGCAGCGAGAAGCGCGGGAAGAGCGCGATGATCGCGGCCAGGTCCTCCCGCACCTCGTCCGCGGAGGCGGCCACGTCGGTGCCGAAGAGCGTGCGGGAGACGACGGCGAGGGTCAGGCGCATCATCTCGCCGTCCACGTCGAGCACCTGGCCCGCGGTCCAGTGGTCGCGCGCGTCCACTGTGCGCCGCACCATGTCGTCCGCGTAGCCGCCGATGCGCTGGCGATGGAAGGCGGGCTGCGCGAGCCGCCGCTGGCGCGTGTGGAACTCGCCTTCGCTGGTGAGCAGCCCTTCGCCGAGGAAGAGCTTCGCCCACTCCAGGCCCCGGCTCTTGCTGAAGTCGTGCTGGCGCGTGACCAGCACTTCCTTGATCAGCTCCGGGTCCTTCACGAGGTAGCTGTCGCGCGGGCCGGGCCGGAAGCGCACGATGTCACCCGGATAGTCGCGGGCGATGCCGCTCAGGAACGTGAGCGGATCGCGGCGGAAGGCCAGGAGCTGGCCCAGCACGGGCGGGCCCGTCGGACCATGGGGAACGGGCGCGGCGCTCATCTCTCGGAGAGCCTACTCCGACGCGTTATGCTTTTCCTCGTGTCCGATCCCACCTCCCGCTTCAGCGACCGGGTCCAGGACTACGTGCGCTGGCGTCCCGGCTATCCGCCGGCCGTCCTGGAGGCGTTGCGCACCCACCTCGGGCTCCAGCCGTCGCACGTCGTGGCGGACGTCGGGTCCGGGACCGGTCTCTTGTCACGGCTGCTCGTGGAGAACGGGAACGTCGTGTACGGCGTCGAGCCCAATCGCGAGATGGCGGCGGTGGCGGAGGCCGACCTCGGCGGGACCGGCCGCTTCCACAGCGTCGACGGGCGGGCGGAGGCCACCTCTCTTCGTGACCGGTCGGTCGACCTCGTCACCGCGGGCCAGGCCTTCCACTGGTTCAAGGTGCCGGAGTCGCGCGCGGAGTTCCTCCGCATCCTGCGGCCGGGCGGCGGAGTCGCGCTGGTCTGGAACCTGCGGCGCCTCGACTCCACGCCCTTCCTCCGCGACTACGAGGCGTTCCTGCACCGATGGTCGAACGACTACGAGGAGGTCAGCGCGCAGTACGCCCGGGAGGAATCGCTGCGCGGCCTCTTCGGGGAAACGGGCTGGACCGAGCGCCGATTCGACAGCGCGCAGCACTTCGACTTCGAGGGCCTGCGCGGCCGCCTGCTGTCGAGCTCGTACACGCCGAAGGAAGGCGATCCCCGCCGCGAGGCCATGCTCGCCGCCCTGCCCGCGGTGTTCGAGCCGCACGCACGCGACGGTCGGGTGGCCTTCGAATACGACACGCGCGTGTTCCTGGGCCGGCTGGGCTGACCGGCCGCCGCTCGCGTCTATACTTGGGGTTTGACCCCTACCAACGGCCTTTTGTCGTGGGCACGCGCGCACGCGGACGAGATGACCGCGCTCCTCGCCGAGATCTGCGCGATCGAGTCCCCGTCCACCGATCCGCCGGCGGTGGCGGCCCTGGCCACGCGCCTGGCCGCCGATGTGGAGGCGGTCGAACTCGTGCCCGAGCTCGTCCCGGTGACGGGCGGCGGGCCCATCCTCCGTGCCCGCGGGCCCAAGGGCGCGGCCGGCGGGCCGCCTCCGGTCATGCTGCTGGGGCACCTCGACACCGTGTGGCCGCTGGGGACGCTGGCGGCGCGGCCGGTGCGCATCGAAGACGGCCGGCTCTACGGTCCCGGCTGCTACGACATGAAGGCCGGCCTCGTGGTCGCCCTCTTCGCCTTGCGCGCCCTGCACGCCCAGGGCCTGCGGCCGCCGGTGACCGTCTTCTTCACGCCCCTCGAAGAGGTGGACTGCGATCCCTACCGCGCCCTCATGGAAGCGGAGATGACGGCGGCGGCGGCGGTGCTGGACTTCGAGCCGGCCTGGCCCGGCGGCGCGGTCAAGACCTCGCGCAAGGGATCGGGGTCCTTCACGCTCCACGCCCACGGACGCGCGTCCCATGCGGGGGCCGACCTCTCGCGCGGGGCCAACGCGATCCTGGAGCTGGCCCGCCAGTGCCTCCACGTCTCGAAGCTGACCGATCCCGTGCGCGGCGTGTCCGCCAACGTCGGCGTCATCCGCGGCGGCCTGCGCTCCAACGTGGTCCCCGACCTCGCGGAGGCCGAGATCGACGTGCGCTTCCTCAAGGTGGACGACGGCCACTGGATCGAGAGGCAGCTGCGCGCGCTCCGGCCGGAGGATCCGCAGATCAAGCTCACGCTGTCCGGCGGCCTGCACTACCCGCCCCTCGAGCGCAGCCCGGCCGTCGTCTTCGTCTACGAGAAAGCCCAGGCCGTGGCGGCGGAGCTCGGCCTTCCGCTGTCGGAAGTGGCATCCGGGGGCGCGAGCGAAGCCTCGTTCGCGGGGGCGCTGGGACGTCCCACGCTCGACGGCCTCGGCGGGGACGGCGACGGGGCGCACGCGGAGGACGAGAACGTGCTGCTGAGCTCGTTGCCGGAAAGAGCCGCGTTGGCGGCGGGGCTCATCGCGCGATTGACTGGCTTCTAGCGGCGCTGTTGTAGCCGGCGTTCGTAGCTGACAGCCGACCCGGCCACAGCCTCATCTTGCTAACCTGGCCGATCGATTTCTTTTGTTCGTTGTCTTTCTATTTCATTTCCTGCGCCGCCGCCAGGCGGTGGAAGTTCCCCACCAGCAGCGGATCGAGGAACGTGCCCGCCCGCTTCTTCAGGATGTCGAGCGCGACCGGACGCGCGTGGGGCGCCT
>Ga0075425_100005482_pt1 | contig 13196 bp, 11 predicted proteins | sample SoiMethybrSBSTD4_FD_75300 | JGI IMG/M metagenome (GOLD analysis project Ga0075425, IMG submission 75300) | Bulk soil microbial communities from a Populus tree surrounding site in Tennessee, USA - Soil MetaG P. TD hybrid SBSTD4 | ecosystem: Environmental > Terrestrial > Soil > Tree plantation...
CACTCTCGGCACGCCGGTTCATCCGGACTGCGTGAAGGCAGCGCACGATGCAGCGCGGCTATGCGCCGAACTGGGTCACGACGTCGCAGAAGTTGCGCCCGCGCTTAACGGAGAGATATATCTGCAAGCGTTCATGACCGTCTGGGCGGCAGGCTGTGCATGGACCGTTGACGGCATAACGCAGCTTACCGGGCGTCCAGCTGAGGAAGGACAAATGGAGCCCGGCACATGGACGCTTTACCAGATGGGCAAACAAACTAAAGCAGCGGATTACCTGATGGCTGTGCAGTGGTTTCAACAGATGGCGCGCGAAGTCGCTCGGTTTATGAACAATTACGACGTGTGGCTGACGCCAACGCTCGGCGCGCCGCCGCTGCCACTCGGTTCTTTCGATGCACAACCAAATGATCCACTCGCCGGTGTGAAGCAGGCGACGGTCTTCGCGCCGTTTACGCCGATCTGTAACACCACGGGTCAACCGGCCATGTCCGTGCCGTTGTACTGGAACGAGGAAGGACTTCCGATTGGCGTTCACTTCATTGGCCGCTTCGGTGATGAAGCGACACTTTTCAAGCTTGCCTCACAGCTGGAACTGGCGCGCCCGTGGAGTCGGCGTTATCCACCAACGGGGAAATGAACGCGGGAAGAGTGTGTTGCCCAAAGGATGAAATCATAAGTCCGCTACGTAGTCCCCTCCTCATAGAGGAGGGGTGGACGCGACCTCAAGAAATTATCGCCGAAGGCGTCCTTTGATAGGAGCGGACGGGGTGGTCAGAAATTGACTGACCACCCCGTCTGCGCGTCAAAGGTAGCTTCGCAGCTTTTCTTGACCGCGCAGCCACCCCTCCTCTATGAGGAGGGGACTACGTAGCGGACTCATGATTTCATCCTTTGGGCAACACGCCCCTTAATGCGCGTTCACCTTGCACTGGAAATTCGCCGCATCGTCGATGCTGCCGCTGCCTTTGTAAGTTGCGATTTGTGGATACGGGCAGAGCGGCCGCGTGCGATCTACTTTTCCGTTTGTGCTGTGAGACGCAATCATCTGATCCGGAGCTTTCTTTTGTTCGACCCACTGCTCCAGTGCCGTCACCGTATCGAATGTATTCGGACCTTCTCCGCCCCGGCAATGCCCCATGCCGGGTTCCATGAACAGACGAATCCAGTTCTCGTTCTTCGCAGGACCGCCGAGTTTATCGACGGCAGTGTTGTAAAAATTGATGCTCGCGCGTGGCGCGACATTGGGATCGCTCCAGCCGTGATACATCAGAAGCTTTCCGCCGCGTTCCTTGAAACCTTTTAAATCGGGCGGGACATTGATGGTGTCGTTGTCGGTTTTATCCGCGAGAACAACATCGCGTTCGATGTCGAAGTTATGCCAGTCCCAATTGGGATCTTTGTAGACGACGTACTTGAACTGATCCACCGCCGTCGAGAATGGTCTCGGTCCTCCGGCCATAACCGACCAGCCAAGCTCTGTTCCGGGTTCAAGACCTGGGTAAATTTCCTCTCCCGTTTTCGAATTCTTTGGCGTCCCCATGACCTGTGTAGCGGCGCGGACCTGCGGTGCAGTCAGACATGTAGGACCATCTTCAGCCTTGCAGAGGAGGACCTTCGGATCAAAGCGACACTGCCGTGGATCCTGGATGAGACCATCTTTCAGTCCGTCGGTTTCGTCGCATTGTGCGATCACTGCTTGATGGACCATCGGGTACTTGCTCTTTGGTATGTAAGATTCGGAATCTTTTAATGTCGCCTGACCTACCCACAATTCCCAGGAAGCCAGGCGTGTGCGCGGATTGGCCGCCGCGCCGGCGATTATTCCATCAAAGTCGCCGGGAAATCGTTGTGCTTCCCGCAGTCCCTGGCGGCCGCCGGTTGAACATCCGTTCCAATAAGAATATTGAGGTGCGCTGCCGTAATATTCCTTGATGATGGACTTCGACTTCACCGTCATCTCATGCACCGCGCGGTACCCGAAGTCGATCAGCTTTTCGGGATGACCCATCGCAAAACTTCCGGTAGCGCCGGTATGGCCTGTATCGGTTGACGAAGTTGCATATCCGCGCTGCAGAGCTTCCATCATTTCCGGATAACTGATCGAACCCGCCCAGCCTCCATTACCCACGGCTTGGTATTTTCGATTCCAGTTTGATATCGGAAGCCAGACTTCAATCTTGATATCCGAATCGCTCGTAGGCGTGAGCGTCGCAGCGACACGGCAGAACGCGGGCAGATTCTTGACCGCACCATTCTGCTCGCCACGCGCTCCCGGCAACTTGAACGTGCCGGCGGCTACCGTTTGTGCCGAGGTGATTGAACCGTCGGGCAATTTGAGTGAAGACAGACTTTCGCATGTGACTGCGGCTGTAGTGGGCAGGGTCACAAGGAAAAACAAACCAGCTAAGAGAGTTGATGATGTGCGCATAATGCGGGGAGCATAACAGTTGAGTTCGCCGCGGACAACTTCCGCGAATGGGGATAGTGGGCACCATTCCGCCCGCAACTATGGCTGTGGTGCGGCATTCGAAGGCGGCGGGGACAGCGCGGGGCCCAGGACTTTCCCATCCGCAAGCACGGCGCCGAGGATGCGACCGTACGGCTCACCATTCTTGAATGGTTCCACAGTGATGGTGACCTGGTCGCCGAATTTGAATGAGTCCCGCCGATATCCGACAGCGAATATGACGCTCGGCGCTTGAGTCTCATTAGTCCACACGACCACCTCGCCACCTTCGCCTTTGACTTCCAGTATGAGCATACAGTGGGGATTGGAGTACACCCATTGCTTGACCGTGCCTTTCAGAGTCACTCGTTTTCCGATCTCGTACGCCGCACTGCTGTGGTGCGCGAAGAATGAATGTGGAGTCAACAGGCCGGCAACGACAGCCAACATCACGATCAGTCCGCTTCTCATTTTGCCCCCTTGCCGCTTGCGGCGTTTCCAAAAAGCTTGTTGTAGTTATCCTGCTCCACAGGTGAACAGTAGTACTCCATAAGGTCGGTGCGGGGATCCTGCAACCGCATCGGGAGTCGCATCGTCTCCCACGGTTTTGTGTAGACCTTCGGATCATCGACCGTTTCCGACCACACCAGCGTGTCGTAGTCCACGCGCCGGAATGTCTCAGTGACGCGCGCCTGCTCGCTGATGGGCCGACCCGTCGAGTCGAGCCAGACGCGGTCATCCGGCATGGTCCCAACCGTCTGGACTTCAAGCGTGTAGTCGTCAACCCATCGGCCGACAGAGTAGCCGAAGAACCGCTGTTCCCGAATTTCGCCGCCGATTTCTATACTACCGTCCACCAACTTGGGAAGTTCTCGACCGTCGGTCCAGATGACGCGCCAGCGGTTGTCATACGAATACAGAATCACCACTTTGTAGTCGTCCTGAAAGATTTGCGCGATTCTGAGGTTGTAATGATTGTAGCGGGGCACTCCCAACGGCTCGCAGAGGTTTCTCGGATCGTTGTCTTTGCCGGGTAGAACGGCGTCGATACCTTCGAGCGCCTTGTGCGACCGGTACAATTCCATCCCGTAAGGTGTGTACGGGAGTTGATTCTCCGGCTTGCCGTCGTTTGGTTTCAACTGCACGCCGCTTGCCTGAGTTCCGGCGCCTGGACCGGCCGCCGGACCCCACGTCCCCACGAGACTGCGGCGCGGAGCCGGCTTTCTGTTCGCATCGGTTATCGGCGCTTTATTCCAATCTGGAGCCGGCCAACCACCCGCAGAACCGGTCTGAGCAAATGTGGCAACGGGCCAGGCCACGACCGCAAAAAAAACGGCGGACAGAGGTGATGGTTTGCGCATGAGGGCCTTATAGAAGTTGTCCGCCACTAAGTCAACTGTTATGCTCCTGCCATTAATTGGCTGTTCACACCAAAAACACCAGTCGTTTCTCTGAATGGATGGGAGGAAGTATGAAAACGATTTTGGCTTACCTGATAAATCTTCTTTTGATCGTAGCGATAGGTTGCACCGGCGCTTGGGCACAGGCGACAGCGCAGATCAGCGGTACGGTGAAAGATCAGTCGGGCGCCGTTTTGCCTGGTGCGGAGATCAAGGCAACACAAACTGAAACGAACCTGGAGCGCACCACGATTTCGAATGAGACGGGATCCTACGTCCTGCCGAATTTGCCGCTCGGACCCTATAAGGTAGAAGTCGCGCTGCCCGGATTCCGCACCTACATACAGTCGGGACTCGTGCTGCAGGTTAACGACAAGCCGATCATCAACGCTGTGCTCGAGGTGGGTCAATTGGCAGAGTCGGTCGAGGTGCAGGCGAATGCGGTCCTCGTCGAAACCGGAACGGTCGGCATATCGCAGACGATCGAGAACCAGCAGATCATCGAATTGCCGCTCAATGGCCGGAACGTGACTGAACTGATCACGCTGACTGCGGGAGCCGTTCAATCGGGAACACCTGCAGCCATGAACTTCGACACGGGACGCTTTATTTCGGTTAACGGCGGATTGGGCTACGGTATCGCATACAACCTCGATGGCGCTCCGCACACTGACCAGTACAGCGGCCTTGGCCAGCCGTTTCCGTTTCCTGATGCGCTGCAGGAATTCAAAGTCGAAACCAGCGGCGTCACCGCGCAGAACGGCGGCCAATCGGGTGGCTACGTCAACGGAGTTACCAAATCGGGAACAAACGAACTTCACGGAGACTTGTTCGAATTTGTCCGCAACGATTTGTTCAACGCCCGAAATTATTTCGCCATCAGTCAGAGCACTTTGAAACGGAATCAATTCGGTGGGACGGTGGGCGGGCCGGTGTTGAAAAACAAATTGTTCTTCTTTGGCGGTTTTCAAGGCACCACCACGCGGCAGGATCCCGCCAGCAGCCAGACATTTGTTCCGACGGCCGCAATGCTTGCGGGCGATTTCACGGACGTCGCGTCAGCGGAGTGCAACGGTGGCAGGGCGATCGCATTGCGAGCACCCTTCGTGAATAACCGCATCGATCCCGCGTTGTTCAGCAAGCCTTCTCTTGCGATCGCCGCAAAACTGGTATCGGCGGAAGACAAATGCGGCTTAGCGCATTACGGAAACATTAACCATCGGAACGATTGGCAGTACGTGGGTCGAACGGATTTTCAGGCCAGTTCCAAACACACACTGTTCGGCCGGTATTTGCGTACACAGTATGCCGTTGAAGTGCCGTACAACCTGAATCACAACCTCTTGTCTTCAGGAGCGCAGGGCTATGACAACAATTCGCAGGCGTTGACGATTGGATCGACCTATTTGTTCAGCACGAACATGGTCAATCAATTCCGTCTCGCCGCCGGTTTGACCAGAGTCCATCGCGTCGGGCCCAGGACATTCGGACCTTCGGACATCGGCGTCAACGCATTCAGTTACATTCCCCATTACATGGTGGTAGCCATCACGGGAGCTTTTGGCACAGGCTGTAATACCTGCACCGATTCGATATTCAACAACTGGAACGCTCAAATCAGCGATGACTTCAGCATCCTTCATGGAAATCACCAGATCATGTTCGGTGGAGTTGCGCAAAAAGCGCGCTCGAACTCGCTGTCGAACGTGACCTCATCGGGCAACTACAACTTCAACGGTCAGCAAACCGGATTGGGGCTGGCCGACTTCATGACAGGCCGACTCAACACATTCACTCAATCGGGTCCTCTGTATTTGCTGGTGCACCGTTATTACTTCGGCTTCTACCTCCAGGACACGTGGAAAATGACGCCGAGATTAACCGCGACTTACGGCCTTCGTTGGGAACCGTATTTCCCTGAGTCCGACGACAGCCTGACGATGTTCAATTTCGACTACAACCGCTTCAAACAGGGCGTGAAGAGCACCGTCTTCCCGAATGCGCCGGCCGGTTTTTACTATCCCGGCGATTCGGGTTTTCCGGGCAAGTCCGGTGGCTATCACGATCTAAAATTGTTTCAACCTCGCCTGGGGCTGGCGTGGGATGTGAATGGAGACGGCAAGACTTCGGTGCGGGCGTCTTATGGAGTGGCCTACACGTTCATCCCCACAGTACTCCACATCGATACGGCAAATTCGCCACCGTGGGGCAACGCCTTGACGTTGACGGGCCCATCAGGCGGTTTTGCGAACCCGTGGTCGGATACTCCCGGCGGAAATCCGTTCCCGGTGACGTTTAACCAAAACACCACGTTCGTGAAAAACGGCTTGTTCAATACTCAGCCATACAACATCAAGAACGAGTATGGACAGTCCTGGAATCTCAGCATCCAGCGACAACTCGGCAGCAATTGGCTCGTGTCTACGGCATACACAGGAAGCCGGCAGCTACACTTGTGGACCCAGGAACAGCTCAATCCTGGACTGTACTTCTATAACGGAACCAACACCTGCGTGCTGCCTAACGGCACCCCGATCACTGGAGCTAATGGCCAGTGTTCGACGCTCGCAAACCTGGCGGCGCGAAGAAAACTGACTGTCGAAAGGCCAAACGATGGGCAGTATGTCTCGCTTTTATCGGAATTCAAGAGCGATGGCACGATGAACTACCACGGCATGATCCTCAATTTCCAGCGTCGCGCGATAAAAGGCGTCAGCTTCACTGGTAATTACACGTGGTCGCATTGCATCGGTGATCGCACGGACTTCAACGGCTCCGGGCCGAATCCAGGTCAGGACGACTGGCTGATCGACAACAATCGTCGAGCCGATCGCGGCAACTGCGATTCCGATCGGCGACACGTTTTCAATCTGAGCACCGTCGCCCAAACACCGATGTTCAGCGGCGACATGCTGCGAAAGATCGGCTCAGGCTGGAGACTTTCCGTGATCAATCGAATCTCGTCCGGCAGCCCCCTGAATGTTGTGCTGGGCATCGACCAGGCATTGAGCGGCAAGACTGGGCAGAACGGCCAACGGCCTAATCTCGTGGGCAATCCCTACGGCGGCTCATCCGGACCGCTCGCCTTGTATCTCAACCCGGCGGCTTTCGCCCTTCCGGCAATTGGTTCGTACGGAACACTCGGTCGTAACGTTTTCGTTGGTCCTGCGCAGTGGTCTTTCGATGCAGCGATTTCAAGAGCGTTCCAGTTCCAGGAAACCAAACGCATCGAGTTTCGAGCCGAAGCGTTCAACATAACCAACAGTTTCCGCCCGAGCATTTCGACGTCGGGCACAGCAGGAACAACATTTCTGTCGCTCGCGAGCAACACGTTCGGGCAACTCCGAACTGCGCTGGATCCGCGAATCCTGCAATTTGCGCTGAAGTACGTGTTCTAAGCCGCGAATTATGCCAATTATGCGAATCTAATTAGCGTAATTGGCGTAGTTCGCGGCCATTCCTACTGCGGACTCAGTGAGTCGTTGATTTGCTGATTGAAGTCGAGGCCGGGGTAGGACTGCAGTTCCTGGCTGGAGGCGGTAGCCATCTTTTTTCCATTTATGGTGACGTTCCGGGCATTGCCTCGGCTGCTCCCATTTTTCGCTTGAGCGCCTTCAACCGTGACGACCATTCCGATTTTGGCCGTATCCTTCGTCCACCCGCGCCGCGTTAAATTGCTGGGACTGCCTAGTTCGAAGGCCCAATTGGTGACCTTCCCGGTCTTCTTATCGGTGATGTCAACGTACAGAAACGTGTGGGGATTTTCCCATTCGATCTTCGTAACGGTACCGGTTAATTTCACGAATTTGTTCTGATCGTATTCTGCGGCGAACGAATGATGCGAAAACGCAGGCCCGGCAAGAAGGATCACATTCACAAGCGCTGCCAGAGCACGCCACGTAGCACTCATTTGTTGGCCTCCAGGAGAATGCGGTCGTACAATTGTCCACACCAGAACGAGGACGAACAAGATGAACCATCGTTATTTATCTTTGATCCTGATTGCCCTGCTGGCGCCGGTTTCAGCGTGGGCCCAATCCAAGCCGTTGCCGCGCACACCGGATGGCAAACCAGATCTCGGTGGCTATTGGAATTTGCCGCAGGCACTGCGTTTTAATGGCGACCTTGCTCAAGGCAAAGAAGACCAGGTTCCCTATACTCCTGCCGGCCGTGAAGCCTTCTTACACCGGGATGCGGCCGACGATCCAACGGCGTATTGCCTGCCGCCGGGTATGCCCCGCATGTTGCACTCCCCGTTTCCGATGCTGATCATGCAGACGCCGGGCCTGGTCGCCCAGTTGTTCGAATACCAGAAAATCTGGCGCCTGATCTATACGGACGGGCGGCCGCATCATCCCGATGTCACCGACACGTTCATGGGAGATTCCATCGGTCACTGGGAGGGCGATACGCTGGTCGTCGACACCGTCGGCATCAACGACAGGAGCTGGCTGGATACGGAAGGCCATCAACATACGTCCGATATTCATCTCATCGAACGCATCACGCGCACGGCGCTGGATACGCTGCATTATGAAGTAACCGTTATTGATCCGAAGTACTACAGCAAGCCATGGACGCACGCCGGAGACATGCATCAAATACAGGCGACCAAAGGCCTGCCCGAACTTCTCGAATATTTCTGCAACGACAACGAACAGGATTCGAAAAATTTCGTCGAGACGAAGGATCATCTCCCTGCGACGAAGTGAATACGGAGCATCACCCATGAGCAACAAGCTGCTTCTGCTTACAACAATCGCCGGATTATTAATTCCCGTAACGTCGGCATTCGCGCACCACGCGTTTGCCGCCGAGTATGACGACAAGAAGCCCATCACATTGATGGGTACCGTAACGAAGGTCGAGTGGATGAACCCGCACGTGTTCTTCTACATCGACGTGAAAGACGCCGACGGCAAGGTCACCAACTGGAGAGGCGAAGGCGGTAACCTCAGCACCCTGATGCGGCGCGGATGGAGAAAGGACTCCCTGAAGATTGGCGAAACCATCACCATCGAAGGCAGCGCTTCCAAGACCGGTCAGCCGTTCGTTAATGCCCGCACGGTCACGCGCCCAGATGGCCAAAAGCTGTTTGCCGGCCCGGCTGGTGGAGAAGAAGCTCGATGAATAGAAAAATAGCAGTCACGTTCACCGCGTTGAGTCTCGCCCTGCTGATGGCGGGCGCGGGCTATGGACAAGGTCGTGGAGAGCAACCGCCGTCATATACACCCACAGTTACGCCATGGGAAAAGCTTCCGGACTGGAGCGGCGTGTGGCAGATGGTGGGTCCAACGATCTTTGACACGGCTACACAAACCGGCAAAGGTGGATCAGTGGACATTGGTGTCCGCGAGCATCCTCCGTTCAACGCACAGTGGGAAGCGGAATATCAAAAGAGCCTGGCAAAACGCGATGCCGCTCGGCTGCCCGATGTCATCTCGAACTGTGGCGTTCCGGCCGGATGGCCTCGAATGTTCAACCTGCCCGATCCTTACGAGTTTGTCATCAGGCCTGAGCAATTCTGGATTCTTACCGAGAATGGTCCCAACGTCATGCGTGTCTACACCGACGGACGAAAACACCTTGAAGACCAGTGGGAAACCTACACTGGCGACTCCGTGGGTCATTGGGAAGGCGACACGCTGGTATTCACAACCATCGCGGCGAAAGGTAACCGCGACGGCGACGTCCTGCTCGATAGGACCGGCCTCGTGCTGAGCGACAAAGCGCATGCAACGACACGGATGAGAAAGACCGACGCGAACACCATCGAAGTTGTCCTGACCATTGAAGACCCGAAGGCGTTGACGAAACCCTGGGTCGTCACAAAGCATTTCCGCAAACTCGCGCTGGGGACACGCATCTACGACTATGGTTGCGCCGAAAATAACCGCAACCCGGTTGACGAAAAGACCGGTAAGACACTCGTACTCGACCCGAACGGTAAGCCACTCAATCTCGATTAGGAGAACTCGTTATGAACTCAGTTTATAAGCTGGCCCTCTCTGCTCTTGCCATCGTCGCCATATTCATTTCTGTTCAGCCGGTGGCCGCACACCATTCCGGTGCGGGCTTCAACAGCGGCACGGTTGTGGAACTCAAAGGAACGATCAAGGAGTTCCAATTCAAGAATCCACATACCTGGATACAGGTGCTGGTTCCCGACGCCAACGGCAAAGTCACCGAATGGAGTCTGGAATGGGGCAGCCCCAATTCCCTCGGACGTCAGGGCTATCGCCCAACGAGCTTTCCGCCGGGAGCCAAGGTCACGGTTCGGCTGAATCCCATGCGCAATGGATCACCGGCCGGCGGCTTCATTGCCGCAAAGTTTGAGGATGGAAAAGTCATCGGCCGCTGGGACGATAAGGTCAGCCCATCGGCGGCGTACAGCTCCGAAAAGTAAGCAATGCTTGTTGCCCGAACGGTGAATTCGTTACGCTGCTGCGATTCCCCTCCTCCAGAGGAGGGGTGGACGCGACCTCAAAAAAATATCGCCGAAGGCATCCTTGGATTAGGAGCGGACGGGGTGGTCAGAAATGTTTTTGACCACCCCGTCTGCGCTTCAGAAGGTTGCTTCGCAGCATTTTCTTGATGCGCAGCCACCCCTCCTCCAGAGGAGGGGAATCGCAGCATCCCTGCCGGTTTCACATTCCTGCGAGCATCAGCGCCATTGTGACCCAGTTGCTGGCGGCATAACTGAATTCGTTTTAATCGCTGGCGCGGAAGTTGAAATCGCAGCCGGCACTCCAGGCTCTTCTTTAGCGCCTGCCTTCAGAAGTAGATCCGAAGGTTGCTTCGCAGCAGCTTCGTCTGCGTTTCCTTCCATCCGCTACTTCGTGCCGGCCAGGAACTTCGTTCGGAGCGCAGCGCGATCAACCTCTCCGCCCCTTAGATAGACCTTGCTGATCTTGCGCGTATTGGTGATGTTCTCCAGCGGATTCGCGTCCAACACAACGAAGTCGGCTTCCTTTCCGGCTTTTACCTCGCCCATCTTGGTCAATCCGAGAATCCGCGCGTTCACCGACGTCCCCGCCTGAATCGCTTCGGCCGGCGTGAAGCCGCAGCGCACGTAGTAAGCAATCTGCTGGTGCGCGCCGAAGCCGTCGCCGGTTCCGTCGGTCCCGAGGCCGATGATCATCCCGGCATCGTGAATTCTTTTCACGTTCCGGCAATGAAGTTCGAAGAGGGCGACAGCGGGATTTCCGGCTGTCTTCGTGCCATCGAGTTGGCGACGCATCTCAGCGATGGTCGAAGCCGGAAGCGTCTCCGCCAAAACAGCAATTTCTTCCTGGGTCGGTCCAGGGCTGGGAATGTTCGGGCCAGTCCAGACTTTTGGATGCGCCTTTACCAACCGAATGTACTCGTCGTCTACATCGCGATCGCGAACCGTGTGGACGAATCCGTCCACGCCGGATTTCAGCAGATCTTTTGCATCTTCGAGAGCCGACGTCCGGCTCAAGTGCGCGAGAGTTTCCATCCCGTTCTTATGCGCTTCGTCGATGATGGCCCGGTACACTTCCGGCTTCAGTTTCGGCACCGTGCCCTCACGATCGTCAACCCAGAACTTCACGAAGTGGACTCCCCGTGCGTGTAACTCCCGAACGTGCTGGCGAGCCTCTTCGGGAGTGGCCGCCCCGTAGGGAATGCCCAGGCGCGCTTCGCCCGGCGGGCCTGCCACCGATGTCGCCGCGATGCCTTTACCGACGGTCATAAACTTCGCCGCGTTTGGAATGACCTCGTCACGAAGCTTGTATGCCAACTCCTGATCGGCCTCGAGGCCCATGCTCAGCGTCGCGCCTGTACCGTAGTAGGCATAGCGCTGAAGCTGGTCGGTCAGATTTTCGCGCGTGTAGTTTGCCTTCTTGTTGCTGCCGTCTTTCTCATTGACCAGCCCGATATGGTTGTGACCATCGATCAACGTGGGGATCACGGTCTTGCCTGTGAGATCCACGCGAGTAGCATTTGCCGGTGGCTGCCGTTCTCCTTTCTTGCCGACCCACGTGAAGGAGTCGCCCTCGACAAGGAACGCCGAGCTTTCAATGGTTGGACTCTTATCGCCGATGATCAGGCGCGCGCCTTCGAACCACAAGGCGGGACGCGTGGCTTGAGACGAGGCCCGCATCGGCAACCACACGGAAGCCAGAATTAGAAAATAGGGCAGCAGTCTTCGAAATGGCATCGTTCCTCCTCAGAGAAGTACAAGGGCAGCGTATTCCCCTCCTGGGACAGGAGGGGTGGCCGTGCCGTCAAAAGATATCGCCGAAGGCCTCCTTTGAAAGGCACGGACGGGGTGGTCAGTCTAGAATGACCACCCCGTCTGCGCCTTTCAAAGGTGGCTGCGCAGCATTTTCTTGATGCGCAGCCACCCCTCCTGTCCCAGGAGGGGACTACGTTTCCGCTTCGTCTACGGTTCGCCTTCAAGCTTGCGCAGTCGTACTTCAACTCCGGACGTAGTCTTCAAAGCGGCCGCGAATTCCTGCGTGTTCTGTCCACGGTAGTGATACGGATAAACAATTTTAGGCCGGAACGCCTTCACAGCCTCCGCAGCCTCGAGCGTGGACATCGTGCGCGGCGGGTTCATGCAGATGAACGCGACCGTGATGTTCTTCAGCGCTTTCATCTCGGGGATCGCTTCGGTGTCGCCGGAGATGTAGACGCGAGTATCGCCGAACCCCAACACGTAACCATTTCCGATTCCTTTATGGTGAAACGGATTCCCCGGCTCGGAACCCTGTACGAGGTTGTACATGGGCACGGCTTCGATATCAATGCCGAGAAATGTCTTCTTCTCGCCGTTACTGATCGCCTTCACAATCCCCACGGCTCCATTCAGCGTGTCGGCGACAGCAGGCGGAGCAACAATCGTTGTTGTGGGCTTCTTTAGTTTGTTCATCAGCATGGCGTCCATATGATCCGCATGCGAATGAGTGCTGAGAATGAGGTCCGCCTGTGGAAGGCCGGTGTAGTCGGCCTGGCTCCACGGATCGATGTGGATGATCTTCCCATCAAATTCCAGCATCACGCTTCCGTGATAAAGCGGTGTGAGCCGCAAAACGCCTTTCGAGGTCATAATCTCGTCGGTTTGTTTGTTTGGCGTGGCAGCGCCGAAAGCGTTCAGGCAAAGTAGAGAGAGCAAGACGCACAAAGTGATCGATTGCCGCATATAGATCCTTTTAGGTAGATTTCGTTCCATATATTAACGGAGGTTTCAATGAAGCTCTTCCCAATTGCGCTGGGATGCATGGGAATGTCCCGAATGTACGGCCACGCGGACGAGGACGAAAGCATCGCAACTATAAAGGCCGCACTGGACCACGGCATCAATCTGATCGACACGGGGGACTTCT
>Ga0075425_100005483_pt1 | contig 13193 bp, 9 predicted proteins | sample SoiMethybrSBSTD4_FD_75300 | JGI IMG/M metagenome (GOLD analysis project Ga0075425, IMG submission 75300) | Bulk soil microbial communities from a Populus tree surrounding site in Tennessee, USA - Soil MetaG P. TD hybrid SBSTD4 | ecosystem: Environmental > Terrestrial > Soil > Tree plantation...
ATATAGTGGCGGAAGCATTTTAACTTAATCTTAATAAGAGCTGATACGCAGTAATCTTAATGCAGTAGATGCATAAAAATGAAGACAAAGATTTTGACACATTCCTCTGATTTGAATGAAATTTTACTGGCCAAATTAAATCAGGTCGGGCTGACCGGCGAAACTATTGATTATAATCGACCCCTATCGCCGCAACTCCTAGATGCGGAGGTACTTGTAACTGGTTTTAGTAATATCGATAAGACAATTATAGATTCTTGTCCAAACCTAAAGTTAGTGCATCAGACAGGTATTGGAGTTGACAATGTTGATGTTGGCTATTGCACATCAAAATCAATCTTTGTAGCAAATGTCCCACTCGCCAATGCTGTTTCAGTGGCTGAACACACTCTTTTTCTCATATTATATTTGGCAAAGAATGTGACAAATACTTCAGCTTCTGCTACCAGGTCAAGTTTACTGGAAAGAAGAGTAGATGGCGTTCTGGGTTCTGAGGCTCAAGGAAAAACTCTTACTGTTGTTGGTCTTGGGGCCACTGGCTTGGAAGTAGCGAAGCGGGCAAAATCTTTTGGTATGCAAGTAATTGCAGTAACAAGGAATCCCTTTTTGAAAAAGCCGGGCATTGATAAGGCGTATTTTGTAGACAATATAGGCGGGCCTGAGATCCTTTCAGAATCTATTGCCAGAGCAGATTATGTTTCATTGCATACTCCACTTACAGAGGATACAAAGAATATGATAGGGGCAAAGGAGTTAGGTTTGATGAAAATATCCGCCTTCCTGGTAAATGTTGCCCGGGCTCCAATAGTAGATAAAGAGGCGTTATTTAGGGCATTATCCAATAACAAAATCTCCGGAGCTGCATTTGATGTATTCTGGGAAGAACCAGCGGATCCTAATGATAAACTACTGAAACTCTGCAATTTCGTGCTTACTCCGCATATTGCAGGATGGACTGCTGAATCAGTAGATGCAATAGCAAGGATAATAGTAACCAATATTGAACGCTTTTCACAAGCACAAGTTCCGTTAACACTAGTGAATTCAGAATTAGCCTATTGAATATTTGTCTCTGTACTGTTGGGATACGTGATACTGCAGACACCGTTTGAAAGAATGAGTATTTGCTTTATATTTTATTTCTTTCTGCATGGTTCTTCTTCTCAATCACCCCGCTTCTTTTGTAGTTGAAGCCAAAAGATGATCTGATAACTGACATGCCACCGTCTTTCAGCTTGTCATGATGCCTTCATGACTGATGTAATTCTCTTACTACACATTGACCTTGCGAATATCTATCTACACTTGTCCCTAACCGATGAATATTTAGAAATATTAAGGTGGTATCGCTTACTTGTAATATGTGTATACCCAGATTCATGTTGTAATGTTTACTATATATATTCCAATTGATATTAATTAGCTTTTTAGTAGTAGCGCCCTCAGTAATGTTGCTTGTACCTATTAAACTCGTTGTAGGAGTGGTTATCTCGTCAGCAGTTCCTATTCTCCTTTTCTCTCATGCATAGATGTTATCCTTGGCCATTGTGAATATCAGTAGTCGATAGAGTTTTGGATCTCTTCTTGTCACATATAACTACTACTTTTTTTTATCAACTCTTACTTCAACTTCACTTCCCTCGTAATTTAGATTCATGCTTGCATACGGATATTTGTAGTTGCTGAAATTAATTACACCCCCTCTGAATACAGCAATAGTGGTCGTATTACTATAGATTGTTTGTAATTGTTTATTCGATCTCATATCCGAGATGAAATGCTGATCTGATACCAAAAGAATTTTTTCAGTTTTAATTGGTAGAAAGAGGAGATCCCTGAAATCTGAAAATCCGTATGCAGTCTTGTTGTATACATAACTGAATATCCAGGAATAAACTGGACTTGAAACTATAGTTGTACCTTTACTCCCAGTGCTACTGTCTCCAAGATACCTTGCGACAAATGTTGCTGCTTGAAATTGGCTAGAAACGTTTGTTGTTATCAGCATAGTGGTGCTTACTAATCCAAAAATCCCTATTGCTGAAATTATGATAAATGGTAGTATTTTCTGAATCCTCTTCTTACTGATTTTGTTTGGTAGATCTACAATCAGTCTAGCCGATGCAATAGAAAATGCGGGTAATACGGGAATCCAATAAAAATATTGGACATATCCTATAAAATAAAGTAAGACGATATATGGAATAATCCACAGCAAAATAAAGAAATCTCTTTTCACAGCTGCGTAAATAAATCCAACCGTACCTAGCACCAATAAAACTGGATCGGTTTGGAAGAAGATGTTTACCCCATCTGACAATGTCTTATCGCGCACATGTCTCTCTGTTCCCTGATATAGGACACCACCCAGCCAATAATTAAACTGACCAAGCGACATACTGTAAGCCGGCCAAAGTAGTGGTATCAAAATTACAGGAATAAACCATAATCCCAGTGTCCTTAGATTCCCATTGTAACTAAGCTTTAGCATATGGTCCCGCAACTCTGTTTTATCATTGTTATTATTTCTGTATACAAGAAATCCAACAAGCGGAATCATTGCAAATGCTGGAATTTTTGTAAATATAGCCAATCCCAAGAAAACACCTGAAAGTAAAATTGATGGGATGTTTTTTTCCTTGTTGCTATTATTATTGTTAGTATTGTCGTTATTTGAAGAGGAACTTTTTGTATCACGATAATAATAGACTGCAAATAATATAGAGGATAGAAGAACCGGTAGAAGGATGGAATCTAATAATATCCTTCTGGTGAACCATGTTATCGGCATTACTGCAAATAAGATGGATGCAATAAATGCGATATTTCTGTTATAGCGGCGTTCTGATATTTTATATAAAAGAAAAGTATCAACCACGGCAAATACTCCCATCAGTACCCTGGGAACAAGATAAAGCGTTTGAATTGAATGTAGTATATTACTATCAGAAGAAGAAGGATTCAACAAGAAATTTGGATAACCAATTACCTTAAATACGCCTGCCAAAAAGAGCTGCCCAAAATAAGGATGATCATAATATGGATTCACTCCTTCAAATAATTCTTGGGGGCCAAAACCACTCAATACATGCATGGCCCTTCGCATGTATACACCTTCATCGTAGAACACATCAGGAAATCCCACGGGATTCCAAAGATGTGTAAATGTAGCTAATACTAAAGGTATAGCTAGTAAGAAGACAGAATTAAGATGATGATTATTGATATTGTTAACTATTATATTTTTGAGCCTAGATATTTTTATGGACCAGGAATTCCTTTTATTATCATTATTTTTAAGTCTTTTTTAATCCATGAACAAACAATTTGATTTCACAAACAGTCTAAATCCAGAATAATATTGGCTGTTCCTATAAAAATAGGTTTGAATATAGGCTTTCTTAAATCTAGTTTTAAGCAAAAGGCTACAATCCTCTGCACTTGCAATAGTAAAAATACTATATAGGACCCCCAGAGTCACTACTGTTGCCGGCAAGATCAACAGGGACTATTGAAATTACATGCATACATTGCATGCGAGTTAACAAAGCAAAAGGAGAAAATAGCAAGAATGGGCATTATGAGGAATGGCAGCAAAGCTAGTTATAGGATCTAGAGGAAGTAAAGTCCAATCACTTATCAGAAAATTGCGTATAAATGAGAAGATATAAAATATATAGATTCATAAAATATATTCATCCTAACTTTTACACTTTGACTTTATTTTTAATATAACTTGATCAGCTTTTTATATTCCAGGAGTGCTTTTTAAGTAAAATGGGTCGAGTCGATAAAGGCGTCAATTGTAGTGTCCAAGGTTGCGACAAGACAGCGGAACGTTCGATGAGTGGAAATAAGGCAAGCATGGCAGGAGATTTGGTGGTTAATTCATCAAACAGAAGAGTGTATTTGTGTAGAGAACACTACAAAGAATGGAAAAAATCCACCAAGGAAGATCGTGAAAACGAAAGGGCCCGTTGGGGATAGAAGCATATAGCATGGTTTTTATTTAAATAACAAGAACCTATTCCAAAATATCCTCCGGCATACAATTATGCAGCAAGACAGATGTACTAGTCCAAGGTAATCTCTGCTTTCTTCTCATATCTAACCAGTAGTTTTCTGGATCTGTTGTGCCATGAGTTTGTTCTTTCTACAACAACCCATCTTCTTGTTGTCGTATGTATTATGTTCTTTATCCGTTCTTCTTCTCCCCTATGAGGTATATTAGTAATGTATCTTCTTTTGATAGATTCTCTTTCTATTTCTGAAAAGTCGTATCCTTTATCAAGACATACACAGATTCTGCTTATATGATGGTTTTTTAACAACTATACTATCCAGCGTATTTTTTGCAGCCTTCATGTCACGAGTATTGGCAGCTGTGATCATAACAGATAACGGAGGAATACCTTTCTTGTCTACCAGCACATGATGCTTTGTTCCTATTTTACCTCTATCAGTAGGATTGAACCTATCTGTCAGATCCCCCCTAAAGGAGCTTTCAGAGATATACTATCTATCTACTGACTGCCATCCATCCCCATTCAATACCATGGATATCGTCGTATACTTCTAATAACATGGCCCATAACTTCTGAAATACTCCTTTACCAATCCACTCTTGAAATCTTCTATGACCTGTGTGTGGAACCAGAACCATATTCTTTAGGAAGCATCTTCCACTGGCATCCAGTTCTCAGCATATACAATACATCGTCAAGTACTTTTCTAAATGGTACAACTGGACGTCCTATTGTTTCAACCGGCTTTTCAGCAGGGAGTATGTTCTTTACCTCATTCCATAGATCACCTGGAAGTATTATCGTTGGAAGGTGTTTCTTCTTTTTGTAAACACCGATCATTGATAAAATATAAGAACATCCGAGCTATATCCTTATCTGTTAAACAAAAACATCAGATCTGTATTTTTGGGATAGGCTCAAAGTCAATAACCAGTCGACATCGTGACAAATTCGCACATTATAAGACACAAATACAAAAAATCCTTACACTAGGGGGACTTGACTACACAACTCTATATTTTTAATATACCATTGTGAATACTCGAGGAGACACCAACACGTATCAATGGGTTCCAAGTGAAACTTCAATTTTATTTCAACTCTTTGGAGCTGTGGTTGGCAAAAATACAAAGCTTTAATTCAGCTCGGGGGATACTTCTGTGTCCAGTAAATAAATATGCGTCTTCTTCAACTACATTCTGACTTTATAGAGTACGAACCTGTCGCTAGGGAAATTAAGGATGCAGAAGACAATGTTTCCAAATCCAAAGTTCGATTGGAAGATCTTGTTGTTGTACTTATTGCTATAGAAAACGATGATGATGAGAGTGTTGCAAGTATTGCAGCTGGAGAAATTAAAAAATACTTAGACACAGTAAAGAGTAAGAGGTTACTGATTTACCCATATGCACATCTTAGCTCTAACCTTGCCGCTCCTGCAACTGCTGTTGGAATTATAAAGGCGGTTGAAAATTTTGCAAGAGAGTCAGTAGATGAGGTTCATAAAGCGCCTTTTGGGTGGACCAAGGCTTTTGATATTAGAGTTAAGGGACATCCATTGGCAGAAAATGCCAAAGTATTAACAAGACAACAACAGCAACAACATCCTTTAGATAAAAAAGGTGTAGGTGACAGCAGCGGTGGCGATCTAAGTATTGGTGCTGCTACGACTACTGCTACTAGCCAGTCGGAAGAAAAAGTGTCATCTGCTCTAAAAGCAGAAGAAAAATTACAATCACTCTGGTATATTTTGCATCCAGATGGAATGCTGACTCCTATCAATGAATATAAATTCAAAAATCAACAAAAGAATTTGCATGCTCTTGCAAATTATGAAATGGCAAAGAAGAGAGTAGTAGATGAACAGCCGCCACATGTTAGATTAATGAAAAAGATGTCTATAGCAGATTACGAACCGGCCTCCGATGTGGGAAATATGCGCTTCTATCCGAAGGGAAGATTGATGAAATCGCTCATAGAACAGTACGTGACTAAAATGGTGATGGAATACGGTGGTATAGAGGTTGAGACACCAATCATGTACGATTCTAAACATTCCTCTATGGAAAGTTACTTTAACCGGTTTCCTGCACGGCAATACAACATCGCTGCAGATGGCAAGCAACTATTTTTGAGATTTGCCGCCTGTTTTGGACAGTTTCTGATGGCCAAAGACTTTCAGATATCATACAAACATTTACCTTTAAAGCTCTATGAGCTTACTCGTTATAGCTTTAGAAGGGAAAAAAGTGGTGAGTTGGTCGGCCTGCGACGTCTGAGGGCATTTAGCATGCCTGATTGCCATGCAATGTGCAGGGATATGAACCAGGCAAAGGAGGAATTCCTCAAGAGGTTTGAATTATCCATTAGCGTAATTAGCGCACTTGGATTATCTATTGAAACGGATATGGAAATGGCAATAAGATTTACTCAAGACTTTTATAATGAAAACAAGGACTTTGTGAACCAACTGGCTAGCAGATTTGGCAGACCAGTTATTGTGGAGATGTGGAAAGAGCGATTCTTTTATTTTACGCTAAAGTGGGAATTTAACTACATTGATAATTTGAACAAGGCCTCTGCACTTTCCACAGACCAAATAGATGTTGAAAACGGTAAACGCTATCAAATTGAATTTGTTGATGAGGATGGCAACAAAAAGAACCCTATCATATTACACAATTCGCCTAGCGGCGCGATAGAGCGCGTCATATATGCATTATTGGAAAAGGCTGCTAAAATTTCAAAGTCAGGTGGTGGAGTACCTTCATTTCCTCTCTGGCTTGCACATACGCAGGTCCGATTGATTTCTGTTGCCCGGCAACATTTGGTTCTCTGTGAAAAAATAGCTGCAGAGCTTTCTGGTAAACAAATTAGGACGGACATAGACGATAGAGATGAGTCTGTTGGAAAGAAGATCAGGGATTCAGAGACTGAGTGGATCCACTATACTCTTGTAATAGGCGATAAGGAAATGCAGACAGAAAAAAAATTTGTAATTCGTGATAGAAATGCAGGCAAGCGACTTGAAATTACATTGCAGGAGCTTGTTGATAAGATAAATGTCCAGACAAAAGACAAACCATATCTACCGCTAAACCTGCCGAGGCATCTTTCGCAGAGACCTCAAATCATGGTCTAGGTTTTCATGTACGACCGATGATCCATTGATTTATTTCTATGTAGAACAAGATAGTATCTGTGCTATGTGTATGAGTCATACGGGATACATTAGTAGTTGAATAAAACGTTCGCCCGAGTGTCTATCTGCATATATGCATAGATGCTACCACCGTTGCAAGTAAGTAGGGATAAGTTATTAAATTACTCATGGGCATAGTGACGGTTGAAGAATATGATTTCATCAAATTAAATTGATTGGTTGATTGCTGTCACTTCATATGAATATCATAACAGATAATAAAAAAATTCATTGGTCATGGCTTTCATTAGATGTTACTCCCGGTACTACCGTTTTAGCCCCGCATTATTGGGCTCTACCGCTATCATTAGTACTCTCACGCCGTGCCGGCATTAAAAGTATTTTAATTGCTTTTGTCGATGTTTTTATATTATTTACGCTGTATTGAAGGCAGGAAGTTTTCCCAGTCTTCCTCATCACTTACCTCGTCTTTGAGAAAATCCTCAAATATTTCATGGGTAACAAGGTCTTTCATATGATATTTTTTTGTCAAGTTATTATATTTTTCAATAGCACATCTCTCGCCTTTGAGTACAAGTTCTATTATTGAATTAAGATCATGTGGATCATCAGGAGGCGGGGAAAAACCACATGTAGAAGATCCCATCAGGTCTGTAGTTGGCTTTCCACCAAGCTCAAGTAGCCTGTTAAGTAGGATTTTTGCATGATTCATTTCGTCAGTTGATTGCATTTCAAGTTTTTCCTTAAGTTGTTCCGCATCCATACCCTGCATAACCTGAGCATAGAGGAAGTATTGGTAATGAGCTAACCATTCATCAGCATATGCGGAGTTTAAATCCTTTATCACTTCATTTACATCGATTTCAACTATCTGTTTCCCTTTTTGTCCCATAGGCTAAACTAGTGTAGATCATGGCTTAAAGCAGTTAGAGATAAATTGTTTCTAATCTATATATAATCTTCACAATTTATTTATAATACTAGCCAATGTATCATAACATTACAGTTTGAATGCGAATGTGTGTCTAGATAACCTCTCGCAGATTTTATTTTTAGATTTAATGGAAAATGTAGATCTTGAACATCGTTTGCTTTCACAAGCACAAAAAAAGAGCCGTTAAAAATATTTACTAGCCTCTTTTCTGAAAATAATATGCTTTGTTGCATAACTCCGATATTGGCCAGAAATACGACGATGAATCTGTTTGTGTAACAATAAACATATCTGATTAAGAATAAAACATATTGAAATCGTTAGCATCTTGCAATTTATTTAGTTACGTGACAGCGCACTGTAATACTAATGGTGATGGTTAATGCTCCACATGGCGTCATTATTGCATTTGTTATTATTATTTTACATAATTTTGTGATAGTATTCTGAAGAGAGTTTGTGTTGCCATGGTACCTTCCCGGTAATCACCATTTCTTAGAGCAACCTCAACAATATCCAATCCTATTAGTTTTGCAGATATATCTATACTTTTGATGATCTGTAATACTTCAAAAGGGTTCAACCCAAATGGTTCTGGGGTTCCCGTACATGGAACATAGGGCAAATCATATACGTCTATATCAAATGATATGTAGATCTTTTTATCTACTGTTGCCCTTCTTAGATACACCAACAAATTATCAATTCTATTGTGAATGTCCCAAGCATCAAAAGTAACGACTCCATTTTTTTCTGCCATATTATTTTCTTGTCTATCTGTCTGACGTATTCCAATTTGGATTAAGTTCTTGCCTGATATGTAGCCATCATTTATTATATGATAAAATGGGGTCGTATGACACATCCTCATACCATCATATTCTGGTTTCATATCCCTATGGGCGTCAAAATGAATTATAAGTGGCTTTTCGGAGGATAATGCCTTCATTTGATAATAAGACAGTGTATGTTCTCCACCTATCATTACAGGTAGTTTTTTGGCTTCATATAATATGGAAGTTATTTTTGGTATCGTCTTGCCCAGAAATGATAATGTACGCGTGATATTGCCGATCTGCTGTCTATTTTCCTTCTCATCATCTTCATCTTTTCTTTCTCCCCCTTCTGTCTGTGTAGGAATCTTTACATCTCCAAGGTCATAGATTTTGACTTTATCATAAATGTCTACTTTTTCATCGAGGATAAAAGTTTCCGTCTGTCGTGCAGAGGTTAATCTAATTGTTTCAGGTCCTCCGGAAGTTCCTTTTCCAAAACTTGTCGTAATATCTACAGGAATACCATAAACCACCACACTTGATTCCTTAAAGGAAATTTTGAGAGGGATATCTGCAAAACTATATCCTGCTTTTGTTTTTTCAGGAACAATGAATAGAGGTTGAAGAAATTCAAGAGCAGCATCACTACTGGTAGTAGCAGTCTCATTCTCCTCCTTCAATACTATTAAGGAATTAACCACGCTATATACATTAATTGCTTTTTTGTGTTTTTCTCGTAGGCGATATTACTATATAGTACTATTACCATTATCGTAGGACGGTTATTCAAGATGGCTATTTTAGGTAAACAGCGCCGTATAGTAGTCGAGCTAAAAACTAACTAAACTAACTGCTTTGTTGCATAACTCTGTTATCCGTCAGTAACAGCAGAAATATATGCCTTCATAGTGACAACTCAGGCATAATTAGGGATAAGCTGTATTGAAATAGTCAATATTTTGCGATTTATTTAGTTATACAGCAAAGCAAAACTAACTAAAAACTGACTTGGAGAGTGCAAAGATCGTTTTGATTTCATAAGGAATAATTTTTTGTTTGCATATACCCAAAAAACACATGCAAACATACATACACGCAACCTCTACCGTCATTTGCTCCAGAACAACTCATCCAAGTTTGATTGGTGTGGTTTGCCTAGAATCGATTTGAAGTTAAAGTTCAAGGATGATAAAAGCTGATCGAACGTTGTCTCCATAGCTTCAAGGTATTTTTCTGTATCAATTTCTTCTGCTTTTACTAACTCTACAGGTTTGACACCGTCTCCTGTTTTTGTTTTGACATATGAAATAATATCTCCTGCCTTGATCTCCTTCCCTATATCCAGTAGTAATTTCGCAGCCTTGATGTGTTGTGGTAGTCCCTTGTAGTTTTCAACTTCTCCATCTCTGCCATCTAGTGAAGTTGCTTTGGTACGAGCTATAGTCATTGTTGATGATGTTGTTGTTGAAGTATTACTACTTGTGATCTTCTTTCCATACTTCGCAGGAGACTTGTTTACCATTACATTAAAGCTGAGGTCTGAGTGCGGTATTTTTCGAGATTCTAAATTTCTGGCATTTTCTTGGATAATTTTTTTGATCTTTTCTTTAGCAGACTCAAAATCCTTTTCTGAATTTACCTTACTTAAAATATCTAAAATATTGTAAAATGCATGCCGTATGAATGGGGGAGTATGTGATTTCTTTCCTGTAAGACCTTTGACATCTACTGTGCCATCTGCTAGAACACCCAGATAATTTTTCTTTAGTTCACTAAATACCACATAACGGTATTGCTTGTCTGTTTCAAGATCGACGCCAAGATTGCTTCTTGCCCAAGCAGATATTTCAGATACTGTTGCCTCGGAGGGATTTTTTAAGAAAAGAGAGTCAGTATCTCCATATATCACATTAATACCTATTGCCTTGCATTTCTCAATTGTCTTTGTTGTGGTAGTCCTCCCAATAGCGGCAGTTGCATCTGCTACTGGCAAGCAGTAGAGGGGAAATATCTCTGCTCCCATTACCCCGTAACTGGCATTAAGAATTACTTTAATTGCCTGGCTAACTACATTATATAATTGCCGCTCTTCAGGACCAAGAGTCTTATTTTTAGATAAGTATTTGTAGTAGTTCACCCTTAAATCACGGAGCGAGCCGATCAAAAGAGATGTTAGCCCTCTTCGTTCTTTGCATGTCCAGTGTGTAGTCCCAAGTATCTGCCGATTAGGATCATTTTTACAGGATTGATGTGGGCAGTTTACAGTCTCATATGACAGGTTGTGTACCTTAATGATGCTTGGATATAGGCTTGCAAAATCCACAACAACAACATTAAAGTGAATACCAAGCGTAGGTTCCACCACTAATCCACCACGATACTTCTTTTCTTTTATTATAGCGGTAGTTGAAGCACTGCCTTTTGCTTGCAGTTCATCACGCCTTGGAATCAGTACGTTTCTCTGGCGATGTTCGTAATATAACATCCCCCTAATCCACTGGTTAACACCAAAACGCGCAATGTCGTCTATAGATAGCCTACTGATTCTTGCAATGACTACCAGCAGTTTCATCAACAAATTATCATTGAAACTAGTTAACTTAAAAGTCAGATCAGCGTCTTTAAGACAATATTGTGCCAATTTCTGCATTGGTAGTTCACCGATATCACCTTCAAATTCAATTTTGCTATCATTTAGCAAAGCTTCGCAAATTGCATTAAGTGTATATTCTGAATACTTGTGACTAAAAGCATAGATTTGTACCGATCTATTCTGAAAGGTCCTAAACAAGTCAATATGCAATCCATGTCTTATTTGAACTGGCTCAGCTTGAGCACCTCGTTTTATGAAAGACTCCCGTTTGATTATGATCGGAATCTCATTTTTTGGGATAGAGACTTTGCCGATTGGATCGATTCCCGGATCCTGGGATCTAGCATAAAGGTATGGCAGATCAAAATCGTCACCGTTATATGTAATTATAACTGGGTAAGAGCTGATAATTTTGAATGCTTTTTGCAGTAATTCTTTTTCAGTATAGCAAATTTCTGCTTCAGGAATTAAAGGAGTACTAGTGCCATTATCATTGGATTTACCTTGTTGTTCTAATACCAGCACCTTTTTGAACCCATCATTTCCAACAAAACCGACTGCAGTAACACGTCTATCATGGTCACGGGGGGTGGGCATTCTACCTTCTTCAGATTCAACCTCAATATCAACAGAAATCCTTCTTAGGTCAGGAATGGGCTGATTGAGAAGTTCTGCCCAAGTCGTAATATATTGTTGGTATTCATTATTATCGTTTTTATTATTATCTAACTTTCTTGCCTCTTCCTCTATTCTGTTCCATAACAAGTTTTTTAATGCTTGTTGGACTTCGTCAGAAATTTGATATTGAAATTGTCTTATTTCATCTCCTGTTCTAATGTAATATGTTCCTGGAATTAGTCCTGTATCATAAAGATAGTTTTCATGATATTTTATATCCGCTTCCCATGAAGTGACTTTTTCCCTTATGCTATTTTCTGTGCCACCAATTGATAATGGATCTGGTGCAATTATCTTTAGCAGATTGATCTCCTTATCGGAAATAGGATCTCTTTTGTGTGTTTGTTCTAATGTGTATTTTTTTTCTTTCTCGGCGATCTTTTTAATTGCATCACTATGTTGCATTTTTGTATAGCAATAGGGTTTGTGATTTGTTCTATCGCGCCAAAAGTATATAGTATTATCTTTCATATCATAAAACTTCAGATAGATCTTTTGCTCATCTCCAGAATAAATTGCTGCTAGTAATAGGGCAGGTCTATTTTCTGGCAGCTCTTGTATGTCATCAAATCTTTTTCTCTTTTCTGTCAGAAAACGCTCTTCTTGCTGATAAGACATTGTATGTTATCTAATTTCGTTTGCAAATCATATTAAAAGTTTCATGTCAAAATAAAAGCTTGTTAAGGTATGATATAGTTATATTATTGTCTACTGTATTCGTCAGATGGGAAGATGAAAAGGTGCGTTAACGAAAAAACTGCTAAAGCACAGGATAGCAGATAGATGCCTGCAACGGCATTCAGCCTTACTCATGTGGCATCCAAGTAATTTCATCATAAAGCATGTCGAGCATCGCAGCAAAGGGTGCAAAAACGTGCCGAGAAAAAAATACAGAATCAATTTACTCTCTAGATCCTATAACTAAATTTGCTGCCCTTCCCTATGCTCATTCTTTCCATTTTCTAATCTTACTTCGTTAACCTCTATCCGCATCATGTTTTACTTTTAAAAACTATAGAAACCC
>Ga0075425_100005486_pt1 | contig 13189 bp, 8 predicted proteins | sample SoiMethybrSBSTD4_FD_75300 | JGI IMG/M metagenome (GOLD analysis project Ga0075425, IMG submission 75300) | Bulk soil microbial communities from a Populus tree surrounding site in Tennessee, USA - Soil MetaG P. TD hybrid SBSTD4 | ecosystem: Environmental > Terrestrial > Soil > Tree plantation...
AAGTTCCCGCGGACGCGCTCCCCGGCGGGGCGACCACGCTCGCGGTGTTCCTCGCCGACGCCGCGACGAACGCGCCGCTCGCGGGGGCGTCGATCGAGCTCGAGGGCTCCGGCGCGGGGGCGTTCACGGCCTCCGTGGCTGCCACCGCGCGTCCGGGCGTGTACGGTGCCGGCGTCACGCTCCCCCCGCCGGGCCGCTACGACCTCGTGGCCACGGTGAAGCACGGCGGCCGCCAGGATCTCCTGGTGCTCTCGCCGCTGGTGCTCGCCGCGGCGCGCGCGCCCGCCGCGCCCGAGGCGGGCGCCTCTGCCGGCGCGACCGTCTGGGTGGTCGTCGCGGCGAGCGCCCTCTTCGGCCTCGGCGTCGTGGCGGTGCTGCTCGCGCGCCGGCGGCGCCGCCGCCTGGCCCGGCACGACCAGCCGCCCGGCGGCGCGGCGCTCGCGCTCCTCGGCGCCCTCGCGCTCGGCGCCGCGCTCGCCCCCGGCGCCCGCCTCGCTCACGCGCACGGCGGCGAGGACCACGGTGCCGGCACGCCCGCCGCCGCGCCCACCCACGCCGTCACCGGCGCGCCGGTCTGGCTGGCGAAGGACACGCAGTTCCTTCTCGGCGTGCGCACGCTTCGCCTCGCGACGCGCGACCTGCCCACCTCGCTGGAGGTCTTTGGCCAGGTCCTCGCCCGCACCGACGGAGAGGCCACGCTCTTCCCGCCGTTCACCGGACGGCTGCTGCCGCCCCCCGGCAAGCCCCTCGTGCGTCCGGGCGCCGCCGTGAAGAAAGGAGAGACCCTCGCCGTCGTCGAGGGCATTCTCGGCGCGCCGGACCGCGTGGGTCTCGCCACCGGCGCCGCCGGCGCCGACGCGCGCGTGGCCGGCGCGCGTGCCCGCGCCGAGCTGGCGGGGCGCGAGCTCGCGCGCGTCACCGGCCTCGCCGGCGTGGTCCCGGCGAAGCGGCTCGACGAGGCGGCGGCCGCCGCCGACGCTGCCGACGCCGAGCTCGCCGCTGCTCTGCGCGAGCGCGACGTCCTGGCCGGTGCCGGCGGGCTCAACCGCTGGGTCGTCACCGCGCCGATCGACGGCGTCGTGGTCGAGATGCGCGCCGCGCCGGGCGAGGTCGTCGATCCGGCGAAGCCGCTCTTTCGTGTCGTGGACCTCTCGACACTGTGGGTCGGCGGCAAGGTGTACGAGACCGACATCGCCGCGGTCGAGCACGCGCTCCGCGCCGGCGTGATCCTCGACGCCTACCCCGGGCGCACGTTCGACGCGAAGCTCGTGACGTTCGGCAGCGTCGTCGACGCCTCGACCCGCACGCTCGACGCCGTCTTCGAGGTCCCGAATCCGGACGGCGCGCTCCGGCTCGGCATGTTCGCGCGCATCGCGATCGAGACCGGCGCGCCCGGCCGCGGCGTCGCCGTGCCCGCCGCTGCGGTGCTCGACCGCGAAGGGGGCGGCGCGGCAGTCTTCGTGAAGCTCGGGCCCGAGGACTTCGTCCTGCGGCCCGTGACGCTGGGGCGGCGCACCGGCCGCGACGTCGAGGTCCGCGAGGGCCTGGCGCCCGGCGACCGCGTCGTCACCGAAGGCCTCTTTCCCCTCAAGTCCGCCGGCCCGCGCCCGGCACCGCCGGCGCACTGATGCTCGACGCCGTCATCGCCTTCTCGCTCCGCAACCGTCTGGCGGTGCTCGCCACGGCTGCCGGCGTCCTCGGCTACGGTGGGTGGGTCGTCGCGACGCTTCCGGTGGACGTCTTCCCCGATCTGAATCGCCCGACTGTGACGATCATGACCGAGGCGCCCGGCCTCGCGCCGGAGGAAGTCGAGGTGCTCGTCTCGCTGCCGATCGAGACGGCGATGAACGGCGCGCCCGGCGTCGGGCGCGTCCGCTCCAGCTCGGGCATCGGCCTCTCGATCGTCACCGTCGAGTTCGCCTGGGGCAGCGACCTCTACCTCGACCGCCAGCTCGTGGCCGAGCGCCTCGCCGCCGCGCGCGCCGCCTTGCCGGCCGGCGCCGTGCCGGCGATGGGCCCGGTCTCGTCGCTGATGGGCGAGGTGCTCCTGCTGGGCATGCGCGGTACCACCACCAGCTCGCGCGACGTGCGCACGCTCGCCGATTTCGTCGTCCGCCGCCGGCTCCTCGCGATCCCGGGAGTGAGCCAGGTGATTCCCATCGGCGGCGAGGTGAAGGAGCTGGAGGTGCTGGTGGATCCGGCGCGGCTCGCGGCGTTCGACCTCGGGCTCGCGGACCTCGAGCGCGCCCTCGACGGCGCGGGCACGAACGGCGCGGGCGGCTTCCTCGAGCTGCGCGGCGAGGAGATGCTCATCCGTACGGTCGGGCGCGCGCGCGGCGAGGACGACCTGCGGTCGCTCGTCGTGGCGCACCGCGGCGGCGCACCGCTGCTCCTCGGCGAAGTGGCCACGGTGCGGACCGGCTCGTCGCCGTTCAAGCGCGGCGACGCGTCGGTGAACGCCGCGCCCGCGGTGATCCTGTCGGTGCAGAAGCAGCCGGGCACGAGCACGGTGGAGCTGACCCGCGCGGTGGAGGCGGCGCTCGCCGAGCTACGCGGCGGCCTGCCGTCCGACGTGGAGCTCACCGTGCTCTTCCGCCAGGCGAGCTTCATCGAGGCCGCCATCGCGAACGTGACCGAGGCGCTGCGCGACGGCGCGATCCTCGTGGCGCTGGTGCTCTTCCTCTTCCTGTTGAACTTCCGCACGACGCTCATCACCCTCACCGCGATTCCGCTCTCCTTCGTGACGGCCGCGATCGTCTTCCGCGTCGCCGGGCTCGAGATCAACACCATGACGCTCGGCGGGCTGGCGGTCGCCGTCGGCGAGCTCGTGGACGACGCGATCGTCGACGTGGAGAACGTGTTTCGGCGGTTGCGCGAGAATCGCGCCCGCGCGCTGCCGGCGCCGGCCCTGCGGGTCGTGCTCGACGCGTCGCGCGAGGTGCGGGGCTCCATCGTGTACGCGACCGTGCTCGTGATCCTGGTCTTCGTGCCGCTCTTCATGCTGGGCGGTCTGGAGGGGCGGCTGTTCGTGCCGCTCGGCGTCGCGTACATCGTGTCCATCCTCGCTTCGCTGGTCGTGTCGCTCACCGTCACGCCGGCGCTGTGCTCGCTCCTCCTCCCGCGCATGCGCGCCGTCGCCCGCGGCGACGGGCTGCTGGTGCGAGGCCTCAAGCGCGCCCAGCGCTGGCTCCTCGCCCACACGCTGCGCCGGCCGCGCACGGTCGCCGTGGCGGCGGCCTTGCTCGTTCTCGGCGCCGCCGCCGCCGTGCCGTTTCTCGGCGCCGAGTTCCTGCCGCCGTTCAACGAGGGCACGCTCACGATCAACCTCCTCGCCCCGCCGGGCACCTCGCTCACCGAGTCGAACCGCATCGGCACGGCGGCCGAGGAGATCCTGCTCGGCATTCCGGAAGTGGCGTCGGTCGGCCGCCGCACCGGCCGGGCGGAGCTCGACGAGCACGCCGAAGGAGCTCACTACAGCGAGATCGACGTGGACCTGGTCGAGTCCGATCGCACCAAGGCGGAGATCGAGGGCGACGTGCGCGCGCGCCTCGGCGTGCTCCCCGGTGTGGTCGTGAACATCGGGCAGCCCATCTCGCACCGGCTCGATCACCTCCTTTCCGGGGTGCGCGCGCAGGTGGCGGTGAAGATCTTCGGCCCCGACCTCGACGCCCTGCGGGCAAAGGCCGCCGAGGTCGAGCACGCGATGGCTGCGGTCGCCGGCGTGGTGGACCTGGCGACCGAGAAGCTCGTGCTGGTTCCGCAGGTCCGCATCCGCGTCGAGCGCGACGCGGCGCTGCGCTACGGGCTCAACCCCGGCGAGCTGGCGCGCTGGGCGGAGGCGGCCATCGGCGGCCGCAAGGTGGGCGAGGTGCTCGAGGGCGACCGGACGTTCGCCATCGTCCTGCGCCTGGCCGACGAGGCGCGCGCCGACCCGGCGGCCCTGGAAAAGACGCTGGTCGACACGCCGGCGGGCGCGCGCGTGCCGCTGTCCGCCGTGGCGCGCGTGGAGATCGAGAACGGCCCGAACGCGATCGCCCGGGAGAACGCGATGCGGCGCATCGTCGTCTCGTGCAACGTCGCCGGGAGAGACCTGGCCGGCGCCGTGGCGGCGATCCGCGCGGCGGTGGGAGCCGTGCCCCTGGGGCCGGGCTACTTCGTGGAGTACGGCGGGCAGTTCGAGAGTCAGGCACGGGCCACGCGGCTGATTGCGCTTCTCTCCGCGGCGTCGCTGCTCGGCATGCTGCTGGTGCTGTATGCGCACTTTCGCTCCATCGGAATCGCCCTGCAGATCTTGCTGAACGTGCCGCTCGCTCTGGTGGGCGCGGTCGCCGCGGTGGCGCTGTCCGGCGGTGTCTTCTCGGTGGCGACCCTCATCGGGTTCGTGACCCTGTGCGGCATCTCCGCTCGCAACGGCATCATGATGATCTCGCATTACATCCACCTCCTGAAGGAGGAGGGGGAGACGTGGGGCGAGGCGCTGATCGTGCGCGGCTCGCTCGAGCGCCTCGTGCCCGTGTTGATGACGGCGCTGACCGCCGGGCTGGCGCTGGTGCCGCTGGCGCTGTCGGCCGGCGAGCCGGGCAAGGAGATCCTGCAGCCGGTGGCGGTGGTCATCCTGGGCGGTCTCGCCAGCTCCACCCTGCTCGACCTCTGGGTGACGCCGGCGGTGTTCTCGCTGTATGGGAGGAGGGCGGCGGAACGGCTCGCCGCCCGCACCTCCGATCCGCTGGACGAGCCGGCGCCGGACGCGACGGGCGCGAGCGCCGCGTGAACTGGAACGACGATGACTGGAACCACGATGACGCGAACGACGATGGCTCGAACGACGATGCTCTTTCGTGCCGCCGCGCTGGCGGCCGGTTGTGCCGCGGCGAGCTGCGGAAGCGACGCGACCACCGCCGCGCCCGCGACGGCGACCGTGACCGCGGCCGGCGGCGCATCCGGCGCCGCGCCGCCGACCACCGCGGTGCCGCACTCGAACCACGATCCCTTCCACGCCGGCCAGCTCGGCATGGTCGGCCGCTGGCATCTCGAGGTCGCGCGGGAGGGCGCGGCGGCCCTGCGCCTGTGGGTGACCGACGAGGTGCGCGCGCCGGTGAAGACCGCGCGCGCCAGCGGGACGGTCGAGCTTTCGCTCGACGACAAGCCGCTCGGGACGCTGACGCTCGCGCCCGCGGCGGACGGGGAGTCGTTCGGCGCCGCCGCCGCCGTGCCGCTCGCCGGCACCGTGCTGGCGAGCTTCTCGCTCCGCGTGGACGGCGAGGCGGTCGCGATGGACTTCTCGCTGCCGCCGCCCGGCGCGGCGCCCGTGCCCGCCGCCCCCGGGGCCGACCACGTGCACGCCGCGCCCCACGGCGGCCTGGTGCACACCGCCGGCGACTACCACCTCGAGCTCCTCGCCTCCGCGACGGGCGTGACGGTCTGGGTCCTCGACGAGCACCTCGCCGCGGTGCCCGCGGCGGGCAAGAGCGGCCACGTCGACGTCCTGCCCCGCGCCGGCGACAAGCTCGGTGCCGCGCTCGCGCCGGACGCGGCGGGCGCCGCGCTGGGCGCCGCGCTCCCCCTCGGCGCGGCGAGCGCCGCCGGCTACGTCGCAGTGGTGACGGTGACGTGGGAGGGCACCGCGCTCCCGCCGACGCGTTTCGAGATCGCCGCGACGGCTGCGCCGGCTCCCGCGCCCTGAGTGGGTCTACCGTGCCGGCGGCGGCGCGGTCGCCGCGAGCGACGGCCGCGCGGCGATCCGGTCCAGCCAGCCGGCCAGCTTCGGGTGCCCGGGCCGCCAGCGCAGCTCGGGAATCCGCACCTCGAGGCCGAGGGCGCAGGCGAGCGTGATCTGCGGCAAGCCGAGCGCGCCCTGCATCAGCGGGTGCTCGATCTCCGCCTCCCAGAAGTCCGCCAGGCGCGCGCTGCGTCCCGCTTCGTGTCGGAGCACCGCCGGCGAACGTTCGCCTTCGGGCCGGGCCAGCTCGCGGCGCCAGACCGCCAGCCCGTCCATCATGCTGCGGGCGCGCGCCTCCAGGCGGCGAGACTCCCATCCCTGGCTCCCGGCTGGCGGCTCGAACGCCGGGCTCCCGTCGAGGTGGTCGAGATAGGCGCAGATCAGATTCGATTCTTCGAGCCCGACGCCGTCGTCCCGGACGAGATAGGGGACGCGGCCGGAAGGATTCACCGCGTAGTACGGACTGTCCGCGCTGCGGGTCTGCGCCACCAGGGTGTCGACGCGGTCCTCGAGGCGCTTCTCGATCGTCACGATGCGTACGATGCGCGCGTACGGCGAGCCGGCGGTGATGTAGAGCTTCATCGGTCGAGCCTCGCCCGGCTCATGGCAGCGCACAAGCAGGAACGGGCGAAGCAGAATGGGCCCGTGCGCATCCCGGCGAGGCCGCCGCCGCTCGCCGCGTCTCGCTCGGCGACGCGCCCGCGGCAGCACCCGGCGATTCATTCCCGCGCGCGGCGATTTCCCTCCGCGTACAGGTCGTTGCACGGCGCGCACGGTGCTACGCAGCGCGGCGACGTCGTTCCGGCCACTTGGGCGCGGCACGGTTCTCGCTCTTGTCCATCGCGATGGAGAGCCCGAAACCGTCGAGCCGGTGGACGCTCGTGCGGAGCGCCGCGGTGGGAATCGTCGCCACGCTGGTGGACCTGGGCGCACTGTGGGCCCTGGTGCACGGCGCGGGACTGCACCCGGCGCTCGCGAACGTCCCGGCGCTCGCGCTCGGTCTCGCCGTCCAGTTCACGGGCAACAAGCTGTATGCGTTCCGCGATCGGTCGCGCGATCTCGCGCGGCAGGGGGCGCGGTTCGCGGCGGTGGAGGCGGGCGCGTTCGCGCTGAACGCGCTCGCCTACCACCTCCTGGTGATGTTCACGCCGGTGCCCTATCCGCTGGCGCGGCTGTTCGGCTCGTCGCTCGTGTATTTCGGGTTCAGCTTTCCGCTCTGGGGGCGGATCTTCCGCCCCGGTGCGCTGCCGGAGAGCACGTGATGCCGGCCGCCGCGCTCGCGCTCGCCGCCGCCGCGCTGCTCTGCACGCTCACGACCGCCGCGGTGGCGGTGTCGATCGTCGCGCTCTTTCGCGCGACCGCCACACGGCGGCGCCGGCTCCCCGACGCGATCGAGCCCATCTCCGTGCTCAAGCCGCTGCGGGGCGCGGACGACGCGCTCGAGCGCAACCTCGAGTCGTTCTTCGCGCAGCAGCACCCCGACTTCGAGCTCGTGTTCGGCGTCGAAGGGCGCGCCGACGCCGCGATCGCGGTGGTCGAGCGGCTGCGCGCGCGCCATCCGCGCGTGCGGGCGAAGCTGGTCGTGCACGACGGGCGGCGCGGCCTGAACCCGAAGGTGTCGAACCTGCGCGCCATGCTCGCCGCCGGCGCGCACGACGTGGTGGTGATCAGCGACTCCAACGTCGCCGTGGCGCCCGACTACCTGGTGCGCCTGGCCGGCCAGCTCGGCGGGCCGCCGCGGCGCGGCCGGCCGATCGGCCTGGTGACGAATCTCATCGCCGGCACGGGCGAGCGCACGCTCGGCTCGGCGCTGGAGAACCTCCACCTCAACGGCGCCATCGCCGGGAGCGTCGCCGGCGCCACGGCCGCCGGAGAGCCCGCCGTCGTCGGCAAGTCGATGATGTTCCGCCGCTCGGTGCTGGAGTCGCTCGGCGGGCTCGAGAGCGTCGCGACGCTGCTCGCCGAGGACTACGTCATCGGACGCATGTTCGCCGAAGCGGGCTTCGCCGTCGTTCTGTGCAACGGCGTGATCGACGCCATCAGCGAGCGCGCCACGGTCAAGGCGTTCCTGCAGCGCCAGCTCCGCTGGAGCTTGTTGCGCAGCCGGCTGAAGCCGCTCGTGTACCCGTTCGAGCCGCTGCTCAATCCGATGGCCGTGGCGCTCGCGGCCATCGCGCTCGGCGCGCCGGCCCTGGTGGTTGCGGTCTGGGCGGTGGGGCTGGTGCTCGCGCGCGATGCGCTCGGCTGGTCGCGCCTGCGCGGTCTCGGCGGCCTCGCGGCAGCGCTGTCGCTCGCGCCGCTCAAGGACCTCCTCCTCGTGGGCGTGTGGGCCGCTGCGCCGTTCGTCCGCCACGTCTCTTGGCGCGGCACGCGGCTGCGGATCAGCGCGGGCACCCGCCTGTACGCCGAAGCGCCGGTCGCGGCGCGCGCGCGTCAGTCGGCGCCGAACGCGTAGAACACCTGCGAGGGGAAGCCAGCGACCACGTAGACGAGGTGGCGCGTGCCGGCCTCGCCCACGGCGAAATCCGGAGAGCGCCCGGTCGTGCCGGGCAGAAAGCTCGCCGCCGGGGCACTACCGTCGGTGTAGTAGAGCGGCCCGCTCGGGCCCGCGCCGGTCGACCAGACGGCGGCGAGCCCGGGGCCGACCACCGGTCCCCAGGCCTGGGTGGCGGGCTGGCCGGCGTACGTGACCGGCGCGCTCACGGCGCCGGACGGGTCGCGCGTGGCGTGCCGCACCACGAAGTCGCAGATGTTCGCCGGATCCTGATCCGCGTACACGACGTCGAGCGTCCCGTCCGGCTCCATGAACACGTCCTGCGAGTCGGTGCCGAGCCCCGCGCTGTTCGAGACGTTCACCGGCGCGCCGAACGTTCCGCCCGGCGGGCGCGTCACCAGCAGCGCGTCCCACTCGACGGCGCTCGCGCCGCCGTCGCGGTAGGCGAGGTGGAGCGTGCCGTCCGGCGCCAGCGCGATCCGCGGGTAGTTCAGCAGCCCGGTCGACTGCAAGGTCGTTCCGACCAGCGCCGCCGGAACGGTCTCGCGCGGTCCGCGGATCGCGAACCAGTGCGCGCTGCCGTCGGTCCAGGCGAACGCTTCGTCGTCGCCCCAGGAGGCGGCGTGCGGCCAGGCGGCGTACGAGCCGGGCGCGGAGAGCGTCTCCGCAGGCGCCCGTGGCACGCCGGCGGCGTCGACCTCCAGCGCCCGCAGCACGTCCACTCCGGCGGCGGCGTCGGTGGCCGCGTAGGCGATGACCCAGCCGGCGCCGGTGGCCGCGACCGCCGGGCGCCGGGCGGGCGCGAACGTGTCGTCGAGCGACGTCCGCGCGCCGACGCACCCGGACTCGGCCAGCGCGTACACCACGTGCACGACGCCCATGTCGTCGAACTCCTGCCAGGCGAAGAGCACGCGGTCCCCGCGCACCGCCATCGACGGAACGTCCGAGGCGCGCGTCGCGTCCGACACCATCACCGGCGCGCCGAACGGCTCCCCCGGCGCGCCCGGCGCGACCGTCGCCACGCAGGCGATCGGTGGCTCGCCGGCGTCGGCGCCGAGCCCGCCGGAGTCGGCGCCGCCCCCGCCGGAGTCCAGGCCGGCGCCGGCGTCCGTGGCGGCGGCGTCGGACCCCGCTGCATCGGCCCCCGCGCCTCCCCCGCAACCCGCGCACAGGGCGCAGGCGATGAGCACGCTCTTCACGCGCGCATTGTCGCACGCGACCGCGTCGCCGGTCAGCCGCGGCCCGGCGCGTCGGTGTCGATCTGGAGGTGGAAGCGCACTGCCGCGACGACCAGGATCGCCGGCTTCCCGGCACGCACGAAGTTCTGCGCGCCGAGCTCGAGCGCCTGAGCGCGGCCGGAGTGCTCGGGCAAGTCGGCGCTGACCAGCACGATCCGGCCGGGGCGCGGAGGGCTTCCGCGCCAGGCGGCGACCAGGCCGGGGGCCGCGCGGACCTCGCCCAGATCCACGAGCAGGATTCCGGGGCCGGCGATGCGCGCGGCGGTGGCCGCGACGTCGGCCGCCTTCGCCTGCTCCACCCGCAGGTCGCCCCCGACCTCCGCTGCGCGCTGGAGGTGCTCGGCCCAGGCGCGATCCCGCAGCAGCAGCAGCAGCGGAACGGCAGGCGCGGGTGGGGCGCTCGCGCCGGCCGCTGCGCCGCCGCCCGGCCGCGGCACCAGCGTCGGGTCCTTCGCGGCGCGGTCGAGGCGGTTGCGGTCGGCGCGTGCGCGGGCCATCGCCGCCGCGGCGCTGACCGGCTGGGTCGCCGGCACGTCGCCTTCTTCGGGCGATGCGGCGGCGGCGCGCTCCTCGAAGCGCACCTCGACGACGCCGAACGTCACCCAGTCGCCCGACGCGAGCTTCGCGGGGCTCGCCAGCCGCTCTCCGTTGACGTAGGTGCCGTTCTGGCTGCCGAGGTCGAGCAGGTCCACGTGTGTCTTCGAGACGCGGAACATCGCGTGGCGGCGGCTCACCGACGCGTCGTCCAGCTGCACGCGCGCGTCGTCGGCGCGACCCACGACCCAGGTCCCTGCGGTGAGCGGAAGCTCGCCGCCCTCGAGCTGGAGGACGAAACGTGCGGGCCTGCCCGTCTTCTTCGCCACCGCCAGGGACTCCTCAATCCCCTCGAGCCAGCGATGCCGCCGCCGCTTCTCCGGCGGCGCCGTCGCCCCGAAGTGTGCCACAACGGTTCGCCAATTGCGCCCGGCTACCGCGCGGGGGCGGGCAGCGCGAAGAGCTGCAGGCGTGCCTCCTTGGGGTCGAAGTCGGCGGACTCGACGACGCGCCAGCAGACGCCGACCCGTTCGAGCCGCCGCCACGCGCTCCAGTCGTCGGACATGGCGCGCGACTCCACGCGCTCGGCGCCGCGTGCGAACGCGACCTCGAGGAACGTCGGGCCGTCGAACTTGTGCCCGCTCACGAGCCAGGTGAGCGTCACGCCCGCGGCCTTCGGTGCCGGCCCCGCGCCCGCGCCGACGCGCACTTCCTCCGCCTTGGCCGGACGTCCCTTCAGGCAGTCCGGGTCGTGGCGGTCGGCGACGCCGAGCGTCACGAGCGCCTTCTCGATCCGGTCGCGTTCCTTCGCGTTCCAGCTCCCGGTGACCCTGCACGGGTCATCGCCGGTGCAGCGAAGAGCGACGATGATGATCGCGTCCTTCACGAGCGTCGTCGCCCGCGGAGGGATCGTGTACGACGCTGCCGGCGGGCAGCCCTCCTCCCAGTGGTCGACGAAGAACGAGAGCGTCACCGGCTTCGACGTGGGGCGCAGGCTCTTGATGGGCTCGCCGAGCGCCAGCGTGACCGTGGTCGTGGCTCTGCACTTCGCAGTCGTCTTCTTCACGTCCACGACGGTGGCGAGCCCGACGCTCGTCGCCTCCTTCAGGATCGGCTCGTCGGGTGCGTCGCTGATCTCGGTCGCGCGCGCGCCCGGCGCCGCCGCGACGAGGCCCAGCAGGAGAAGCAGCCAGGGATGTCTCACGCGAACCTCCGGCGCCACCGTGCTAGCGCCCGCCGGCGAGGCCGAGCTTGCGCCTGGCCTCGAAGTACTCGTCGCTCACGGAGTAGCGCAGCAGGTCCTCGGCGTAGGGGTAGCCGCTGAGCACCGCGGGCGCGTCGGGGATGCGGGCCGGGCCGGGCTCGCCGCGGCCGCGGCTCACGTCGTAGCGGCGCATCGCCTCCAGCGCGACGCGCGTGTCGCCGCAACAGAGCAGGCCGGCGCGGCAGGCGCCCATCGCCGCGAGACCGCGCCACGCGTTGGGATCGGGCGGCGGGGCGGCGAGCATGCGGCGCACCGGCTCCTCGAGCAGCTTCTTCACCTTGCGCGGGACGAACTTGAAGAGGGCACGGCCGAGGGCGCGCGCGTCGTCCGGCGGAGCGCCCTGCGGGACCAGCGAGCCGAGCACACCGAGCACCTGATCGGCGATGCCGGCGAGACAGAGCATCATCTCGCGCGGCGCGACGCGGTTGTGCGAGTTGTTCTTGGCGAGCACGCGGGTGAGCGCGCGCCCGAGCAGGAATTTCAGCTCGCGCGGCGTGGCGGTCGCCGGGACGCGACCGCCCACCACGAGCGCCGGCGGCTCCTCCGGCTCGATGCCGATGTCGATCGGGCGCGCCGCGGCGAGGTAGAGCTCGAAGTCCTCCACGCCGAGCAGCGCCGCGATCTCCTCGGCGAAGCGGCGCAGCGGATGGTCCGCGTCGCGCGCGATGCGCGCGCTGCGGTCCACGCCGAAGCGCCCCAGGTCGGCCGGGAAGAGCTTGCCCATGTAGGGCTCGACCAGCGAGAGCACCTCGCGGGCGGCGTCGGGCTCGTCGCGCGGGGCACAGAGCCGCACGTAGGCCTCGTAGCCGAGCTGGCGGTCGGGGACGATGCGGCCGGTCAGCGCCTCGTCGGCGCGCTGCTGCGCGGGCGGGGCGCTGCCCTCCACGAACGCCAGCGCGACCGAGGCGCACGCCTCGCGGTCCGGCGCGCCGGACTGCGCGAACGCCTCGGCGAGCGCGCGGTACGCGTCGGCGCTCCAGGGTGCGATCGTCAAGACGTCGCGGAGCTCACGCACCGCGTGCTCGAGACGCGCGGGCGGGCGGAGGTGCAGGCGAGCGCGCGCCAGCCGCGGCAGCGGGTCGGCGGGGTCGGCCGAGATCGCCGCCTGCAGGTGGCGCGCGGCGTCGCCCATGCGGTCGAGGTGCTCGGCCTGGACGCGGGCGAGCTGGATGCGCGCCGGCACCGTGGAGCGCGGGCTGCCACGCTCGGCGCGCGCGATGACCCGCTCCAGCGCCTTGCTCATCCCGGCGTAGTCCTGGCGCCGCTCGAAGTGGGCCACCAGGCGCGCCATCGGCACCGGGTCGCGCGGCGCGGACTCGCTCGCGCGCAGGAGGATCTCGCGTGCCGCGTCGGCGTCGTCGAGCGGCCCTTCCTTCATCTCGGCGAGCTCCAGCCAGCGCGCCACGCGCTCCTCCGGCGGGCAGATCTCCACCAGCTTCTCCAGCGCGGCGGCGGCCTGCCGCCAGTCGCCCTCGTGCGAGTGGATCGAGACGAGCTGCGCCAGGATGTCGCGGTCGGGCGGACCGCCGCCCGCGAGGGCGGCCGTCAGCACGGCGATCGCGCCGTGCACGTCGCCGAGCCGCTCGTGGCGCATGACTCCGAGGCGCAGTGCCGCCCGCCGCGTGCGCTCGGGCGTGTCGGCGCCGGCGAGCAGCTTCTCGTACGCTTCGGCGGCGTCGGGCCAGCGGCCGTCCAGCTCGCGCACCCCGGCGAGCTGCTCGAGCGCGGCCAGGTGCCCGGGCTCGATCGCCATCACCTCTTCCAGCACCGCGATCGCGCCCGCGAGATCGGCGAGTCGTCGCTCCAGCGTCTCGGCCAGCTCCAGCCGCAGGCCGACGGCGGCGCGGTCGGCGCCGAGCGCGGCGATGCGCGCGCGGTACGTCGCGCCGTAGGCGGCGAAATCGTTCTCCTCGGCGAGAAGCTCGGTGAGACCGCGGAAC
>Ga0075425_100005487_pt1 | contig 13187 bp, 12 predicted proteins | sample SoiMethybrSBSTD4_FD_75300 | JGI IMG/M metagenome (GOLD analysis project Ga0075425, IMG submission 75300) | Bulk soil microbial communities from a Populus tree surrounding site in Tennessee, USA - Soil MetaG P. TD hybrid SBSTD4 | ecosystem: Environmental > Terrestrial > Soil > Tree plantation...
CTCGAGGAGCACCGCCGCACGGGCACCGCGTGGTATCCGCCGAATCACTTCCGTCCGCTCGTGGACTGGAAGATGACGGACGCGGACGAGGAGGAGTTCCGCTCGTGGATCCTGGGGCCGGTGTTCCAGATGACGAGCCTCATGCTCCACGAGAAGCGCGGGCACCTGTCGCACCTGAACGCGATCGGCGAGCTGTGCGCGCAGTTCCGTCAGGGCGCGCTCGCGATGATGCGCCGGCTGGGACCCGACCAGGTGATCGCGCGGGTCGAGGCGTACCATCGGCTCCATCCAGACGCCGGGAAGCGCGCGTGGCACCCGGACGCGCTCGGTGCGATGGATACGCCGGAGTGGCGGCAGCTCTACGTGAACGCCGAGCACGACGGCACGGTCGGCGTGGTGACGATGGGGCGCGAGAGTCTGAACGCGGACGTCATCGACGAGCTGAACCGCGCGTTCGACTGGCTCGAGGCGGAAGGGGTGTCGCGGATGATCCTGACCGGCGACTTCCACCTGGCGACGCAGATGGTCGGCGCGGACACGGCGGAGTTCTACCCCGCGCTCACCGACGCCGCCGCGGGGGCCCGCCTGTCAGCGGAATGGTCGCGCACGGCGCGGAGGCTCGAGGATGAATTCGCGGTGTCGGTCGGTTTCGTGAATGGGAAGCGATGCCTGGGAGGGATGCTCGAGCTGATGGCGCACTGCCACTACCTCGTCGCTGTCGAAGACGCCTCGCTCGGATTCCCCGAAGTGACCCTCCCGGTGGTCCCCGGGATGGAGGGCTGCCACTGGCCCTTCCGCAAGGCGCCGCGGGACGCCTGGCCGAAGCTGGTCGCACTGCTCTTGAGCGGGGCGCCGGTGAAGGCGAAGAACGCGGTGGGCTGGCTCGTCGATGTCGCGGCACCGATGGACGCCGCACTCGCCGCGGCATGGGGACTGGCTTCGGCCGCGGGCGTCACCGGTGTGAAGCGGCGCGTGGTCGAGCGGGGAGCGCTCTCAGGGATACCGACGGACGTCGCGGGCCTCCCCTCGGCTGAAGGGAGTACGGCAGCGGCCCGGACCGCCATCATGGACGCCGTGCAGCGATCGTGCGGCGTCCCGCTTGCGGAAGCTTTGACCGTGCAGTCCGAGGCGTCCGGCGCGTTCATGACATCGAGGGAGTGTCGCGCGGGCCGGGTCGGTCAGGAATATACGCGGACGATGGAGGTCTGACCCGCTGGACGGCTCACCGAGCCGCGACTGCCCGTACTTCCCAGAATCAAGCGACGTTCGCAGCCATCCTTCTCCCCCCGGAGGGTTTCATGGTGCGCTCGCTTCCCGCCCGATCGGTTGCCTGCCTGTTCGCGCTCCTGATCTCGATCAGCCCCTCTCCACTCCGCGCGGCTCCCCACGTGCACGTGAGCGCGAGCATCTTCGACAACGACGATCACATGGACGTGAACAACATCAACATGACGTTGACCAACCACGGCTCGATCGCATTCGACCTGCAGACCGCGGGACCGGGGTTGGAGTTCCCCAATGGCACCGGCAAGACCGCCGTGTATGCCTCCGGACTATGGATCGGCGCCCAGGTGAACGATACGGTGCGCGTCGCCATGGGGGAGTACGTGCAGGAGTACGCTCCGGGGCCGATGATCGGAGGCACGTTTGCCCCCGACCAGATCCAGTTCCATAACTTTAGGATTGAGCAGGGGGGGTTGGGCTATTCCGACTATCTCGCCGACGCCGTGCCTCAAGGCGCCCCTCTCGACAGCCTGGGCCATCCTCTGCTCCTCGGCGACGCCCTGACGTGGAGCGTGTTCAACGACGCGAACCCGGCCTTGCACGTCAACGCGGCCGGAAGCACGGCGCCCCTCGGCGTCGAAGTGCAGCAGTCGGTGTTCGCGTTCAGACGATCCGGAGCGCTCGGCAACGTGGTCTTCGTGAAGTGGCGACTCCAGAACAAGGGAACCAACCAGCTCCAGAATGCCTACGTCTCGTTCTGGGCAGATCCTGATCTCGGCGACGCATCGGACGACCTGGTCGGCTGCGACACGACCATGAGTCTTGGCTACTGCTACAACGCCTCGAATCTCGACGCGGTCTACGGCTCCGCACCACCAGCGGTCGGGTTCCACATGCTGCGGGGTGCCGTCTCGAACGGGACGCAGCTCGGGATGACCTCGTTCCACCGTTACATCAACGGCGGCGACCCCCAGAACCCCGTGGAGATCTACAACCACATGTCGGGGCGGAAGGCCGACGGGTCGCCGGTGCACGTCTGCGATGACGATCTCCTGCCGGTGACGACCTACGAGGTGTCGGGACTCAATCCGGAATCACCATCGAACTGCTTCAGCAACTGGCTGGATTCGAATTCCGACGATCGAAGGCTCTTCCTGTCCTCGGGCCCATTCACGATGATGCCTGGCGACACGCAGGTGGTGGTCATCGCGATCGAGGTGGGGCAGTCGACCGACCAGTTCGCATCGATCCAGGAGCTCCGAAACATCGCGGCCGTGATCGCGGACCTCTACAACGCGACGTTCGGTGATCCCTCGACCGCGGTCGCTTCACAGGTCGTCGATTCGAGGGCAGAGGCGGGCGTGAACCACGTGGCCTGGTACGTCCCGGCCTCCCCCGGCACGCCGATCACGATCCAGCGACGCACCGCTTCGAGCCCATGGGCCGCCGTGTCAGAGGCGACCCTCCCCACCGATCGCCTCGTTCGCTTCGACGACGTGAGCGTCGCGGCCGGCGAGCGGTATGGTTATCGCCTGGTCGTCTGGAGCGGCGCGACGCAGGACTACACCGCGGAGACATGGCTCCAGGCTGCGCCGACCTCCGAAACTCCGACCTCTCTCCGCCTCCTGCCCGCTCGCCCGAATCCGAGCACTGGCGTCTTCCAGATCCGCCACTACGTACCGCGGCGCGAGTCCGTCCGACTCACCCTGGTGGACATCCAGGGGCGCGTGGTCCGGGTGCTCTCGAACCGGGAATCGCTTCCGGGCTGGTACGACTCGTCCTGGAATGGTCGGGACTCGGCAGGCCGCGCCGTGGCTTCGGGTACCTACTTTTTGCGGCTTGAGGACGAGCGAGGGGTGGAGACGAAGAAGCTCGTGCTGATGCGCTGACCGGACTACCGGTAGGCGCGCCTCGTGATGTCGCTCAGCTTCCTGCGGAACGAGCGAGCCGCGGTCGCGGTGCGCGTCACCACGAGAATCGTGTCGTCCCCCGCCACCGTGCCCGCGATCTCGGGCCATCCGAGCGAATCCAGCGCGCGTCCCACGCCGTGTGCGTTCCCCGGCGGCGTGCGGACGAGCGCCAGGTTGCCGATCAGCTCGACGGACTGGATGAAGGCGCCGACCTCGAGTCGCCGCTGCGACTCGTCCATCACCTCATTCGGCGTCTTCGGAAGGACGTAGCGGGCGCCGCCGTCGCTTCCCGGCACCTTCCCGATTCCGAGATTTCGAAGGTCGCGCGAGAGAGTCGCCTGCGTGGCCTGGAACCCGCGGTGTTTGAGCTGATCGGCGAGCTCTTGCTGGCTCCGGACCGCGACAGCCTGCACCACCTCGACGATGGCCTGCCGTCGGGCGACGGCGTCCGGATCCTGGGAACCGCGTCGTGGTGCATGAATATTCATGGTTTCTGAATACTAATTCCGGCGGTGCGGCGGTCGTCAAGGGGCTGTCTCGGGCGACCCGGTGCACCGCCTCAGGGCAGGAAGTGCTTCCGCTCCAGCAACCGCCTCAGCTTCTCCGAGTCCTCCCGGAACACCACCGGATCGTACTTCGCCTCGCTCGTGTAGAACTGGGCCAGCGACGTGATCCCGAGCTCTTCCACCTTTGCCTTGAGCTCGGGGTGCGCCATGTAGCGCGCCCATCCCTTCACCTCGCGCTGTTCGTAGATGCCCTCGAGCTCCGCCTCGTCCGGCCGATGGTAGGTCTCGTCGTGCAGGAACGCCGCGAGCGGCAATCGATCCCGCTTCGGCGGATCCTCGTCGGGATAGCCGACCACGATCGTCGTCACGGGCAGGCAGGTATCCGGAAGCTCGAGGAAGTCCGCGATCTCTCCCATGGAATGGAGCGTCGTGCCCATGTAGCAGATGCCGAGACCCTGCGCCTCGAACCCGAGGCAGGCCGACTGCGCCAGGATGATCGCGTCGAACGCGGCGACGTGATAGCCGATGAGGTTGTCGAAGTTATCCCGCGCGCCGCGCCGCGCGAGCCACGCGCGCGTCCGGAACCAGTCGGCGCAGAAGGTCACGAGCAGCGGAGCCTCGAGGATCATGTCCTGCTCGAAGTGGAGCTCGTAGAGGCGCCGCTTCCGCTCGGGGTCTCGCGTCAGGACCATCGAGATTGCGTTGAGATTGCCCGACGACGAGGAGCCGGCGATGGCGTCCCCCAGCACCTGCTCCGCGAGGGCGGTCGGGATCGCATCGGACTTGTACTTACGGATGGAGCGATGGTGGCGGAGCAGGTCCGAGAGGTCGGTCATGGATGGAAGCCTCGGGTGCCTTTTTGACGTGCCAGTTCGGCACAGTGTGACGCTCTTGAGGCACAGCATACACCTTGGACCGACCCCAGGCCCCTCCGAGGCGCCTTGACGCTGCGCGAGCCAGCAAGCTGTGACAATGATGGTTACCACTTGTCTCGCCCCTCACCCGCCCCATGGCATGTCGGGTGCTATGTACCTCAGCGGTTTGAGGGCCGGGAGGGCGAATCAAAGATGACACAGAAGGACGCTGACGCTCGTGCTGCCGCGCTGGGGCTTTCAGCCTGGGTGACCCAGGTGATCGCGGTCGGTCGCAAGTCACGGATCGTCGATCTCTACTGCGTGGGCTTCGCTTCGATCGAAGTGCCTCTCGGCGAAGCGGAGAGTTGGGAAGAGGCGTTCGAGAAGGTGTCTCAGATCATTCGCTGACCGACTTCAGGCTAGACGATTCTCCCCACGAAAAGCCCCGGCGGCCGTGACCGCCGGGGCTCGCTTCGTTTTAGAGCGTTGGCTTTACGGCTCAGCCCGCAGATGAATGCGCTTCCGCCTTGCTGAGAATCCTCCGGAAACTGGCCAGCGCCTCGTCCTCGGAGTCGTGCAGGTCGTCTCCGTAGATCAAGGTCAGCTTCACGAGCGCGAACAGCGCCTTGATCTTGCGATCCACCGAGCAGAGCTTCACCCGCGCGCCACGCTTGATGTACTTGGCGTGCGCCAGGAACAAGCACGCCATTCCCATGCTGCTCATGAAGGTGGTCTGGCCCAGGTCGATGAGGAGCTTCTCGTTCCCCGCACCGTCCAGCTCCTTGATCCTCGCCTCGAGCTCGTCCGTCTCCTTCCCCCCGAGGAGCAATCCCTTCGGGGTGAGGATGACGACGTCATCGATGGTTTTGATGTCCATGGCTGCCCTCCCCGGGCGCGGTCCGACACGGCGCCCCTTGAGGAGAAGAACGCCCGAGAGGGGCCGGACGAACTGGAAATCTCAGGGGCTGGGCGGAAGCGGCTTGCCGTCGAGGAGCGTCGTCCCGGGCTGGATGGAGTCGACACGCCACATCATCCAGCCGTCCTTTGTCTTGATCCAGGACTCGCGCTGGGTCACGGAGGTCCGTACCTCATGGAGCGCTCCCTCGATCCGCTGCTGGCGGACGGTGCTCTGATCGATCATCGCCATGGCGGTGTCACCGGAGAGGCTCAGCCGGGTAATCCTCTCGCTCAGGGAGTCGAAGCGCTCGATGCGGCCGATGAAATCGCGGGTGCGCTGGTCCATCTGCTCGCGGCTGTTGACCGTACCGTTGGGTAGGATGGTGTGGAAATCGGGATGGCGGAGGCTCATCACGCGGTCGGGATCCTTGGCGAAGAATCCGGCCTCGTTCTCTCGGTAGCGCACCTCGAGCTCCTGGCGCGCTTGCTCGATCGGACCGCGCGACGCGGGGCGATCACTGTGGCAACCGCACGTCGCGGCCGCGACGAGCAGAGCTGCCACGATCCACCCCAGACCACGAATCATCCTCCTGTGCCTCCTCTCGCCCGCCGATGGGCCCGACCGCTCCAGAGAAGCGTGGCCGCTAGCGTCGGCGCCAGAACGGCGACAGCCATGACCACCCAGTCGAATGGGGCGGGATGCCTTGGAAGATCGTAACCCACCGCCTGGATCAGCGTGAGCACGGCGTCGAGGGTGACCAGGATCGCGAGCAGGTCCGCGAGCCACGAATGCCAGTGCGCGCTCAGATAGAGAAGCGCGCCGCAGATCGCGACGTCGAAGAGCACCCAGCCCCATCGCCACGTCGATGATGGGAACCAGGCCGCGCTCGACGGAAGCGAGAGGATCGCGATCCACGGGATGAGGAGGAGCGCGAGAACCCGCACCACCACGGCCGGGCCCCGTAGCAATGTCCTCACGCCAAAGGCGAAGAGCCCGCCCTGCGAGAACGCGGACAAGGTGTCCAGGATGGCTCTCCAGCTGCTCGCGCCGGGCGGATAGGAGAGGTAGATCGGGTCCCAGATTCTCGGTTTGAATTTCGCCTTGAACGCGCGCAGTCCCGCGAAGTCGTAGAGGCCGCCTCCCCATCGGCGGAACACGCGCAGCCAGCCGCGGACCTCTCCCACGAGCGGAACGAGGCCGAGTGTGACGTACGGAACGTGCTCCGCCGCGGCGGCCTGCATGCCGGCGTCGATCAACGTCTCCGTCGTGCCGTTCGGCGCGCGGGGATCGGTGAGGAAGTCCTCGAAGAACCAGCCGCCCCGCGCGTAGATGGGAACGATGCCGAGAAACCCGACCACGCGGCCATCCCGTTCCGCCACGAACGAGCGCCGCTCTTCGGGAAACGTGTACGGATGCACCTGGACGAGGAATCCCATCGTCGCCATCGGTCTCGCGGCGAGCCAGCGCTCGATGAGCTCGTCGAGTCTTGCGCGCGTGGCGTGCGACGGGTCGAGCTCGCCCGGATCGAGCCGGCGCACGGCGACTCCCTTGGCCCGCGCGCGGCGGAGCTGCTCGCGCAGCGACCGGCCCTGCGCGAGCGTGCCGGCCCAATCGGCGGGATCCCAGACGGGCTGGTCGCCGATCCGGAGCGCCGGCCAGTCGATCGCGTCGTGGAATCTGGGCTCCGTGCCGAAGAAGGAAGCTCGCCGCCCCGCGGATCGGGCGGCAGCAAGGAACGCGTCCGCGATGTCGGCGAAGCGCTCGCGCGGTGCGATCGGGGCGCCGGCCACCACCCAGGCGCCCCCCGTGTCGACGTAGGCGACGCATGCATCCTGGTCGAACCAGTAACGGAATCCAGGCTCGAGGACCTGGAACGATGTCGAGTTCCACCCGTGCTCGCGCAAGAGCGCGAGGACGCGTGCTCGCTCGCCAAGGTCGTCGGCATCACGGGATCTGGTCCTCGCGTCCATGTTGTCCTATTGTAGCCACATGGAGCCCGCAACCGGCGGCCCTCGACGGGGGCCCGCCGCTTGAAGACCAAAGAGCTCACCCTCCGCGGCCTCGTCCTCGGCGCGCTCATCACCACGATTTTCACCGCGGCCAACGTCTATCTCGGCCTCAAGGTCGGCCTCACGTTCGCTTCGTCCATCCCCGCGGCCGTGATCTCGATGGCCATCCTGAGCGCGGTGAAGGATTCGTCGATCCTCGAGAACAACATCGTCCAGACCGTCGCGTCCGCGGCCGGCACCCTCTCGGCGATCATCTTCGTCCTGCCCGGGCTCGTGATCGTGGGCTGGTGGACGGGATTCCCGTTCTGGCAGTCGTTCCTGATCTGCTTGAGCGGCGGCGTGCTCGGCGTGCTCTTCACCATCCCACTGCGCCGTGCGCTCGTGACCACGTCGGACTTGCCGTACCCCGAGGGCGTCGCGGCGGCCGAAGTCTTGAAGGTCGGTTCCGGAACACGCGGCGAGACGAAGGACGAAACCGGCGAAGCGCGCGAAGGACTCATGGCCGTGATTCTCGGATCGGTCGCCTCGGGCGGCCTCGCGATCCTCACGGCCACGCGGGTCGCGGCCGCGGAGGTCACGGGATTCTTCCGCCTCGGCGCGCAAGCTTCCAGCGGGTACAACATCGCCTGGTCGCTCGCGCTCCTCGGAGCGGGGCACTTAGTGGGGCTCTCGGTCGGGATCGCCATGCTCACCGGCCTGATCATCGCCTGGGCGATCTCGGTGCCCATTCTCACCGCCAGCCAGCCCGCGGCCGCGGGCGTGGCGCTCGCCGATCACACGATCACGATCTGGCGTACGCAGGTGCGCTTCATCGGCGCCGGCGCGATCGCCGTTGCGGCCATCTACACGCTCGCCACGCTCGCGAAGCCGGTGATCGGCGGACTCGTGAGCACGCTCGCCGCATCACGGAAGGCGGCGGGAGGCGACGATCGGGACCGCGACCTCTCGCCGGCCTGGATTCTGGTGCTCACCGCCGCGTGCCTCAGCGTGGCCGGGTGGCTCGCCTTCACGTTCGCCCGCTCGACGGTTCTCGCGGGAAGTGCAGTGCCGCTCACGTTGATCGCGGTTCCGTTCGTCCTCGTGGGTGGATTCCTCATCGCCGGGATCTGCGGCTACATGGCGGGACTGATCGGCGCTTCGAACAGCCCGATCTCCGGCGTCGGCATCCTCTCGATCGTGCTCTGCGCGTCGGTTCTGATGCTCGCCGTGTCCCCCACCGTCGAGATGCGGCCCGCGCTCGTCGCCTTCGCGCTCTTCACGACGGCCATCGTCTTCGCGTGCGCCACCATCTCGAACGACAACCTCCAGGACCTGAAGACGGGCCAGCTGGTCGGCGCGTCGCCGATGCGCCAGCAGATCGCGCTCATCGTCGGCGTGGCCGCGGGCGCGTCGGTGATCCCGTCGATCTTGAACCTGCTCGCCAAAGCGTACGGCTTCGCGGGCGCCGCGAACATCGGAGTGATCGCCCCCAATCCCCTGCCCGCACCGCAAGCGACACTCATCTCCGCGCTCGCGCAAGGCGTGATCGGGGGGAGCCTGCAGTGGAACATGCTCGGCATCGGCGCCCTCGTGGGCGTGGGGCTGATCCTCCTCGACACGACGCTCGGCGCGATGAAGAAGCTCCGAATTCCGCCCCTGGCCGTGGGGATCGGGATCTATCTCCCGATGTCCGCGACGTTCGCGGTGGTCGTCGGCGCGGTGCTCTCCCATTGGTACGATGGCCGCGCGCGCGCCATGCCGAATCCCGCCCGCGCGGAGCGTCTTGGGACGCTCGTGGCATCCGGGTTGATCGTCGGCGAGAGCATCTGGGGCGTGCTCAACGCCGGCCTCATCGTGGGCTTTTCGAAGGACGCTCCGATCGGGCTCGTGCCCGAGGACTTCGCGGCCGCCCCCTGGCTGGGACTGGCCGGGTTCGTGGCCGCGATCGTCTGGCTCTACGGCTGGATGCTGCGCCGCTCCGCCGCCGCGCGCTGAGCGTCCCCCCTCACGACCGGCGCCGCCGCCAGCGAGGTGAGCGCGGTGTTCATCCACGCGATCGACATCTTGGTGATTCCATGGCGCTCTCGGAGCAGGAAATCCAGGAGCACGGTATCGGGCGGACCCGTCTCCGGCGCGTGATACCGGTACCAGCCGGTCGTGCGAGACAGATACGTCCTTGCGGATCCCGGCGCCAAAACCGGCGCGTCGAGCATCAGCTCCACGACCTCTCCCGTTTCGAGCAGAAGATCCTGGCCGTCCTTCGCGTGTAGCTCCGCCGTCGCGTCACGTCCGCTGGGCGCGACAGCCGACCGCATGGTGACCTCGTGAAGCGTGACCGGCCGTTCCGGCGTCGAATCCAGGGCCACCCAGTCCACGAGCCAGAACGAGGGAGACGATTCCAGTCGAATCCGGATCCGATCCCCGGTCGTGCGCGAGAGGTCGAGCGGAATGGCGTGGGTCTTCTGCACCTCGGGACCACCGCCCCAGACCGAGCTCTGCTCAACCCAGCGGCCGCCCTCCCACACGGAGACGTTCAAATGTATCTCCTCCGCGAGTGCGCGGCGGAATCCGAGGGCCCGTGCCGGATCCGCGTCCATGGCGGCGTACCAGCTCTGTGTGGCCGTGCCGTGCGCCGCAACGAACGCGCGCATGAGGTGGCCGGCCCACGCGGTCTTGTTGGCGCGCAGCACGAGCCGCGCGCTCGCGGCCGGCCGAGGAAACTCCAGCGTGAGCGATTCCCGGAGGTCTTCCAGCGAGGCGGTATCGCGGACCGCGAGTGCGGACTCCCACGATCGTCCGTCCGCCGCGAGGACGAGCGGCAGCGCATCGCGGCCGCGCGAGTCGCGAGCGACGAGAGGGGGCGTCGTCGCGCCGACGGAGTGAACGTTACCCTCGGGATCCGTCGCAATCGTCGTCGACGGATCGTGATCGGCGGCGATGATTTGGAGCTCGTCGATGTGGTCCGTCTCCTTGTCGCCGGCGCGGAGCCGCATCCGGAGCAGGCCGTTCTCACCCCTCAGCGATTCGAGGACGTCGTAGTCGGTATAGGCGAACGGCTTCAGGAAGGCGCCGCCATAGGTGCCGGAGTCGAGAATCCAGTCCTCGCCGTCGTAGCTGTAGAGCAGAGGGCAGGAGCACAGGAGGCATCCGTCGCCCGATCCGCCGCCGCTCGACGGCGGTGGCGGCGGCAGCGGCTTGGGATCATCGCCCTCCGTGGCGGCCACGATGATCGCGGTGGCTCCCACCGCTAGAACGGTGACCAGCAGCAGCGTGCCGCCTTTGTTGAACTTCCACACCTCGAGCTTCCGGATGTCCGACAGGAGAACGCCGCCGTCGGCGAGCTTGGTCTCATCCCATCGGTCGTGCCGGATCGTCGTGGCGATGCTGCCCACGAGGCTGTCCCCGCGGATCGCAGGATCCATGATTTCCAGGCGTGACCCGTCCGCGAGCGTGACCCGCATCTTGTGAGGCGGCTTCGGCTGGGCGAGCAGCGCTTCGGGGCTGGCCACCTGCTTCTTCCAGGAAGCACAGCCTCCCGTCGCAAGGGCGAAACCAATCGCTGCCAGCAGGATCGGACGTATACCCGGCGCACGCATCGCGGGCCTCCTTGGAGTGGTCGTTTGGTTCACACCCACCCCAACGCCTCGACGGGCCGGAACCGCACGGCCAGTCCTTGCCTGGGAACGGCAAGGTGGCTAGACTGCGCGTCCCATGACGACCCTTGCCAAGACCCTACGCCCGACCTGGTCGCTCGCGAATCGGTACACCACGCCGCGATCGCACGCCGTCTCCGGGATCTACGAGGCGGTACTCGTGCTGGCGTGCAGCGGGCTCATCGCGTTGTCCGCGCAGGCCGCGGTCCCGCTTCCATTTTCGCCCGTGCCGGTCAGCGGTCAGACGCTGGCGGTCCTCTTGATCGCGTCGGCGCTCGGACGGCGGCTCGGCTCGGCTGCGGTTCTGGCCTACCTGGCCGAGGGAGCGATGGGCCTGCCGGTCTTCGCCGGAGGAATCGGCGGGCCCGCCGCGTTGATCGGCCCGACCGGAGGGTACCTCGTCGGATTCCTACCGGCGGCTTGGGTTTGCGGTGCGCTCGCGGAGCGAGGCTGGGATCGCAACATCCCCGGGATGGTGGCATCCATGGTCGCGGGCGAGACCGTTCTCTTCGCGACCGGGCTCTTCTGGCTCTCGCGCTATGTAGGACCCGCGGCGGTATGGGGGATGGGCCTCCTGCCCTTCCTTCCCGGCGAGGTCGCGAAGATCGTCATCGCGGCCACCGCGCTTCCGCTCAGCTGGAAAGTGGCCGAGCGCCGCTAGCCTCGAGCGAGGGTCGGGTGCCTTCTTTAGGACGCCTCAGCCGGCTGATCTTGCCCGGATTCCTCCAGCGACCCCTGCGTGAAGCCGTGATCGCCAGGCGCGACCAGGCGGATCTCCGAGCGTATCGATCCCGCTCTCGAGATGCGTGCGAGGCTGAACCCACGCCCCACGCCGTCAAGGTCGAGGCCGTTCTCACAGCCGCTCGGCGTCATGGACTGAGGGCCCTCATCGAGACCGGCACGTTCGAGGGAGAGATGGCGAGGAAATGCCGACACGCGTTCCGGTCGATCGTGACGATCGAACTGGACGAGGCGCTCGCGCACGCCGCGACCCAGCGGCTTGCTCCCTACAAGAACGTTCGAGTCGTGCAGGGGGACAGTGGCGCCCGTCTGCCGGAGATACTCGCGCGGATTCAGGAGCCCGCGCTCTTTTGGCTCGATGGACATTACTCGGGAACGGGCACGGCGCGCGGCGATCAGGAAACGCCCCTGGAAGAGGAGCTGCACGCGATCGCGCGTCATGGTGAGCGCCATGTCGTCTTGATTGACGATGCCCGACTGCTCGGGACCGGCGACTATCCGACCAAAGATCGCGTTCTTGCGATTCTTCGCAGCGCCCAATCCGGCATGAGCGCTCGAATCGAGGACGACATCATGGTGTGCGAGGCTCCCTCGAGCCTCTAGGCTGCCGACGGCCTTCCCGCGGACCTCAGTCGAGAAGGCTTCTGCCGGACAGCCAGTCGGACTAGACTGGCGACCGATGGAGCCAATCGCCTACGGCTTCATGGTCACGGTGGCGGGCGCGTCCGTCATGGGCGTCGCCGTGGGTGCGCTCGGCGCTGCCTGCGCCTGGCGCGCGAGGATCCACGTCGTGCTGGGCGCGATCCTGACCGGCGTCGCCTACGTCCTGCTCCTCATCGCAGATCACCACGGGCGTCTCTTCTGGCTGAGCGCGGAGCTGGTCTGGGGCGCGCCCCTGCTCACGATGGCGTACCTCGTGGGCTCGCTCGCAGGGCGCTGGACCGCCGCGCGGACACGATGGGGCCCGACATGGACCGCTCTCGTGTCCTTCTTCGTGGCGCTCGCGGCGGGGCTTTCGTACATGCTTCTCTTCCGGCTCGACATGCGGGCACCGCTGGGATGGGCGTGGGTGATCGACGCGGTACTCGTCGTGCTTCTGATCCTGATCCGAAACTCGACGAGGCCGGGCCCGCGTCCTACCTCTTGATCCGGGGGCCTTCGTCGAGCTTCAATGGGCTAGTCGTCATGGTTGCCAAGCAACACGCTCACCGTGCCCGCCTCGAGATCGCTCGTCGCCACGTCCGGCCTTCCGTCTCCATTCATGTCCCCAACCACGAGCTGCCATGCTCCCTTGCCCGTCGCGAACGGCGATCCGGGAGCCTTTCGGAATCCACCTCGCCCATCGCCAAGCATGACCCGAACACCATCGCCCGCGGCGGCCACGACATCGGCCTTTCCGTCTCCATTCAGATC
>Ga0075425_100005488_pt1 | contig 13186 bp, 7 predicted proteins | sample SoiMethybrSBSTD4_FD_75300 | JGI IMG/M metagenome (GOLD analysis project Ga0075425, IMG submission 75300) | Bulk soil microbial communities from a Populus tree surrounding site in Tennessee, USA - Soil MetaG P. TD hybrid SBSTD4 | ecosystem: Environmental > Terrestrial > Soil > Tree plantation...
CCGCTCGTCACGGCGGCGATAAACCAGCGCTGCCGGCGCTCCAGAAGAAAAAGGTGCCAGAAGAGAAGAAGGAGGGGGAAGTGGGGGGTCGCGAGGATCCGGTTCAAGAAATTGCCGAGAGAGAGAGTGAAACCGCAAAAGGTGAATACGGTCCCCGCAATGAAACTCCCGAGCGGTGACAGCCCGACGATTCGCGCGAGCAGATAAGCGGCGAGTCCGCAGAGAAGGAAATGCAGGACGATCTCGAGATTGAACGCGGTGATGGGCGGAAGCACGAACCCGAGCAGGCTCGAGGGATACAAGGCGACGTTATTGATTTCTCCGAGGAAGGGTTGGCCGCCGTGGATGTAAGGGTCCCACAGAGGAAGACCGTCCCTGGCGAGCTCGACGAGGCGGCGTCTCTGAGGGAAGAACCAGAGGTACAGGTCGCGGAAGAAGAACGTTTCCCGGAAGAACAGCGGGCGGGCGAAGAACCCGATCGTGAGCATTTGCAGGAACCAGAGTGGCCTTTCGCGAAAGAGATCGCGAAAAGCGGGCCGGGAGAGTCGTTCCGCCGTCGTCAAGATCGAACGCGGTCCCCGCGACGGAACGAGAGTGCCAGCTCCCACGCGACAGCGGCGAGCACAGGAAAGAGCGCCAGCGCCTGAAGAAGGGAGCCGATTCGGAATGGGCCCGGGTTCCAGAACACCTCGACGTGATGCCGTCCGGCGGGCACCGCGATCGCGAGGTCCCGGCCGTTGGCGAGAAGAATCCGCGCGGGCGCGCCGTCCAAGATCGCCTTCCAGCCGGGGAAGAAGGTCCTCGAAAACACGAGGTGCCCGGCCGCCGGCGCTTCGGTGTCCACGGACGCGCGATCCGCCTCGAGGGCGCGCACCGCGATCGTGCCGGGAGGAGTCGGCGGACCGGCGTTCTCGTCCCGCGTTGCCGGCAACACGACGTCGGTCGCGGAACGAAAGAGATCGGAACGCGCGAGCTCGAGCGAACCGGACAAGGACGCCCGGCGGGCAACGCGGCTCGCCCAGCGCAGCTCCGGCGCCCAGGCGTTCGTCTCGTGCAGCACCAGCTGCCGTCCCGCGACCGAGAACCCGATCACGGCGTGGAAGTCCGGGACCGCATTTCCCGCCTCGGCCAGCACCCATCGCCCTCCGAAGAGCTTGAGGAGCCGGGAGCGCTCCTGCGGATTCGAGGCGGTCAGCACTTCGCCGCCGATCCGGTTGACCCACCCGTACGACCCGTCCGGGTCTTCGTCGAAGAGATAGCGCACTCCGAACGACGCTCCCGTCGCGGGGATCATCTCCTCGACCTGGACGCGCGACAGCTTCGCGACCGTCGGCGGAAGCTCTCGATGGGAGCTGCCGGTCTCGAGCACGGCGAGCTCGGGCAGTCGGGGCGAAACGTACAGCCGGCCCGCGCCCTGGACGACCGGCAGGAGAGCGGGTGGGCGGCTCAAGTCCTTCTGATCGGCGGAAACGAAGAGGGGGAGACCCCACGGCAGCGCGAGGAGGAGCGTCGCGAACCCCAGCGCGTGACCGCCGCCGCGAGCGGGCCGGCGGGAAAACGAGACGATGGCCAGCAGGACCGCGGCCACGGCTCCGAAGAGGGCGTCTCCACGGAAAACCCGGCGAATGGCGGGCAGGAGCGCGTCGGGGGGCGCCGCGAGACCGGCGAGATACGGACGCACGATCCTCTCGAGAGGTCCGTTCTCGGCGGCGGCCAGAAAGGCGGCCAGGTACAGGGCGACGAATCCCGCCAGCAGAAGCGCTTCGAGCCGGCCGCCGCGGTGGCGCCGAAGGGCGTCGATCGCGAAACCGGACAAGAGCGCCACGCAGAGAGTCGTCAGCAGATAGAACTTGATCGGATATCGCAGACGGCGCAGGAACTCGGTGGAGTAGAGCAGCCGGTAGAACGGGAGCGCGAATCCAAACGAGAAGAGGAGGGTCACGAGCGCTCCCCCGGTCAGGAGAAGAGTCGTGCCGGACCAGAAGCGGCGGCGCGCCGCAGCGAGTGCGAGCGCGAGGAGGGGAAGGATGCCGAAGGTCACCGACCAGATGTAGACGAGATCACCGGCGTGGAGGTGATACTGCCAGTGCGCCCCTTGCCCGAGCGCGCCCGGATCGCCGCCGAAGCGCGGGAAGAGCCACTCGACCATCCGCCACGACGCGAATGGGGACGCTCCGAAGGCGCGAACCGAGTACAGGTGCTGTCCCCGATAGGTCAGTCGAAAGACCTGCGAGAGCGGAACGAGGAGCGGCGCCGCGATGCCGGCTGCGAGAAGACCGGCGAGCAGTCCGGCCGCCACGGTCCGTCCGATCCGCGCGAGCCGGCGCCCCGGCGGGGCGACGGAAGCGGCGAAGGCGGCGACCGCGGCGAACAAGAGCGTCAGAAGCGAGATCGCCGGCTCTCCGGCCAGGAGCTGGAGGCCGAAAGCGAGCCCCGCGGCAAGAGAGGCGAAGAGAAGCCGCCGGACCGTCTCGGCGCGCGCGGCATCGAGCGCCGCGGCGACGCACCAGGGCAGCCAGGAGGCCGCCGGCCCGGCGTTCGCGAACGCGGAGCCGTAGGAGAGCATCATTCCCGAGAAAGCGAAAGCGACTCCGCTGAAGAACGCGCCTCCCTCGGAGAGCCCCAGGCGCGTCGCGAGAGCGCGGGCGCCGAAATACGCCCACAGCACGTGGAGCAGGTAGTGGAGGTTGAACGCGGCCGCGGGGGAGAAGACTTTCTCGAGAAGGACGGTCGGGTAGAGGAGCACCGCATTCGGGTTGGCGAGAAAGGGCTGCCCGCCGGAGGCCGTTTCGTTCACGAACGGCGCCTTCCCCGAAGACAGCATCGTCATTGCGACGCGGCGCCAGGGCCAATGGGTCATGTGGGCGTCGCGGAAGACGAGGCGGCGCGAGCCGACGATCTCGGGCAGCAGCGGAAGAGCGAAGAGGAGAGCGACGCCGAGGCCGGACAGGAAAGCGCGGCCTCGACGCGACATGAAAGGATTGTAAGTTCAACCTTACACTTGGCAGCTTGAATCCGTCTCGCGCGCGGGTCTCGGTCGTCGGAGCCTTCGCTCTCCTCTGCGCGTACTTCACCGGCTTCTTCCCGCCCTTCTTCAACCCGAACGAGCTGTCGCGCCTCCAGACGGTCGTCGCATTCGTCGAGAGCGGGTCGTTCGCGATCGACGGAGAGCTCGCGGCACTGGGCGACCACGAAGACAAGGCGGCGTCGGGCGGACACTTCTACTCGAACAAGGCGCCGGGGCTCGCGTTCGCCGCGATCCCGGTCTACCGGCTGCTGCGGTTCTTCTTCCCGCGGCCGGATTCCCCGACGGCGCCGATCTTCGTCCTTCTGCGTCTCCTCACGGTCTCGCTCGTCTGCGTCATCGCGCTCGCGCGATTCGGGAGGCGTCTCTCGCTCCGGCCCGAGTGGGTCTCGGTAGCACCTCTCGTCACCTTCGGTGTCGGCTTCGGAACCCCGTTCCTGTACTACTCGCGGTCCTTCTTCGGACACGCCTGGACGGCGTCGCTTCTCTTCCTCTCGTGGGATGCGCTCTCGGAAGAGGGCGAGGCCGCGCCGGCTCGCCGGTCGACGCTCTCCGCCGTTCTCGCGGGGCTCTTCGCGGGGTGGGCGGCGATCTCGGAGTACACCGTTGCCCCGGTCGCGCTGGCGCTCGCCGTGCGCGCGGCCGCGCCGTCACCGGGGAAGAGTCGGACGGGTCGCCTCTCCGCGTTCATCGCGGGCGCGGCGATTCCTCTCGGGCTCCTGCTCGCGTACCAGGCGGTTTGCTTCGGGTCGCCTTTCGTTCCGTCGTACGCGCGCGAGGCGTATCCCGCCTACGCGGAGCTGGCGCACCGGCGCTTCCTGGGCTTCGGTCCGCCGAGCGGGCGCGTCGTCCTCGACTACCTGTTCCACCCGGCTCGCGGGATTCTTCTCTTCTCTCCGTTTTTCTTGTGGGCGGGGCCCGGCTTCGCGCGATGGCTGCGCTCGAAGCGGGAGCGCGCGGACAGCGTCTTCGCGCTCGCGGCGTCGGTCGTTTCCTTTCTCGTCCTGACCGGCTATCCGAACTGGCACGGCGGATGGTCGCTCGGCAGCCGTTACCTGCTCGCGCTGCTTTTTTTCCCGGCGGCCGCCCTTCCGTTCGCACTCGGGAGCCGTCTCTCCCGGGGATTCTTCGCGGCGGCGGTCGTCTTCTCCGCCGGTACGCATCTCCTCTTGACCTCTTCCTGGCCTCACTATCCGCTCGATGTCCCGTTCCCGCCCGCGAATGGATCGTGGTGGTTCCTCGAGCACGGATGGGTCGCACCGAACCTTGGGACCGCGGCAGGCGTGGGGGCAGCCGCATCCCTTCTGGTTCCGGTGGCGGCCGCCGGGGCGGCACTCGGCCTCTCCCTTCGAGCCGCGAGACCTTTCGCTTTCACAGCTTCCCTGGCTTTGCTGGTCGGAGTCGCTCCTCTCGTCGCGCTCTGCCTGCAACCGCCCGAGCTCGAATACAACGCGCGGCTCTGGCGGGCGGCCGTCTACGGCGCATACTCGGGCCTCGATCCGAAGAGAGAAAACCTGCGGCAGGTCGCGCTCTCGGCAACGACCGTCGGAGAGCGCCGGCAGGCCGCCGGGGCGTGGAGGCTCTACGGTCCGCGACCCTGAGTTGAAGAGTCGACGACTTCGAAAACCTTCCATCGCGCAACGAATCGGCCCCCGCGCATCGTTCCGGTCTGCGAGGCGAACAGGAGTCGGAAGGACTTCAACGGCTCGACCGCGAGCCCCGCGAGGTCGGCTCCTTTTGCGTCGAAGTCGTACAGCCGAGACTGCATCGTCGCGAAATAGCCGCGGCGTGGAGTGAGCCCGCCGCCGGTCTGCTCCAGGAGCGGCGCCCGCCCGAGATACTCCGCGTAGTCGTTCATGCGCGGCACGAGATCGGCCGCGACGATCCAGCGGGCGCGGTGTTCCCGGGCGATCGCGAGAGCCTCGGCCTCGGACGACGCGAGAAAGAAGCGGATCGAGTCGACGAAGCCGTATCCGAAGTTGTTGGCGACCACCGGGAGCTCGGCCTCGTACAGGATCAGGTGCCCGAGCGCCCACGGAGCGAGGACCGAGGAGGCGCGGGCGAGCCCGGCCGGATACGGCGGCGGACCGAAAAGCCGCGCGTCGTACGGATCGATCGCGCGGGGAAGCGTCCGATGCATCCAGCCGAGCGTCGCGAGGAGGTCGGAGCCCGCGCCCTGCTCGGCGCGGACCTCTTCGATGATGCCCGCCGCCATCGGGACCGCGAGGGCGAGCGCGACGAGAAGGGTAATCCGACGCTCTCGCGGGCGGTCGGGCGGCCTCGACCGCCTGCGGATGCGCGCCGCTGCGAACCGCGAAGCCTCGATTGCGGCGAGCGCGCAGAGCGGGACGGCGTAATAGACGTTCAGGCGCTGCGACACGGCGAGGAAGAGGGTCACGCAGCCCCAGATCGCGAGCGCCGCGTGCACGCCCGGCCGAGGGCCCGCGAGGGCACGCCGCGCCCACACCACGATCGCGACCGGCGTCCAGAAGAGCGCGAGAGAAAGCTGGCGCAACGGGAGGCCGATCCCGTCGGCGAAAAGCGGTCGGGTCTCGAAGATTCCTTTCAACCATCCGCTCGGATAGGAGACGTAGCCGCCGCGACCGGAGGCCTCGACCGTCCGGCCGGCGACGTATCCGACCCCGCCCGCGAAACTTTTCACCAGGTCGGCGACAAAAGGGACGACCAGGGCGGCGAGGAGGGTGAGGACGATTGCTCGTGCGACGAGGCCCCGCGCCGGAATGCAACGGCGCCCGATTCCGATGGCCGTATCGAGAAGGGACAGTCCGGCGGCCAGCGCCGCGAGGAAGACCGGCTGAAAGAATCCGAAGGAGATGTAAGTGAACGGAGTCGGGAGGCCCCGCGTCCAGGCGAACGTGGCCGCCGCCACCAGCGCGGCGGGCAGAGCAAGAGTCAGGATCGCGGCGCGAAAGACGAGACTCCGCGTCCGGAGCGACTCGAGGAAGAGCGCCAGCGCGAAGATCGCGCCCCAGTAGATCGCACCCTGCCACGTGAGGACGGCGAGCGCGAGGACGATCCCGGCGACCGCCTCGCGGCGGGCGTTGCCCGGGGAATCGGGCTTCTCGCGGCTGGCGATATACGCGAGGAGAGCGGCGAGGCCGACGAACGATTCGGCGACGTTCTGGTCGACGTGTCCGTACTGTGACCAGAGCAGGTGGCCGGGAGAAATCGCGATGAAGAGCGCGACGACCAGTCCGGCGAGCGAGCCGTAGAGGCGGGCCGCGAAAAGCCCGGCGAGGGCCACGGTGGCCACGCCGAGAACGAGCGGGAGCCACGCGGCCTCGCGCTCGACCTCCTCCCGCGACGCGTCCGGCCCGTGGAGAATCCGCGAGGGCGCCGCGAGCGCGAGGTCGAAAAGCGGCGGCCAGATCGAGACACCGCCGGCGGGAAAGTTCATGAGCGGATCGAAGAAGATCGTGCGCGGGAAGTGCGCCACCGAGAACCGCGCGCGGCGCAGGTGGTAGTAGTCGTCCGCCGACACGGCCCGGGTCCGCGGACCGTCGTGGAGCTGGCGATAAGTCGAAAGCCGGAGAAGGGTTCCGATGGAGACGGCCGCGGCGAGGCCGAGGAGGAACGCAGCGCGCCGCGACGCCATCGCGCCTCATTATGAGCCGCCTCCGGAGAGCTATCATGGAGGAAACCGTGAAGCTGTCCGTCCTGATCCCGGCGTACAACGAAGCCCGCACGATCGACGAAATCCTCCGTCTCGTCGCGAGGGTACCGATCGAGAAAGAGATCCTGGTCGTCGACGACGGCTCCGTGGACGGAACGCGCGACATCCTGAAGGGGTGGGACGGCCGTGAAGGCGTAAGGGTGCTGCTCCATCCCCGCAACCTCGGAAAGGGACGGGCCGTCCGGACCGCGCTCGAAGAGGCGCGCGGAGAAATCCTCGTGATCCAGGACGCGGACCTGGAGTACGACCCGAACGAGTACGCCGTGCTGCTCAAGCCGATCGAGGCGGGACGCGCCGACGTGGTCTACGGCTCGCGTTTCTTCGGCAGCTCGGAACGGCGCGTCCAGTTCTTCTGGCACACCGTCGGAAACCAGCTCCTGACCCTGATCTCGAACGTCTTCACCAACCTGAATTTGACGGACATGGCGACCTGCTACAAAGCTTTTCACCGACGCGTCGTTCCGACGCTCGACCTCGAATCGAAACGATTCGGCGTCGACGCCGAGTTCACGGTCAAGGTGGCTCGCGCGGGGTTCCGCATCTTCGAGGTTCCGATCTCCTACTTCGGACGGTCGCAGGCCGAAGGCAAGAAGATCCGCCTGAAAGACGGGTTCTCCGCGCTCGCCGCTCTGGTGAAGTACTCCTTCGGGCCCCGCAGTGCCAAGGCGTCGCGGCTGCCGGCCCCGGGCCCGGACGCGGCATCGCGCGAGGCGGCGACGACGGAGAAGCCGGCCTGAGTCGGTCGAAACCGGCTTCTCTCCCCCGGTGAGCCGCGACCGGGCGGCGACGGTCCTCGCCGCCGCGGCGCTCGTCTTCCTCTCCATCTACCTCGTGCGCGACCACGCGCGCGACGACTCGTTGTCGGCGGACGAGCCGGTGCACATCCTCTCCGGCTGGCTGGAAGTCTCCGGCCGGAACGCGATCGTGAACATCGAGCACCCGCCGCTCGCGAAGATCCTCGCGGGCCTCTCCCTGCGCGCCCTGCCGATCCCGCCGCCTCCGCCGGACATCCCGATGGGGATTCAATTCACGGACTTCGGCCACGCCTTTCTCTTCCAGAACCGCTTGTCCCCCGACGCGATCGCCGCGGCCGCGCGTGCTCCCTTCCGGGGCGTGCTCGCGGGTCTCCTGGTTCTCCTCTTCGCCGCGGCGTGGTCCCGCTACGGCCCGGGCGCCGCGCTTTTCGCGCTCGCCCTGGTGGCGCTCGATCCGAACTTCGTCGCGCATGCGGGCGTCGTGCACACCGACGTCGGCGCGTCTCTCGGTTTCCTCGCGGCGGTCCTCTCGTGGGAAGCGGCGCGCCGCCGTCCGAGGGCTCTCTCCCTGGCTCTCGCCGCGCTCGCGCTCGGCCTCGCGCTCGCCACGAAATTCTCCGCGATTCTGCTGCCTCCCATCCTGCTGCTGCAGAGTCTCCTCGCGGCGCGCCGCGACCCGCGGCCGGGTCGCGCAGCCGGCCGCGCGGTCCTGCACCTTGCCGGAGTCGCGTTGGGCGCGCTCCTCGTCGTGCTCGCGATCTACGCGCCGTTGACCGCACGGATGGACCCGCATCACCAGCGAGCCGTGATCCACGAGATGGTCGCGGGACGCGGCGCCCCGGGGCTCTCAGCTGCGATCGAGTCGCTCGTCCCTTTCTCGCGGCCTCTCGCTCACTACATTGGGGGACTGGCTTCGGTCGTGCGGCAGAGCGCGGTCGGCGGAGGCGTCAACTACCTGTTCGGAAAGAGCTCCGTACACGGGTTTCCCTTCTATTTCTTCGTGGCCTTCGCGTTGAAGAGCACGATCGCTTTTCTCGTTGTGACCGGGGTGACCGTGGTCTGCTTCCTTCGCCGGCCTGCGGAACTCTCGGAGGAGGGCCGCCTCTTTCTGCTGCCGCCCGCGATCCTCTTCCTGTCCTCGATCGGGTCCGCCTACAACATCGGAATTCGCCACATGCTGCCGGTCTATCCCTTCCTCGCCCTCGCCGGCGCGGCCGTCTTCGCGCGCGTCTCGACGACGAGCGGCGGGCGCGCGCGCCCGACCCTGGCGACCGCGGCCCTGCTCATCCTTCCGGTCCTCGGTGGTTACGAGCTCGTTCGAATCCACCCGCACGAGCTCTCCTACTTCAACGCCTTCGCCGGCGGGCCGGAGCACGGGCGAAAGCTCCTCTCCGACTCGAACGTGGACTGGGGTCTCGACCTGAAGCGCCTCGCGAGCGAGCTCGCCCGCCGTCGCGTCGCGCGACCGACGATCGTCTACTTCGGAGGGGACGACGTCCTGTACCGCACGGGCGTTCCGGACTTCGCCGCGGACCCGCGGGTCCGGCCGGGACTCGTCGCCATCTCGGCGTTTCACCTCGCCGTGGGTCCGGAATTCCACGACTACCATGGCGAGCACGACGTCGCTGCCGCGCTTCGCGCGCTGAACGCTCAGATCGCCGCGCGGGGCCGGCCGGTCGGGCGAGTCGGCTATTCGATGTATCTTTTCGAGCTTCCGGACGCTCCTCGACTCCCATCCCGGGTGGAGCGGGGGATCCCTCCGACTTCCCGTCCCCGGGATGACAATAGGGAGAAGGAAGCTCCATGAAGCTGTCGGTCGTGATGCCCGTCTACAACGAAGCCGAGACGATTCGCGAGATCGTTGCGCAGGTGCTCTCGGTTCCGATCGAGAAAGAGATCCTGATCGTCGACGACGGGTCGACGGACGGCACGCGCGAAATTCTCCGCGAGATGGACGGTCGAGACGGCGTCCGCGTCTTCCTGCAGCCGACGAATCAGGGGAAGGGCGCCGCGGTCTCGGTCGGCTTCCGTTACGCCCAGGGGGACGTCGTGGTCGTCCAGGACGCCGACCTGGAATACGACCCGCGCGAGTACCCGAAGCTGCTTGAGCCGATCGCGAACGGGCACGCCGACGTCGTCTACGGCTCGCGCTTCTCGGGCGGCGGCGCGCGGCGGGTCCTGTATTTCTGGCACACCATCGGGAACCGGTTCCTGACCCTCGCGTCGAACATGTTCACGAACCTGAACCTGACCGACATGGAGACCTGCTACAAGATGTTTCGGCGCGAGGTCGTCCAGTCGCTCTCCATCGAATCGCGCCGCTTCGGGATCGAGCCGGAAATCACGGCGAAGGTCGCGCGCCGCGGCTATCGGATCTACGAGGTCCCGATCTCGTACTACGGCCGCACTTACGATGAGGGCAAGAAGATCGGCTGGAAGGACGCCGTCTCGGCGCTCGCCACGATCGTGCGCCACGGTCTCCGCGAGGCGGAAAATCCGAAAAACGTCGGCCACGTCACGCTCATGCGGATGGCGAGGCTGGAGCCGTACAACCGGTGGCTCGTGTCGCGGTTCGACGGCGCCGTCGGCCGGCGGGTGCTCGAGATCGGCGCCGGCTTCGGCAACATCACCCGGCATTTCAAGGGCCGGGAGCTGCTCGTGGCATCGGACCTCGATCCCGTCGCGCTCGAGCACCTGAAAGGCACCTTCCGCGACGATCCCGCCGTGCGCGTGGCGTCGTACCGTTTTCCGCTCGATATCACGTCGCGGGAGGAAATCCGGGCGATGCGGATCGACACCGTCGTCTGTCTGAACGTACTCGAGCACATCGAGGACGACCGGGCGACCCTCGCCGACATGTACGACCTTCTCCAGCCGGGCGGCCGGCTCGTGCTCCTCGTGCCCGCCTTCGCGTGGCTCTACGGCACGCTCGACGAGCACCTGCGCCACTTCCGCCGCTACGAGAGAGACGAGCTCGAGGGGAAAGTCCGCGACGCCGGCTTCGTGCTCGAAAACCTGATCTACCTGAACCGGCCGGGGATCTTCGGCTGGTGGTTGAACGGAAAGCTTCTCCGCCGGAGAGTGCTGCCCCGCAGTCAGCTGCTCGCGTTCAAGCTGCTGATGCCCTTGCTCGAGCGCGAAAAGGAGCGTCCTCCGTCGACCGGCCTCTCCTTAGTCGCCATCGGTCGAAAGGACGGCGGATCTCCGGCGTCTGCGATTACTTCGGCGACCAGACCAGCAGGATCACCTCGGGACTCTCCACGATCCGACGCGTGACGCCTCGAGGCGCGACCAGAGGGCGCAGCTCTTTGCGGTAAGACGGCGGCACTTCGAAGAAGACCCGGCCGGTCGAACCGGTGCGATCGAGCGCTCGCCGGACCGCGGCGTCGTCCTCCGGGCGCGAGCGCCTCGACACCGTCCAGCCGGGATGCGACGCCTGCTCGAGGGGAAACGCGTGAACGCTCATCGGGAGCCGTCCCCGGTCGGCGGCGAGCCGGGCCGGAAGATAGAAGCTCGCGCCGGCGAAGAGGACGTCTCCGGGCCGACCGGTCCTCTCGAGCGCCTCGAGCGTCCTCTCCGCAACCGAGGGACCCCTCGGGGCGACGACGAGCAGGATCGTCGAGACCGAGGCGATCGCGACCGCCGACCACGTCGCCCCTCGGAGGAAGCGACTGCGCTCGCCGGCGAGAGCAACCGTCCAGAGCCAGACCGGCAGCACCGCCATCTCGGTTCGACCGCCGAACCCGATCGGACGCGCGAGAGACGCGAAGAGAACGCCGCCGAAAAAGAGAACCAGGAAAGCGGACGCTCTTCGGAGCTCCGGATCGACGCGCCAGGAGCGCGCGAGCGACGACGCGAGAACGAGCCCGACGACCCCGCCGACCGCGACCAGGGCGAGCGGGAGCGGCGGGCCGAAGGGGGGCGGGATCCGGCCGGCGCCCCCCAGCGAAGAGAGGATGCCGGCCGCGAAATCCGCCGATGGCTCGTGCATCCACGCGACCGCCTGGCGCGGCTGCGCCCTCATGATCGGGACCCAGAAGAGAAAGAGCGCCGCTCCGCCGAGCGCGGCGAGCGCGGAGCGAGGACGTTTCTCGGCGGCGGCCACCGTGGTGAGCGCTGCGACCACGAACAGCGCGAGGTAATGAAGGTAGAGCGAAACGGCGGAGAGCAGAGCGATCGCCGCGAGGTTCCGGGGACGTTCCGGCAGCACGAACGCCAGGAGAAAGAGCAGAACTCCCGTGAGGGAAAGAAGCGCGTAGGCACGCGCTTCGGCGGAATAGAGGAGGAGCAAAGGGGAGACGCTCGCCAGAACGACGAACCGGATTCTCGCGGAGCGCGAGGGAAGAGCGAACGATCCGACGAGAAGAGCGAGCGTCGCGGCAAAGGGGAGCACCCTCGCGAAGACGTCGCTCGTGAGACGCTCGCCGATCGCGACGAACGGCTTCTCCAGGAGGTAGAAGAGAGCCGGGCCCGAGTCGTTGCGCAGGACGTCTAAAAGCTGGCGGAAGGGGAGCCGCGAAGCCCAGACGGTGAAGACCTCGTCGAACCAGAGCGGGCGGTCGATCAGGAGATGGAGACGCGCCGCGGTCGAAGCCGCGACGACGAGGACAACTCCCGCGAGCGCGAGACGAGCGCGACTTTGCGCTGGCGGTGCGATGTCCTATCCTAAACCGCGATGAGCAGAAAACGGTGGCCGGGGAGCCCCATTCGGACTCGGCTTCGCGCTTGCCGGCTCTGACGATCGCGCCCGGGCTCCGGCGAGCCCTTCCCGCCGCTCTTTTCGCCCTGCTCGTGATCGGCATCTACGCCGACGCCCTGTTCTCTCGGCGCAACTTCGCCGGCCGCGACCTTCCCGTCTACAACCTGCCGATGGAAAAAGCGATGCACGACGCCTATGCACGGCAGCGCCTTCCTCTCTGGATGCCGGAAGTTTCGGGCGGCCGGCCCCTCCTGCCCAATCCGAATGCCGGCGCGCTCTACCCGGTTCGCCCCCTGCTCTCCGTCCTTCCGTTCCCCGTGGAAATGCGTCTCTTCCCCGTTCTCCACTGGATTGCGGCAGGCATTGGAGTCGTCGTTCTGTTGCGTTCGCTCGGAGCAACGCCGGGGGCCGCCTGGATCGGCGCGGTCACGTACGTGTTCTCGGGCGTCGGCGTCGCGGAGGTTTTTTTCCCGAACCTCCATCCGGGCATGGCCCTCCTCCCGTGGATCGTGTGGGCGTCGGGCCGGCCCTTCGCGCGACCGACCACCAAGCTCCTCGTCCTGTCCCTCCTCTACGGCGTGGACTTCCTGGCGGGCGACGTCTTCACGATCGGAATGGCAATCGTTTCCTCGTGTCTCTGGATCGTTCTGGAGGCGGACAAGCGAAGACACTCGGCGGAATTTCTCCTGCTCGTGGCCGCTCTCGCGTTCGGGGCGCTCTTCGCCGCGCCCCAGATTCTCGCGACCGCGCTCTGGATTCCCGAGACGAATCGGGGCGTTCTCGGGATGAAGCTCTTCGAATCGTTGTTCTTTTCGATCCATCCTCTCCGGCTTCTGGAACTCGTGGTGCCCTTCCCGTTCGGGGCGAACTGGTCGCTGGACAACGGCGATGTCTGGGGTTGGTCGGTCTTTCGGGGCAAGGCTCTGGGGATGTTCACGACCCTCTATGCCGGCGCATTCGCTTTGATCGCGCTCTTTGCCAGCCGGACGGCGCGCGGCGTCGGATTTCGATTC
>Ga0075425_100005489_pt1 | contig 13184 bp, 12 predicted proteins | sample SoiMethybrSBSTD4_FD_75300 | JGI IMG/M metagenome (GOLD analysis project Ga0075425, IMG submission 75300) | Bulk soil microbial communities from a Populus tree surrounding site in Tennessee, USA - Soil MetaG P. TD hybrid SBSTD4 | ecosystem: Environmental > Terrestrial > Soil > Tree plantation...
TACGGGCGCGGCGCGGTCGACATGAAGGGTGGCATTGCCTGCTTTCTCGCGGCCACGCTCGATTATCTGAAGAGCAGGGGCGGCCTGAAGCGCGGTTCGCTCTCCTTTCTGATCACGGGCGATGAGGAATCGGTCGCCATCAATGGGACACCCAAACTGCTGGCCTGGCTCAAGGGTCGTGGTGAGACGCTCGATGCTTGCCTGGTCGGCGAGCCCGCCAGCGACGAGGCGGTGGGCGATCAAATCAAGATCGGCCGGCGCGGCAGCGTCAACGCGCGCATCACCGTGCACGGCAAGCAGGGGCACTCGGCTTATGCCGAACGCGCCGAAAATCCCATCCCCAAGCTCGCGCGCATCATCGATCGGCTCTCCACGACGCCACTGGACCACGGCACTCCCCATTTCCAGCCGTCGAGCCTTGAGGCCACCATCGTGTCGGTGCCCAATAGCGCCACCAACGTCATCCCGGGCTTCGCACAAGCCAACTTCAACATCCGCTATAACGATTTGTACTCCCGCCCCAGTATTGAGGCGTGGGTGGGCGAGCGCTGCGCGGAGGCGGCGCGCGAAGTGGGGGCGCAATTTTCGCTCGCCTTCGAGGGCACCGGCGATGTTTTCCTCACCAAACCTGGGCCGCTGGTCGATACCATGCGCGCCGCGATCGAGGCGGTTACGGGACGCGCTCCCCTGCTATCGACCAACGGCGGCACGTCCGACGCTCGCTTCATCAAGGACTTCTGCCCAGTCGTAGAAGTGGGGCTGCGCAACGCCACCGCGCACCAGGTCGATGAACACGTGCCCGTGGCCGACCTCGCTACGCTGACAGCGATCTACCGGCGCTTCATCGAGGCCTACTTTGCCGGCTAGCGGAAGCTGCGTTGCGATCGGGATTGGCGAGGTGCGCCGAGCCCGCCGACCCGGGATTGGCACCAGACGCTTGGGTGGCGCTCCTCTTTAGGGATGGCTATGCTCGCATGCACAAGGGCGTGGCTGCACGGCTCGCCAAAGGGCACCCCTGCAAGGGCGAGCTCAACCGCGCCGCGGGAGCGGTGGCGCGGGCATGAGTCCGCAGCGAGGGGCTATGCGGGCGCAATGATGGCGACGGGCGACAGACGGGCCTTTTGGGGGACAAGACCTCGTGGACGATCAATGAGGAGACGCGGGCGATGCGACTGATGATGTTCGAGAAGGGCCAGGCTGCTACCCTTGGGCTGGTCGAGGGCCAGTCGGTGATCGACCTTGCAGCCCTCGATGCGTCATTGCCCAAGGACCTCAGGTCGCTGATCGCCGCCGGACCGAGCGCGCTCCATGCCGTCAAGGCGGCCGCTGCCAAGGCAACTGCCGCTCAAAAGTGCGGCCTCGACAGCGTCACGGCGGCGCTGCCGATTGGGCCTGCGGGCAAGATCATCTGCGTTGGCCTCAACTATGCCCTGCACGCCAAAGAGGGTGGCCATCCCATTCCAACCTATCCCTCCTTCTTCCTGCGGGTGCCGACCTCGCTCGTTGCTGCAGGCGCACCGGTGATCCGGCCCAAAAGTTCCGTGCAGCTCGACTACGAGTGCGAGCTTGCGATTGTCATCGGCAAGAGGGGTCGACACGTCCCTGAACAGCAGGCGCTCGCCCATGTATTCGGCTATACGCTCTTCAACGACGTGTCCGTGCGCGACTTCCAGCGCAAGACCTCGCAGTGGACGCCCGGCAAGAACTTCGACGGCACCGGTCCGCTGGGACCGTGGGTGGTGACGGCCGATGCGCTGCCGCCGGGTGCCTCGGGGCTGCGGATCATGACCCGCGTCAATGGCGAGACGATGCAGGATTCCAACACCGCCGACATGATCTTTTCCACGGCCAAGACCATCGCTTTCTTGACCGAATTCATGACGCTCGAGCCCGGTGACGTCATCGCCACGGGCACGCCCTCGGGCGTGGCGCACGCGCGCAAACCACCGGCCTGGATGAAGGCTGGCGACAAGGTCGAGGTGGAAGTCGATGGGATTGGCGTGCTCGCCAATCCCATCGTCGACGAGTAGGGGAATTGGGCTCGGCTCTCACCGGCGACGGCCGCGCTGATTGCGCTCCACCTCCTCCCACCATTGGCGGCTGCCGAAGGGCAGCGCGTCGTTGTCAAAGCGGATTTGCGGGAGAAGGCTGCGCGGCTCTCTGACGATTTCTGTCGCTGCCGGACGTGCCGCCCTTGCGACCTCCTCAACGAGCTCTGCCACGTCGGTGTCGGCCCGAGCGGAGAGCGCCGCTGCGGCCAGAAGTGTTGCTGTGCCCAGCGCCGTCATGATCATCTTCATCGTTTGTCTCCATCACGTCTTGAGGTTTTGGCGCCATGGGCATTGACCACAGCGCCATCCTTCGCGAGACCATAAGGCGGGGTTGAGAGAACGCGGTGTGCCCCGCGGAACATGCAGCGGGGTCGTCACCATCACGGCGAAAGCGGGGCGAGCTCGGGCATCACGTAGCGTGTGAAGAGTTCGAGCGAGCGCTGCGACTCGGCAAGGGCCATATCGCCGAAGGCGAACCGGCAGACGAGATAGTTCACGCGCGCTTGCGCGATTTGCTGTGCGAGCGCGTCGCGTACCGTGGTGGCTCTGCCTGCTACACCGAAACCGGCACGCTGCACCTCGTCGAAATCGTCTGGATAGAATGCATTGATGGGCTTGGTGCCATGCTTGTTCCAAAGCTGCATGAAGCTTTGATGCCAGCGCCGGTGCGCTCGGCGAGCGATGCTCAGGGCATCGCTGTCGCTGTCAGCGACGACGAGGGTGCGCGTCATTCCCATGCGCGGCGGAGCGTGCGGATCTCGTCCGGCCTGCGCCCAGGCGCGGCGATAGCCCTCGGTCACTTGGGCTACCAGCTCCGGCGGGCCGTTGCAGACGATGTTGACAGAATTGGCTACCACCCACGGCAGGCCTTCCGGTCGCGCTAGGCCGTACCAGAGCGGCGGGTGGGGCCGCTGCACCGGCTGGAGCTCGATTGGGACGTCGTGGAACGTGTAGTGCTCGCCGGTGAAGCTCAACGTCCGGCTGGCGAGCGCCTGCAGGATGACCTGCAGCGCCTCGACATACATGGCCTGCGCCTTGGCAGGGTCGACGCCATAATAGGCGACCTCGTGCGGTGACACTCCGCGGCCAACCCCGAGTTCGAACCTGCCGCGGCTCATGTGGTCGAGCATGCAGATCTCCTCGGCGACGCGCAGCGGGTGATGCAGCGACAGCGTGTAGACGAGTGGGCCAAAGCGCAGGTGCTGCGTACGCTGCGCCACGGCGGCGAGAAAGACGCTTGGAGAGGGCGCAAGTCCAAGGGGCGTGGCATGGTGCTCGGCCAGGTGATAGCGGTGAATGCCCAGCCGGTCGTAGGCCTCGATCAGTTTCAGGCGGCTCTCGTAGTGCTCACCCAGCGGCGCGGTGGAGCGATCGAGATGGTCGAAGACGCCGAACTCCATGTACGGTCCTCGCGGTTTGAAGGGTCGCACGCCACCGCTTTGCACTCTAGCAAAGCCGCCATCAAAGGGTGCCGCGCAGCGCGTTGGCGTAGAGCTGGCGGCAGGTCGCCGCATCGAGCGGCAGGGGATTGCCTCCAGCGGTAGGGTCGTTCACGGCCATGCGGCTCATGTGCCCGAACTGCTGGTCGTCGACGTTGAGCGCGGCCAGCGTATGGGGAATGCCGATGTTGGCGCGCAGCTCAAGGATCCAGCTGAGGAAGGCATGAAAGGTGGGCGCAAGCCCCAAATAGCCGGCGAGACGCGCGATCCGGTCCTCGATGACCGGTCGGTTGAAGGCGAGGACGTAGGGCATGAACACAGCATTGGTGAGCCCGTGATGGGTGTCGTAGAGCGCCCCGACCGGGTGCGAGAGCGCGTGGATGGCGCCCAACGCCTTCTGGAACGCGGTGGCGCCCATGGCGGCCGCAGACATCATATGGGCGCGTGCTGCAAGATCGCCGCCCTCGTTGCAAGCGCGCACCAGGCTTTCCTTGACGAGGCGCATACCCTCCACGGCGATGCCATCGGCGAGGGGATGATAGAACGGGCCGCAATAGGCTTCGAGGCAGTGGGCAAGCGCGTCCATGCCGGTGCCGGCCGTGATGGCCGGCGGCAAGCCGACGGTCAGCTCCGGGTCGCAGATGGCAATCGTGGGCATCATCTTGGGATGGAAGATCACCTTCTTGGTGTGCGAGGTTTCCTCGGTGATGACGCCGGCGCGTCCCACCTCCGAGCCCGTCCCCGCCGTGGTGGGCACCGCGATGATGGGGAGGATGCCGTCCAGCTGCGCTCTGCGCCACGCCTCGCCCACGTCCTCGAAGTCCCACATCGGGCCCGTTTGCCCGGCCATGAAGGCGATGACCTTGCCCGCGTCCAGCGCCGAGCCGCCGCCCATTGCGATCACGCCGTCGTGGCCACCCTCCTTCAGCACCTTGAGGCCGGCCTCGACGTTGGCCGCGACGGGATTGGGCCTCACGTTTGAGAACAGGGTCGCAGCAACGCCCTCGCCGGCGAGGACCTCGCGTGCGCGCTCGACGGGGGGAAGGTGGGCCAGGTGCGGATCGGTAACGAAGAGCGGGCGCGTCATGCCGGCCGTCTTTACAGCCGCGCCGAGTTCGGCGATGCGGCCCGCCCCGAACCGAACCGACGTTGGATAGTTCCAGTTGCCAACAAGCGCCATGGGCGTTCCTCAATACCGCTCGAAGCCGCGCAACAGCTCCCAATCGGTGATGCGGCGGTCGTATTCGAACTGTTCCCATTTCGCCGTGTGGACGTAGTGTTCGATCACGGCATCGCCGAAGGCTTCGCGCAGCCAACGCGCCGCGGCGAGGCAGTCGATCGCCTCGCGCAGGGTCTTGGGCACCTCGGGCAGCATCTTGCCCGCATAGGCGTCGCCCGCGAACGGCGGCTCCAACTCCAACTTCTCCTCGATGCCTCTCAGGCCCGCCGCGATCAGCGCGGCAAACGCCAGGTACGGGTTGAGGTCGGCGCCGCCGATGCGACACTCGATGCGAATGGCTTTGCTCATTTCACCGCACAGGCGGAAGCCGGCGGTACGGTTGTCGCGGCTCCACACCGCTTTGGTGGGGGCGAAGGTTCCGACTTGGAAGCGCTTGTAGGAGTTGATGTACGGTGCCAAGAAATAGGTGATGTCGCGTGCGTACGCGAGCTGGCCGGCGACAAACGCCCGCATCAGAGGCGACATGCCGTGCGGAGCCCTGGGGTCGTGGAACAGTGGCTTGCTGCCCGGCTCGTCCCAGAGCGACATGTGCATGTGCGAGGAGGAGCCAGCAAGATCGTAGCGCCATTTGGCCATGAAGGTGACCGCCTTGCCCAGCGCATGCGCGATCTCCTTGATGGCATTCTTGAGGATCGCGTGCCGATCTGCCATCTCCAGCGCATCGGTGTAGCGCACGTTGATCTCTTCCTGTCCCGGGCCCCACTCGCCCTTGGAGTTCTCAACCGCAATGCCCGCGCCCTGCAGGCCGCGGCGGATGGCGCGCATCACGCCCTCTTCCTTAGTGGTCTGTAGGATGTGGTAATCCTCGATGTAGATGCCGGCCGTTTCCAGGCCAACATAGCGCTTAGCCGCCGCCGACTTGTACGTCTCGTCGAACAGGTAGAATTCGAGTTCGGAGGCGCAGAACGCGCGCATCCTCTCAGCTGCTAGCCGAGCGACTTGACGCTTGAGCATGGCTCGGGGCGAGTGCGCCACCTCGTGGTGGTGATGGTCGAGCACGTCGGCCAGCACCAGCGCGGTGCCTTCGAGCCAGGGCGTCGTGCGCAAGGTCGCCAAGTCAGGTTTCAAGACGAAGTCGCCATAGCCCTTGTCCCAGCTCGCGGCCGCATATCCCGGCACCGGCTCCATGTCGATGTCGTTGGCGAGCAGATAGTCGCAGGCGTGCGTCTGCGCGTGTGCGCCGTCGACAAAATAGCCGGCCTCAAAGCGCTTACCGACCAGTCGGCCCTGCATGTCGACCATGGCCACGAGCACCGTGTCGATGGTGCCGGCCTTCACCGCCGCGTTGAGCTCATCGAAGCCCAGATTCCCAGCCATGGCGCTTTCCCCCGCGCTCATCTCAAGATCCGCTCCGGGACGGTAGCGCATATGCTGCCATGCGCCGAGGCATCTGGCGATGGCTGTCGCTGTTTGCCTGGCGAGGACGGGCCCGCTAGGCTCTACGGGCGCGCGCGAAGGGTGGTGACGATGCTCAAACTCAAGCCCAACTGCGAGTGCTGCGACAAGGACCTGCCGCCGCACGCGAGCGATGCCATGATGTGCTCCTTCGAGTGCACCTTCTGCGCCGACTGCGTGGCCAATCGCCTGCCCGGCGGGTGCTGTCCAAACTGCGGCGGTGAGCTCGTGCGCCGGCCGGTGCGGCCGGTGGCCATGCTGGTCAAATACCCAGCCTCGAGCGAGCGCGTCCTGAAGCCGCACGCGGGCTGCTAATCTAGATGCCCGGGTTTGGCGAGGGGCCCGCCCGTTCTCGCCCAATGGGCCCGATCAGGACATCTTGAGATGGGCTAGCGGCCTGCCCTGTCGGTCTTCTTCTGGTGTTTGCTTTTGTTGCCATTGCGGATGACGGATTTCACTGGGTCGCTCCGGCTCACGTGGGCCGCAGGCCTCCTCAGCGAGGCCGGATCGCCGCCGCTCCCTCCGTTGCCAGCCCGCTTCGGCCACGCTATTGCGCGGCGATCACCAGGATTTCCACCAGGTCTTTGTCCTCCAAGGTCACCCCGATGCAGGCCCGTTGTGGCGGATTGGCCTTGTCCACCCACTCGTCCCAGGCGCGGTTCATCTCCGGTTTGCGGCTCATATCGCTGATGTAGACCGTGGCCCGCAGGATCCGTGACTTGTCGGATCCGGCCTCCGCCAGCGTGCGGTCGATGGCGGAAAGCGTTTCGCGCGTTTGCTCATAGAGCGAGGGCGACTTCGTCGGCGCGGTGTGCACGGCATAGACGAGGCCGGCGTGAGCCACGGCGCGGCTGCGGGTTGGCACGTTGCCGGGATAGCGCTTGATCATTGCTCTCTTCTCCTCTCGGTTCAGATGCGGCCGGCTGCGACGGCGTGACAGGCTGCGGCGCGGGCGTTGCCGTCCCTCGCCATCAGCACCGGCACGTCCACCTGGCACGGTTCGAAGGCCCAGGGACAGCGCGGGTGAAAGGCGCAGCCCAGCGGCGGCGCGATCGGGTTGGGGATCTCGCCCTCGATGGGCCGGCGCGGCCGCCCGGTCATGCCGAGGTCGGGCAGCGCATCGAGCAAGAGACGCGTGTAGGGGTGGCGGGGGGCGGCGAACAGCTCGGCCGAGGGCGCCATCTCCACGATGCGACCCAAATACATGACGCCGATGCGCGTTGCCATATGGCGCACCACCGCCAGGTTGTGGCTGATGAAGAGGTAGGAGAGCCCGAGCCGATCCTGCAGATCGCGCATGAGGTTGAGGATCTGTGCCTGGACCGATACGTCGAGTGCGCTGGTGGGCTCATCGCACACCACGAACTCCGGGTTCGACGACAGGGCGCGGGCGATGCAGATGCGTTGGCGCTGGCCGCCGGAAAATTCGTGGGGGTATTTGGCGCCGTCCGCAGGGTCGAGGCCGACGAGCGTCAAGAGCTCGCCCACGCGGTGGCGGATCTCCGCGCCGTCCCTGGCAAGGCCGAATGCCTTGATGGGGTCGGCGACGATGCGATCGACCCGCCAGCGCGGGTTGAGGCTGGCGAACGGGTCCTGGAAAATCATCTGCAGCCGGCGGCGCAGTTTCTGGCGCTCGCTGGCGCCGGCTGGAGCCCACATATCGATGCCGTCGATGGTCACCGTGCCGGCGGTGGGAGTGAGCAGCCCAACGGTCATGCGTGCCACCGTCGATTTGCCCGAGCCCGATTCACCGACCAGCGCCACGGTCTCGCGTCTGCCGACCGAGAAGGAGACGCCGGTGACCGCCTTCAGATATGCCTTGGGCTCGCGCTCGATCAGGCGGCTGAGCCAGGGCTTGGAGACATCGAACACACGGGTGAGGCCCTTGGCCTCCACGAGGGCGGCACGCGTCATAGAGGCGCCCTTGCGGCGGCTGCAGCCGTGTTCGGGCCCAGCGCCGGGGCCACGAGCCAGCAGGCCGCCAGCGATTGTCCCGCCGGCATCGCCTCGGGGCGCTCGGCGCGGCAGCGGTCGAAGGCCATGGCGCATCGGGGGTGGAAGGCGCAGCCCTTGGGGATGGCATCCAGGCGCGGCATGGCCCCCGGGATTTGCACAAGTCGCTCAGCCTGCGGGCCCACGGTCGGGCCAAGCGTCGGGATCGCGCCCATCAAGCCCTTGGTATAGGGGTGATGGGGGTGCTGCACCACCTCGCGCACGGGACCGATCTCGGCGATGCGACCGGCATACATGACCGCCACGCGGTCGGCCGTCTCGGCAATCACGCCCATATCGTGCGTAATCAGCATCACGGCGGTGTGCCGTTCCCGGCAGAGCCGCTTGAGAAGCTGGATGATCTGCGCCTGGATCGACACATCGAGCGCGGTCGTTGGCTCATCGGCGATCAGCAGATCGGGCTCGGCGCACAGCGCCAGCGTCAGCACCACGCGCTGGCGCATGCCCCCAGAAAACTCGTGGGGATAGCTGTCGATGCGTGCGCGCGCTCCTTGGATCCCGGCCTCCTCCAAGAGCGTGATGGCGCGCTCGCGCGCCTCACCCTCGCTGATGCGTGCATGCGTGCGGATGGTCTCGACGATCTGGTCGCCCACGCGGTAGAGCGGGTTGAGGCTGGTGAGCGGGTCTTGGAACACCATGCCGATGCGCTTGCCCCGCATTTTGCGCACCTCTTCGGGGGGCAAGTCGTCGATGCGCTGTCCCCTGAGGCGCACCTCCCCGCCGACGATGCGTCCGGGCGGCTCGAGCAGTCCGATGATGGCGGCCCCCGTCAGCGATTTGCCGGCCCCCGATTCGCCCACCACGCCCAACACCTCGCCGGGAGCGATGTCGAACGACACGCCGTCGACTGCAATGAGTGTGCGGCGCCGCGTCGGAAAGGCAACGCGAAGGTCGCGGACGGAGAGGACGGGCGCGCTCACGGCCTATTTCGCTGCAATGAATTTCATGTGCACCTGGTTATCCGGCGACACGGGAATATCAAGTTCGCTCTTCATGGCGTAGGCGAGCTGTTGGTGGTGCAAGGCAAGATAGATCGTCTCCTCGCTTAGCGCCTTCCAGATGTCGGCGATCGCCGCGTTGCGTTTGACCACGTCGATCTCGGCGGCCAGGTTCTCGATCTTGCTGTCCAGTGCCGAATTGGAGTAGCGCGTGCCATTCCAACCGCCCTCCCTTCCCGAGCGCGTGTGGTAGAGGAACGAGAAGATGTAATGGGAATCGTAGGTCGGCACGCCCCAGCCCAGGAGATAGAACTCGGTCTCCGGCGGGTTCTTCTGGATGAGCGTGAAGTGCGGACCCTTCGGCTGGGCCACCAGGTTCACCTTCACGCCGATCTTGGCCAACATGGCGGTCACCGCCTGGCAGATGCCCTCGTCATTGACATAGCGGTCGTTCGGGCAGTTGAGCGTGACTTGGAACCCGTCGGCAAAGCCCGCCTGCTGCAGGAGCGCCTTGGCTTGCGCCAGATCAACCTTGGGCAGCCGATCGAGCTCCTTGGGATAGCCGTTGACAAACGGAGGCGCGATCACGCCGGCTGGGATCGACTGGCCGCGCATCACCACCCGCTTGATGGCTTCACGGTCGATTGCCATGTTGAGCGCCTGCCTCACCTGTTTGTCGGCAAAGGGGTTCTTGCCCTTTATGTTCGAGCTCTTGAGCTCGGGTGAGGCGACATCCAGGCCCAAGAAGATGGTACGATTTTCGGGGCCGAAGTTGACCTTGATGCCGGGGGTCTTCTCCAGGCGGTCGATGTCCTGCACGGGCACATCCTGGACGAAGTCGACCTCGCCCGACAGCAACGCGGCGATGCGGGTGGCATCCGACTTGATGGTGAGGTAGGTGATCTCGGACACCCCCAGTGGAAACTCGCCCTTGCCCCAATAGTCTTCGTTGCGGCGCAGCTGGGTGCGCACGTCCTGCTCGCGCGCAACGAGCACGTAGGGGCCGGTGCCGTTGGCGTTGCGAACGGCGAAGTTGTCCTTCTTCTCCTTGTAGTCCTGGACGGTGACCGTGTTGTTGGCCTGCGACCACTTCTTGCTCATCATGAAGAGGTTCGTCAGGTAATTTGGGACCAAGGGATTGGGACCCTTGGTCTTGATGTGCACCGTGAAGTCGTCGATCTTGCTCACCGTCTCGATGAACGTGAGGAGGCCCTTCATGTCGGAATTGGCCTGCAGCGCGCGCTCGAGCGAGAAGGTGACGTCATCGGCATTGAACGCGCTGCCGTCATGAAACGTCACGCCCTGGCGCAGTTTGAACTCCCACACGGTCGGATCCTCGGTTGCCCTCCAAGAGATCGCCAGCGTGGGCAGGAGCTTGCCGGTGCGGTCGCGCAGGATGAGCGGCTCATAGATCAGGTGCAGCACGTTGTGGGTCGGACCCTCGTTCTGCGCGTGTGGATCGAGGGTGAGTGCGTCTCCGGAGCGGGCCCATTTGACGCCACGCGCATCGGCGGTGCTGCCGGCCAAGGCGAGGACGAGAAGTGCGGCCGCCGCCTTGAGTAGGGACTTTGATGTCATGGGCGATCTCCCTCCTGCCCAATCCAGGGATGGGGCGCATTGCGAATTTCCTGCCGGAAGGCCAAGCCTACCTCAGCTTTGGATTGAGCGCATCGCGCAGCCAGTCACCGAGGAGGTTCACGGCCAGCGCCAAAAGGGCCAGCGTGAGCCCCGGAAACGCCACCATCCACCAGGAGCCGGAGAACAGGTACTTGTTGCCAACCTGGATCATGGTGCCGAGCGAGGGTTCGGTCGGCGGCAGGCCGACGCCGAGGAACGACAGCGTCGCCTCCGTGATGATGGCGAGCGCCAGGTTGATGGTGGCGATCACGAGCACCGGGCCCAGGACGTTTGGCAGGATGTGCTGAAACATGATCTTGAGCGGCCCAATGCCGATCAGCCGGGCCGCCTCGACGTATTCCTTGTTGCGCTCCACCAAGGTCACGCCGCGCACGGTGCGCGCGTACTGCACCCAGAACGAGAGGCCGATGGCGAGCACCAGGATCGAGAACTTGCCACCCTCGACCGTGTGATGCCTGAGGATTGCCAACGCCACGCCATCGATCAGCAGCGCGGTCAGGATGGCCGGGAACGTCAGCTGCACGTCGGCGATGCGCATGATGATTGTATCCACCCGCCCGCCCACGTAGCCGGCCCACAGGCCGAGCGACAGCCCAAGGGCGCTGGCGAGCAGCACCGAGCAGAAGCCGATCGCAAGCGAGGACCGGGTGCCGAAGAGGATGGTGGAAAGGATGTCTCGGCCCTGGTCGTCGGTGCCCAAGAGGTAGTTGGGATCGCCGCCCTGCTCCCAGGCCGGCGGCGTGTTGGCGTCGAGCAGGCTCAGCGACTTAAGGTCGTAGGGGTCATGGGGAGCGATGAGCGGCGCCAGGACGGCGGCGCCAACGATTAGGACCGAAACCAACGCTGCCAGAACGACGAGCCTGGAGCTCAGGAAGCTGTGCAGAAGATCGCTGTCGAGGAAGGCCGCGAGGCGGCTGCGTCGAGCGCTCGCAATGGTGCCGGCGGCGCTCGAGCGGGCGGTGCTGTCGGCTGGGTCTCTCATCGACCTTTCACGTGGGCCGACCCAAGATGCGGATGCGCGGATCGACCCGCACATAGACGAGGTCGACGACAAAGTTGATGAACACGAACAGGAACGCCACCAGCAAGAGATAGGCCGCCATCACGGGAATGTCGGCGTTCTGTACGGCTTGGATGAACATCAGCCCCATGCCGGGCCACTGGAACACGGTCTCGGTGATGATGGCGAACGCGATCACGGCTCCGAGCTGGAGGCCGATCACGGTGATCACCGGCACCAGCGTGTTTTTCAGTGCATGGCCGAAGTTGATGGCGCGCTCCGGCAGGCCGCGTGCGCGGGCGAACTTTATGTAATCGGTGCGCAGCACTTCGAGCATTTCGGAGCGCACGAGCCGGGTCACCAGCGTCATTTGGAAGAGGCCCAGCGTGATCGCCGGCATGATCAGCGCCTTGAGGCCCGAGGCGGTGAGGAGCCCCGTGCGCCAAAAGCCGATTTTGACCACCTCGCCGCGGCCGAACGAGGGCAGTACGCCGAGCCAGACCGAGAAGATGTAGATGAGCAGGATGCCGATCAGAAACGTGGGCAGCGACACGCCGATGAGCGAGACGGTGAGGAAGATCTTGGACAGCCAGCGGTCGCGGTGGATGCCGGTGTAGACCCCCATGGGAATGCCCAGCGCGACCGCGAATAGGGCGGCCGCGAGCGCTAGCTCCAGTGTGGCTGGAAAGCGCTCGGCGATGATCGCAGTCACCGGCTGCTTCATTTGGTAGGAAATGCCGAAATCGAAGCGCGCGGCGTTGACCAGGAAACGGGCGAACTGCACGGGGATTGGATCATTGAGCCCCAGCTCCTCGCGCAGCTTCAGCCGGTCTTCAATCGTGGCATCCTGGCCCACGATCTGGTTGATGGGATCGCCGACGAAGCGAAACACGACAAAGGCGATGAGGGCCACCGTCACCATGACGAAGGCCGCCTCGAAGAGCCGGCGGATGGCGAATGCGAGCATCGGCGGTTCGCGGCTAATCCAACAGAAGCGGGCCGCGGGACCTTCCGCGACCGTTGCACTCTCGCCTATTCGATCTTCGCCCAGTAGAACAGAATCTGGTTGTCGGCGCGCTGCACGATCTGAACTTTCTTCGATACGCCCCAGATCAGCGACTGTTGGTGCAACGGGATGACCCCTGCCTCCTCGTGGCAGATGCGGAACGCCTCCGCAATCAGTTCGTCGCGCTTCTTGGTATCGGCCTCCACCAAGACCAGCTTGTTGAGCTCGCTAATCCGCGGGTTGCAGTAACCGCCGAAGTTGAAGGTCCCGCCTTTGCCGTTGGCATCCCGGCAGCCGATGATGTTCTCGATTACGTTCCAGCTGTCGAGGGATCCAGGCGTCCAGCCCAACAGGTTGAAGGAGGAATCGTACTTATCGGTCGGCCCGGCCTTCTGGAAGTATTTGGCCTTGGGCATCGCATTGAGCTTCACCTTGACGTCGATGCGCGCGAGCATCTGCGCGAT
>Ga0075425_100005490_pt1 | contig 13184 bp, 15 predicted proteins | sample SoiMethybrSBSTD4_FD_75300 | JGI IMG/M metagenome (GOLD analysis project Ga0075425, IMG submission 75300) | Bulk soil microbial communities from a Populus tree surrounding site in Tennessee, USA - Soil MetaG P. TD hybrid SBSTD4 | ecosystem: Environmental > Terrestrial > Soil > Tree plantation...
CCTATAGGAGAAGACCCGTTTTGCGTGCGCGTACGATACTGAGGCGCCCACCGAGTGTCAAGGGACAAGTTCGCATAGTCGAACAGCGGTGTTCTTTATTTCACGAAGTGTTACGGGAGCCGGCCGGGCGGAGGGGGTCCGACAGGCCCCGAGAGGCTCAGAGATAGACCCCCCGGCTGACCCCTCCGTCGAGGGTGATCGCGATCCCAGTGAGGAAGGACGCCCGGGCCGAGGCGAGAAAGCAGACGAGGTCTGCCACCTCCTCAGGCAAGGCGATGCGGCCCAGGGGCAGGCTCCGGCTTTGCTCCTTTATATAGGCTTGGAGATCCTGCCCTGCCGCCTCTGCCTGCTGGCGCTGCAGGTTGTCCCAGCGCTCCGTCTGGACCGGGCCCGGCGAGACAGCGGTGACCAGGATGTTCGAGGGCGCGCCGAGGTCGGCGAGCGCCTTGGTGAAGTTGATCAGCGCGGCGTTGGCGGCTCCCCCTGTCATGTAGGTGGTAGCGGGATTGCGCGCGGCCATGCCCACCACGTTCACGATGCGTCCCCCGCCCTGCTCGCGCATGCGTGGGAACACGGCGCGCGCCATGCGGATGTAGCCGAGGAGCTTCAGGCTCCAGCCCGACGTCCACTCCTCGTCGGGCATGGTGAGGAAGTCTCCGCCCCTGATCGCGCCCGCGTTGTTGACGAGGACGTCGAGCCGTCCCAGGCGGCGCACGGCCTCCGCCGCCGTCCACTGCACGCCCTCGAGGGTGCTGAGATCGGCGGAGATCGCCTCCACGCCCTTGCCCGTGCCCTTCCGGATCGCGGAGACCGCGTCGTCCAGGGCCGCCTGGTTCCGCGAGCAGATCAGCACGCGGGCGCCTTCTGCCGCCATCGCCTGGGCGGTGGCCCTGCCGATGCCCTTGCTGCCTCCTGTGATGAGGACGGTCTTGCCCGCGAGTCCAAGCTCCATGGTGGCTCCTCTCCGTGTGGATTCAGGTGCGCGTAGCGTGGCGCTCGATGAGCTCGTCCCAGGTGCCCACGGCCAGTCCCTCCGCCCACTCTCGCGCTTGTGCGTCGTCGCCGTAATACTCCGCCATGCACACCACGGCCTCGCGTCGCGACTGGAAGAGCCGCCACAGATGCGCGGCACTCCCGCCCGCGCGCCGCAGATAGAACACGGGATCGGTGGGCGAACGGAGCTCGTGCCGCGTCCGCGCCCCGAAGCGATCCAGGGTGATCCACGCGGCGGCGATCCCGTGAGCGGAGAGCACGCGCGTCTGGAGTGACTCCTCGGTGGGCAGCGACTCCGCATCGCAGAGCTGCGGGCCGTAGTAGATGGGCACCGTCGCCGCGTCGAGGGTGAGCCGGGCGGCCAGCGGTGCGCCCGCCTCGTCCAGGAGCGCCTTGGCGCTCTCCCCGACCCAGAATTCTCCGGGCGCGTGGAGATCGGGCCAGACCTCGATGAGCATGCCGGGGGGCAGCAGTGGGCGGCGGCGAGCGATCTCGCCTCTCTCTGCGATCAGGTAGTGTCTACCCACGAGGCGCAGCCGGGCCGGCGTCAGTCATCAGCCGTCTTCACGGGGAAGCGCGGCACCTCGTTCCAGTCGAAGCCTCGGGGCGCGTCGTCGCCCAAGGCGAGGAGGCGATCCAGGCTCCGCTGGAGCGCGCGGCCGAACGGGTCGAGGGGCACGCCCTCCAGGCTCCGCTCCAGCACGCGTGCGCAGCCGTCGTGGAGGAGGGAGCGCGCGCCGCTCACGTTGCCGTTGGCGAGGTGGGCGAAGCCCACCGCCACCTGGATCAGCCCCTGGAGCGCCTCGCGGTCGCCGCCCTCGGCGCGGAGCCAGTACGGCTCGAGCAGCTCGTGCACCTCGAAGTAGAGATGCGCGTGGAAGAGGAGCGCCGCCGAGACGAGGGCGGTGGCGAGCGGCGGATCGGGCGGGTCGAAGGGGCGCACGTGGAGGATGCGCCGCGCGCGCTCGGCGCGCTCGAGCAGCTCGCCCGCGTGCTGCCGGAAGCCGCTCTTGATGTGCCAGCCGCCTTCCCGCCGCTCGAAGATGTCGTCGGGGAAGGCCTGCGGCAGCGGCCCCGAGCTCTCCAGGGCGTGCGGATTGCCGCAGACCTTGACTACCGCCGCGAGGGCCTCGCGAGCGTCGGCGTCGTGGAGCGCGTCGAGGATCAGCTCGGCCAGGCGATTTCGGAGTGGGAGCGGGAGGGCCATCGAAAGGCCACGACCTAAAGCCGCTCGACGCGCGTGCCGGCCAGGAGATCGTGGAGCGCGCGCTTGTCCGAGCGAATGCCGGCCATGATGAAGCCGATGCAGAGAATGAGCGCGGAGAGAAACGTGGCGAAGTACCGCCCCACCGCCTGCCCGAAGGACAGCGGGCCGCCGTCCATGCTCACGACCTTGATCTGGAGCGCCATCTTCCCGATGGTTTGGCCCCACCGCCAGTGGAAGAAGATGCCGTAGGCGGCGCCGATGAGCGTGCCGAAGAAGTTGACCGCCGCCTTGACGGCGAGGCGGTCGCCCATCGACCCGCCCGAGAGGACCCAGCCCACGCTGAAGAGAATGCCCTGGGCGACCAGGAGCACCACGCCGTCGATCATGACGGCCACGAAGCGGATCCAGAAGCCCGCGGGCCGCAGCGCAGTGGTGACCCACGTGAAGGTGGGGGCCGGTGTGACCGAGGGCGGCGGCGGGAACACGCTCGGGCCGGCGACGGACGAGGCGCCGAGATCAGCGCCGCATCGCGAACAGTAGCGAGCGTTCTCGCCCTGCCATCCGCAGCGCTGACACGTGACCAACATGGCGGCGCCATCGTAGCACAACTGCTCCCCGCCCCCTCAGGACGGCGGCGCTATAATGCGCGCATGATCTCGGTGCGGGACGCGCAGGCGCACATCCTGGATCGCGTCACCGCCGTCGCGTCGCCCGAGCTCCTCCCCCTCGCTGCCTCCCTCGGCCGCGTGCTCGCGGAAGACATCCTTTCCGAGATGGACGTACCGCCCACCACCAACTCCGCGGTGGACGGCTACGCGGTGGCCGCGGCGGATATTCCCGCCGCGGGCACCCGCGCGCTTGACGTGGTGGGCGAGCTCGCCGCGGGCTCGGTGTACTCCGGCGTGCTCCAGCGAGGCCAGGCGCTGCGCATCATGACGGGCGCCCCCATTCCCGCGGGAGCGGACACGGTGTATTTACAGGAGAACGTCGAGCGCGAGGGGGATCGCGTGATCGTGGGGCCCATGGCGGGCGGTGTCAACGTCCGGCATCGGGGCGAGGACGTGCGGGCGGGCGCGGTGGTGCTCGCCGCGGGCAGCGTTCTCCGTCCCCAGGAGATCGGCGTCGCTGCCTCCCTCGGACTCGCCCAGCTCCTCGTGCGCCAGAAGCCGCGTGTGGCCATTCTCTCCACGGGAGACGAGGTCGCCGAGCCCGGAACCGCGCGCAAGCCCGGCCAGATCTTCGACTCGAACCGCTTCTCGCTGCGTGGACTGGTGGAGGCGGCGGGCGCGGAGGCGGTGGACGACGGCATCGTGCCGGATCAGTTCGACGAGCTGCACGCGCGGCTCATGCGCGCCGCCGAGCACGCCGACATCGTCCTCACCTCGGGCGGCGTGTCCGTGGGCGACTACGACCTCGTCAAGTCCGTGCTGCAGCAGGCGGGGGGCATCCATTTCTGGCAGGTGGCGATGCAGCCCGGGCGGCCGCTGGCCGCGGGCAGCATCGGCCGCGCGCACTTCTTCGGCCTGCCCGGCAATCCCGTCGCCTCCATGCTCACCTTCCACCTCTTCGTCCGCCCCGCCCTGTGGAAGCTCGCGGGCCGACGCGAGCTCTTCGGCCTGCCCTTTCACGCCATCGCCGCGGAGCCCCTGAGCAAGAAGGTCGGCCGGCGCGAGTTCAAGCGCGGCATCCTGACCTGGGCGAAGGATCGCTGGGAGGTGCGCACCACCGGTCCCCAGGGCTCGGGCATTCTCACGTCGATGACGGCGGCGAACTGCTTCATCGTGATCGAGGAGGAGCGGGGCGACGTCCGGACGGGTGAGACCGTCTGGGTCGAGCCTTTCCAGCCGCTCTAGCACCCATGACCACCGCCATCAACACCGATCTCATCGAGCGCGTCACGCCCATGGTGCGCGACCTCGTCGCCTCCCGCACCCGCCCCCATCTCCGCTACGCCGACATCCGCCTCGAGATCGTCGAGGGCAAGTACGCGGCGGCGGAGAACGGCGACGCCAAGGGCGCGGGCGAAGACGCGACGATGGGCTTCGGCGTCCGCGTCCTCGCGGGCGATGCCATGGTCGCCCCCGGCTACTTCGGACGCGGGCTCGGCGAGGCCGACCTGCCCGACCTCGAGCGCGTCCTCGCCGACGGCCTCGAAGCGGCCTATCGCCGTGCTCTCGCCAACGCGGAGTGGAAGGCGCAAGCGCGCGGCAAGTTCGGCCCCCTGGGGGCCGCCCTCGCGGACACCCGCCTGCATCCCGTGCGCGTGTGCCAGGACGCCGTGCCCGCGGTGTACGAGATCGACCCGCGCACGCTGGAGCTGGGCGAGATGACGCGCTTCACTCGCGAGATCTCGCGGCAGGTTCGGAGCGCCCACGCGAGCATCGGCTACAACTACGTGTCGACCCTGAGCCAGCTCAGCCGCGAGCTCTTCGCCTCCTCCGAGGGCGCGCTCATCGACCAGGCTTTCGCCCTGACCCAGGGGCTCTGCTACGTGGTCGCCAACGGCGCCGGCATCAGCCAGGAGATCTACGACGTGCTCGGGCACCAGCGGGGCTGGGAGATCCTCCTCCGCGGCGTCGACGAGCCGATGATCGCCTTCCCGCCCTTCGAGGAGTTCGCGCTGGCCATCGCGCGCGACGCGGTGGAGCTCGCGGTGGCGCCCTCCCTTCCGACCTCGGAGCGCGAGGTCACGGTAGTCACCGATCCGCACTACAACACGCTGGTCTCCCACGAGATCGTGGGGCATCCGGTCGAGCTCGACCGCGGGCTCAAGATGGAGACGGCGTACGCGGGACGCTCCTGGCTCCTCCGCCGCCTCGACGACACCCAGCTCGAGCGCCAGATCGCCTCGCCCCTCGTCACCGCCTTCTCCGACCCCGCCCTCCCCGGCTACGGTCACTACGCCTACGATCACGAGGGCACGCCGGCCCGGCGCGTGACCCACATCGACGGCGGCATCTTCCGCGGCTTCATGAACAGCCGCCAGACTGCCGCCATCTTCGGAGGCGAGCCCAACGGGCACTGGAAGGCGACCGAGGCGTCCCTCATCCCGCTCGTGCGCATGTCCACCACCGTGTTCGCGGGCGGCGACCGCAACCCCGCGGACATCATCGGCGAGGTGGATCACGGCTACTACCTGGTCGGGCACAAGACGCCGTCCATCGCCGAGAGCCGGGAGAATTTCCGCATCTCCGCCCGAAAGGTCTACGAGATCGTGAACGGCCGCCTCGGCCGCCTCTATCGCGACGGCGGCATCATGGCGGACAGCCGCGACTATCTGACCAAGGTGGACGCGGTCGGGCGCGACTTCCGCCTCTATCCCATCCCGAACTGCGGCAAGGGCCAGCCGATGCAGAGCCGCAAGCTGGGCAACGGGGGGCCGACCATGCGAAGCCGCGCCATCATCACGGGAGGCCAGGGATGATCCCGCGCCTCACCGTCATCATGCTCCTCGCCGCCGTCCTGGCGGGGGCCGCGCCCGCGCCAGCCGGCAATCCCGAGGTGCCCGAGAAGTACATCTCCGTCGACCAGGCCAAGGCGCTCCTCGACAAGCGCGAGCCCGTCACCTTCATCGACGTGCGGGAGAAGTCGCAGTACGACGATCTCCACATCAAGGGCGCCATCAACATCCCCCTCGGCGTGCTCCCCTCGCGGCTCTCCGAGGTCCCGCGCACGAGCCGTGTCGTCCTGTACTGAGCGTGCCCCCATGAGCTGGCCCGGGGGGCCAACGAGGTGCTGTACGTCGCCGGCTACCGGAACATGCTGATCCTCAACGAGGGCATTCCGGGCTGGTACGAGAAGGGCTACCCCACGGCCGAGACGGGGAAGCCGTAGTGCCCGACCCGGCGCGCCTCGCCGACGCGGCCCGCGAGGGCCTCGCCTTCGTGAGCGCCCAGCCCGGCGTGATCGAGGCCGAGGTGTTCGTGGCCGACAACCGCTCGCTCCTCACCCGCCTCAACTACACCTCGCACATCCCCTGCAACGGCGTGGAGGAGCCCAAGAGCACGGAGACCTACGGTCTCGGCATCCAGGCGAGCTTCGAGTCGTCCGACGGCCCGCTCCTGGGCTTCGGCTCCGAGCCCAGCGATCTCTCCCCCGCCGGCGTTGCCCGCGCCCTCGACAAGGCGCGACGGGGCGCGGTGCGAGATCCCGAGTTCCGCTCGCTGCCCAGGCCCGGCGCGGCCCGCCGCGTCCTCGTCGACTACCACGATCCCGCTCTCCTCGCCATCGACGACGCCCAGCTTGTCGAGTGCGGATGGAAGGTCCTTCAGGGCGGGCTCAACGGCTTCCTCACCGCCTCCCGCCTCGGCGAGCTCGCGGGTAGCGACGAGGCGCTGCGCACGCTCGGCCTCATCCTGGGCGGCGACGTCACCATCGTCCAGGAGTCCATCGCCATCGCCTCCACCGCCATGCCCGAGCCGCAGACCGACGTGACCACGCTCATCATGAGCTTCGTCACGGGCATGGTCGAGTCGCGCGACGCCAAGGGCTCCGGCTGGTCCACGGGCACGCGGCTCGCGGACCTCACCGACGAAGCGGGGGCGGACGCGGCCCGCCGAGCGGTGGAGGCCGTCGGTGGCGAGCGCGTGCCCACCGGCGACTACACCGTGATCTTCGGCCGCCAGCCCATCACCGACCTCATGAACAACCTCGTGGTGCCGTCCTGCCAGGCGGGCTCCTTCTACGCCTCGAGCACGCCGTTCCTCGGCAAGCTCGGCAAGCGTGTCGCCTCGCCGCGCCTGTCCATCTACGACGAGGGGGCGATGCCCGGGCTGATGGGCTCCAAGGGCATCACCTGCGAGGGACTACCCACGGGGCGGACCAACCTGATCAAGGACGGCGTCCTCGTGGGCACCCTGGCCTCCTGGTACGAGGCGCAGCGCCTGCTCCACGATCCCGGCCTCAAGGAGAAGCTCGGCGTGGACGCGCGCGAGGCCGCGCCTGCCCTCGTCGCGCGGAGCGGTTTCCGCACCGGCTCCGGCGGCCGCGCCTTCGACACGCAGCCCGAGACTTCCGCCAGCAACATCGTGATCGCCGGATCCGATCCCGTCTCCCTCGACGAGCTGATCCGCTCCGTGCGCGACGGGCTCTACGTGGGCCGCATCTGGTACACGTATCCGATCAACGGCCTCCGCGCGGGCGACTTCACGTGCACGGTGGTGGGCGACTCGTTCATCATCCGCGACGGCCGCATGGTGGCCCCCCTCAAGGCGAACACGGTGCGAATCAACGACAACATCACCCGCGTGCTCGAGCACGTCGTGGGCGTTACCAAGGACACCAAGGGCACCCTCGTCTGGGCCGCCGAGGAAGTGGTCTACACCCCCGAGATCGCCGTCACCGGCGTCCACGTCGACGCCATCGCCGGCTTCATGGAGGCACTCGCCTGATGGCCAATCCCGATCTCGCCAAGCTCGACGCCATCGCCCGGGAGGGGCGCGTCCAGATCATCCGCATGCTCACCCATGCGGGGTCCGGGCATCCCGGCGGCTCCCTGTCCGTGATCGACATTCTCGTCGACCTCTACTTCAACCGCATGCGCTACGATCCTCGGCGCCCGACCTGGGAAGACCGCGATCGCTTCGTCCTGTCCAAGGGCCACTGCGTCCCCGCCCAGTACTTCTGCATGGCCAAGGCCGGCTTCTTCCCCGAGAGTCTGCTCCTCACCCTGCGCAAGCTGGGCAGCCCGCTCCAGGGGCATCCGGATCGCGTCGCCCTTCCCGGCATCGAGGCGGCCACGGGCTCGCTCGGCCAGGGGCTGTCCGTCGCCACCGGCATGGCCCTCGGCCTCAAGCTCGCAGGAAAGACCGCGCGCGTGTACTGCGTCCTCGGCGACGGCGAGATGCAGGAGGGCCAGGTGTGGGAGTCGCTCATGTCCGGGCCCAAGCTCGGCGCGCCCGCTCATCACCTGGACAATCTCTGCGTCACCCTCGACTACAACGGAATCCAGCTTGACGACTTCGTGAAGAAGATCCTCGACCTCGAGCCCGTGGTGGAAAAGCTCAAGGCCTACGGCTGGCCCGTGCTCGACATCAACGGCCACGACATCGCCCAGGTCGACAAGGCCCTCGACCAGGCGGAGGCAACCCGCGGTGCGCCCACCTTCATCGTGGCCCACACCGTGAAGGGCAAGGGCGTCTCCTTCATGGAGAACCAGCCGGAGTGGCACGGCAAGGCGCCCAAGCCGGGCGAGGCGGTGCAGGCCATCAAGGAGATCGCAGGCCAGCCTCTCCCCGCCTGGGTCGAGCCCATCGTGGCCGAGCTCCAGGCCATGGAGAAGAAGTGATGCCGGCCAAGGCCTCGCGCGCCGCCTTCGGAGAGACCCTGATCGAGCTCGGCGCCACGAACGATCGCATCGTCACCGTCGACGCCGATCTGTCGAAGTCGACCATGACGGCGAAGTTCGCCCACACCTATCCGGATCGTGCGTTCAACGTGGGCATCGCCGAGTCGGGCATGATCGGCCTCGCTGCCGGACTTGCCCTCGCCGGCCGCATCCCCTTCGCCTGCTCCTTCGCCTGCTTCGTGGTGGGGCGCTTCGAGACCATCCGCGTCTCCGTCGCCTACACCAACGCACCCGTGAAGCTCGTAGGGACGCACGTGGGCGTGGCCATCGGCGAGGACGGCTACACGCAGATGGGCCTGGAAGACATCGCCTGCATCCGCTCCCTGCCCAACATCCCCATCGTCCAGCCCGCCGACGAGATCGAAACGAAGCAGGCGGTGGCCTTCGCCGTGGAGCACGACGGGCCCCTCTATCTCCGCCTCACCCGTCAGAACCTGGAGCCGGTGCACGACGGCGCGTACCGCTTCGCCTTCGGCAAGGCCGACGTGCTGCGCCCCGGCCACGACGTCACCGTCCTTGCCACCGGCGGCACGGTGTGGAATTCGCTGGAAGCCGCGAAGAAGCTCGCGGAGAACGGCATCAACGCCGAGGTGATCAATGTCGCCACGATCAAACCGCTCGACGAGGACGCCCTCCTCCTCTCCGCGGGCAAGACGGGGCGCGTGGTGACGGTGGAGGACCATTCGCTCAATGGCGGGTTGGGCGGCGCGGTCGCCGAGCTCCTCGCCGAGGTGATGCCGACGCCCGTCAAGCGGCTCGGCGTCACCGGCTTCGGCGAGTCGGGCGATCCTGCGGGGCTTTACCGGAAGCACGGGCTCGATCCCGACGGGATCGCCCGCAGCGTCACGAAGTTCCTCAACCGCTAGTCCAACGAGTCACGAACACGCGAAGCGCGAGCCGGGTCGTCGTCGGGGGCGAGGAGCGCTCCCGCTGCGTCACCCACTCGCCTGAATCGCCGCCCTCCGGGCGGCGCACAGGCTTCGGGGGTCCCACTCCGCTGGAGCACTCCCCGCCCCCGACGCCACCCGCCCCGATCGCGCGTGCGGCCCTCGTGAACAATCCAGGCTAGCATTCAGCGCGGCCTCGGGAGGCAGGAGGCCGCGCTTGGCGAGCCAGGCCGCGATCCATCCCGACACGGCGCCGATCAGCTCCGTCTCGTCGGGATGCACGTGCTCGCTGGCCATCCAAAGGATGTCCTTGGGCTCGCGCGCCGCCTCGTAGAGGGCATCGGCATTCGCCCGCGGGATGAGGGAATCCCGCGCCCCGTTGACCATGAGGAGAGGGCGCGGCGAGATGCGGCCCGCATAGCGCGTGGGCTCGAGGGGGACGAGGAGGAGGGCGAGCCCGTGGCCGGCCAGGCTCGCCTGCCACGGCGAGATCCCGTCGCGGCCCAGGCGGAGCACGTGGCTCACCAGGCTCCCGACGTGGCCGCCCCCGTAGAGGGCGATGACGGCGGCGGGCCGCGGGTCGACGCCTCCCGCGATGACCACGGCGGGGGCTCCGAAGCTCGAGCCGACCAGGAAGACCCGGTCGCGCGCCACGTCCCGCCGCGAGAGCAGGTAGTCGACCTGCAGGCTCACCTGCGCCACGAGATCGAGGGCAGCCGTGCGTAGCCTCGGGCCGGCGGCGAGAAGCCCCAGCCCTTCGAGCGAGCGGCCGTCGACCTGTATCGGGTAGTCCGGCGAGACAATGACGGCGTAGCGGGCGATGGCGTCCAGGCCTCGCAGCGCGGCGACGCGGCGGCCGAGCTCCATGCCGCCCACGAGCACTACGCCGGGATAGGGCGGCGAGCCGCCGCGAGGCACGCGCAGCATGGTGTGGACGACGCTGCCCGTGGAGCTCCTGAGAGTGACGTCGAACAGCTCGGAGACGCTGTCGGCGCCGACGGCCTGCTGCGTCACCTGCTGGAGATGGCCCTTGCGGTGGAGGAGCCCGCTCGCCGTCCCCTGATAGAAGAGCCACCCGAGGCCGGCGGCTACCAGCAGGGCGATCGCGCCGAGGACGAGGTGCGGAGCCGGCCGCCGGGACACGGGCTCCTCAGCGACGCGGGACGAGGCCGTCGACGCCGACCTGCACGGTCATCAGCTCAGGAGATGTAGCCCTTGGCCTTGAGGCTCGCGTCCACCTTGCTGCGGTGGTTTTTCTCCCAGGCTTCGAGCGTGGTCTTGGCGTCGGTGTCCGCCTTGGCCTGCGCCTTCTTCAAGACCTCCTCGGCATTGGCGAGCGGCACCACCACGATGCCCTCGTCGTCTGCGATCACGACGTCGCCCGGGTGCACCGCTACGCCCCCACAGCGGATGGTGTGGTTGATCTCGCCCGGTCCTTCCTTGGCGGCGGGAATGGGCGAGCGCCCGCAGGCGAAGAGCGGAAACCCGTTGGCCCGGCTCTCGCCGATGTCGCGGATCACGCCGTCGACCACGAAGCCCGCCACCCCGCGCTTCTGAGCGACCGCGCAGACGTTGCCGCCCGCCACCGCCATGGCGTCGTCTCCCGCCTCCACTACGATGACGTCTCCCGGCTCCGCCCGGTAGATGGCGGCGTGGAGCATGAGGTTGTCGTGACGGGGGGTGCGCACGGTGAAGGCCGGGCCTGCGATGCGGCCGATGTCGGGCCACAGGGGCTGCACGGCGTACCGCATCACGCACGAGAGGTCGATGATGTCCGCGATGGCGGTGGTGGCTAGCCCCTGGAAGCCCTTGACGACCTCAGGGGTTGGACGCGGGATGTCGAGACAGATGGCGCCAGAGTTGTTGGTCATGGCATCACTCCGAGAGTTTGAGGAGAAGCCCGGTCCGGCGCGAGCGGGTGATGGCTGCGGCCAGCCCCCAGTGCGCCAGCACCACGTAGAAGGCCGTCAGCGCGAAGCCCCGCAGCCAGGCGTGGGAGTAGTGCGGCTCGAACCCGTAGCCCTGGCGGAAGGCATCGAGGAAATAGCTCAGGGGGACGAAGGCCGAGACCACCTGCACCCAGCCCGGCAGGACGGAGATCGGATAGTAGATGCCGGAGAGCATGACCACGAAGTTCACCGCGGCCCACGCCGAGGTCTCGGCCCTCGTGCCGAAGAGCACGACGAGGCTGCACACGAGGAGGCCGATCACCAGCGAGGTGAGGAAGCAACCCAGGAGGAAGAGGGTGAGCGGTCCCGGACCGCCCCCGATGAAGTCGAAGCCGAAGGACCAAGAGCCGATGGCGGCCATGAGGAGGAAGACCACCACCCCGCGCGCCACTCCCACCAACCACGAGCCCAGCGCCATGTGGCGGATCCCGATGGGGGTGAGGAACTGATGTTTCATGGACTTCGACCAGATGTCGAAGAGGACCGCGTAGGCGACGTCGAGCTGGCAGACCTGCACGGAGGACAGGGCGACCGTGCCCACGAGGATGAAGGCCGTCATGCGCGCGTCGAGGTGGAGGAAGCGCGTGAGGAGGCCGTGGGAGAGCATGGCCACGCCCGGCCAAAAGGTCAGCTCGAAGACGAAGAACACGTTGCGCCTCGCCATGATCACGTTGCGGTAGGCGAAGGCCCAGGTGCGCACGAATTCGGCCGACCAGGGCTCCCGTGGCAGGGGGGCGCGGGCGATCGTCTCAGCGAGCGAATTCAACGAAGACCTCCTCTAGCTCGGGCTCGTGCACCTGACAGTCGCGGACCACCACGCCCTGCTCGTGGAGCCAGCGCAGGAGCTCGGGTAGCCGCTTCTCCGAAGAGTCCACCACGCACTCAACCTGGTCGCCGCGCACGTGGACCTGGAGCACGCCCGGCTGATCGGCCAGCGCCGCGGGCACCGCCGGCTCGAGGCGAAGGGCGACCACGTCACCGATCCGGATCTGCCGCTTCAACTCGTCGGGCGTGCCCTCGGCCAGGATCTGGCCGCCCTTGATGAAGGCGATGCGATCGCAGAGCTCGTCCGCCTCGCGCATGTAGTGCGTGGTGAGGATGATAGTGGTGCCGCGCTCGCGGCGCAGGGCGCCGATCTGGGCGCGCAGGCGGATCGAGACGTCGGGGTCGAGGCCCAGGGTGGGCTCGTCGAGGAAGAGCACCTCCGGCTCGTTGATGAGCGCCTTGGCGAGAGCCAGCCGCTGCTTGAGCCCGGTGGAGAGCGCGTTGTACTCCGTCTTGCGATGCGGCCCGAGCTCGCACTGCTCGATGAGGCGCTCCACGCGCTGCCGCAGGACGGAGCCGTGGAGGCCGTAGAGCCCTCCGTAGAATGTCAGCACCTCGGCCGGGCGGAGGCTCCACACGAACGACGCGTTCCCGCTCGCCATGTTGAGGCGCCGCCGGATGGCCATGGCCTCGCGGACGATGTCGTGGCCGAGGATGGTCGCGGAGCCGCTGTCGGGGAGGAGGAGGGTGGCGAGGATGGACAAGAGCGTCGTCTTCCCGGCGCCGTTGGGGCCGAGGAGGCCGTAGATGGCGCCCCGTGGTACCTGGAGGCTCGCCCCCCGCAGCGCCTCCGTGCGACGCCGTCCCCACCATCCGCTCTTGAAGGTCTTCCGTAGATCGCACGCATCGACGGCGAGCATAACCTGCCCATCCTAACACGCGGGCCGAACGAACCCGGCGCGAGGGCCGGCGAAGTTTGAACAGCCTGCATGCTTCTGGTAGAACCGACCCGTGGAGGCGCAGGAAGACGACGGAGC
>Ga0075425_100005491_pt1 | contig 13184 bp, 8 predicted proteins | sample SoiMethybrSBSTD4_FD_75300 | JGI IMG/M metagenome (GOLD analysis project Ga0075425, IMG submission 75300) | Bulk soil microbial communities from a Populus tree surrounding site in Tennessee, USA - Soil MetaG P. TD hybrid SBSTD4 | ecosystem: Environmental > Terrestrial > Soil > Tree plantation...
CGATTACATGATTCACAAGTACGCCGGAGCCAGGGCGGCACTGGCCTTTCTCGACGAGGTGGGCCGGCGCGCGTACGAGCTCGTGCCGATGGAGCACCGCGACGTCGACTATGCACGCTCGATCATGGAGCACTACCGCGAGCTGGAGATCGGTCTCACTGATGCGTCGATCGTCGCGCTCGCTGCCCGGTATTCGTGCTGGGACGTGTTGACGCTCGACAAACGCCACTTTCGAGCGATCAAGATTCCCGGTGTGAAGCGGCGATTCCGGATTCTGCCGAGCGAGTTCTGACTACTTCCCGGCCGCGTACATCACGATCATCACGATCGTCAGAATCGCCAGCACCAGCAGCGTGATCTTGATCCACGACCACGGCGCGGTGCCGGTGCATTTGCCGGTCACGCCGTTCACGAGGAATCGGTACGGCTTCTGGTGGTACTCGTACGCGGAGACCCAGATCGGCAGCAGCGCGTTCTTGTAGGCGAGCGCGGAGAACTGCGTTTCCACTTCGAGATTGCGTTGCGTGTCGCCGGGAACCTCGTCGGCGCAGGCGGAGCGGATCGCGTCGCGCATCCGATCCTTCGCGCTTTCCAGCGCTTCCGGCAGATCGATCGCATTCTCCTCGGCGAGGAATCCCGCAAGGTACGACGGGTCGTACGGCGTGAGGTCTTCGGTCGGGAAGGGCTCGATGCCCTGGCAGAGCGAGGCATCGAGGCCGCGCGAGGCGGGGACGGGAACGTCATCGAAGAACTTCTGCAGCGTTCCCGACGCCGGTTCCCATCGCACGCGCTGCTCGCGGTGCATCTTGCCGTCGCTGCCGCGTACGTCGACGTAGTAGTAGTAACCGGCTTCCGCGGTCCACCACGAATCGGTCGCGGCGTCGAAGGTCCAGAACGGGATGTACGCGCCCTGCATCGACGCCACGCGCGACGCGGACTTCAGATCGTTCGGTCGCAGCCACAGATGTCCGAGCCAGTCGCGGAACTGCGTGATCGCGGTGTCGCGAGCCACGCGAAACGGCAGCAGCCCTTCAGGACGAATGACGTTCGCGTTGGCGGGTGCTTCGACGACGGCCGCGGTGCCGCAGAACGCGCACGCGCTCGAGGAGACGTGCGGCTCGAGCGTCGTGTGCGCGCCGCATCGCTTGCACACGACGACCTTCCGTTCGGCGCCCCATCCGAGGTTGCGCGGGGCGCGGAGAGCGGCGTCGACGGCTTTCTCGCGGATTTGTTCCGCGCTCGGTGCGACGTTTTTCTGCGCGCCGCAGTACGGACAGGCGAGCGACGTGGCGCCCGGTTCCCAGTGCAGATCGGCGCCGCAAGCTTCACAGGGAAACTTGCGGACCTTCGCGCTTGTCGTGGTCTGTGGCTGGACGGTCATTTCGGAGGCGGCGGTGGCGGCGGCATCGTACTACCGCTGCCCGCACCGAGCTCTGAATACGAGTCGAGCGACGCCCAGCCCGCGGCGCCGGGATGCCACGCCTGCGTCGACGCGGCGACCTGTCCCGACTGGATCATCGCCTTCAGCGCGTCGTCCGTGTACGGGCCGTACGTCTTGCCATCGATCGCGAGCGACCAGCGTGGCACGTTGTGCGAGCCGCCGCCCGGAGGCGGAGGAGGCGCGGCCGATCCCGATCCCGACATCGGCGGCGGCGCGTTGAACGCGCTTCCCATCGCCTGACCGATGGCCATGCCCGCGCCGATGCCTGCGCCCGCGCCGGCGATGCCGCCCGGATTCGCCGCGGCGACTTTGATCGCTTCCGCGGTCTGCAACTGCGCGTACTGCTGCATCTTGTCGCCGAACACGCCGAGCTTCGTCCGTTGATCGATCGCCGCCTCGACTTCTTCCGGCAGCGAGATGTTGTCGATGATGAATCGCGACAGATCGAGTCCGAACAGCGCGAACTGCGGCGCGAGTTTCGTCTTCGCGAGCTCCGCGAGCTCGAGATAGCTCGACGCGAGGTCGAGCGCGGCGATCTTCGACTCCGCGACGATGTCCGAGAAATGGCTGATGATCGTCGAGCGCATCTGGCCGAGGATGTCGTCGGTGGTGGTGAGGCCCTGCGTGCCGACGACGCTCTTGAAGAACTCCTTCGCTTCGCTGATGCGCATCGCGTACGTGCCGAACGCGCGCATGCGGATCATGCCGAACTCCGCGTCGCGCATCATCACCGGGTTCGCGGTGCCCCACTTCAGATCCGTGAACATCCGCGTGTTGAAGAAGTAGACCTCGGCCTTGAACGGCGAGTTGAAGCCGTACTTCCAGCCGCGAAGCGTGGTCAGGATCGGGATGTTCTGCGTCGAGAGCTCGTAGCGGCCGGGCTTGAAGAGATCCGCGGCCTCGCCCTCGTTGATGAAGAGCGCGAGCTGGTTCTCACGGACGATGAGCTGCGCGCCCATCTTGATCTCGTTGTTGTAGACCGGGAAGCGGTAGACCAGCGAGTCGTTCGAGTCATCGAGCCACTCGATGATCTCGATGAACTGCGAGCCCATCTGGTTTTTCAGGTTGTCGAAGAAACCCATCTTGAACCTCCAAAGGTGACGGCGAGTGTAGCTGGAATTGGAGGGATGAGATATGAGGTATGAGGCATGAGAACATCGCGCCCCGGCGACGCGCCGGAGCAGCAACTCATGCCGCATACCCCATAGCTCATTCCATCTCTTGATAGGAGTACGTGTGAAGAAAGCGATTGTTTTACTGACGTTCCTCGTCGCGGCGACCGCGCTGGCCGGCGAGGGGATGTGGATGCCGCAGCAGGTTCCCCAGCTCGCGGCCGAATTGCAGAAGGCCGGGATTCAGATCGACCCGAACCGCCTCTCCGACCTGACCGGCGACCCGATGGGCGCCGTGATCTCGCTGGGCGGCTGCACGGCGTCGTTCGTGTCGCCTGACGGGCTCATCGTGACGAATCACCACTGCGCGTTCGGATCGATTCAGGCGAACTCGACGCCGGAGCGCAACCTGATCGACAACGGCTTCCTCGCGAAGACGCGCGAGGAAGAGCTTCCCGCCGCGCCGGGAACGAAGGTGTGGGTCACGACGGCGATCGAAGACGTCACGGCGAAGATGAAGGAAGTCGTCAGGCCGGGGATGAGCGACGCCGACGCTGCGAAGGCGATGGACAAGCGCGAAAAGGGCCTCGTCGCCGAGTGCGAGAAGCCGGGCGGCCTGCGCTGCCGCGTGTCGTCGTTCTTCGAAGGCTCGCAGTATCTCCGCCTCACGCAGGCGGAGCTGAGCGACATCCGCCTCGTCTACGCGCCGGCGCGCGCGGTCGGCGAGTTCGGCGGCGAAGTCGACAACTTCGAATGGCCGCGGCACACGGGCGACTGGTCGTTCTACCGCGCGTACGTCAACGGTCATCCGTACAAGCCGCAGCACTGGCTGAAGGTCTCGCCGACCGGCGTGAACGCGGGCGATCTCGTGATCGTCGCCGGTTATCCCGGCCGCACGTTCCGCTATCGCACGGCCGACGAAGTCCGCAACTACAAGGAGTTCGTCTATCCGGTCGGCATCCGTTACTTCACGGACGTCATCAAGATCCTCGAGGACGCCGGTAAGAGCGACAAAGCGGTCAGCATCAAGAACTCCGCGCGCGTGAAGGGCCTGCTCAATTCGCTGAAGAACTACACGAGCGTCAACGAGGGATTCACGAAGGACCGCATTCTCGAAGATCGCGTTGCGCGCGAGCAGAAGATGCGCGATGCCATCGCGAAGGATCCCGCGCTCGCGAAGTACGCGAGTGCGCTCGATGAGATCGCGAAGCTGAACGCCGCCTCGATGGCCACGCGCGAGCGCGACTCGATCCTCGGATGGATCGCCGGCCGCGGCTCGCAGATGGTCGGGCAGGCGATGACGGTCGCGCGCATCGCGACCGAGCGTCCGAAGAAGGACATCGATCGCGTCGCCGGCTTCCAGGAGCGCGACTGGGATCGTTTGAAGCAGGGATCGGATCGCGTCACGCGCTCGCTCGACGTCGGCAGCGATCGCGCGGTGCTGAAGTACTTCCTCACCGAGGCGTCGAAGCTGCCGGCAACGCAGCGTATCAAGCCGATCGACGACGCGATCGCCGCCGCGGGATCGGTCGATGCGTACCTCGATCAGCTCTACGGCAACACGAAGATCGCCGACGCGGCCGAGCGGACGAAGATGTACGGCGAGACGCGCCAGCAGCTCGAGGCCCGCAACGACTCCATGCTGAAGCTCGCGATGGGACTGCTGCCGATCATCGAGGCGAACGAAGCGAAGGAATGGTCGCAGCGCGGCGCGATGGCGCGTCTGCGTCCCGGATATTTCGCGGTGCTGCGCGCGGTCGAGGGCGACGTGATCGCGCCCGACGCGAACGGCACGCTGCGCATCACGTTCGGCAAGGTCGAAGGCTACGGTCCGCGCGATGCGGTCTGGTACACGCCGCAAACGACGCTCACGGGCGTCGTGCGCAAGGAGACCGGTGAAGAGCCGTTCGCGAGTCCGAAGCGCCTGCTCGCCGTCGCGGCCGATGCGTCGAAGACGAAGCCGTACGTCGATCCCGAGATCCACGACGTGCCGGTGAACTTCCTCTCGACCTGCGACACGACCGGCGGCAACTCCGGATCGCCGACCCTCAACGCGAAAGGCGAGCTCGTCGGCCTGCTCTTCGACGGCAACTACGAATCGATCGACGCCGACTTCCTCTTCAACCCCGCGATGACCCGTTCGATCCACGTCGACACGCAGTACATGCTGTGGGTGATGGATGCGGTGGACGGCGCGGACAATCTGATTCAGGAGCTCGGGCTGACGCCGAAAGTGAACTGAGGAAAGGGTATGAGGCATGGGGCATGAGGTATGAGTGCTCCGCTGTGCGGCGCTCATCGCAATGCGAAGCACCCATGCCTCATACCTCATGCCTCATACCTCGAGCACTTCGATCATCCCTCCCCGCATCCTCAACCTGACCGTCCGGTCGAGGGCGTCGCGGATCCAGACCCGCGGGTCATCCGAGTCGATCGCATCGATTCGCTGAAGGAGCTCCTCCGGGGAATCGATGACTTCGCAGTCGCCGTCGTCGGTGATGATGCGGATCGGAAATTCCGGACTCATGTTGGTTTTATAATCCGCGTTCTTTTCAGCAAGGAGCTTCCATGTCCGGCCATAGCAAATGGAGCACGATCAAGCACAAGAAGGGTGCGGCCGACGCGAAACGCGGCAAGGTCTTCACCCGAATCATCAAGGAAATGACCATCGCCGCCCGCCTCGGCGGTGGTGACGTCGACGGCAATCCGCGCCTTCGCGCCGCCGTGGCCGAAGCGAAGGCCAACAACATGCCGAAGGACAACATCGAGCGCGCCGTGAAACGCGGCACCGGCGAGATCGAAGGCGTCACGTACGAGGAGATCACGTACGAAGGTTACGGCCCGGGCGGCGTCGCCGTCATCGTGGAAGGCCTCACCGACAACACCAACCGCACCACTCCCGAGATCCGCCACATCTTCGAGAAGAACGGCGGCAACCTCGGCACGCCGGGCTCGGTGAAGTTCCAGTTTGAGAAGAAGGGCTACTTCGCGGTCGAGAAGAATGCGGCGACCGAGGACAAGCTGATGGAGGTCGCGCTCGAGGCAGGAGCGGATGACCTGCAGACCGACGATCCGGATGCATTCGAGATCTACGCCGCGCCGGATGCGTTCGAGGCCGTGCGCCAGGCGCTCGAGAAGAACAACATCCCGACCGTCGAGGCCAAGCTCGGCATGATCCCGTCGACGTGGGTCTCGCTCGATGAAGCGAAATCGAAGCAGGTCATGCGCCTCCTCGAAATGCTCGACGACCACGACGACGTGCAGAACGTCTGGTCGAACTTCGATATCCCCGCGGAGATGATGGCCGAGTCGTAAACTGACTTGTCATCCCGAGCGGAGTCGAGGGATCCGGGCGGGCGGCGGCGCGCATCGCATCCCCACCCGACCAGATCCCTCGACTTCGCTCGGGATGACATTTCCCATGCGCCATCCGATCCTCCTCGCCGCGGTCGTTTTCGTGCTGACGCGAAGCGCCGCGGCTCAGGCACCGGACATTCGGATCGAGCCCGCCACGGTCACGTTCGGGACCGTCGTCAGCGCCAGTCAGATGAGAATTGCGAGCGACGAGCGTCCCGTTCGCGGGTCGGCGCGCCCCGCCAGGGGCTCGTCGATCGACGAGCTCGAAAAGAAAGCGCGGCGCGACGGCACGGTACACGTCATCGCGCAGATCAGCGCGCGCGAGCATCAGCAGGGCGTCGCGCACGCGGCGGGCGTCGCGGACGCGCGCACGAAGCGCTTCGACACGATTCCGTTCGTGGCGATGGAAGTCGATGCGAACCAGCTGCGGCGGCTCGCGGCGCTTCCCGACGTGATCGACGTTCAGGAAGATGTCGTCACGTTCGCGACGCTCGCGAGCAGCAACACCGTGATCGGCACCGGTGCCGCTTGGGCGGCCGGATTCGGCGGGGCGGGGCAGACGGTCGCGATTCTCGACACCGGCGTCGATGCCTCGCATCCGTTTTTCAACGGCAAAGTGGTGTCCGAGGCGTGCTACTCGACGAACGGCGGCGGGGCGACGAGTCTTTGTCCGGGCGGCGTCTCGTCATCGATCGCACCGGGATCGGGACGCAACTGTCCGAACGAGATCTTCGGCTGCTTTCACGGAACGCACGTCGCCGGAATCGCCGCGGGCAACGACGGCATCGGCCCGAACTTCGGCGTCGCGCGCGATGCGAAGGTCATCGCCATTCAGGTCTTCTCGCTGTTCGATGCGTCGGAGTGCAGCACCGGCGCGCCGTGCATCGGGAGCTTTCTCAGCGATCAGGTCCGCGCTCTCGAACGCGTGCTCGCGCTGCGCAACGACTTTCACATCGCCGCCGCGAACATGAGCCTCGGCGGCGGCTTCACGGTCTCGAACGCGACCTTCTGCGATTTCATCGCATCGGCGGAAAAAGCGGCGATCGACAACCTGCGTGCGGCCGGCATCGCGACGGTGATCGCCGCCGGCAACAACTCATCGCGCGTCGGACTCTCGCTGCCGGGATGCATTTCGTCGGCGATCAGCGCCGGCGCGACCGACGATGCGGACAACGTCGCGTCGTTCTCGAACGTCTCGAGCTTCGTCTCGCTGCTCGCGCCGGGCGTGAACGTGACGTCGGCGGTGCCGGGCGGCGGGACTGCGCATTTCAACGGAACGTCGATGGCCGCGCCGCACGTGACCGGCATGTGGGCGCTGATGCGCCAGGCCAATCCGACCGCGGACGTGTCGACGATTCTCGCGATGCTGCGCGAGGGCGGCACGATCGTGAACGACAACCGCAGCGGCGGCACGATCACGAACATGCGCCGCATCAACGCGGCGTCCGTGTATGCGCCGTCGACGCGCACGTTCACGATCTACAACGACGGCGCGCTCGCGCTGTACGTCGCGTCGATCAATCGTCTGACCGAAGCGCCGTGGATCACGTGGACGCCGGCCGCGCCGTTCATGCTGCAGCCCGGCGCGTCGCAAACGATCACGGTCTCGATCGATCTCGCCGCGGCGCCGGTCGGACAGACCACGACGCGTCTCATCGTCGACTCGAACGATCCCGACGAGAGTCCGTATCCCGACGGCGTGAACATCGTCGTGACGAAGGCCGCGCTGCCTGCGGTCACGATCGCCGCGTCCGACGCCACCGCGACGGAGCTCGGCGCGACGACCGGAACGTTCGTCGTGACGCGCACCGGCTCGACGACCGCTCCCCTCACCGTCGGCTACTACCTCGGCGGCACCGCGAGCGTGGACACTGATTACGCGCCGCTCACCGGGAACGTGACGATTCCCGCCGGAGCGTCGTCCGCGACGATCACGCTCACGCCGATCGACGACACGCTCGTCGAGCCGGACGAGACCGCGATCGCAGGCGTGGCCTCGAGCAGCGCGTACATCATCGGCGCGGCCAACAGCGCGACGGTCACGATCGCGAGCGACGACACGCTCGGTCCCGCGAACGTCGTCGCAACGGCAACGACGCCTGCTTCCGTGTCCGTGTCCTGGAGTCTTGTGAACGGTGCGACGAGCTATCGCGTGTACCGCAACAGCGGCGCGGGCTGGTCGCTCGTCGGCTCGCCCGCCGCGCCGCCGTTCAGCGATACATCGGTCGCCGCGAATACGGCGTATCTCTACAAAGTCCATTCATTCGACGGGTTGGAGTCCGGCGACAGCAACGTCGATCTCGCGACGACCGTGATCTTCACCGATCCGGACCCAATCGGCACTCCCGTTCGCGCGACGCATTTCGCGGAAGTGCTCACCGCGATCAACGCGTTGCGCGCGTTCGCCGGCGCGGGCCCGATCGGCGCCGCACCCGCCGCGGGAAGCATCGTCGGCGGTCAGCTGAACATCGATCTGCGCACGTATCTCAACGCCGCGCGCAACGTGATGGGATTGCCTTCGCTCACGTTCACCGATGCGACGATCTTCGGCGGCATCACGCCGATTCGGGCCGTGCATCTGACGGAGCTGCGGAATGGCGTGAAGTAAACAGGTAACGCTTTCCGCATTTCTGCGCTATTGTGGTCACTCCCCGGGAAGCTGACATGCGTTGTGAATCGAGCGGGTGTCCGGTGGTTTGGCCGGGTATTCAGCTCAGGCGGCCCTTCTCCCAGGATTTGGTTTCGCGCACCTCCGCGCTGCGAACCTTCCCGCCTGCATCAGCGAAACCGAACGGCGGCACCGACGCCGTGAGAGGCGATCATGAGCAGTCGATCGATTCAGTCGGAGTGTGTGTCGTTGATTCTGGCGACGGTCATCGCGGCGGCCGCGACGCCAGGCATCGCGCAAATTGCAGGTAACGCCGTCGCGTCATCGTCACTGCCGGCCGTCGGTGGCACATGGGTCGCGCAGGGTCCGGCTCCGATCCTCAACGGTCAGACCGAGGGAATCGCGGGGGGACATGTCAGCGGCGCGATTCAGGCGATCGTGACCCATCCGTCCAACGCCGACGTCGTGTGGATCGGCTCCGTGCAGGGCGGCGTCTGGAAAACGGTGAACGCGACCAGCGCCACGCCGGCATGGACGCCGATTGGAGACGCCTTCAGCTCGCTGTCGATCGGCGCGCTGGCGCTCGATCCGACCGACGCCACGAACAACACGCTGGTCGCGGGGATCGGCCTTTTCGACAGCTTCGGCGACCAGATCGGCGGTCCGCGTGCCGGCCTGCTGCGCACGATTGACGGCGGTACGAACTGGACCTCGCTGAATCCCGGGACGATCACGGGCAGGAACATCACCGGCGTGGCTCCGCGCGGGGCGACGATCGTGGTGTCGGTCAACTTCGGCGACAGCTTCACCTGCAACGACATCGGCATCTGGCGAAGCACCAATACCGGCGGCTCGTTCGCGATCGTGTCCGGCGCGGGCGGATCGGGCATCACGCGCGGAGCGGCGTTCGATCTGGCGAGCGATCCGACGAACAACGCCGTGCTCTACACGGCGATCCGGGACGGGTCGTCCTGCAGCGGGACCAACGGCGTTTACAAATCGACGGACACCGGTGCGACGTGGACGAAAGTCAGCGACGCAACGATGGACGCGTTGATGGTCGACGCGAGCTTCAACAACGCGCGCATCGCCGTCGGACTGTCGGGCCAGGTCTACGTCGGAATCATCCAGAACGGCCAGCTCACGGGGCTGTTTCGCTCCGCTACCGGCAACGGGAGCTGGACGCAGCTCGATTCGCCGTCGACGACCGAGGGCGGAACGCCGTTCGGCATTCATCCGCATGCGAACGGCATCGTCCACTTCTCGATCGTCGCCGATCCGACGGACGCGAACATCGTTTACGTCGGTGGCGACTACCAGCCCGGCACCGGCGACGGCACGGCGTCATTTCCGAACTCCATCGGCGCAAACAGCTTCACCGGACGCCTGTTCCGCGTGAACGCCTCGCTGGGGGCGGGGACGCAGGCCACACCGCTGACGCATTGCGCGGTCGCGACGGCGGCCTGCAACAGCACGACGAGCACGGCCGGCAACAGCGCGCCCCACGCCAACTCGCGCCGGATGGCGTTCGACTTCGCCGGCAACATCATCGAGTCGGACGGTGGAGGCATCTACCGCCGCACCAATCCGCGGACCACCGGCGACTGGTTCTCGATGCTGGGCAACCTTTCGGTCACCGAGATCCGCGACGTCGCCTGGGACACCGTGTCCAACATGATCATCGGCGGCACGCAGGACAACGGCACCGCCGAGCAGACGTCAGTGGGCGGGACCTCGTGGAGCCGGGTGAGCAATGGCGACGGCGGCGACGTCGCCGTCGACGACGTGAGCTCGGCAACGCAGTCCACGCGCTACTCGAGCTTTCAGAACCTCGGATCGTTTCGCCGGCGCACCGTGAACGCGTCCGGCGTGGTCACCGCGTCGGCATTTCCGGCGCGCACGGTCACCGGCGGCGGACCGGCGCTCGTCCCGCAATACGTGACGCCGGTGGAACTGAACGCGATCGATCCCGCGCGCATCCTCTTCGGCGCGAGCAACGACTTGTACGAGTCTTCCGATCGCGGCGACACGATCGTCGCGCTGAACTTCAGCAGGACCGCCACGGCGATGGTGTACGGCGGCCGGTCGGGCGGCGCCGACAACGCGAACCTGATCTACGCGATCTCGACCACCGGGGCGATCTCGAACGGACCGAACGTCTTCGTGCGCACCGTCGGCACCGGTGCACCGGGGCTGACGGCCAGCGCGCCGGGGTCGGCCACGCTTCGCGACATCGCCGTCGACCGTGATGACTGGCAGAAGGCGTACGTCGTGAACAGCGCCGGTCAGGTTTTCTCGACGGTGAACACCGGCGGGACCTGGACGAACATCACCGGCAATCTCGGCGACGGCACGACCGATCTCCGACCGATCGTCTCGATTCCCGGCTCCATCGTCGTGGGCGGCCGGAACGGCGTCTTCGTCATGGCCTCAGTCCCGGCACCTGGAGTCAGCTCGGCACGGGTCTCACGAATGCGCCGGTGTGGGACCTCGACTACGACGCGACCGATGATCTGCTCGTCGCCTCGACCCTCGGACGCGGAGCGTGGAAGCTGACCGCCGTCGCGAACGTGCCGGCGCTGTCGATCAACGACGTGACCGTGACCGAAGGAAACGCGGGCACGACGACGGCTTCGTTCACGGTCTCGCTCTCCGCGCCGAGCGCATCGACCGTGACCGCGAGCTACGCGACAGCCGATGGAACGGCGACCGGGTCCGGAGCTTTCTCGAGTACCGGCGCGATCGCGATCCCGAGCATCGGCGACGCGACGCCGTATCCGTCGACGATCGCGGTCTCGGGGACCAGCGGCACGATCACGAAGATCACCGCCACGCTGCGAGGCTTCACGCACACGTACACCTCCGATGTCGACATCCTGCTCGTCGGCCCTGGCGGGCAGAGCGTCGTCCTGATGTCGGATACCGGTTCCAGTACCCTCTCGAACGGCCTGAACCTCACATTCGACGATTCGGCCGCGTCGTCTCTCCCGGTATCCGCACTGAGCTCTGGCACATTCAAACCGACGAACCTCGAGGGGAGCGAAACGTTCGACCCGCCCGCACCGGCGGGCGGATACGGCTCCGCATTGTCGGTTTTCAACGGCACGTCGGCGGAAGGCACCTGGTCGCTGTATGTCATGGACGACTCCATCGTCGACAGCGGTTCGATCCTGGGCTGGACGCTCAGCATCACGACCACTTCGAGCGACTACGTCGGCGTGTCGGGCACGGTGACCTTCACTCCGGGATCGACCTCGCAACCGGTGTCCGTGACCGTCAACGGCGACGCGATCAGCGAGGCCAACGAAACGTTCTTCCTCAATCTCACGAATCCGGTGAATGCCTCGATTCTCGACGGGCAGGGCCTGGGAACGATCAACAACGACGACGGCGCGGCGCCGCCGGCGAACGTCGTCGCCACGGCGTCCGCTGCGACCGCGGTCGGCCTCACGTGGACGGCGGCATCCGGTGCGCCGGGCTATCGCGTCTATCGCAGCAGCAACGCGGTGAGCTACTCCCTCGTCGGTTCTCCGTCGGGCACATCGTTCAGCGATACGACCGCGGCCGCGGACACGGCCTACCTCTACAAAGTGCGTTCGTTTGCCGGCAGCGAGTCAGCCGACAGCAACATCGATCTGGCCACGACCGTCATCTTCACCGACGACCCGATCAGCATCGGCGCGACGAGCGTGAAGGTCGTGCATTTCACACAGCTTCTGACCGCGGTGAACGCGGTGCGCACGCTGGCAGGTCTCGGCACCGTCGCGTTCACCGGTCCCTTGCCCGCGACGAACATCAACGTCGCGCGCCGTCACGTTCTCGACCTTCGAGGCGGTCTCGATCCGGCCCGTTCCTTCCTCGGCCTCGCTCCGCTGACGTACACCGACACGACGATCACCGCGGGCATCACGCCGATTCGCGCGGCGCATCTGACGGAGCTGCGGAACGGCGTGAAATAGCGACGATCGCAATTACCGCCGCGATCGCGAGCACTGTCCCGATGCGAAACGCCGCTTCGGGACTCACGCGCTCGTACACCACGCCGAACAGCGCCGTTCCGCCGAGGACGCCGAGGCCCGTGACCAGGTAGTAGACGCCGAAGCCTTTGCCGCGCGCGTCGGCCGGCAGCATGCTCGCGATCCACGCGCGCTCCGCACCCTCGGTCATCGCGAACGGGATCGCGTAGATCACGAAGAGCGCGAAGAAGGTCTTCAGCGTTCGCGCGAGCGGGAAGAAGAAATAGATCGCGGCGTAGACGAGCCAGCCGATCGCCAGCATCCGCCGCCGTCCGCCGCGATCCGACATCGCGCCGAAGCGTGTCGAGAAGAGCGACTTGATCACGTGATGCGCGGACCAGAGCAGCGGCAGCATCGACGTCGCGACGCCGGACTTGTGCGCCTGCAGGAGCAGAAACGCATCGCTCGAATTCGCGAGCGAGAAGAGCGCGATGGGGATGAACGGGGAACGAGGAATGTGGAATGGGATACGCGAGGCATCGACTCGTTGCTCGTTCCTCGCCACTCGTTCCGGTTCGCGAAGCCAGAACAAAAGTCCGACGCCGATCGCGCCGGGAATCATCGCGATGACGATCGTTTGCCGCAGCGACATGCCGAGCCCCTGCAGCACGACCATCGCGACGAGCGGTCCGACGATCGCGCCGGTGTGA
>Ga0075425_100005492_pt1 | contig 13182 bp, 10 predicted proteins | sample SoiMethybrSBSTD4_FD_75300 | JGI IMG/M metagenome (GOLD analysis project Ga0075425, IMG submission 75300) | Bulk soil microbial communities from a Populus tree surrounding site in Tennessee, USA - Soil MetaG P. TD hybrid SBSTD4 | ecosystem: Environmental > Terrestrial > Soil > Tree plantation...
AATTTGCCTGCTTTCGGGAAGACCGCTTACCGAAGTGCATCGCGCTGCAAGAACTCCGCTCACCGGCTGGGGCGTCGTCAAAATTGGTCTGGAGCCGCCGCGCGATTCGCTCTATCAGCGCATCCACGAGCGTACCGACTCCATGCTCGCCGCTGGTTGGCTCGACGAAGTCCATCGCCTGCTGTCCAGCGGCCAGCCTGAGAACGCCAAGCCCTTCGACTTCATCGGCTACCGCGAACTTCGCTCCCATCTCCGCGGCGAACTCACTCTCGAGCAGGCCCGCGCCGCCATTCAGCAGGGAACTCGGCAGTATGCCAAGCGTCAGCGCACCTGGTTTCGCCGTGAACCCGGTGTCCATTGGCTCCCCGGCTTTGGCGACGACCCCCAAATCCAATCCGCCTCCCGCGACTTGCTCCGCTTACGTCTCTCCGCCTCTTGCTAGTACCGACTCGATCCTCCCTTGGGCCGCGCAGGGTTTGCGTTGCAATCTCGCTCTCTAGCAAACCTGCCGCATTGGCTCTTTGACTGCCAAACTGCCTTCGTAACCTCGCTTATAACTCGCCGTTGCACAGGAAACCGAGATGAAAGATTTGCTCACCAACGCCGCAACCCGCTCCGCCCGCTATCTCGCCGCGATCCCCACCCGTCGGGTCGCCCCGCTCCCCGGCGACCTTGCTCGTCTCGAATTCCTCGCCGGCCCCCTCCCGCAATCGCCCACCGACCCCGCCCAAATCCTGGCTTTGCTCGATGACATCGGCTCCCCCGCCACCGTCGCCACCGCTGGCGGCCGCTACTTCGGCTTCGTCATCGGCGGCACACTTCCCGCCGCGCTCGCAGCCAACTGGCTCGCCGGTGCTTGGGACCAGAACGCAGCCTACGCCTCCATGTCTCCGGTAGCCGCACGCCTCGAAGAGATCGTCCACTCCTGGATCTGCGACCTGCTTGGCCTACCCGCCACGAGCGGCGCCGCCTTCGTCACCGGTACCACCATGTCCCACTTTGCCGCGCTCGCTGCCGCGCGCACCGCGATTCTCAAGCGCCAGGGCTGGGACGTCGAACAAGATGGTCTCTTCGGAGCCCCGCCTGTCAAGGTCGTCGTCGGCGACGAGGTTCACGTCTCTTTGCTTAAAGCACTGTCCATGCTCGGCCTGGGCCGTTCCCGCGTTACCAAGGTTCCCTCCGACGGTCAGGGCCGTATGCGTCCCGCCGCGCTACCTCCGCTCGATGCCAGCAGCTTGTTGTGCATTCAATCCGGTAATGTCAACAGTGGTGCCTTCGATCCCGCGCGCGAACTCTGCGCAGCAGCGCACCAAGCCGGTGCCTGGGCCCATGTGGACGGCGCCTTCGGCCTCTGGGCCGCCGCCTCCCCGCAGTTTTCTCATCACGTCCAGGGAATCGCCGACGCCGACTCCTGGGCCATTGACTGCCACAAGTGGCTCAATGTCCCGTATGACTCCGGCATTGCCGTGGTCCGTGAAGCCGAACACCTCCACGCGGCCTTCGCAGCCAGCGCCGCGTATCTCCAGCCCAGTGCCCTTCGCGAACCCTGCCACTACACTCCGGAATCTTCCCGCCGGGCCCGCGCCATCGAATTGTGGGCCGCTCTCCGCTCGCTCGGCCGCGACGGCCTCCGCGACCTCATTGATCGCCACTGCCGCCAGGCCGCACTGTTTGCCGAAGGGTTCGACCGGGCAGGTTTCGAAGTCCTCAACGACGTCGTCCTCAATCAAGTTCTCGTTTCTTTCGGCACCGCGGAAAACACTCAACGCGTAATTCGCGAAGTCCAGGCCGACGGCACCTGCTGGTGCGGCCCGACCGAATGGCACGGCCACACCGCAATGCGCGTCTCCGTCTCCAGTTGGGCAACCACGGACGCCGACATCCAGGACAGCCTCGCGGCCATCCTCCGTATCGCCTCCCGTACCGATCGATGATCTTTTGTCTAAAATCGCCGGATTTGTGCGCAAAATCGACTTGATATTCTGTTTATCTTCCGCGCACGATCACTTAGACAGAACTGCGCAGCGCGATCGGAAGCATGGCGTTCTCCAGCCAGTAAGGCATTTTGTTTTTGATGCTGTTACGAAGTTGGCGAAGCTGAAGTCCTTTTCTTTCGACTCTTCACTTTTTGTAGATTTCCTGCTCTTTGTTTTCAAGCGCTTAAGAACAGGGTGAGGGTAGAATGTCGTTCCCGGCCAGCGAGCTCACCGCAGTTCGTCGACTAGCTTCGGCGCAAAATACTGCGTCCTTCTGTTTCGCGGCTGCACCCTGCGGCGTATACTCTTCACGATGAGCTCCTGCGCGCCTCGCAACTCCATCCAAACCTCGCCTCGATGAAGACCCCGCAAGCCATACCGTCCACCGAACGTGCGCTGCTGGTCGGCGTCGCCTGGAAGCGATCTCGGCGCATCCCGGGTGTAGCTGCCGGCACGCCCGAGCGCGAATCCCTAGCTGAACTCGTCGAGCTCGCCCGCAGCGCCGGCGCTTCCATAGCCGGAACGGTTTTCCAGATTCGCGATGCAGCCGACCCAGCCACGCTGGTCGGGCGTGGCAAGCTGGATGAAATCCGCGCCGAAGCCTATGCCAAGAAAGCGCCGCTGATTATCTTCGACAGCGATCTTTCGCCGGTGCAGCAACGCAACATCGAAGAACACACCGAATGTCGCGTGATTGATCGGACGCAGCTCATCCTGGACATTTTTGCGCGACATGCACGCAGCCGCGAAGGTCAATTGCAAGTTGAACTTGCACAACTCAACTACATGCTGCCTCGCCTCACCGGTAAGGGCGCAGCGATGTCTCGCCTCGGCGGCAAGAGCGGTGGAGGCGGTGCGGGCGGCGCAGGGGGCGGAGCGGGCCGTATCGGTGTTCGCGGTCCTGGTGAAAAGAAACTTGAAACGGATCGCCGTCGCATACGCGACCGTGTTCGCAAAATTCAGAACAGCATTGACGACGTGCGCAAGCAGCGTTCGCTGCGCCGCCAGGCACGCAATGCCGTCCCTCTCGGCACTGTTGCCCTGGTTGGCTATACCAACGCCGGAAAATCCACGCTCTTCAACGCGCTTAGCAAGGCCGAAGTGCTGGTTTCTTCGCGCATGTTTGCCACGCTCGATCCCACCATTCGCGCTCTGCGTTTGCCATCCGGCCGCCGCGTGCTCCTCTCCGATACGGTTGGTTTCATCCGCGATCTCCCGAAGGGCTTGATGACCGCATTTCGAGCCACTTTGGAAGAAGTGCAGGAAGCTGCCGTCATCCTTCACGTCAGCGATATTTCCAGTCCGCGTCATCGCGAACTCGACGAAGCCGTGAAGAAAATCCTGGCCGAACTGGGTGTCGCGGGCCGCCCCACGATTCAGGTCTGGAACAAGATGGATCTGCTTTCCGACGAAGAAAAGAAGGAGTTACAGGAGTCTCTCGCCGCGGAGAATTGTGCCGGCGCCCCAGTGCTGATATCGGCCGCAACCGGCACGGGCCTCGAGTCGCTTTTGAAGCGAATCGACGATACGCTGCCCGTGGATCCGGTAGTGAAATTGTCGTTGCGCCTTCCGCTGACCGAGGGAAGGACTCTCGCCTTGGTTCACGCACTCGGCAAAGTCATACACTCGAAATTGGAAGACGATGCGCACATGACGCTCGAAGCCGAGGTCCCGGAGTCCATCGCAAATCGGCTGGGACTGCAGGACTTTGCGCTGGAGGGAACTTCTGTTCCGCAGCTTTCGTTTGATTAGGTGAGACGTTTTTGGGAGGTCTGCCATGGCTGCTTTTTTTCTCTGGTGTATCTTATTTCTGCTTTGTTGGCCACTTGCGCTGCTGGCGCTGATTGCCTATCCCTTTGTGTGGCTACTCAGCCTTCCCTTCCGCATAGTCGGCATCACGCTAACGGGTGTTTTCGGCTTGCTCAGTGCGATTTTGCTTCTGCCGGTACGTCTGTTGCGCGGACCGCGGGCGATTTGATTTGTCACGGTTCTGCCGGACCATTCCTGTTTGGTAAACTCGGCAAGAAGTCGGCCAAAACCCTTTGAATTCCGCTCCTTTTGTCACCCGAGGCGTGGCCCTGCACCGGTCTGTGACAGTGGAAATTCTTGTGGAAATCCCTGGCACTCTGTCGACCGCCCCTGGCCTGCTGCTTCGCTTCGCATCTCGCGCGTCTTTCTATTCTCTGTAACATACACAAAACAAAAGCATTGCGAGAAGTTAATGGACTGTGAACGTTGCTGACTGGGAGAAATCGGCCCCTGTCGCGCTGGAGAATTTGCACAGCTTTAGGGCATCTGTGTTACGAAACCGTACACAGCTCTGTGCCCGTCTACTCCGCGCCTGCTGTTGCCTCCGTAGTACCTCATTTCTCTCAGATGGCCGCCCGCCTCGCCGTTGACGCCCACCCTCGCGAAGTTTATAGTCGTTTGTCGGTGCCATTTCCGAACCAACTTGCAGTTGCAGGCGCTGTGCGCCTATGAACCTTCCCAATTCACTCACGCTCCTGCGCATTTTCTTCGTGCCCCTGCTGATCGTGGTGCTCCTTACCCGCAGTCCCAATGTGGAGCTGTGGGGCTTCCACATGCGGTTCGAGTTTTGGGGTGTCTTGATTCTTCTGGTCGCGGCGGCCACCGACTGGGCGGATGGCTACTTCGCGCGTCGCCGGTTACAGGTCACTACCCTGGGCATTCTGCTCGATCCTATCGCCGATAAGCTGCTCATCTCCGCGGCGTTCATTTCGCTGGTGGATATGCACCTGGTGCAGGCGTGGATGGTGGTGATCATCGTTGGCCGCGAATTCACCGTTTTAGGGCTGCGCAACATCGCATCCGCGGAAGGCTTCACCATTGCCGCTTCCGCTCTCGGAAAAACCAAAATGGTTTTGCAGGTTTGCGCCGTCGCCGTGTTGATCGCCGGCGCGAGCCGTCCCTACTTGCAGCCCATCGCGCAGATTCTTCTTTGGCTCGTTGTGGCCAGCGCTTTGATCTCCGCTGCGCAATACTTCTACCGTTTCTGGAGCCAGCTCGACGATCGCATCAAGCAGCGCAGAAAGCTCCGCATGATGGAAGCCCGCGCCAAGTCCGAGGATGTCGTCCCGTCCTGAATTCGAATTTACGGCGGAAGAGCGGCACGCCATGCTGGCTCTCGCGCGTTCTGCTATTCTCGGCGCGCTCGCGGGTCACGCCTGCACCATGCCCCCCAGGCAGTGCTCTTGTTTCTCTTTGCGTCGCGGCGTTTTCGTGACCATTTACGTGGACGGCGATCTGCGCGGTTGCATCGGGGTAATCGAAGGCCGCGAAACTCTTGGCCAAAGCATTGCTCATTGCTCGGAAAGCGCGGCCTTTCGCGATCCTCGCTTTGCGGCTTTACGCGGAGACGAAGTAGCGGGCCTGGCCATCGAAATCTCGATTCTATCCGAATTGTTTCCGGTGGATCCCGCAAAAATTGAAATCGGCAAACATGGGCTGTTTATCAGAACCGCGCAACGGCAGGGGCTGTTGTTGCCTCAGGTGGCGGTCGAACACCGGCTTTCCCGCACGCAGTTTCTGGAAGAAACATGCCACAAAGCGGGATTGCCGCGCGACGCGTGGCGCGGAGCTGAAACGCAACTCTTTGGTTTTACCTGCGAGATCTTTCGGGAAAACGGCTCGGCCAGCGCCGCTGTCGAATGATTCCGAAAAACCAAGAGCCCGCGGAAAGCTTTTCCGCGGGCCTCCCTGCTGTGATTTCTTCCGGCTATTCCAGTTCGACGTAATCGCCGGCGTGAATCTCGTTCCGCGAGGTGGTGATCAAAACCGCCGCGGCGTTCTCGCTGACGTTGAGTACGATGCCTTCGCCCAAAACTTCGCGCGGCAAATCGTTCCACGCATAGTGCTTGGAACTGCTGCCGAATCCGTACAAGCTGTCCTGATAGTCTTTTGGAGTCGGTATACTTTCGGCGCGGGTGCCCTGATAGCGGAACATACGGAAATAGTCGCCGACCTTGACGCCCTGTTTGGCGCCGAGATTGACGAAGACGGTGTTCCAGCGGCCGCTCATTTGAGCGAAATTCTTGCCTTCCACCACCATGGCTTTCGGCTTGCCGCTGGACGGCGCCAGAAAATCGAACGAGCTCGGATCCTTGAAAGGACCGGCGGGACGTTCTGAATAAGGAAGAACAATGTCGCCGCGCAGCATGAACTCACAACTCAGAGAGACTTTGGCGATGGCGATATTGGGTTCTGTCTTGATGACCGTCAGTTGACCCAGGTCGGAATAGTGATCACCCATGGCTTTGTTCAGCTTGTCCTGCCACTTGAACCACTGCACGTGCGTTGCGTCGCTCTCTTGCCGTACCACCGAGAAACGGTCGCCTTCCTTCACACCCTGGTTCGAGCCCTTGCCGAGATAAACGATGTCGCCGTAGGCAAAGGTGATCTTGTATTCGGTTTGCTCACCGCTGACCAGCCGCAAATCGTCCGGAACCCTTTCGCTGGTGTAGAAACCCGAGCAGTACACCGAGGATTTCCACGGCTGAGCGGGAGGGCCAGCCGGCTGCTGGTTGATGACCGCCGGTTCCTGCGCGACGCAAAGACCTGCGCCAAACAGCAGGGCGACCCACAAACGTGCGACCATTTTCGGTGCAAAAGTTGCGCGCATCAGAAAACTCCTTCGTAAACACACGCCCGGAGGGCCGTGCGGGGACAATCTCAGTACCGAAAATAGCAATGGGTTTTAGTACCGTCAAGAAAACGTCGGGACAGGCTTTACACACTAGATACGGCATGCTATATCTTTTGTTTTCAATAATATGCCCGCATCTCACCAGACCGGCCTGTCCTTCGCCAACCGCCTTTGTGCGGTAATTGCCACCCCCTCCGCCGCAGAAGCTCAGAATCAGCTCAAGCAGGCACTGCGCTATACAAGAACCGTAGAGTTACGGTTGGACTGGCTACGATCGGACCGCGAGCGCGCCAAACTGCTGGCGTCCCTTAGGCACCGGCGACCGAAAAACATCACGCTGCTGGCAACCTGTCGGCGAATTCTGGGCGGTGGCAAGCTCGAAGGCGGTGCCGAAGCCGAGCTCTACTGGCTCACCCAGGCACGCGAGGCCGGGTGCCAGTGGTGCGACCTGGAAATCGAAACTCTGCGTGAACTGCCGGAACAGTCGGCGCGCGCTTATCCGCTGCCGGAGGAAATTCTTCTGTCGTTTCACGATTTTGAGAAGACTCCTCCGCTTCCGCGGCGCTTGGTGCATGCAAGACGCGGCCAGGCGGATGCCTTCAAAATTGCGGTGAAGGCACGCACGCTTAGGGACAGTCTGCGCGTCTTGCGGCTGGCGCGAACGTCGAAGGATGTGGTGGCAGTTCCCATGGGCGAAGTGGGATTGCCCGCACGGCTGCTGGCGCTGCGGGAAGGCAGCGCTCTGGCGTACGCGCCGGTCGCTGCGGCCACCGCGCCTGGCCAAGTAAATCTGCACGATTTTAAGAAGCTATATCGCGCAGATGCCGTCACGCAAAAGACGGCAATTTACGGCGTGATCGGAAATCCCATTGGGCACTCCCTTTCACCCCTGCTGCATAACACCGGTTACGTCGCGGCTAAGCGCGATGCCATGTTCCTGCCATTTCTGGTTGAGAACCTGAGCGAATTTGTGGAGACCATTCCGGAATTCGGACTGCGCGGCATCAGTGTGACCATTCCGCATAAACAAAACATCATGAAGGGTCTCGATGATTGTGAGCCGATGGCGGAGAGAATCGGTGCGATCAATACGGTTGTCGTCGCCAAGAACGGAAACCTGCGCGGGTCGAATACGGATTATCTCGGCGTGTTGCGGGCCCTGGAAGGGAAGCTGCACCTGGCGGGAGCGCGCGTGTTGATTCTTGGCGCGGGAGGCTCGGCGCGCGCCGCTGCGTTTGCCCTGGCGAATGCGGGAGCGGAAGTGCTCATTTGTGCGCGGCGCGAGGCGGCGGCACGGGAACTGGCGCGAGCGTGCGACGCGCAGGTGATCGCGCGACGCCATATTGCCTCGGCTTGTTTCGAGTTGTTGGTAAACGCTACGCCGGTGGGCATGCATCCGAGCCCGGGCGTTTCGCCGCTTTCGGAAAAAGAGCTGAACGCGCCGTTCGTGCTGGACTTGATATACCGGCCGATGCAAACGGAACTGATGCGAATCGCTGCAAAAAAAGGAATCAGTGCAATTTCCGGCGTGGAAATGTTTTTGGCGCAAGGCTTTGCGCAGTGGGAGCTGTTCCTGGGACAGCCGGCGCCCGAAGCGGCGATGCGGCGGGCGGTCCTTGCAAAACTTATCGCGGAAGAATCCTCCCTAGCCGTCGCCGGGAAGCGCAGATGTTAACCGCACCCTCAAGCACGGTCACCCCTTTTTGTGGATAATTGACGGACGGAAACCCAGCCCGGTTTGCTGCAAGTCCAACCGGCCCTGGTGGTTGCTCCCGGAAACGAAAATAGAGTGGTTATCGCCGCGCCATGATCCAGCCGAGTTTTGCCGAATTCAGCCGCCTCGCCAGACAGGGGAACCTGATCCCGGTCTACGACGTTTTTTCCGCCGACTTGCTGACTCCGGTGAGCGCCTATTTGCGCATCGCACAAGGCGCGCGCTATTCCTTCTTGCTGGAATCAGTGGAAGGTGGAGAAAAAATCGCGCGCTACACGTTTGCGGGAGCGCATCCGGAAGAAGTGTTCCGCTACGCGAATGGCGCCTGTGTGCTGGAGACCAGCGACCGGCTGATTTGGGAAGAGAAAGATCCCGTCACATTTTTGCGCGCGCATATGGAGCGGTATCGTCCAGTGCGGCTGGCAGGGTTGCCGCCGCTGATTGCGGGCGCGATCGGCTATTTCAGCTACGACATGGTGCGGCTGATCGAAAAGCTGCCGAAACATTTAAGTGACGAGATCGGGTTGTTCGATTCGGTGTTGATGTTCTATCGGGGGCTGATCGCGTTCGATCACGTGCAGCACCGGCTATGGATTGTGCGCAACGTTTTCACCGAAGGGAAAAGAACTCTCCAGGAAAAATACGATTCCGCGGTGAAGGAGATCGAGCACACGCGCAAACAACTGGAGCAGCCATCGGCAGCGGAACAGCCGGCGCACCAAAGCGGCAAAGCCACAGAAGTTCCCGAAGTCACATCCAATTTCAGGAAGCCGGCCTATTTGGCAGCGGTCAGGAAAGCCAAGCAATATATCCGTGCGGGCGATGTTTTTCAGGTCGTGATCAGCCAGCGATTTTCCGCCAAGACGCAGGCTGCACCGTTCCAGATTTACCGCGAACTGCGCGCGCTCAATCCCTCGCCATATCTTTTCTTTTTACAGCTGAATGATGTCGCCGTGGTGGGCAGTTCGCCGGAGATGCTGGTGAAGGTGCAGGGTCGGGACGTGCAATACCGGCCGATTGCAGGAACGCGGTGGCGCGGGAAGGACGAAGCAGAAGACGCGCGGCTGGAAAAAGAAATGCTCGCCGACGAAAAGGAACGCGCCGAACACATCATGCTGGTGGACCTGGGGCGAAACGATCTCGGGCGGGTGTGCGAGTATGGGACCGTAAAGGTTGAAAAGTTGATGACCGTCGAGCGCTATTCGCACGTGATGCACCTGGTTTCTAGTTTGCGCGGACAGTTGCGCGCTGATGTGGATTGCTTTGACGCGTTGATGGCCTGCTTTCCTGCGGGAACGGTTTCCGGGGCGCCCAAAGTGCGGGCGATGGAAATTATCGAAGAACTGGAGAAGACACGGCGGGGGATTTACGCGGGTGGAATTTTATATTTGGATTTCGCGGGAAATCTTGATTCCTGCATCGCGCTGCGCACCATGGTCATCAAGAATGGCGTGGCGTACATTCAAGCCGGGGGCGGCATTGTGGCCGATTCTACACCTGAAGGTGAATACGACGAGTCGGTGAACAAGTCGAAAGCATTGCTGCGCGCGTTGGAAGCCGCGCATAATCGGAATAGCAAATGATTCTGCTGCTTGATAACTACGATTCGTTTACCTATAACCTGGCGCAGTATCTGGGCGAGCTGGGTTGCGAGGTGGAAGTGCATCGCAACGATAAGATTTCGGTCGAAGAGATCGCGCGGCGCAAGCCGGAACGAATTGTGATTTCGCCGGGGCCGTGCACGCCGCAGGAAGCGGGCATTTCGATCGAAGTGGTTCAGCGGCTGGCCGGGAAATTTCCGATTTTGGGTGTTTGTCTCGGGCTTCAAGCCATGGGAGCGGCGTACGGCGGCAAAATCGTGCGGGCGCCGAAATTGTTTCACGGCAAAACCAGTCAGATTGAGCACGATGGCAAGGGCGTGTTCCGCGATTTGCCCAAGAAATTTACAGCCACGCGGTATCACTCCCTGATCGTCGAGAAAAAATCGTTGCCGAAAGAATTAGCGATCACCGCGGAAACGGCCGACGGCACGATTATGGGACTGCGGCACAAGAAACACAAAATGGAAGGCGTGCAGTTTCACCCAGAGTCGGTATTGACAGAATCCGGCAAGCAGTTGCTAAAGAACTTTTTGGAATTGTGATCCAGCGCCAGGCAGTGCCGAACGTCCTGCCGTGTCTCAAACTGGCGCCAGGGACTTCAGCGCGGCACAGTAGAGCGCTGCAATGCAATCCTCGAAACGGCTCTCACCAGTCAAGATCGGCAAGCAATGCGGCGTAGGTTTCGATGCCGTCCCAGAATTGGCCGAGGCGCAGATTTTCGTCGAAGCTGTGCTGGTGGTTGTCGTAGTTAACGATGGGGACGCCGATCCATGGCAGGCCAAGATCTTCGAAAATATACATGGGAACGCTGCCCCCAAGCATGGGCGCGACGACGGTACGATTGTTCTTCGCTTCCTGCATCACGCGTACCAGCGCCTTTGATACCGGCAAATCCATCGGAGTGCGCGAAGCGCGGTAGCCGCCCTGGTCTAGCAACTTGGCGACGCGCGGATGAGCGCGCCGTTCCTCGATCGCTGGTTCGTGATCCACTACAAAAAATCCCTGCTGGCGAATGAAGTTGGCAATCTGCTCAAACTTTTTGTGCGGATCCTCGCCCTTGACGAGGCGTGCTTCGAGCGACGCTTCGGCTTTGTCCGGAACAATGTTAGTGGCGACTTCGCCGACGTTGCCACTGCGGATTCCGCGAATGTTCAGCGATGGCGCCTGTAGCAACTCCACTAGCTTTTTGCCGCTGCCTTCGGGCTTGGCGATGCCTAGTTCGCGCTGCAGATCGGCGTCGTTGAAGGGCATGGCGTCGAGCGCGGATTTTTCCAGGGAAGCGAGCGGGGCGACATCGTCGTAATAGGCCGGAATGAGAACACGGCCATTTTCGTCTTTCATCGACGCGAGAAGCTGTGCAAGTTGCATCGCCGGATTCGGCGCCCAGTTGCCGTAATGGCCGCTGTGCAGTGAGCGAACGGGACCATACACGGTGATGTCCAAGCCGATGTCACCGCGATTGCCAAAGAAAACCAGTGGGCGGCCGGATTGGTGAATCGGGCCGTCGCCGGTAATCAGCAGATCGGCCTTAAGCAGGTTTTTGTGGAGCTGCAGGGTTTGCTGGAGATGCTCGGAGCCGGCTTCTTCTTCGCCTTCTAGAACGAATTTCAGATTGACCGCGAGTGGAATATCTTTTTCACGAAGCGCGTCGAGCGCCACGAGGATGGCGATGATGGGCGACTTGTCGTCGGATGCGGAGCGGGCGTAGATGCGCCAATCGTCCTGATACGGGCCGGGAGTTTTGACGGCGTCTGGAAACTGAATTTTGCCGCCGCCAGCTTCGATGGAGTTTGCGCGGAGCGTCGGTTCGAACGGGGCTTTGTCGGTCCATTCGGAAGCGACGACCGGCTGGCCGTCGTAATGCGCGTAGAAGATGACGGTGCGGGCGGCGCCGAGCGTATCAAGTTTTCCGAAAACGACTGGGCCGCGGCCTTCGACGGAAAGCAGATGCGTTTCCACGCCGCGTGCTTCTAGCATTTCCTTGAGTCGTTCCGCATTTTTCTGAATGTTGGGCGTGTCGTTCGCGACATTTGGAATGGCGAGGAATTCGCGGAGTTCGCGCATGATCCGGCCTTCATTGGCTTGGCGGTAGCTGCGGACCTCTTGGACCACGTGAGCGACGGGTGGAAGAGCTTTCCTGGTTTCCACCTTCCCGCCAACCGAAGATTGAGCGGTCGCCATCGCGGGAAGGGCTGCTAGAACTGCTGAAACGGCCAGGACTGGAAACCGCATCGGGTCCTCTCTCCATGTTTGTGAAACATCAGAGTAGCAGAGAAGGGCTAGAACCGAGGTCGTGATACTGTAACGATTTGTAAAAGACCATGGGACAATTGACATTTAATTTGCAACCGGAGCGGCGCTCGCTGACGGTGAGCGAGCTGACGGCGCGAATCCGTGACCTACTGGCGAAGAATTTTATCGACGTGCTGGTGGAAGGCGAGATTTCCAATTGCCGCGAAGCGCAGTCCGGACACATTTATTTCACGCTGAAAGACGACAAGGCCCAGGTGAAGTGCGTGTGGTTCCGGCAACAGATGCGCGGCGTAAAGTTCCGTCCGGAAGATGGACTGAAGGTGAGCGTGCGCGGTTCGATTGGAGTGTATGAGTCGCGCGGCGAGTATCAGATTTATGTGGAGACGATCGATCCCGCGGGACGCGGGGCGCTGCAGCTGGCCTTCGAACAGTTGAAGAAAAGGCTGGAAGGCGAAGGCCTCTTTGACGCGAAGCACAAGAAGCCGCTGCCCATGCTGCCGAGCCGCATCGGCCTGATCACTTCGCCCAAAGGCGCGGCGGTGCGCGACGTCGTGCGAATCTTGCGGCGGCGATTTCCCAACGTGCATCTGATGCTGGTGCCCGTGCGCGTGCAGGGCGAAGGTGCTGCGGGTGAAATTGCGCGAGCGGTGAGATTCTTCAATCAGCGACAGAACGTAGATGTGCTGATCGTGGCGCGCGGCGGCGGCTCGATGGAAGATTTATGGGGATTCAACGAAGAGGTGGTGGCGCGGGCGATTTTTGAGTCGGCGATACCGGTGATTTCCGGTGTCGGTCACGAGACGGATTTCACGATCGCGGATTTTGTGGCGGATGTGCGGGCCTCAACTCCATCCGCAGCGGCGGAAATTGTGGTGCAGACGCGACGCGAATTCGACGAGCACGTGGTGCGGCTCAAGCGTGCACTGAGGGAACAGTTGCGCTATCGAATTTCGGTGCTGGGCCGGCGCGTGCATG
>Ga0075425_100005493_pt1 | contig 13180 bp, 14 predicted proteins | sample SoiMethybrSBSTD4_FD_75300 | JGI IMG/M metagenome (GOLD analysis project Ga0075425, IMG submission 75300) | Bulk soil microbial communities from a Populus tree surrounding site in Tennessee, USA - Soil MetaG P. TD hybrid SBSTD4 | ecosystem: Environmental > Terrestrial > Soil > Tree plantation...
ACGCTTCACGAAGATCGAGAGTTGACAGGCCCTGGCGCATCCCGCTCCAGTATGCTGCTCGCGGTTTGTCGATAAACGGCAAGATGATGTTCAGACCGTTGCCGGCCATCTTGTGAAAGCTTCCGAGCCGCTCGATGATCATCACCGATGCCTGGCCCACAACTCGAAACGACTTGAGGGCGGTAATTAGGACCCCAAGTGCTAAGAACAGGAAAACCAGCAGTCCGAAAGTCATCAGTCGCTCCTTTTCATTGTCATCGGCAAAGTTGTTCCCTATTTTTCATTGACTCAGTCGTTGCGGCGCTCGCCACGAGGGCTCCTCGTCGACGCGTCTGACATATACAGATGCGCCGTCCACTCGTTCGATGAGAACCTGCTCACCCTGCTTTAGAGGTTCTTCGCCCTCGAGGGGGAAGGCTCGCCAGGTCGAAGCGAAGACACGAACCGCGCCTTCCTGCAATGGACCCGCGGATGGTTCAACGACGACACCGACACGTCCGGGCAATCTTTCAACGCCGGTTTTGAGCAGTCGGCCGGGCGATCCGCGCATCAGGAAACGCTCAAAGATGGTCCTGGATCCGATGGTAAGTGCGATCGATATCGCGAGGAAGACCAGAATCTGAATGGGCAAGCCGACAACTCCAGTGAACGCCAGGAGAGCCGCTACCAGAGCCCCTATTCCGAACCACAGCAGCACAAAACCGGTCGTGAATATCTCAGCAACGATAAATATGACGCCGAGTATGAGCCACAAATACCAGATTTCCGACATACGTGAGTGTCTCGAAATCCAACGACGGCCTCAGAATGCTAAGCCTGACCCGAAGTCGCCGATCGTTGGAGCGGTCATTAGGAGCGATTATCTTTTGGTAGTTTCTTAAAAGCAAGCACACTTGCTCAATACCCACGACTCAGTTGTGGGTATTTTGAAACCGGACGGAGAGCATTACCCTCGTAGAAATTAAAGAACCACCAACTGAAGTTGGTGGTCTTCTTAGAAAGCCCAGGCTGGATTAGTGCGGCGTTCGGTTGAACGTTGACCGGCCCGACGAAAACGACTATTCGCTATTTGCGGTTGCGGCCCATCCGAAGGCGACTCCTGTCGCAATTGCCAGAAGCAGCTCGATCAATCCGACGATCGTTGCCGCTCGACCTTCGATCCGCATCCGCTTCACGCCTTCCGCCAGCAGCAAAAACCCTGCACTCCAAGCCAACAATGCCTTTTGCGCTCTTGACAGATCCATACCTGACATCATTTTCACCTCGGATTTGAAGCGCCTCGCGACGCTGCATCGCGATCGGGCAACCGCTCGGACACTCGCGCTCCAGCGGCAGTCACATATCTAACAGGCACCGGGCCTCCGTACAGCGTGATTACTTTCTTGATCGTTTCGTCCTGCGCCGCTCTGAATCTGTGAGCCGACCCGCCGTGATTGTAGATCACAAAAAGCAGTGGACCCTTTTGTCGAGTGTACGCGACTCCCGCGAGAGCGCTCACGCTGCTCAATGTCCCGGTCTTTCCGACAACCGCACCGCGGAACGCGTCGTTGAAACGCCTCTCGAGAGTCCCAGCATCTACTCCGGCTATCGGCAGAAGCTCTTCGACTCCAAGACCCTTGCTGTCGAGGTACGCGATCAGCTTGCGCAGAATCGTGATAGTGCCGCGCGGAGAAATAGCATTCGCCCCAAGTCCTGAGGACGTTGCGAATCGGCATTCATCTTCTTTGAAACCGACTTCGTTGATCAGGAAGCGCTCGACTGCATCGGGTCCGCCAACCAGGTTTCCGATTACCGTGGCCATCCAATTGTTCGAAAAATCGTTGAGTCCCTTCAGTACGCGAATCAAAGGAAGCGATGTGTGAACAGCCAATGGCGTAAGCTTGGTGGTGTTGACGGCCGGATCGGTAATAGTTTGTCCGGTGATCTTCAGCGAAGGAGGAGCGGTAAGCGGTGGAGGGGGTGCGGTTGAGTCACCTACACGGTCTTCGGCCGCTCGGATCGCCAGGAATCTCGGATAGGATGCCTTGATCGCGGCGCTCCAAGTGTCCGGAGTCAGTACTGAGCGGAAGGCCTTCGCCGACGCCTCTCTCGAAGTAGAAAAGTTAAAGAAGAACTGGCCGAGCACGACAAGATTTCCATCGACCTCGCGAATCCCGCTTCGATTCATCTTGTCGGCGATCATCATCGCGTTCTCAGAGAAGAAGCCAGGATCACCGCTCCCAATCACGTACAGTGACCCGTGAAGAATGCCGGTCGATTTATCAAGCGTGCCGTCGGTGTAAATCGAAGTCCTAAACTTGAAATCCGGTCCCAGTCGCGAGATCGCGGTGAGCGAGGTAGCGACCTTTGTTACCGAAGCTGGGTTGTAGAGGCGATCGGCATTGTGTTCTGCCAGCACCTCGCCTTTCAAAGTGGTCACTATGAAACCCTGGTTTTCGGCGCTGAACCCAAAAGATGCCAGGCTGTCGGAGTAGGCAGCAACCAACGGATTCATCGGAGGCGCCTGATCAAGCGCGTTTGGCGTCACTGCCAATCGGGGTCTGCTGGCGTCATCGACTTTGGCCGGTGCTGCTGGAGTTGTAGAAGCTACTGGCGCTCCCGTTGCGGTGTAGACGGGCACGCCGTTTGGTTGGATCCCTTCGCTGGAGTTCTTTTCGGCCGCGCCTAAGGGCTGAGTCCACGCCTGGCTGAGGTAGTTGTGTACGCCGACACCGTGAACGCTGGAGACTTCCTGGCGACGCCACTTGGATTTACCTCGGCGGCCGCGTGCGTTTAGCTGAGCTCCCCGCCTTGAGCCACGCCCCCGTACCCTTGCCGACGCTCGCGATCCTCGCGAGCTCGCGCGCACAGATTTAGATTTGCTCTTCGACGCTTTCGACGATCGCGCGGCCCCGCGTTTGGCCTTTGGAGCTGCGTTGGCGTTTTCGATTGAGGCGAGGGAGAGCGTGAGGATTAGAGCGCAAGCGTAAAGTGCTTTTAGCTTGGGGAGTGATACAGCGATCATTTGAACTACCATCCTACCCGGTGATCTGTGCGTCGGATGCGCGTCCTGTCTTCCAAGTTGCAGCGTCCCACATCTGGAAGCGTCGTCGTATTGAGTTCCTAATGGGTTGAGAAGCTCGTCCCGGGCGCTCTCTACGATTTCGAACTTTTAGGAATCGGGGGGCTGCGGACCTTCACGCATCTCGCATCCCACTTACAATAACATAGCTTGAAAAGCAGGTCTACGATGTTAACAAATATACAACAATTTTTTTTCAAAATTCTGGTGAGAGAGACTGCGGAACTGACCTTGGCGGACTGCCATTTATGATTCAGCTTACAAATGATCGCAAGATGCCTCGCAACGAGAAGACCTCGCGAGGGTCAACCGTCTCGTTGACAATTCCCGCAACCAGTTCCTGAAGAATCCGGCTGCTGCGGATCCGACGCGCGACAAAATCATTCAGCCACGGTTTCGAAAACCAGTTCTCAGCAATTCGATATCCCAGAAACTTCGGCTTTAGCTCGCAATCGATCCGATGTGGGAATTCATTCAGACGGTTGAGATCGCCCGATGAAAGCGCCTCGTGAGCCACTTCCGCCGCAAGTTCACCGGTTTCCATCGCTTTTCCGATACCTTCTCCAGTAAACGGGAAGGTCGCGCCGATTGACTCTCCCAACACAAGCACATTTCCAGGACCGTGCGGCCTGGTTCCGCTCAATCCGCACCTCAGCATCGCGCCGCGAATCGGAGAGATCGACTCGGCGTGCCTCATTACCTCAGCGGCAAGTGGAAAGCTGGTGAGAAATGATTTGAACGCGTCGCGCAGGTTGACTCGAAGATCGGCCTTGTTCCGATAGCTTATTCCACAACCGATGTTGAACTCGCCGTTGGCAAGCGGAAAGATCCAGGCATAACCGGGAGTGATCGACCGGTCATATGAGACCACCAGACGATCGAGAGTCACGCTGGATCTTACATAGCAGCGGAGCGCGACCGCGCTTGGCCGCTGCTCGGTGACCAAACCCAGACGCGACGGCATCTCGACATTGGCACCCGTCGCGAGAAAGACAATACGCGAACGAAGGGGCGTCGGAGCCGCGTCGAGCAGCACATTCACTCGGTTTTGCGGCTGGACTTCTACGCCGGTGACTCGGGCCTGACAAAACGCCGCGCCCGATTCAACGGCCTTTTTTACGATGAGGGCATCGAGGTGGACTCGCTTCAAAGTGAGGAACTCGCCGGGTACGTCGAAGCAAATTCTGGATGGGCTGTAGACGGTCCCCAGATCGGACTTGAGGCTCCTCATTCGAATGTCGTCGTAAAGCCCGGCGCGAGTCAGACAGCGAACCGAATCGGCGATCAGGCCGTCCCCGCACACCTTGTCGCGCGGAAAGGCGTCCTTGTCCAGCAGCAGTGTTCGATGACCGCGGCGAGCCAGATTTAGGGCCGCCATCGAGCCAGCCGGCCCTGCTCCCACCACCACGACGTCCCATTCGATCTCGTAAACTTCCGCGATATCGAGACCTCTAAGATTGGCAAATTCCTCGCCCACTTTCGACCTTCTCTCTATTGGCATTTGGTTATGCTTTTGAGACCGGCGACAGCTCGCAGAGCCGTCAACAACACATTACGCGTAGAACTTCGGAATCGTTACGCTATCGTTCGAAAACTACGGAGTTATGCAGGTCAGAACACCGCTCCGAGGATGCTGTGCTTCGTTGCCGCACTAACTGCAAGTATGGTAAGGTAGCGGGCGAAACAAGTCGAGGCGGTAAGCACACAAATTCTGAATCGGCAGGTGACGAAGTGCACGCGTCTCGCGTGCCTATCCTTGAGTTAGAAGATAAGTTCCGGTTGTCTGAGACCAGCACGACAGACGCGTGCGGTCCCTGATCGCTTCAAAAGAGAAGCAGCGATGGGTCGGTTTTCGGGTTTCTGTATCACATTCCTGGTAGTGCTGATCCCGTCATCGCTGCAGGCCGCCACGCCGAAATCAGTCAGGCTCCAAACCGAAGATCATTCACTGGTTGTCATACGAGGTCGCGCCGTTTGTCTCGATTCCTCGGGTCGCGAAGCGGATTCGCTCTTTGGATGTAGCGACACAGGCAAGACTTTCGGATTTGTGAGCAAAGACGGCAAGCTTTACAAGTTCCTTCCGACCGACACGATGACTCCGGTTTTTAGCGACGTTCGAGTACGACAGCGCGATCTGCAACTCAGCGCCAGATTGCACCCAGGAGACCGGCTGGAAATAATAAAGGTTCAGTCAGTCAAAGAAGGTAAGGTCTACGACATCTTCTATTATTGCGACGTCTGCAGTATCACGGCCTACATACCCGGACCGTGTCCCTGCTGCGGCAAGGATCTCGAGTTCAGAGAAAAGCTTCAGTGATTGTCCACAGGGTTCAATAGTTTCTACCAAAGCGCAATCACAAATCGGCAATCGGCAATTCCAAAAGGAGGCGACGGATGCAAGATGATGAGAATGTAAAACAGAAGGGGTCTGGAGTCTCGCGACGTACCTTTTTGAAGGCGTCGGGAATCTCTCTGTCGATCCCGCTCGTGATGGGTTACAAGGTAGTAAAGGTCCAGGGAGCCGAAGTGAAGGTTTACGGCCCGGGCAAAGTACCCCTAAACCTGTCAATCAACGGCAAGAGTTATACGGCACAAGTCGAACCGCGAGTGACCCTCCTCGAAGCCTTGCGCAACGAGCTCGATATCACCGGCGCAAAGCGCGTTTGCGACCGAGGGAGCTGTGGAGCTTGTACGATGATCGTCGATGGCAGGGCGATTTACTCCTGCTCGACTCTGGCAATTGATGCACAAGGTAAATCAATCACCACCGTTGAAGGCTTGATGCAAGGCGACACTCTGCATCCGGTTCAGCAGGCCTTCATCGATAATGATGCTCAGCAGTGCGGCTTCTGTACTCCAGGTTTCGTAGTTGCCTGCAAGGCGTTCCTGGACAAGAACCCCAACCCGACAGCCGAACAGATTCAGAAGGGACTCGGAGGCAATACCTGCCGGTGCGGCACGTACATGGGCGTTCGAGCGGCTGTCGCGCAAGCGTCGCAGAAAGGGCAAAAAGGAGGTAAGCGCAATGGCTGAATATAAGTGGCCCGACGCCGACAAGCGGACCCTCATTGGAAAACGCATTTCCAGGATAGACGGGCCGCAGAAGGTTTCCGGACGCGCGAAGTATTCGTTCGACATCAACCGGCCTGGGATGCTCTTTGGCAAGATACTCCGTTCACCGCACGCGCACGCCAAGATAAAGAGCATCGACATCAGCGCGGCGGAGCAGATGCCCGGAGTCAAAGCGGTGCACATTGTCTCGGACGTTGGCACCGAGATTTTTTGGGCCGGGGCCTCAATCGTTGCGGTTGCCGCGGTAGACGAACCGACCGCCGAAGACGCGAAGCGCGCGATCAAAGTGGAATATGAAGTGCTTCCGCACCTGGTCATCGACGCTGATCTGAAAAATGCAGGCGAATACGCAACGCCGGCTAACGAGAACAAAGTTGGCGATCCGGACAAAGGATTCAGCGAAGCGGAAGTGACAGTCGAAGGTAACTACGGCTTGCCGGTTATCACTCACTGTTGTCTGGAACCGCACGGCTCGGTGATGGAATGGGAAGATGACGGCAAGAACGTTCTTGCGCATCTGTCAACTCAAGCGGTGAGCGGGTCCGTCTCTCAGATTGCGCGACCGCTCGAGATTCCGGCAACCAACGTTCGAGTAAAGCAGGACCACATCGGAGGTGGATTCGGCAGCAAGTTCGGGCCGGACGAGTGGGATATCACCGCCGCTCGACTATCGAAGAAGGCGGGCGGGAAACCGGTCAAGATGTTCAACGAGCGCGACGCGGAGCTGATGGTCGCGGGTGCGCGGCCGTCCGCATATGCGAAGGTAAAGATAGGACTGAAAAAGGACGGCACCATCACTGCGTGGGAGTCTCAGTCGTGGGCTACCGGCGGAAAGGGTAGTGGCGGCTCGCCGCCGTTGCCGTATGTCTTCAATATTCCGAACCAGCGAAAGCAGCATACAGCGGTGGTCAATCACATCGGTAGCGCGCGAGCGTGGCGCGCTCCAGCCCATCCGCAGGGTTGTGCTATTACGATGACCGCGCTCGAAGACGCCGCGGCCGCCATCGGAATGGACCCTTATGATTTCTTTACCAAGAATATCGAATTGACAGGGCAGCGCGCGCCAATCTACACCGATGAAATGAAGATAGCCGCTGACCTCATCGGATGGAAGAAGAACTGGCACGCGCGTGGAGACAAGACGGCTGGCCCGATCAAGCGAGGACTTGGTCTGTCAATTCACACCTGGGGCGGGTTGGGTCATCAAAGCGATTGCGACATCGCGATTCAGCCTGATGGATCGGTCGAGCTGAAAATGGGTACGCAGGATCTCGGCACGGGTACGCGTACGGCCCTGAATATCATCGTCGCCGACACGCTCGGCTTGCCGATGAACGCTGTCAAAATAAACATTGGCGATAGCCGATATCCCGCGTCGGGCGGTTCAGGAGGGAGCACGACAATTGGTGGGATCAGCGCTGCCGCTCGCCGCGGCTCGCAGGATGCCCTGGAGCAAGTTTTCATCAAAGTTGCTCCGTCTTTGGATGCAAAACCCGAGGATCTCGAAGCAGTAAGCGGCACGATCCGCGTCAAGAGCAATCCAGCGAAATCGTTGACCTGGGTACAGGCCTGTTCAAAGCTTGGAGCGACACCGTTGACCGTCCGTGGAAGGAATTTTCCAAACGCGCCCGGGAATCTGACCAACCAGGGCGTCGGCGGAGTTCAAATGGCGGATGTGTCAGTCGACATCGAAACGGGGGTCGTTCGCATCAACAAGATCGTTGCCGTTCAGGACTGTGGCTTGATCATCGACCTGAAGACCGCCGAGAGCCAGGTCTACGGCGCTATGATAATGGGTGTTTGCTGGGCGCTCTACGAAGAAAAGATTATGGACGCGAAGACCGGCCGAATGCTGAATCCAAACATGGAGTTCTACAGGCTGGCTGGCATCGCAGACATAGGCGAGTTGGTAGTGCACATGATGACCGGCAAGGGCTATGACGAACGAGGTGTGATCGGTCTTGGCGAGCCACCAGCTGTTTCTCCGGGCGCGGTAATTTCGAACGCCGTTGCCAACGCAATCGGCGTACGTGTCCCCTACCTACCTCTAACACCAGATCGAGTTCTGGCGGCGCTCGAAAAGAAGGGAGGCAATAATGCGAGGATTTGAATACGCCAGCCCTACAACCAAAGAGCAAGCCATTAGCCTGCTGGGTAGCGACTGGGCTGATGCTGACATACTGGCGGGAGGAACCGACCTGCTAGCTCTGATGAAGGATGATGTCATCGCTCCAAAACGGCTAGTAAACATTAAGGACATTCAAGATTTGCGCGGTATTAATGTTGGCAAGGCCGGTGATGCGCGGATCGGAGCGCTGGTTACGATTCAGGAGTTGATTGAAAGTCCCGAGTTGCGCAAGTATTTCCCGGTTATTGGACAGACGGCCGTCGAAATAGCCGGTCCTCAGATCAGGAACATGGGGACGGTCGGTGGAAATCTATGCCAGCGTCCGCGGTGTTGGTACTACCGCGCCGGTTTTGGTCTGTTGGCAAAGGATAAGAGCGGTGAGCCGCTTGTGCCATCCGGAGACAATCGCTACCACGCAATCCTTGGCAACTCAGGGCCCGCTTATTTTGTCAGTCCCTCAACCTTGGGCGCGCTGTTCAGTGCTTTGGGTGGGACAGTTCGGATATTTGGACCAAAGGGAAAGCGTGACGTTCCTGTTGAAAAATTCTTCATCACACCACAAAGCGAGAACCAGCGCGAGCACGATCTGGGGCCCAACGAAATTGTGACGGAGGTACTGCTGCCGGCACTCGCCGGAGCCAAAGCGGCCACTTACGAGGTACGCCAGAAGGACGCAATGGATTGGCCGCTTGCGCTCGCATCGGTCGCGATCACCCTTAGCGGAAATAAAGTGCGATCTGCGAGAGTGGTAATGGGCTATGTGGCTCCTGTGCCGTGGCGATCGAAGGAAGCTGAAGATGCGCTTGTCGGCAAAGCTATCACCGAAGAAACCGCCAAGGCCGCTGGTGAGGCAGCAGTATCGGGCGCAAAGAGTTTGGGCCGCAACGGCTACAAGATTCAACTCGCGCGCGTGGCGGTGAAGCGGGCGGTGCTCGCGGCCGCCGGAGGAGGTGTGAAATGATGATCAATGAAGCCGATCGCTTCAACGTGGACCATCCTGACCTCTGCGAGTGCCTCCGCTGGAAGAGTATGTTCATAGGAGTGAAGCACGATCCATCGGTCCCGCATTCCAACTCCGGACACTTCTGGTGCGTTTACACGCAGACTTGTATAGGTCCGGATGGTCAACTCGCCGAGCCCGGTGATTGCTCCTCTCCCGGACGAGCTTGTTACGGAAAAGGTCGCGTGTGATAAGATCAAGTGAGAGTTCTTAGCGTTGTTTGCTGGACTTTGGGAGTCTCAACGGTCTTTGCGTGAGACTATTTTCAAGAAGATTCCTCGCAGATAACGCCGGACCTGGATGAACAAGAAGTTCTGGAAGGAGAATCAACAATGCGAAGGACGATCTTGATGGTCGCGCTTGCAGCCGTGACGCTGATGCTGGCTTCTGCAGCAAACGCACAACAAATTTCAGGCGACTATATCGAGACCCGCAGCGCCGATGTCTGGACCGGCCCGTGTGTCGCCAACGGCGAGATGAACCTCGCGGGCGATCAGGCAATTCTGGCCTGGCGCGTGACCAAGGGAGACTGGAAAGGCGTCTCGCTCGGCGGCCTCAGCGTCGTAGCGGTAGTCAAAGCAAGCGCGACGCTTGGCGATCAATTCAACAATCCGCTGCCGGCAAAAGCGGTGTTGATCGTCGACGAGAAAGCCTGTGATGATCAGCAGAAGGCGCTCGTCGAGTTCGCTCAGTCGATGTCCGGTGAGCTTCTTAAAAATGTCGTCAAGCTTGAAGTCGCTCCGATAAAAGTGGAAGTCAGCGGACAAGGCGGCCACTACGGCAACACTTCAGTTCAGGCGGGGAGCTTTGCTGGAATCAAGACTCGCGCCATCAACGCCAAGGATCACCTTTGTGGCAACGAGGATGTTTTTTATCAACCGCTCGCTGAGATGACCCATTCGATGCCCGCGGTTGCAGAACTCGATCAGTTTGTCGGGAACGGTCTGAATGTTTCGTGGACGGTTCACGGCAAGCGAAGCGCGTTTGTGGGTACCTTCGCTCGCTAACTACAGCGCATGTTTCATATGACCTCAAGGCACAGAGACCACGAGCGCAAGAAATCGCCCGGGCTTTGTGCCTTTTGATTATCTGGCGGGAGATGATTTCATGCGTCGTAGACTCATTGGGCTGCTGATAGTTGCTTTGTTGCTATCGGCCTCAGCGCTGGGGCAGGGAAGCAAGCTGGAGGCAACGGGGGCGCTGGCCGATCCAGGCGCGTCCGACGCATTAAAAAAAGCACTCGACTCGAAAGGTACTCGCATCACCGTCGGTGACGGGCCCTACTGTGATATCTGGTTGCGGGCCGCGTTGCCTGCGGGCAAGAGCGATGCGCAGGGAGCCGTCTATACAAGCCTCGGTGAGTCGGTGCTTGTGGGCGTGATTACATTCGCGAAACCGACCACCGACTTTCGCGGGCAGGCAGTCAAAGCGGGAACCTACACGTTGCGCTACGCGGTCCATCCCGCGGACGGAAATCATCTGGGGATCTCTCCGATTCGTGATTTTCTGGCAATGGTTCCAATCGCGATGGACCAAAACCCTGATGCTCAGCCGAAGTTCGAAGACTTGATGAAAATGAGCGCCAAGGTTGCCGGCACAAATCACCCGGCGATCATCAGCCTGATTCAACCCGATGGCAGTTCAACTCCCAAGGTGAGTCAGGAAGGCAGTCACGTGATCTTCTCGACTTCGATAAAGACTCAGTCGGGAGCGGCGATGCCTATCGGTTTCATAGTCAAAGGAATTGTCGAACAATAACGACACGCCAACGTTGGCGATCGGTGTTTGATGAAACGAACCTCGGCGATAAAACTTGCGATCATCGTCGTACTCTCGGTGATACCGGCGATCGTGCGCGCTAACGATTCCGCTGCATCTTCGGATTTTCAAATAAAACTTCCGCTCGGAATTCCAACCGATCTCTGGTCCTACTTCATTCCGAATGACAATCCGGTAACTGCCGCGAAGGTCGAGCTGGGACGCAAGCTGTTTTTTGAATCCAGGCTTTCCGCCGATGGCAAAGTCAGCTGCGCTTCGTGTCACGATCCAGCGCGCGCCTTTACCGATGGTCGAAAGGTCGCTGAAGGGATTGGCGGTCGGCAGGGAACTCGCAACTCGCCGACGGTTCTCAACTCGATGTTTAGCACCGGGCAGTTTTGGGATGGTCGGGCAGGGACCTTGGAAGATCAAGCGAAGATGCCTCTGACCAATCCGGACGAGATGGGCAATCGCTCATTCGAAGAGGCCGTCGCAAGGATGTCCGCGATTCCGGAGCTCGATCGCGGATTCAGAGAGGCGTTTGGAGGTCCGGCTTCAATCGAGGGCTTTGCGAAAGCCGTGGCAGCGTTTGAGCGCACGCTTGTTTCGGGGGACTCCCCGCTTGATCGATACCTGGCGGGCGATGTGAACGCGATGAGCGAGGCGGCGCGCAGCGGGATGGTTCTCTTTAGGTCGAAAGCTCGGTGCGGTGTGTGTCACGCTTTCAATCAGAACTTCGCGTCATTTCAGACATTTCCGTTTTTCACCGACGGAAACTATCGCAATACCGGAGTAGCAGCGAACTTCAGCGGCTTCAGAGAGCTGGCTCGCAAAGCGCTGGCCGCGATCCGAGACCGCTCGGGCGACTCGATGAAAGAGCTGCTTAAGGACGAGCGAACGAGCGAGCTTGGAAGATTCGCTACAACTGGAAACTCTCTGGACATCGGCGCGTTTCGCACACCTTCGTTGCGCAACGTCGAACTGACCGCACCGTATTTTCACGACGGCAGTGCTGCGACACTCGAGGACGTGGTGAAGTTTTACGTCAAAGGTGGGAACGAGAATCCGAACCGAGATTGGCAGCTCGAACCAGTCGCGCTGACGGATTCTGAGCAGCACGATCTGATCGAATTCCTGAAAGCACTGACAAGCGATGACGCTCGCCGTGCAATCTCAGCTAAGTGAACAGGGGTCAGTGGTCGGGGATCAGGGTTCAGAACCTCGATATACAGCGGAAGCAAACCTGCGAACTTTGAAACCTGAACCCGGAACTTTGATTTCTGACCCCTGACCCCTACCTTTCCATCAGCGATCTAATCCGCGGCTCCAACGCCTTCCTTAGCTCCTCATCTGAGAACGCATACTCGATAAGAGTCCGCAAATAATTCACTGGGTCACCGATCGTCAGCCAGTGACCGTCGGCGACCGATTCGGTGACTACTCGTCCGCCACGACGGATGTACTCGCGGACCGCGTCGGTGAGCCACAACTCATTCGCTTTGCCCTTCGGAATTTCGGTGAGAATCTGAATCACTTCGTCCGAGAGCAGAAATCTTCCGAACATCGCAAGGTTTGATCGAGCTTCGGACCTCGGCGGCTTTTCGACGACATCATCCAGCTCGCCTTCGACACTGCCTTCCTTGAGTTGCGCGATACCGTATCGCTCGACTTCCTCCCAGGGAACCTCCTGGGTGCCGACTACAAGCGCTCCCGTTGTCTCGTGCTTCTCGATCAGCTTCTTTGCAAACGGCGTCGTAGATTTGATCAGGTCGTCGCCGTACGCGTAAATGAGCCCCTGATCGGAAGGCACGAACCTTCGCGCAACTATCAAGGGAGTGCCGTTGCCGTATGAACCCACCTGTGGCTCGAGGATGATTTCGATATCGGCGATCTTGTCCAGAAATTCATCGAGCGCGCTGTATTTTCCGCGCGGCGGTGCGGTCGATTTGTCATACGTCCTATGCAGTGGATCAGGATTCTCACCGGTGATCAATACGATTCGTTTTATGCCCGAATCAATAAACTCTTCAATGATCAAGTGAATTGCTGGACGGTTGATTATCGGAAGGAGTTCTTTTGGATACCCGCGGGTGACCGGCAGCATTCTAGTTCCAGAACCAGCCACCGCGATCACACCAGTCTCAACCTTCATTCAATTATT
>Ga0075425_100005494_pt1 | contig 13179 bp, 11 predicted proteins | sample SoiMethybrSBSTD4_FD_75300 | JGI IMG/M metagenome (GOLD analysis project Ga0075425, IMG submission 75300) | Bulk soil microbial communities from a Populus tree surrounding site in Tennessee, USA - Soil MetaG P. TD hybrid SBSTD4 | ecosystem: Environmental > Terrestrial > Soil > Tree plantation...
CCGAAAAGGGTCCAGAAGGTCAGGAAGGAGCCGCGGTTGGTCGCCAGCATGATGGCGAGCGGCGTGACGACCGTGAGGCCCGTGCACACGACCGCGGCCACGCGGCCGTTCCAGCTGAACAGCTCCTGCAGGATGTAGCGTCCGAGGCGGGTGGCGACGTCGATGGTGTCGAAGATGAACGTGGTGAGCGCCATCGCCGCGAACGTGGTGGCGAACAGCGCGTGCTTGGCGCCGATGATCGAGGTGAGGAAGCTGCCGAGCCCGAGCGCGTAGATCTCGTCCGGCTTCTTGCCGGCCACCGCCTCGCGCGTCGCGATCATGATCGTCCCCAGCGCGATCACCGCGACGAAACCTTCGAGCAGCATCGCGCCGTAGCCGATCGGCTTGCAGTGGTCCTCGCGCGCGATCTGCTTCGACGTGGTGCCGGAGCAGACGAGCCCGTGGAACCCGGAACAGGCGCCGCAGGCGATGGTCACGAACAGGAACGGGAACAGGTAGCCGAGCTTGGACGCCTCGAAGCCGATGTAGGCGGGCTGGTGCACCTCGAAGCCGCCGAAGAAGATCCCGATGACTCCGACAGCCAGCGCCATGTACAGCACGAAGCCGCCGAGATAACCGCGCGGCTGGAGCAGCGCCCAGACCGGCGTCAGCGAGGCGACGAAGCAGTAGGCGAGGATGAGGATGGCCCAGGCGGTCCAGCCGAGCTGAAGCACGGCCGACACCTCCGTCCCCAGCCAGACCACGCCGATCGTCGCCGGCACGAAGATGATGGTCTGCAGCCAGAGCGGCGGCTTGAGGAGCTTGTCGACGACGCCCATCACCACCGCCAGCGCGAGGTACAGCGTCGACGCGAGCGCCACCGCGCCGCCGCGATCGAACCCGGGCGCCATCTCGCCGGGCCTGGTGGTGAACGCCCCTGCCGTCAGATCGACGAATGCGACGATGACGTAGATGAGCGCCAGCCAGATGAAGGCCATGATCGCGAGCCAGGCGCGCTTGCCGAGGTTCTTGCGCACCACCTCCGCGATCGACATCCCCTCGTGCCTGACCGACGCGACCAGCGCCGAGAAGTCGTGCACCGCGCCGATGAACACGACGCCGAAACCGATCCACAGGATGCAGGGCAGCCAGCCGAACTGCTGGCAGGCGATGATCGGGCCGGCGATCGGACCGGCGGCCGCGATCGCAGAGAAGTGCTGCCCGAGCAGATAGAACGGCCGCGTCGGCACGAAGTCGACTCCGTCCTGCTTGCGCACCGCCGGCGTCTCGGCGGCAGGATCGAGCTGATAACGCCGCGCGATCAGGCCGCCGTACAGCCGGTAGCCGAGCGCGATGACCACCAGGAAGACCCCGGCGAGCAGTGCCAGACTCACGGACGTAGATTACTCGATCCCTGTAGACTGCGGACCCATGGGAACCCCGCTGACCGGCAAGCGGCAGGTCCGGATCGAGGACCTCCTCCTGTTCCAGATCCCGACCGGGATTCGCCTCGCGCCCGACGACGCGACCGTCTTCTGGTCACAGCGCAGCGTCGACCGCGCGCTCGGCAAGACCGTCTGCCACCTCCACCGCGGGACGCACGCCGAATCGCCGCGCTCGCTCACCAGCGGCGCAGTCGCGGACGTCCATGCCCGCCTCGGCCCGGACGGCTCGCAGCTCGCCTTCGTGCGTCGCGCGGTCGGCGGCGACGGCGCGCCCCCTGCCCAGCTCTGCCTCATGCCGTCCGCCGGCGGCGCAGTGCGCGTGCTCGTCGAACAGCGCGGCGACTTCGGCCCGCCGTCCTGGGCGCCCGACGGCTCGCGCCTGGTGGTCGCCTTCCGCCGCGCCGACGCCATCCCCGAGGGCGAGAAGTCCGTCCTCGCCATCCGCGTCGACCGCCTCCACTACAAGGAGGATGGCACCGGCTACCTGCCGCAGGACCGCTTCCACCTGTACAGCGTCGATCTCGCCGCCCCCGCTCTCGAACCGCTCACCAGCGGCGACTGGGACGACAGCAATCCGGCCTTCTCGCCGGACGGAGCGTGGATCGCCTTCTCTTCCAACCGCCGCCCGGATCGCGACCTCGACTTCGAGGCGCAGGACCTCTACCTCCTGTCCACCGCCGGCGGCGAGCCGCGCTGCCTCACCACCAGCCGCGGCATGGTCCTGCCACCGGCGTGGGCGCCCGACTCGAGCTGGCTGGCTGCCTCTGCGTTCATCGGTCCGCCCGGCCATGCGCTGTCGCGCAGGAATGTCCGGCTCTACCGCTTCCCGCTCGACGGCTCCGGCGAGGTCTGCCTCACCGGCGACATCGATCGCTGCGCCATGAACCTCACGATCGATGACCTCTGGGGGCTCGAGCACTGGATGCACCCACCTGCGGTCGTGGATGACGGCCGCACCGTCCTCACGCCGCTCAGCGATCGCGGGCGCACCTACCTGGCCGCGGTCGGGCTGGACGACGCCGGACGCCCGACCGGCCGGGTCGACCGCGTCGTCGGCGGCGTGGTCGACTTCGACGCCCGCCCGGTCGGTGGCCAGGTCGCGGTCATCACCACCTCGCCGGCCGAGCCGGGACGGATCGAGATCCGCGACCTGGCCGCAGCCCGCCGCGGCGGCATGCGCAGAGAGATCACCTGGCCGATGGCACCGTACTGCGCCGAGGTCGATCTCCCGCGCGCGCTCGAGATCGAGGTGGAATCGACCGAGGGCGCCCGGGTGCACGGCTTCCTGTACCTGCCGCCCGGCGAGGGGCCCTTCCCGCTCCTGGTCGCCATCCACGGCGGCCCGGTGGTGCAGTTCGGCCGCGGCTTCTTCCACGAGCTCGCCGCCTGGACCTCCGAGGGCTGGGCGGTGCTGGCCGCCAACCCGCGCGGCAGCCAGGGCTACGGCGAGGAGTTCGCCGCAGCCATCCACCAGGACTGGGGCACGCGCCCGATGGCCGACGTCATGGCCTGCGTCGACCACGTCTGCGACAACCACCCGATCGACCGCGCTCGCCTCGGCGTCCTCGGCGGCAGCTACGGCGGCTACCTCACCACCTGGATCATCGGGCACACCAACCGCTTCCGCGCCGCCTGCGCCCAGCGCACCGTGAGCTCGATGGAGGCGCTCATCTGGTCCGATTTCGGATCGGTGCTCGGAATCGAGCTGGGCGCTCAGCCCTGGGAGGATCCGGCGCTCTACCAGCGCATGAGCCCGCTCAGCTACGCCGACGCGATCGAGACGCCGCTCCTCGTCACCCAGGGGCTGGCCGACCAGCGAACGCCGGCCGACCAGGGCGAGCGGCTGTTCGTCGCGCTGCGCCTGCGCGGCAAGCCGTGCGAGCTCGTCCTGTTCCCGGGCGGAACCCACGACCTGTCGCGCAACGGTCCGCCCCGCCAGCGGGTGGAGCGGCTGCGCATCATCCGCGACTGGTTCGCCCGCCACTTCGCGGCGGGCGGCTGACAGACCGCTAACGCTACTTGCCGAAGCGGTACGACGTGAACGCGCCGTCCATGCGGACGTCCTGTCCGCCGGTGAACACGTCCATGCAGTTGTCGTCGGTGTAGTCCATGAAGTTCTCGATCGGATCGAGCCCGGGGTTGCGCTTGCCGGTGCAGGTGTCGCGCCCGACCGGGCAGCCGAACGCCGCGCTCTTCTCCGACGGGGTGTCGTCGATCAGGTCGCCCTGCCCGCCGCAGCCGCCCTGGAACGTGTGATAGAGACCCATCCAGTGGCCGACCTCGTGGGTCGCGGTGTCGCCCTCGTTGTACGGCGCCGCGCTGCCGCCGGGCAGCGAGCTGTAGAGGATGATGACGCCGTCGTCGCTCGGGTAGCGGGCGTACGAGTTCGGGAACGTCGCCCAGCCGAGCAGGTTGCCGCCGAGGTTGGCGGTGTAGATGTTGAGGTCGTCGGCGCCGCCGGTGCGGAGGGCGGCCTTCATGTCGTCCTCTTCCTTGCTGCCGTAGCCGACCGTGAACCAGGCGTCGTTGGCGGTGGTGTCGGTGCTGGCGAGGCGGAACTGCCAGCCGGTCGCCGCGTAGGCGTCGTTGAGGACGGTCATCTGCGCGCCGATGTCGCGGCTGGACAGCGCCCCGGCGCCGCTCGACGAGGTGATGACGTGGAAGTGGACGTCGATCGTTCCGCCGGTCACCGAGGTGGTGCCGCCGTTCGCGCCCTTCGCGGTCCGCGCCAGGATCTCGCCGCTCACCGCGCGCACCTCGTCGTCACTCGGCGTCCGGGTGCCGCAGACCAGGTGGCGGCCGCCGGCGGCGCCGATCTCGTCGAGACCGTCGTCCGGCTCGTCCGTCTCCACGGTGCAGGCGGCGGCCCAGAGGGCCATGCTGGCGGCGAGAGCGAGAGTGAGGGTGCGTCGCATCCGACCATGCTAGGGGCAGATGTCGCTTTCCACCACACAAAAGTGACGATGTAACACCATCCGGAACCTAATGGTTCCAACAGCTTGTCAATGCCGGACGGCCACCAGCGCCACCGACACCACCTCGCGCTCGGCCCAGTCGCGCTTGTACTCGCCACCGGTTCCCAGGTCGTAGTGGACAAGCTCCGGCTCGAGCCGGCGCACCTGCTCGAACTGGCACAGGTTGCCGAGCCCGACGTGGCGGAAGCGGTCGTCGAAGGCGAACTGCAGCCCGCGGTAGGTGTCGCCGAACACCGCCCCGAGCACGTACGCGACGTCCTGGTCGCCGCGCCGCGCAAAGAGGACGCGCAGCCGGCCCGCGGCCGCCAGCCTGCGCGCCATGAGGTGGTAGAAGTCGCGCATGCCGGGGGTGTCGAGTCCGATGCGGGCGCGTCCCTTCCAGCTCGTCCGTTCGACCGCGAGGATCCGCTCGAACAGTCGGTCGGCGCCGGCAGGATCGCCGGCCTTCTCCTCGAGAAAGAGAATGCCCTCGGCAGCCGCGCGCCTCTCCGATCGGCGCAGGCTCTTCCGCGCGTCACGCGCGCGGCGGGCGAGGAAGCCGTCGACGCCGCCGGCCAGCGACGCCACATGGCGGATCGTCTGCGGCCCGAGGACGATCCGGTAGCGCGCTCCCAGCCGGCGGACCGCCGCCTGCAAGAGCGCGGAGTCGGCCATCAGCCCGGTCAGGATGACGGCGTCCCACTCCTTCTCTCTCGCGCGCACGACCTCGAGCGCGGCGGCCACCAGCGGCTCCGGCTCGCGGCCGACCAGCGCCGACGCCAGCCCCCACATCGCCTCGAGCGGCTCGATGACGCGCACCTCTTCGTGGAGGCGGAGGCCGGCGGCCAGAAATCCAGCCTCGCCTCGATACAGGATCGGCTCGCACGGCGGCATCAGCGCGGCGGCGGCCGGCAGGATCCAGTCGGGCGACGAGCAGAAGGCGTCGATCTCCGGCGTCGCCAGGGCGATCCGGTCCATGTCGCCGGCGTGCGCCTCGAGCTCGGCCAGGCTGATCGGCTGCACGGAAGGATTGTAAGATGCTCGCGTGCCGCCGCGAACTCGCGCCGAGGAAGTCGCCCTCCTCGCGCAGCTGAACCGCCACTTCCATGGCGTGGTGCCGCACAACCAGGCGCTCGGTCTCGCGATGATCGCGCTCGAGGACGGCGAGGCGCGCGTGCGGCTGCCCTACTCGCTGGATCTGGTCGGCAACCCGGAGACCGGCGTCCTGCACGGCGGGCCGATCAGCACCCTGATGGACGCCTGCTGCGGAGCCGCGGTGTTCATGAAGCTCCCCTCGCCGGTCCCGATCGCCACCCTCGACCTGCGCATCGACTACCTCCGGCCGGCGACCGCGCGGCAGGACGTCCTGGCGCATGCGGTCTGCTTCCGGCTGACCCGCAACGTCGCGTTCGTGCGCGGGGTCGCATATCACGCCGACAGCGGCGAGGACGACCCGATCGCCTCGGCGGCCGGCGCCTTCATGCTGGCCACCCATGCCAGCAAGGCGAGGCCGTGACGCTGGTCGAGCTCATCGCCGACGCCAAGGTGCGCGGGGAGCCGGAGCGCCTGAGCGAGCTCATCCCCTACTGCCGGTGGATGGGCATCTCCGTGAAGCACCTGGCCGGCGAGCTGCTCGGCCTCATGACCTACTCCGACATGCTGATCGGCAACGCGGCGCTGCCGGCGCTGCACGGCGGCACGCTGGGCGCGCTCATGGAATCGACCGCCATCTTCCAGCTCTTGTGGGACGCCGAGACCGTGGTCTTGCCGAAGACCATCGACATCACGGTCGACTACCTCCGCTCGGGACGGCCGGTGGACAGCTGGGCGAAGGCGATCCTGACCCGCCAGGGGCGCCGGGTCGCCAACGTGCGGGTGGAGGCGTGGCAGGAGGATCGCGCGCGGCCGATCGCGATCGCGCACGGCCACTTCCTCATCCTGCCCGAGGCGGTCCCGGGTTGATCGCGCGCCGCTACCAGGTCAAGAAGGAGACGGTGGCGATCATCGCCTCCGGCCACCCGTGGATCTTCCGCGGGCAGCTGAGCTCGGCCGCCCAGGTGTTCTCCGACGGCGACTGGCTGCGGCTGGTGGACGGCGGCAATCGAGTGATCGGCCACGGCATCTACGAGGCGCAGGGCGCCATCGCCATCCGCGTGCTCGAGCGCGGGCCGCGGCCGCCGGACGCGGCGTGGGCCGCGGAGAAGGTGATCGCCGCGCTGGCCCGGCGCGCGGCGCTGCGCGCGGAGACCGACGGCTTCCGCGCAGTCCACGGCGAGAGCGACGGGCTGCCGGCCGTGGTGGTGGACGTCTATCGCGACACCGCGGTGCTCTCCACCTACGCGAGCGGCGCCGATGCCCTCGGGCGCCTGGTCGCCGCGCACGTCTGCCGCGCGCTCCAGCTCGATCGCGTGCTGTGGAAGCCGGCCCACCGGCGCGCCGCCGGCGGACTGACACACATGCGCGTCCTGCGCGGCGATCTGCCCCCGCAGGCGATCGAGATCCGCGAGGGCCCGCTCACCATCCGGGTCGACGTCAGCGGGCAGAAGACCGGGGCCTACCTCGACCTCCGCGGCCTGCGCCGCTGGCTGCTGGCGCAGGATCTGGCGGGCGCGCGCGTCCTCAACCTGTTCAGCTACACCGGGACGCTCGGGCTCGCCGCGCGCACCGCCGGCGCGCGCACGGTCGTGAACGTCGACTCGTCGCACGCCGCGCTCGACCTGGCCGCGCGGCATCACGGCGGCGGACCCGACGACGTGACCGCCGACGTCTTCGAGTGGCTGCCGCGGCTCGCCCGCGGCGCAGAGTTCGAGCTGGTCATCGCCGACCCGCCGCCGATGACGAGCCGCATCGATCAGACCTCGGGTGCGCTGGCCGCCTACCGCCGGCTGTACCGGGCGGCGGCGCCGCACGTGGCGCCGGGCGGCCGCATCGTCGCCTGCTGCTGCACGTCGCGGATCGACGCGAGAAGCTTTCAGGCCGCGGTGCTCGCCGGGCTCGGCAGGGAGTTCCACCTCGACCGCCGCATCCCGCCCGAACCGGACCACCCGGTCGGGTTCGCCGAGGCGGACTACCTCAAGGTGCTCGTGCTATATCGAGGGACGTCATGACCGGTCCCGACTCCGGCGCGCGGCCGCAGAGCTTCATCCGCGACATCATCGACGAGGACCTCAGGACCGGAAAGCACACGCGGGTCGTCACCCGCTTCCCCCCGGAGCCGAACGGCTACCTGCACATCGGTCACGCCAAGGCGATCTGCCTCAACTTCGGCCTGGCCGCCGACTACGGCGGCGCCTGCCACCTGCGGTTCGACGACACCAACCCGTCGACCGAGGACGTCGAGTACGCCGAGGCGATCCAGCGCGACGTCAAGTGGCTCGGCTTCGACTGGGGCGACAAGCTGTTCTACGCCTCCGACTACTTCGAGCGCTTCTACCTCTACGCCGTCAAGCTGATCGAGAACGGGCGCGCGTACGTCGACAGCGCCAGCGAGGAGGAGATCCGCGCGCTGCGCGGCAGCCTGACCCAGCCGGGGCGCCCGAGCGCGTACCGCGACCGCAGCGTGAACGAGAACCTCGACCTGTTCAGCCGGATGCGGGCGGGCGAGTTCGCGGAGGGCGCCCACGTCCTGCGCGGCAAGGGCGATCTGGCCGCCGCCAACATGAAGATGCGCGACCCGCTGCTCTACCGGATCCGCCACGAGCCGCACTACCGGACCGGCAAGAGCTGGTGCATCTACCCGATGTACGACTACGCGCACCCGCTGTCGGACGCCATCGAGGGGATCACGCACTCCTTGTGCACGCTCGAGTTCGAGAACAACCGCGAGATCTACGACTGGGTGCTCGAGGCGTGCGAGACCGAATCGCGCCCGGAGCAGATCGAGTTCGCCCGCCTCAACCTCGGCTTCACCGTGATGAGCAAGCGCAAGCTGCTCAAGATGGTCGAGGGCAAGCAGGTGGAGGGCTGGGACGATCCGCGGATGCCGACGCTGGCGGGGCTGCGCCGGCGCGGTGTGACGCCCGAGGCGATCCGCGCCTTCTGCGACCGCATCGGAGTGGCAAAGGCGAACAGCACGGTCGATATCGGCAAGCTCGAGTTCTCGGTGCGCGACGACCTCAACCGGCGCGCGCCGCGCGTCATGTGCGTGCTCCGGCCGCTGCGGGTCGTTCTCGAGGGCATGGCGGAGGGCCAGGTCGAGGAGATCGAGGCGCCGAGCTTCCCGCCCGACGTCGGCAAGCCGGGCACCCGCCGGGTGCCGCTGACCCGCGTGGTCTTCATCGACCGCGACGACTTCCAGATCGATCCGGCGCCCGGCTTCCACCGGCTGGCGCCCGGGCGCGAAGTGAGGCTGCGGTTCGCCGGCTACGCGCGCTGCGTCGACGTCACGCGCGATCGCAACGGCGAGGTGGTGGAGCTGCGCTGCAACTACCGGGCGGCGGCGCCGGGCGAGGAGGTCCCGAAGGGCACCGGCATCATTCACTGGGTGTCGGCCGACCAGTCGCTGGCCTGCGAGGTGAACCTCTACGACCGGCTGTTCACGGTCGAGAAGCCGGACGAGGCGGCCGACTTCATGACCTGCTTCAACCACGCGTCGCACGAGCAGCTCGCCGGCTGCCGCATCGAGCCGAGCGTGGTGGACGCGGGGCCGGGGGCGCGCTTCCAGTTCGAGCGGGTCGGCTACTTCGTGCTCGACTCGCGCGACGGCGCCGGCGGAGCGCCGGTCTTCAACCGGGTGGTGGCGCTGCGCGACTCCTTCGCGAAGCCGGCGGAGACGGCCGAGCCGAAGCTCGCCGGCGACCAGCAACCGAAGAAGAAGAACCTCAAGGCGCAGACCCGGCCCGACCGCAGGTCGAAGGCGGAGGTGCGCGAGCGGGCGCGCGCGAACTCGCCGGAGCTGTCCTCGCGGCTGGCGCGCTTCACCGGCGAGCTCAAGCTGCCCGCCGAGGAGGCGGATATCCTGACCGGTGACCTCGACCTGGCGGCCTTCTACGAGGCGTCGGTGGCTGCCAACAACGCGCCCGCGGCGACCGCGCGCTGGGTCATCAACGAGCTGCTCGGCCAGCTCAAGGAGCGCCCGATCGATTCGCTGTTGTTCGGCGGCAACACGTTCGGACGGCTGGTCGGGCTGGTCGAGGCGGGCACCATCTCGGCGGCCGGCGGCAAGGAGGTGCTGGCCGAGCTCATCGAGAGCGGCGGCGATCCGGCCGAGATCGTGCTCCGCCGAAATCTGAGAGTCGTGAGCGACGCCGGCGCGCTCGCGCCGCTCATCGACAAGGTGCTCGCTGACAACCCGGAGGCGGTGGCGCGCTACAAGGCGGGCAAGACCGGTCTCCTCGGGTTCCTGGTCGGCCAGGTCATGAAGGCGTCGGGCGGCGCCGCCAGCCCGGAGAAGGTGCAGGACCTCCTGCGCGCCAGGCTGGCCAGGGCCTGATGATGACGCGCCCCTTGCGCATCGCGCTGGCCGTGTTCCTGTCCGCGGCTCCCGGCTGCAAGGACAGGAAGAAGTCCGGCGCAGAGGCGCATCCAGAGGCGCAGGCCGCCAGCGGCAAGGTGTCCGTCTCGCCGTCGCCCGCTCGCGAACCGGACCTGCCCGCCACCCTGGCGCTCGACTGCGCGCGCGTCGTCCCGGACGAGGTCCGTACCGCTCACTTCGCCGGCGCCGAGGTGGTGCCGACCATCGAGGGCCCGATCGTCACCTGCGTCTTCCGGCCGCCCGGCGCCAGCGTGTCGCTCTTCTGCCACAAGCGAAAGCGCAACTGGAACTTCGCCGACGAGCTGGCTCGCGACCCGCACAAGACGCCGGTCGAGGACCTCGGCCGCGGTGGCTACGCCCGCGGCGACCACGTCTTCTTCTATCCGGCGAAGCTCGATTGCCTGGCGCGCGTCATCTGGCCGAACGACGCCGCGAAGGCGACCGCCGTCGCCAGGGCCCTCGACCCACTGTGGTCGAAGGCCACGATCTCCCCCGCCCCGGTCCCGTAGCGACCGATCACGACCAGAAGTCGTCGAAGGCGACCGGGTCCTCGTTCATGAGCACGGCGCGCCGGACCTGGCCATCGGCGACATCGCAGAGCAGGAGATAGCGGCCGTCGTACGTCTTGCCGTCGCGTTCGCCGCCTGCGCGCGCGAGCGCGGCGACGTTCTCCTCGCCGACGAGGACATCGAGGAGCGAGGCGCGGAAGCTGCCGCCGCTCCGCGCGGCGAGGTCTGCGAAGTAGGCGAAGATCGCCTGGCGGCCGCGGTAGGCGCCGGCGATCGGGCTCGTCCCCGGAACCACCCAGCAGGCGTCGTCGGCGATGAGACGCGCGAGCTCCTCGCGGTCGCGGGCCGCGAACGCGGCGTACAGGTTCCGGACCACCGCTTCTTGGGGGCGCATCGCCCGCCATGATACGCCTCGGACGCCATGGCGGAGGGCGCGAGCGAGCGGCGAGCGACCTGGATCGAGCTCCTCTTCGACCTGGTCTTCGTCGTCATCGTCGCCGAGCTGGCGTCGCTGCTCAGGCACCGGCTGGACGGCGAACAGCTGGCCACCTTCGCGTTCCTCTTCCTGCCCGCCTGGTGGTCCTGGATCGGCACCACCTTCTACGCCAACCGGTTCGATCGCGACGACCTCGCCGGCCGGCTGTTCGTCCTCCTCGAGATGCTGGCGGCCGCCGCGCTCGCCGTCAGCGTCCCGGACGCGCTCGGCGCCACCTCGCGCGCCTTCGCCCTCGCCTACGTCGCCGCCCGCGCCATCCTCATCGCGCTCTACCTCATCGCCGCGGTGCGCGTGCCGGGCAGCGGCGCGCTCGCCCGCCGCTACGCGATCGGCTTCGCGATCGCCGCCGGGCTCTGGCTCGCCTCCGTGTGGGTGGCGCCGCCGGCGCGCTTCGCGCTGTGGGGCGCCGGCATGCTCATCGACCTCGTCACCCCGCTCACCGCGCGCCGCATCCAGGCCACGCTGCCGCTCGACACCGCGCACCTGCCGGAGCGCTTCGGCCTGTTCACCCTCATCGTGATGGGCGAGTCGGTGGTCGGCGCCGTGCAGGGCGTGGCCGGCCAGAGCTGGGACCTGCCGGCGGCGCTCGCCGGGATGCTCGGCATGGTCCTGGTCTTCACGCTGTGGTGGTGCTACTTCGAGAACCTGGTCGGCACCGCGATCCGCCGCACCCTCCTGGCCGGCCAGATCTGGGTGTACGGCCACCTGCCGCTCGTCATGTCGCTGGCCGCGCTCGGCGCCGGCCTCGAGCGCGCGGTCGCCGCCGACCCTGCCGCCCCCCTGCCCCCGGCCGATCGCTGGCTGGTCACCGGCGCGCTCGCCTCTGCCCTGGCGTCGATGGCCATCATCGACCTGGCGACCCGCGGCGAGGCGAAGGCAATTCCGAGCGAACGTCGCGCCCTCGTGCGACTCGCCGGGGCCGCCGCCGCGGGCCTCATCGGCCTCCTGGGTGCCAGCCTGCCGCCGCCCGCGCTGATGGGCTGCCTGACCGCGGTCAGCGCCGCCCTGGTCGCGGCCGATCTGCTGTTCAGGCGAAGGACCTTGTAACGCGGCCGGCGTCCGGCCATCGAATGATCATGACCACCAGCCCCGCCGCCCCCCTGCCCGAGGACGCCGACCTGGTCGGCCAGGTGCTCGGCGGCGACAAGGCGGCCTACGAGACCCTCATCCGGCGCCACAACCAGCGCCTGTTTCGCGCCGCCCGCGCCATCGTGCGCGACGACGACGAGGCCGAGGACGTGGTGCAGCAGGTGTGGGTGTCCGCCTACCAGGGGCTGGCCGGTTTCCGCGGTGAATCCGCCGTCGCCACCTGGCTGACCCGCATCGTGGTCAACGAGGCGCTGGCCCGCCGGCGCCGCCAGAAGAAGGGGGAGCACCTGGCGCTCATCGACGACGAGGCGCAGGCCGTGAGCGACCGACGGACACCGGAGGAGGAGGCGGCGGACGGCGAGCTCGGCCGCCTGCTCGAGGCGCACATCGATCGGCTGCCGGACATCTACCGCGAAGTGCTGGTCATGCGCGACGTCGAGGAGATGACGACCGCGGAGACCGCGGCCTGTCTCGGCGTCAGCGAGGAGGCGGTCCGCGTGCGCCTCCACCGGGCGCGCCGCGATCTACAGTCCTCGCTCAGCGAGGCGGTCGGTACCTCGCTGCCGCGCGCCTTCCGCTTCGCCGGCGCGCGCTGCGACCGCATCGCGGCGCACGTGATGGCCGCGATCGATCGCGCGTGACGCTGCTCCGGCTCAGCCGGCGCTGGCGCGGTTCTTGAGGCGGCTCCAGAAGCTCGGGCGCTCGACGCCCGGCAGGTCGTCGAACGTGTCCTGCTCGGTCTCCATGTCGATCGTGTCCATCTCCTCGCCGGCGGCGAAGAAGGCGCGCTCGGCGGCGCTGAACGAGGTCGCCTGCGGCGGCATCGACACCGCGCGCGGCGCGTCGAACAGCGGCGTCGGCGCCGCGCTCTTCGCGGTCATGAGGATGCTGGCGACCACCGGCGCGCTCGGGACGAAATCGGGCAGATCTTCTTCGATCTCCTCGAGCTCCTCGACGTCGTCGTCGTCGAGCATCAGCGCGGCCGGCGCCGGGACCACCGCCTGCTGCCCGGTCTGCCGGGTGGCCGCGATCGCCATCTGCGCGCTGCCGAGCGACGCCGCCGCCACGACGGTCGTGACCGCCTTCTTCGGCCCGATGATGGGGCGCGCCGGAGGTGGCGGCGGCAGCCCCGGCAGGCGGCTCGAGTCGGCCGACTGGGGCTCCGGCTTCTTGCGATCGATCACGCTGAACAGCGACGGCAGCGGCTTGCCCGGCGCGGTCGGCGGCGGCGGCA
>Ga0075425_100005495_pt1 | contig 13178 bp, 10 predicted proteins | sample SoiMethybrSBSTD4_FD_75300 | JGI IMG/M metagenome (GOLD analysis project Ga0075425, IMG submission 75300) | Bulk soil microbial communities from a Populus tree surrounding site in Tennessee, USA - Soil MetaG P. TD hybrid SBSTD4 | ecosystem: Environmental > Terrestrial > Soil > Tree plantation...
CCCTCGCAGATCATGCTCGTCATCGTCGTCGACGAGGGGCCGGTGAAGATCGTGATGACGGGCGACCCCGAGCATCCGACCAAGGTGGTGCGCCGCAGCTTTCCGAATCTGCTGATCCTGCCGGTACTGCGCCGCGAGGACGAGTACGGCTTTACCTACGGTGCACGGCTGACCGCGCCGGAGCCGCGGCTGTTCGGCAAGAACAGCCGGATCACGTATCCGCTGACGTGGGGCGGCACCAAGCAGGCCGGCATCGACATCGAAAAGCGGCTCGACCGGCGGTTCATCGATCGCGTGACGTTCGGCGGCAGCGTATCGCGCCGCCGCAATCCGGCGTTCGATGAAGACGACGACCGCGCCCGCGTGTTCGTGCGCGCCGAGCAGGAGGTCGTGCACGGCGTCCGCATCGGCGCCGACACTGGATGGGAGCGGGCGTCGTTCGAAGGCACCGGCGATCGGTTCGCGCACGCGCGCGCCGACATCATCCTCGACACGCGCAGCGATCCGATTCTCGCGCGCAACGCGGTCTTTGGTCGCGCGATCATCGAGCATCTGCAGTTCGCGAATTCGCTGACGACTGGACCGCCGGCGCCGGACCGCTACAACGGCTACCCCGGCGGCGGCGCCAACCGCAGCGAGCTCGACGGCCGCGGCTATCTCGGATTCATCGGCCAGACCGTGCTCGCCGCCCGCGTGCAGCGGGTCGACTCCGACCGGCCGCTGCCGATCTACATGCGCCCGCAGATTGGCGGGCTCAGCACGCTGCGCGGCTTTCCAGCCGGGTACGAAGTCGGCGACACGACGATGACGATGTCCGGCGAGCTCGTCGTCCCGCTCACCTCACCGTTGAAGTTCGCGCGGTTCGGCGTCACCGCCTTCGTCGATCGCGCGACCGCTTACTCGAAGGGCCAACGGCTGGCCGATCAGGACTGGCTCGAAGGGGTCGGCGGCGGGATGTGGTTCACGGCGGCGTTTTTCCGCGTGAACCTCGCTGTTGCACATGGAATCGGAGCGGCCGACACGATCCGGGTGCACGTTGGCGGCAACGTGACCTTCTGAGAACGCCCTCGGGGCTCGCGGCTAGGGGCTTGCTGTCTTCGCGTCGTGCGGGCTCGAGGCTTGGGGCTTGAGGCTTGCCGTCCTGAGCGAGCCCCCAGCCCCCAGCCCCGACAGATCACTTACCGCTTCGGACCGATCGTCATCCGGTCGACGATCTTGTTCACGCCGTCGACCTTCTTCGTCTCCTCGACAGCGCGCGCGCGGCCGGCTTCGCTCGGCACCGTGCCGGACAGCACGACGACGTGATCGGTCACGTCGACGCTGATGTCGCTGCCCTTCAGGAGATCCTCGTCGACGAACTTCGAATGGATGCGGGTCTTGATAAAGGCATCGCTGATCGCTTCACCGGCCTTGGCGATGCCGTCGCCGGCCTTAGCAGCGCCGTGCGCAGACTTGTCGGCGACCTTCGCGGTCCCCTCTTTCGTCTTCACCCACGCGACTTCCGCGCCGTCCTTGGTTTTCTCCCACGCGGTGCTGGCACCTTCCTTCGTCTTCTCGGCCGCGGTGCCGACGCCTTCCGCCGACTTGTCGATCGCCTTGTCGACGCCGGCCTTCGTCTTCTCGGCGCCCTTGTCGACGTTGCGTTCAACCTTGCTCTCGGCCGTTCCGGCTGTTCCCTTCACGTCGCCGGCCGTGTTCATGTCGACGATCAGCTGATTGTCGACACGCGAGATGCCGTTGATCGTGGCGAGTTCCGCCGCCTTGCGGCGATCGGCCTCGGTTGCCACGGTGCCTTTGAGCGTGGCGACGCCGTTCGCCACCGACACTTTGATGTCGTATTTCTTCAACGACGAGTCGTGGATCCGCTTTTCGATTGCCGAGTCGAGGTCTGTGGTCGACGACCTGGTCGTGGTGGCGGCAGGCGCCTGCGCCGCGGCCGCCCGCATCGGCACCTGGCCCACTACGACCAGCGCGGCGGCAACAGCGACGCTTCCGATGACAGCTTTCATTGTGAGTTTCTCCCTCTAACGGCCCAGCTCATGCCGAGGCCTCGCTTCTTGAAAAAAAGCAAACCCCGGTCCAACGGACCACCACGACGCGGGTCCGGCAGATCGAAGAAACTGCACGTGCGCGGCGGCAACTCTAACGTATTGCTCAGCCCGCGCCGCCGATTGGTAAACGCCGATCCTTCCCCGACCTCGGCGACGACGGTCCCATCGTCAGGCGCCTGCGTCAACCACCGCCGGCGATACTTGCACACCACTCCTTTTCAGTTCTGTTCTCGCGATCGCCTCGCGATGCACTTCGTCGGGACCGTCAGCGAGACGCAGCGTCCGCGTGTGCGCCCACATCGCGGCGAGCGGGAAATCGTCGCACACGCCGGCGGCGCCGTGCGCCTGTATGGCGCGGTCGAGCACGCGCAGGGTCATCCGCGGCACCACCACCTTGACCATCGCCAGTTCATTGCGCGCCGCCTTGTTGCCGACCGTGTCCATCATCGCCGCCGCCTTCATCGTCAGCAGCCGCGCCTGTTCGATCTCCATCCGCGACTCGGCGATGTCGGCGCGGATCGTGCCCTGGTCGGCGAGCGGGCGGCCGAAGGCAACGCGGCTTTGAACGCGGCGGCACATCAGTTCCACGGCGCGTTCCGCGACGCCGATCGACCGCATGCAATGGTGGATGCGGCCCGGGCCGAGCCGCCCCTGCGCGATCTCGAAGCCGCGTCCCTCGCCGAGCAACATGTTCGACGCCGGGACGCGAACGTTGTCGAAGATCACTTCCGCGTGGCCGTGCGGCGCGTCGTCGTAGCCATAGACGTTCAGCATGCGGCGGATCGTGATGCCCGGCGTCTCCATCGGCACGAGGATCATCGATTGCTGCTGATGCTTCGGCGCCGCCGGGTCGGACTTGCCCATGAAGATCGCGATCTTGCAGCGCGGATCGCCGGCCCCGGAGGTCCACCACTTGCGTCCGTTGAGCAGGTAGTGATCGCCGTCTCGCTCGATCCGCGCGCGGATGTTGGTGGCGTCCGACGACGCCACGTCGGGCTCGGTCATCGCGAAGCACGATCGGATGCGGCCGTCGAGCAGCGGCTCGAGCCATTGCCTGCGCTGCTCGGCGGTGCCGTAGCGGACCAGCACCTCCATGTTGCCGGTGTCGGGCGCGGAACAGTTGAACACTTCGGCGCCGAAGCCGGGGACGCGGCCCATCACCTCGCAGAGCGGCGCGTACTCGGCGTTGGTGAGCCCGGCGCCGTACTCGCTTTCAGGGAGAAACAGATTCCATAAGCCGGCGGCGCGCGCTTTCGGCTTCAGCTCTTCGACAATCGCCGTCGGCTGCCAGCGTTCGCCGGTCGCGATCTGGCGGTGAAACGTCGCCTCGTTCGGGTAGACGTGCTCGTGCATGAACGCCGTCAACCGCTGCAGCAGGTCGATCACCTTCGCTGAATGCTCGAAGCGCATGGGGCGCATGATAGCCTTTTCCGCGATGGAGATTGAGGCGCGCGACGTCCGCGCCGGCGAGAATCTCGACTGGCCGCGGCTCGTCGCGTGGCTGCGCGAACGGCTGCCCGCCTGCGGCATCGCCGGGCTCGACGTCGATGTGGAGCCGGCGGTAGCGCAGTTTCCCGGCGGCCACTCGAACCTCACCTATCTCGTGCGCTTCGGCGAGGTGGAGGTAGTCGTCCGCCGTCCGCCGTTTGGACCCGTGCCGCCGACGGCGCACGACATGGCCCGGGAGTTCCGCTGGTTGTCGGCGATGCATCGCGTGTTTCCGCTGGCGCCGCGGCCGTATCTTCTCTGCGAGGACACGGCGATCATCGGATCGGTGTTCTACGCCATGGAACGACGGCGCGGAATCGTTGTCCGCGCGGAGGAACCGCCGCCTCTTGCATCGCCCGCGGCACGGCGGCGCGTCAGCGAAGCGATGATCGACACGCTCGCCGATCTCCACGCGATCGACGTCGCCGCCAACGGATTGAGCACGCTCGGCAAGCCGGCCGGCTTCGTCGAGCGCCAGGTGCGCGGCTGGTCGGAGCGCTGGGTACGTTCGAAGACGACGCCGCTTGCCGAGATGGACGCGCTGTCGCAGTGGCTGCGCGAACACCTGCCGGGCGATCCGGTATCGCCGTCAGTGGTCCACGGCGATTTCAAGCTCGATAACGTGATGCTCGACGAAGACGACGTCGGCCGTATCGTCGCCGTGTTCGACTGGGAGATGAGCGCACTCGGCGATCCGCTCGTCGATGTCGGCATTCTCCTCACCTACTGGGCGCCGACCGCGCCGCCCGAACAGCGCGACGCCCTCACCACGGTCACACATCGCCCGGGCTACCTCACGCGCGACGAACTGGTGGCGCGATACGCGGAACGTTCCGGCCGCGACCTGAGCGCGATCCGCTATTACGAGATCTTCGCGGTCTTCAAGATCGCGGTCGTCATTCAGCAGATTTACTACCGTTACGTGCAGGGGCAGACGACCGACGCGCGCTTCGCCGCGTTCGGCGCCCGCGTCGACTACCTGGCCCGGCATGCAGCGAGTCTGGCGGGTCAGGGATGAAGTGGCTACTGGTTGCCGCGATGGCGATCGTCGTCGCGGCGCAGGGTAAGACGACGCAGGATGGCGTGTATACGGACGGGCAGGCGACGCGCGGCGAACAGACCTATGCGAAGGCGTGCGCCAGTTGCCACGCCGCCGATCTGTCCGGCAGCGGCCAGGCGCCGGCGCTTGGCGACGCCGACTTCAACAAGGAATGGGACGGCCAGCCGCTCAGCGATCTCTTCGACCGCATTCACGCGACGATGCCGGCCGACGCGCCCGGCACGATGAAACCAGAAGAAGTCGCCGACGTGATGGCGTTCATCTTCGCCAAGGCACACATCAGGTCCGGCGCCGCCGATCTGCCGAGCGACAGCGCGGCGCTGAAGTTGATCACGTACGCGGCGCCGAAGCCCTAACCGTAGCGCCCGCTTTTCGGGTAGCATTCGGCCGCGAAGCCGACGTCGCAGCCTGACTGAGAACTGTCGTGCGTGGGCAGCCCGTTAGGGGCGGCCCGCGCAGGCTGAAAGCCTTGCCCCTACACTGGGGAGACATAAGCGATGCAGATCAATCGACGCGAGCTGCTGACTGGTCTGGGGGTCGCGGCCGCGTCGGCGGCGATCGGCGACCCGCGCGCGGTTCATGCGGCAGCGGCGTCGGGCGGGTTTCCGCGGAAGGCCGACTTTGCCTTCGAGAAAGGGACCACCTATATCAGCGGCGCGTTCACGCACCCGATGCCGCTGGCGGCCGCCAACGCGTATCGCGACTTCGTCACCCGCCGCGGCACGGTCGGGGCGACGACGCCGTTCGGCGGCACGCGTTCCGGCGCCGATCCGAAGGCGGCGTTTGCTGCGCTCGTCAACGCGAAGCCGTCCGAGATCAGCTACATCCCCAATACCAGCGCCGGCGAGAACCTGGTCGTCGAATGCCTCGGCATCAAGAAATTCGAGGGCAACGTCGTCACCGACGCCCTGCATTTCGAAGGCGCGCTGGTCCACTTGATGGAGCTCCGCAAGCAGGGGCTCGACCTCCGCATCGTCGCACCGCGCGACGGCCGCATTCACCTCGCGGATCTCGAGCGGGTCGTCGATCGCAAGACAAAGCTGGTCGAGCTGTCGCTGGTCTCGATGTACAACGGCTTCCAGCACGATCTGAAAGCGGTGTGCGATCTCGCGCACGCGCATGGCGCGTACGTCTACGCCGACATCATCCAGGCGGCCGGCGCGGTGCCGATCGACGTGCGAAAAAGCGGCGTCGATTTCGCAGCGACGGCGACGTATAAGTGGCTGATGGGCGACTTCGGCCTCGGCTTCTTCTACGTGCGCGAGGATCTGCTCGGCACGGTGATCGAGCGTCCGCACTGGAGCTATCGCTCGGCGTCGGACGTCGATATTCACCTGTCGCCGTTCGATCCCGAATCACCGGCGCCGGTCACCTGGACGCCGCGCGCCGACGCGTCGGGGTACGTCGAGCTCGGCACGGTGGCGAACGCCGTTGCCGCGGCGCTGAGCGTGTCCTTGCCGTACATCCAGCAGCTCGGCGTCGCCGAGATCGAGCGTTACCGGCAGCCGATGCTCAAACGGCTGCAGGAGGAAATGCCGCGGCTTGGTTTCACGCCGGCAACGCCGCCTGACAGCACCTCGCCGATCGTGACATTTGCGAGCAAGGACACTCGCGAGGCCGCACGAAAGCTCGAGGCCGCGAGGGTCAACGTCCGCGTCGCGCCGTACTGGATCCGGATCGCGCCGTCGATCTACAACGACATGCACGACGTCGACCGTCTGCTCGAGGCGCTGGCGTAACAATGGGTGCGGCCGAGAACAAGCAGCTCCTGCAGCGCATTTTCGCCGACCTCGAAAGCGGTGAGCCGGGACCATTCATCGGCGTTCTCGCCGACGACGTCCGCTGGACGATCGTTGGATCGACCGACTGGTCGCGCACCTATGATGGCAAGAACGCGGTGCTCGGCGAGTTGCTCGGCCCGCTACGCGACCGCCTGACCGGCATGATCAAGGTCACCGTGGCCCGCATCCTCGCCGACGAGGACTGCGTCGTCGTCGAAGCGCGCGGCGAGGCAACGACGAAGAACGGCCGCCCCTACAACAACACCTACTGCTGGATCTTCAGGCTCGACGGCGGCAAGGTGCACGAAATCACCGAGCATCTCGACACCGAGCTGGTCGCGACAGCGCTCGGCGCCCGCGGCGACGAGAACCTCACCCAGGCGGTGCCGTTCTTCATGGTGACCGACATCGTCGCGTCGGCGCGGTTCTATGTCGACGGTCTCGGCTTCGAGGTGACGCATCGCTGGGTCGACGGCGGGCGGCTGCGCTGGTGCTGGCTGTGCCGCGGCGGCGCAGCGGTGATGCTGCAGGAGTTCTGGAGAGAGGGACCGCACGCGAGCGCCCCGGCCGGGAAACTCGGCGAAGGGGTCTCGACATATTTTCTGTGCGACGACGCGATCGCGTTCTATCGCGAGATTGCCGGGCGCCAGGTCGCCGCGAAACGGCCGTTCGTCGGCAACAGCATGTGGGTCACCGGCGTCGCCGATCCCGACGGCTACCAGCTGTATTTCGAGAGCCCGACCGACGCGGCAGAAGAAAGCGTATGGTCGGAGGAAGTCGCGCGTTCGTAAGGCGCCGAGGATGACGGTCCGGCTAAAGCCGGACACTACCGAGGTCCCTTTTCCTCGTACCGTGCGCCGCGCAGAATGTCCGGCAGCGCGTAGTTCCCCTCCTGGCAGGCGTATTCGTACATCCGCTCGTCGCTCTTCGTCATCGGCAACACGGCGCTCCACGGCTTGGTGAACGTCGCCGCATCGTCGACGGTGTATTCGTATTGCAGCGTGTTGGCGTCGACGCGCGTGAACCGCTCGGTGAGATGCAGTTGATCGGACGACCCGCGGAATCCGGTCTTTTCGGTGAAGTTCGTCGTGTCGACAACGAGCGTGTTGCCTTCCCAGTGTCCGCGCGAGTCGCCGAGCCACAGCTTGACGTGCGGCGGCAGGTGCGGCCGGCCGTCCATCCACACGATCCGGGCGTCGTGAATCATCTCGGTAAAGATGACCACGGCCTTTGGCATCTCGAACAGCCGCACGTAGTTGTTGTACGGGCCGAGGTTGATCGGCGGCCCCGCGTTGAACGACAGACAGCGTTCCTGGAGGGACCGGTTCTCCGGCCCATCCGCGGGACGCTCGCGGTTATCGGCGTTGCGCGCCGCCACCTTCGCACGCGCGGCCGCGGTGAGCGCCGGCACGCGGCCGTCCGGCGGATCGACGACGAGCGAAGTGAGTTTCCGGCCGTTCATCACGGCCAGGCCGGTGCCGCGATCGAACCAGAAGTCTGCGACGCCGCGCGCCGCGTCGGTCGCCGCGCCGCCGTCGCGCCGATCGCGATCGTTGCGCGCCAGCGTGTCCTTGACGAACGTCGCTGCTTCTTCGTCCGTGAAATACGGCTTGCTCGCAAGCTCCGCCGGTCGTTCGAAAGGGGTCAGCGTCGCGAAACTCCAAATACCGTCGATCGAGGCTGCGCCGCCTGGGTGGTCGGAGGCTGTCGCTGCAGGGTGCGAAGCCTGGATAACGGCGAGAGCAAGGATGAGTCGACGCATCATGATCGCTTGGCTGATGTCTTCGCGCTACGATGGCACATCTCGCGGCCGCGGAGAACGCGGAACGTAAGAACCTCCAACCTGAGAACCCAGACAGAACCTGGAACCTAGGACCAACCCAGAGCCCCAGAACCCCAGAACCCCAGAACCCAGAACCCCAGAACCCAGAACCCAGAACTCCGAACGCCGAACGCCGAACGCCGAACGCCGAACCCGCGCGATAGCTCTAAAATGTTGACTTTCCAATGCACTACGACGAGTATGTTCGCCTGCTTGGAGGACAGTCTCACGTGCGAAAAACCTTCAGTGGCGTACTGATCGCGATGACTGCGGCGGCCGGAGGCGCACTCCTCGCCTCGTGGGCGACTCCCCTTGCGGGCCAGGCGCCGGCGGCGTATCGGGCGCCGCGGACGGCCGATGGCAAGCCGGATCTGAACGGCATCTGGCAGGCGTTGAACGAGGCCAACTACGACATCGAGATGCACATGGCGCGTCCGGCGATGGCGCTGCGCCCCGGTCCGTATGGCCCGGTGCCGGCCGCCCCGGTGCTGGCGCTTGGCGCCGTCGGTTCGGTGCCGCCCGGCCTCGGCATCGTCGAAGGCGGGTCGATTCCGTACAAGCCGGAGGCGCTCGCCAAGAAGAAAGAGAACCAGGAGAAGTGGCTCGAGCGCGACCCCGAGATCAAGTGCTATCTGCCAGGCGTGCCGCGCGCGAACTACATGCCGCAGCCGTTCCAGATCCTGCAGAGCCCGAGTGCCGTCTTCTTCGCGTACCAGTACGCCGGCGCGGTGCGAAACATCTATCTCAAGGATCCGGGTCCACCGCCCGTCGATTCGTGGATGGGCCAGTCGGTCGGTCACTGGGAGGGCGAGACGTTCGTCATCGAGTCGAGCGGCTTCAACGACAGCACGTGGTTCGATCGCGCCGGCAACTTCCACAGCGATCAGCTGAAGGTGTCCGAGCGTTACACGCGGACGGCGCCGGACGTCATCAGCTACGAAGCGACGATGACCGATCCGGAGACGTTCACACGGCCGTGGAAGATCAGCATGCCGCTGTACCGCCGGCTCGAGAAAAACGCGCAACTGATGGACTTCAAGTGCGTGGAGTTCGTCGAGGAACTGCTCTACGGCGCGTACCGCAAGAAGCCGCTGTCGAAAGAGTAGGACGAATGGAAGCGATTCCCATGCACCGTCGCCTGATTTTCGCGGCCGCCGCCGCGCTCGCGACGGTGACGATCTCATTGGCGTCGCTCGCCGGGCAGGCGAAGAGTCCGATTCCGCGGTTGAAGGACGGTCATCCGGATCTGCAGGGGACCTACGACATCGCGACGCTCACGCCGATCGAGCGTCAGGCCGGATCGCCGCTGGTTCTCACCGACGAAGAGGCGAAGAAGCTGGAACACGACGTCGCGACGCGCAAGAACTACCAGGCGCGGCCGATCGAGGCGGACCGCAAGGCGCCGCCGGTCGGCGGAGACGGATCGCAGGGCGCGGCCGGCAACGTCGGCGGCTACAACAGCTTCTGGATCGATTCCGGATCGCAGTACTCGGTGGTCGACGGCCGCAAGCGCGCGTCGATCCTGATCGATCCGCCGGACGGCCGTGTGCCGCAGCTGACGCCGCAGGCGCGTCAGCGCGTCGCGCGCAATGTCAATCGGCCGACCTCGGATCAGACCGCGCGCGAAGACGATCCGGGATTCGAAGGCAACGGTGCCTACGACGATCCCGAGCGGCGGCCGCTCGGCGAGCGCTGCCTGATGGGATTCGGATCCACCTCCGGCCCGCCGGTGCTGCCGAACTACTTCTACAACAACCTGCACCAGATCGTGCAGACGGCGGATACGGTGATGATCCTCACCGAGATGGTGCACGACGCGCGGATCGTGCGCATGAACGCGGAGCATCTGCCGCCGACGGTGCGCAAGTGGATGGGCGATTCGGTGGGCCGCTGGGAAGGCGACACGCTCGTCGTCGACACGACCAATTTCAGCGACAAGACGCGGTTCCGCGGCTCGACGCAGAACCTGCATATCGTCGAGCGGTTTACGCGGGTCGATGGAGGCAACCTGCTCTACCGCTTTACCGTAGAGGATCCCGACACGTGGACCCGCGCCTGGACAGGTGAGTACACCTGGCCGGCGACCGATGAGTTACTCTATGAGTACGCGTGCCACGAGGGAAACTACGCGCTGGGCAACATCCTGCGCGGAGCGCGCTTGAAGGAAGTGGAAGACGCGAAGAAGAAGACGGGGGGCAATTGAGGTGCACCTTATGAAAAAAATCGTCCTGTCGGTAGCCGGTCTCCTCCTGGCGGGTGTCCCGGTATTCGGCCATCACGCCTTCGGCGGTGAGTTCGATCCGAACAAGCCGGTGCTGCTCAAGGGCCCGGTGACCAAGGTTGAATGGGTCAACCCGCACGCCTGGATTCACATCGAAGTGACGGACGAGGACGGCAGCAAGAAAGAGTGGATGGTCGAGGGCGGCACGCCGAACACGCTGCTGCGCCGCGGCATCACCCGCGAGTCGCTCAAGCCGGGCACGGTGCTGGTGATCGACGGCTACCAGGCGCGCGATCATTCGCTGCTCCGCGCCAACGGCCGCAACGTCACCTACCCGGATGGCCGCAAGCTGTTCCTCGGATCGTCGGGCACCGGCGCACCGACCGACGGCGCCGATCCGACCGAAGCGCCGAAGCCCGGACAGCGCGGACGAGGCGGCCAACAGTAGTCGCAAGTCGCAAGTCGCCAGTCGCAGGTCAGTCGCAAGTCGGCAGTCACAAGTCGGTCGCAAGTCACAAGCCATGGGCCGCAGAGACGAGAGTCTTTGCGGCCTTTGCGTTTTTTGAGCGCGACGGCTTTAGCCGAGCGATCAGCGTCCGCTCACCACGTTCGCGCGATCTGCAGTATCGTGTGCTCCGTCTCTTCGACAAGGAGCGGACATGATCTCCACGCGGCGGGTGGCTGCGGTGGTCGGTATCCTGCTGTTGTCCTCGCTGACGCCGTACGCGCAGACGCGCGGGCCGGCGATCGCCGCGGACGCGTATCAGCAGCTGAAGTTCCGGTATATCGGCCCGGTCGGCAACCGCCTGATCGCGATTGCCGGCGTGCCCGGCGATCCGAACGTCTATTACGCCGGCGCCGCCTCCGGCGGCATCTTCAAGACCACCGACAACGGCGCGCACTGGGATCCGATTTTCGACCGCGAGTCGGTCTCCTCGATCGGATCGCTCGCCGTCGCGCCGTCGGATCCGAACGTCGTCTGGGCCGGCACCGGCGAGGCGTTCATCCGCAGCAACATCTCGATTGGCAACGGCATCTACAAGTCCACCGACGCCGGCAAGACCTGGACGCATGCCGGCCTCGACGCGACCGGCCGCATCGGACGTGTGGTGATCGATCCGCGCAACCCCGATGTCGTCCTCGCCTGCGCGCTCGGCCACGCCTATGGACCGCAGCCGGATCGCGGCGTCTATCGCACGACCGACGGCGGCAAAACGTGGCAGCGAACACTGTTCGTCGACGAGAACACCGGTTGCTCCGACCTGGCGATCGACGCGCGCAATCCCCGCATCCTCTTTGCCGGGATGTGGCAGATCGAAATCCACACCTGGGGCCGCACCAGCGGTGGTGCCGGCAGCGGCCTGTTCAAGTCGACCGACGGCGGCGCGACCTGGAAGCGGCTGGCCGGTCACGGCCTGCCGACCGGGCCGATCGGCAAGAGCGCGGTACAGATTGCGCGCGGCAATTCGAGCCGCGTCTACGCGCTGATCGAGACCGGCGACGGCCTGCCCGCGCTCGACGGCACGAAGACACAAAGCGGCTCGCTCTGGCGCAGCGACGACGCCGGCGACAGTTGGGAGCTGGTGAGCTCGGATCGCCGCCTGCGCGGACGCACGCACTACTACACACGCTTCGCAATCGAACCCGACAACGAAAACGAGCTGTACTTCCTCTCCGCTGAATTCACCAAGTCGGTCGACGGCGGCGCCTCGAGCATCGACCTCACCGGACGCGTCGCGCCGATCGGCGACAACCACGACATGTGGATCGATCCGACCAACGGCGATCGGTTCGTCGTCGCGCATGACGATGGGTTGAGCCTGTCGATCAATCGCGGCCGCAGCTGGCATCACATCCAGCTGCCGGTGGCGCAGATGTATCACGTCGCCACCGACAATCAGATTCCGTACAACGTCTACGGGAACCGCCAGGACGGCCCATCGACGCGCGGCCCGAGCAACAGCCGCCTGGCGAAGCCGTCGGACGACGAACTGTCCGGGCCGATCCCGCGCGGCATGTGGCACTCGGTCGCCGGCGGCGAAAGCGGCTGGGCGATTCCCGATCCGGTCGACAACAACATCGTCTGGGCGAGCGGCACCGGCTACGGCAGCGTCGGCGGCACGGTCGAGCGCTACGACGAGCGCACCCGGTCGGCGCGCGAGGTCGAGATCTGGCCGGAGACGACGATCGGCGTGCCGGCGGCCGACGTGAAGTACCGCTTCAATTGGACGTTCCCGGTCGCGATCTCGCCGCACGATCACAACACCGTCTACGCCGGGTCGCAGCACGTGCATCGTACGACCGACGGCGGCCAGAGCTGGCGAGTGATCAGCCCCGACCTGTCGCTCGACGACAAGACGCATCAGCAGCGATCCGGAGGGCTCACGCCCGACAACGTCGGCGTGGAGTACGCCGGCGTGGTGTTCGCCATCGCCGAGTCGCCGCGCGAGAAGGGCGTGATCTGGGCCGGCACCAACGACGGCCAGCTGCAGATCAGCCGCGACAACGGCGGCCGCTGGACCAACGTCACCGCGAACATTCCGGCGCTGCCGAAATGGGGAACGGTCAGCAACATCGAGCCGTCGCGGCACGACAACGGCGTCGCCTACGTCACCTTCGATCTCCACCAGGTGAATAACCGCGATCCGTTCGTGTTCAAGACCGCCGATTACGGGCAAACCTGGCGCGCCGTCACCGGCGATCTGCCGCACAGCGTCCACAGCTACGCGCACTGCGTCCGCGAGGATCCGGTCAA
>Ga0075425_100005496_pt1 | contig 13178 bp, 19 predicted proteins | sample SoiMethybrSBSTD4_FD_75300 | JGI IMG/M metagenome (GOLD analysis project Ga0075425, IMG submission 75300) | Bulk soil microbial communities from a Populus tree surrounding site in Tennessee, USA - Soil MetaG P. TD hybrid SBSTD4 | ecosystem: Environmental > Terrestrial > Soil > Tree plantation...
CCCTACGAGCCCGGTCTCCTGGCCCATGGGATGCCGATGAATACTTTCCGAGTCTACTAAGCCAAAGCGCCACCCATATCGGGTACCCAAGTGCAAGCGACGAAATCGGAACAGAGTTCTCTTATGAAGACATACTTTGCAATTTTCGCTCTCCTAGCGATCGGCGTTCTTTCCAGCGGACCTTCTGTGGCAGCGCCGGCCGGGTCGACCGGAAACAGGCCCGCAACGGAAATCCTGGCGATACCGGCAGCTACCTACGAATGTCGCCGACGATCGCGGATGGCACTACATGGGCGGCTAGCGGCGGGTTACGTGCCGGCCGCCGCGTCGCAATGAGGGCGGTGCCGGTGTGTGGGCTTGGAAATGCGAAGGGCCGCGCTGTGGCTGGTGGCATCAACGCGACCGCCGCTGGCACGACCGGAACGTCTAATGCCAAAGATTAGTAGTGACGCCAGCGAGGCCTGTACTAGAGGGCGTGCTGCCGGCCACGGAGTCGCCTTCGGAGAAGGGCTGGGATCCGGGACCCGCGATCGCTGCCAGGGCCCCGTTCTGCCTCCAAGAAGAACCTCCTATCAGTTGCCGTCTTCCTTGCGTTTTCCTAATGGGAGGAGCGGGAAGTACGGTATGACGCCCTGCCCGCCCCGGGTATCGACGATGAGTTTGTCCGTCCCGCTCATGATGCGCTCCATTGTCTCGAGGTACATGCGCTTGCGGGTCACCTCCGGCGCTTTTTTGTATTCCTCGTAGATCTTCAGGAAGCGTGCAGACTGACCGGTTGCTTCGGCCACGGACTGTTCGCGATAAGCGCGCGCTCCCTGCAGAATTCGCTCGGCGTCGCCGCGCGCCTCCGGGACGATGCGGCTGGCATAGGATGCCGCCTCGTTCTGCAGGCGCTCCTTGTCGGTGGCCGCGGCTTGCACGTCTCGAAACGCGTCGATGACCTGGGTCGGCGGGTCGACCTTCTGCAACTGGATCTGGTCCACGCGGATCCCGGCGCCGTAGCGGTCGAGCACGTCCTGCATCAGCTTCTGCACCGCCTGCTCGGTCTTCTGCCGTGCGCCCGTCAGGATCGGTTGGATGTCGGATTGGCCGACGATCTCGCGCATGGCGCTCTCGGCCACTTCCTTGACGGTGACCTCCGGGTTCTGGATGTTGAAGAGGTATTGCTGGGCATCCCTGATGCGCCAAAACACGACGAAGTTGACATCGACGATGTTCTCATCGCCGCTCAGCATCAGGCTCTCCTCGCGAACGTAGCTGACACCAGCGCCGACGCCGCGCGTGCTCGTGCGCATGCCGACCTCGATGATGTTTTGCTGCGTTACCTTGGGCAGGCGTACTTCATCAATCGGATAGGGCATGCGAAAGTGTAGGCCGGGGGGCTCTTGGCGGGTGACTTTGCCGAAGCGCATCACGACGCCCAGCTCATCGGGGTTCACACGAAAGCTGAAGGCATAGTAGCCAACAACGGCTGCAAGGACGGTAGCCACAAGGAAAGCGATCGAGCCGGGCAAGCCGGATCCGCCCGGCATCGCCTGTCTGAGCTTGTCCCGGCTGCCCCTGAAGAGGTCTTCGATTTCAGGTCGCGTTGGTGTATCGCTGCGCTTGCGGTCGCCACCGCCATCATCCCAGGGCATGAGGCTTGCTTCCTTTGCTTGCGCCAGTGACGGTGCGCTGATCGGCGCGTGGCGTGCGCGATCCGCGGATCACTTCAAGGTCACCGAGTTGCGTGCCATTGGGAGTTCGGTTCAGATAACGCGGAAATTGGGTTCGATGGTTTCGCCCCATTGGCCAGGTTCCTCCACCCACTCCAGTGCTGGGCCTTGAACAGAGACGGCACGCCCGAGCTTGGCGGAGTGCGCCACGCTAAGCCTGATCAACAACACGAGCCAAAGTGTGCCAAGTTACGGAAAATACCCATGTGCTGGGATATCGCGGCCGGCGGTTAATCCTTAGGTCTCCGGAAGGATTCTCACCGGTCACCCCAACGATTGGGCAAAATTCGGCAAGGAATCAAACAGCCGCGTCGTGGACGCATGTGCTGCCGAGCTCTACAAGTTCTGATCTTCAGATGACCTCGATTTATTGGATTTGGATGCTGGCCTACTCCCCTCGCAAGCACGACGGCCCTTAAGTTCACTGTTTGCAGCACGCATCTGCAATTGGGCAGCCACAAAGTTCGACGGACAACTGGATGCACCAGGCGCTTTGGCCAGCACGCAGATTTGGTTTGTGGCGATGCTGGGCGGGAATGTCCGCGACTCAAAGGTGATTTGATGAAATCAATGATGGGCACCATCCTCGCCTACATCACCTTTGGCGGCTCGATGTTCGGCGCCGTTTACTTGCTCTTGCATGACAAACCGATCCAGAGCCTCGCGGCACTCGTAGTCGCCCTTGGCTCGGCGTTCGGACCCAAGATCTACGTCGATTTCATCCAACCCAAATCACCGGAGGAGCGTCTCATTAATCCGAACGTCGCGGGATAAGCCGGAGGCGCGCGCCCTCCGGCCGCGCGTAAAGGTGCCCGTCCGAAAGGCGGTACCCTAGGGCTGTTGATCATGTCCTTCATACCAGCGATAGTATGCCCGATCATCGCCGGGGGACGATCATGACCGACGTATTCTTCTCCTATTCAAGTATCGATCGCGACAGTGTCCGCCCGATCCGGGACGCGCTGGCCGCGCAAGGCTTTGATGTATTTTGGGACCAGGCGGTTCCGGCGGCGGTGGACTGGGATACGTGGATTCGCGAGCACCTTGCCAAAAGCAAATGCGCAATAGTCTTCTGGTCGAGGAACTCCATCAAATCGGACAACGTTCGTCACGAGGCGGCAGTCGCCAAACAACAAGGAAAACTCATCCCCGTCCTGCTTGAGAGCTTGGGCGCTGATGCCTTCCCAATGGGTCTCTACTCCGTCCAGTGCGCGAATCTCGCGGAATACTCGGGTAACTCGTCTCATCCGGAATGGCAAAAGCTTCAACAGGAAGTCGAAGCAAAACTGATGCCCCCTTGGGCCCGACGTAAGGCCGACGGTCTCGAGGCCCAGCTCGTCGCTGAACGCGCCAGGCGCGAAGCTGCGGAGCACCGTGATCAGACCTTGCAGGATCAGATCGCGACTGAAGCGAGGACGCAACAGGATTTGAAACGTGAACGGGACCGCGCCTTGTCTGAGGTGGGGGCGCTTAAAGCGCAGCTTGACGAAGCCGCTCGGGCGAGGGCCGAGCTAGACTCACGTGCCGTTTCTCTTTCCCAAAACCGTAGTGATGCCGAGCTTCTGCAAAAGGCGCTGCAGGCGAAAGACGAAGAACACAGCCGGCTAAAGTACGCACACAATCAACTGCAGGAGAGCTCCAACAGATTGGCAGCCGCCCTGGAGTCATCCCAGAGAGAACTAACAGTCCTAAGGAGCCAACGGCATTCAGGATTACATGATCAACACTTTGGCCTGCCAACATTTGGCTTCACCAATAACCCACAGCACAGCATATCAATGAGCCGTGGAAGCGCTCTACGGATGATGTTAGTCAGCCTGATCTTTACCGCAGCACTCTGATTCCTTCCATCTGCCGCATCCGGCGCTCCCCTGCTCGAAGCTATAGGCTTCACACTTTACACGGTAGCGCTTGGTTTTCTCACGGGCAGTGGGCTGGCGGTTCTCTTGGGTCAGATCAGCAGGACGGGTGACTGGGCCCATCAACTCCTGATCCCATTTAGCACAGTCATGCGCTGGCTTCCTCCGCCTGTGCTCGCATTGCTCTGGTTACTGTGGTTTGGCTACAGGAACCACATGTCATATGTGGCAATCATTTCATTCACTGCGGTACTTCAGGAGATTGCCATGCCATATGCAAAGGGGAAATTTCCGTGGATTGGCCTGCGAGCAGGATTACTCGCGGCCTTCATCTGGGGAATTACCATTGAGATGCTAGGCTCCGATAAAGGGTTAGGTTCCCTGATTGTGCGCGAGTCCCAATCTTTCAATTTATCGGCATTCCTTCAAACGAGCCTGTTGTTCGTAGCTCTGTGCCTCCTCGCGGACTTATTGTTTCGTTCCATCTATGCATTCACCCAACGCAAATTTGTAGCTAAATAATCTTGGCAAGTTGAAATGCGTTGCACCAGCGCGCGTCCACCGGCCGCGCCTAAATGTGCCCGCCAATGGCGGGACTCAGGATTGACGTTTGACGCAGACCCCACCACCCCGGAAGCCCGCACAATCCTAAATGCGAAATCTCTCGCCGCGACTTTTTTATTGTCGCGGGTCGGCACGTCGCGTCAAGCTCGAGTCCATCAAGGCAGGGCTGGCGGGGCTCGGGTGCGGTAGAGTGGCAGGGCACAGCGTGCGCAAACAAGTGCGTCTTGTCGTCTTGACGGAAATCCGGCATGGCACCCTCACCCTGGCGGGACGAGGTCGACCTGCTCGAAAAACATAGTCGCGCGAAGCGCTCCTTGTTTTTCGGCGCCGACGAGGGGGGAGGCGTAAAGCAACAGATAGGCGGCAGCTTTTCGAACACGTCACGATAGTCCTCGCTTGACTGCTTGCGGGGTATCGAACATGTCCGAAGTCGCTGCCGACATTGCGCGGGCGCCTTAGGCGCCACAACAAAAGCGGGAACGCGAGGATGCGGGCGAAGCCATTGGGCGCGTCCTCGCGGACCTCTATCAGGCCGCCTAGGGCGGCCGGTATTTCAACGTGATGCGGCATGGGCTGCAGGAGTACGAACGTGGGAGCGCCGTAAAAGGCGCGACCTCAATTTCCGGCGGATGCCGAGGTTACGGTCCAGGTAACGATTAGCCGAGTACGGGCCGCACGGTAGCGGCAACTGGAAAGCTACTCCCCTCGCCGGGAGGCCGTGTATGCACCGGGTTGGTTAACGTAAGCGATCTTGATCCTGCGTATTGCGGCTTGCCACAGATCCACACTAGGTTCCCAGGACGGGAGAGGCCCAATGCGCATCATGCGAACCGAGTACTATTTCGACAAATTCCAGGTGGACTGGAAGGGCCATTTTGCCTCCGCGGCAGAGAATCCGAACATCGCGTTTGCCTGGATTATTGCCGACGCACCGGTAGCGGCAACCGATGTTCCGAATTTTCATATTGTCGATAGCTCACCGGCGAGCAAGCTGGAAGAGGATGACCGAGAGAACTTGATCAGGTGCATGAATCTGTTCCTGACGAGTAAGTCCGACGGCATGGTCAAAGCGGTACCATTCAGTGAGCAGCAGTCGCCATCAGCTGCCAATCGCGAACTCATTGAAGAATGCCTTGAGAGTACTGTCGTCATTGAACAGCCGCCGATCGAGGCGCTCTCGGTGCAGCAACTGCTGGCAAGGGCTACATCGTGGTCACTCGGAACCTATCCTGGGATAGCTGCTGAGGGTAATAGCCCTCCCCTGCTTGTAATAACAATCTCTCTTGGTGTGATCATTATGGGTACTGCCGCGGGCATCTCTAAGGGATTAGAAGCGGGTCTGCATCGAGCCATTGAAAGACGGCTGGTCGGTCCTCGTCAGAGGTCCGTATCCACACCGGAAAAAACAAAACCGAAGCGCCGCGCGAGGCGCGGCGGTGGTACCCCCACGGTGGGTTCCTGAACCTTCCCCGCGGACTCCACCGGGAGCTACGTTTTCGGGAGCCACAGGCTCACTCAAGCCCACCAGGGGGATGTGCCCGTTTCCCCACTCCGCCGCGTCGCTCGCCACTTCGGGCGAGCGAGCGACGGTGGCTCCGGGGGATGAAATTGAGAACCTTTCAACAATTCCGATTTGTTAGGGCGCCAGCTTTTCAGCGTTTCCAGGCGCCGTCTTCTGAATCTTGGCGCGGACCTGACCGCTCGCTACGTCGATGACCGTGATGACGTCTCCGTTCTTATCATACCGGACGCAACCCATTGGCCGTTCCTTCCACTCGACGCAATTCGTGTTGGCCTTGATCTCCCATTTTCCGGGCATGATGGCGCCACTCGGTGTCTTGTAGAGCGCAGTACCATCCTCTGCCCAATAGATGACGGCTTGACCGGCTTGCCCGCTCGAAGAGGCCGCAGTGGCCTCGAGATACACGGTCTTGCCCGAGAGAAGCGCTTTGATTTCGGCAGCGGTCAAATCCGCGGCAAGGGCTGGCGTTATCCAGCCGGCGACGCCGGTACCGGCGATGATACAGCGTGCAAGAAAATGCATGGTTGTGATCCTTCCTGAACTTCGCGCGCTCATCTTGATGCTGATTATGGCGGCACTTCGGCAAACATCGCCGCGCTTCGCGCGCCGCGGTGGTAACCCGCAAATCGCGGGTTTCTTGAACGTCCCCGAAGACGGCACCCGCTGCCGCACCGCCAAGCTCGACGCTAACGGCAACGCCGTTATAGACCTGCCGGATTATTTTATGGCTCTCAACAAAGACTATAGATATATCGCTTCACCCATTAGTGGTGCGATGCACAACCTGCATCTTTCCTTCGGTGTGTGCCACCGGTATCTGTGGGGCCTCTTTGGTCCGCCCGCGTTCGGCATCGTCGGCGGCATGCCCAACGGAGAAATCTCCCGGCAGGTCACTGGCATCCGTAAAGACCCGCTCATTTTCAAAAATCCAATCATCGTCGAAGTCCTGAAGACACTGCTCACCATCGTCCCGCGCGGTAAATGCCTCTTCGCTCGCCTCTGTCAGTAATGCAACGGCCGCCACAGACGTCACAGCCGAGACCTCATCCACCGCGGAGTAGCGCGCTCCTCTCGTCGCGCGTCGACCAAAATCCGTGATACAGGCCGCCTCCAATTTCCGTGCACCCGCCTTCCAAAATCCGTGAGCTCACTTTTCGGCGGAAGGCAGCGACGGATTTTCCATCACCCGCAAGTCGGGCGTAAGCTTCATGACACCGAGGTAGCACGCGAGCACATCGTCTTCAGTAACCCGGTTGCCCTTGCCGTCATGGATGGCGACATTCGCATAGTTGTCGTCGAGAAGCCGCCCCGCGCGCTCCAGCGCCGCGTCAAGCGTGGGTATTACTTCAACGACCGCAACCCCTATCCCTCGCGTCACGACGTAGGTCATGTGCTTTCAAGCTCCGCGCTCTCCCGTGTTGCAGGCCATACAGCCATGCGTTGAATTTCCTCCTCATCACTCCGACTGTACCCCAATCATCAGGATTGGCGCTCCGATATTCCTCTCCGTGGAGGTCGAGGAGATTCTGGAAGAGCGGCACGAATCACGCAAACAAGGGCGAACCCTTGATCGAATTACACATCTTGCAGCAGAGAACCAGGTTCTCAACCTTCCCGCTCCCTCTCAACAACTTCGGCACCTTGTGGTCTTTCGTCCGCGAGCCTTCCGTGCGCCCGCAGCAGTGGCATGCGTACGCGCTCACCGTAGCGTGCTTTCGCGCACGGTGTTCCCACCTCCGCCGCTAACCTCACCACGCGGTCCGGGTGCGGAGCCCCGCCGGTGCTAGGGGCGGCGCAAAACTCTGCACTCGCTAAGAGGGACCGGCCCGCCGCACCCTCCTCACCCCGGTTACATTGACCACCTGCTCGTCGCTCGTTAGCGAAAGCATCCAGCTCTAAATATTCAATGCGTGCCGGCCTCGCGCTTGCGCCACCTGCAGGAGGTGGATCATCGAGCCGAGAAACCAGATGCGCCAAGCGCGGCGGTAACGGTTCCTCCGCGAAATCCGAAAACAGCTTCCGCAATTCCTTGCCGAGGCTTGCTCTTAACTCATCAGCTTCAATTTTGTCATCATCACCCCGCATTGGCGCCTCCGTCGAACCTATACCCTCGTCGCGTACGTAGGCTGCTACAGCATCCATCGCAATTTCTATGTGCCCCCCGCGCAACAATCCCAGCAAATCCAAACAGCGCCACACGAAAATTAAATTTTCAAAGATCGACTCTTCGGTACGTTTCCGTGCAAAGCTCTTCTTGGCTGCTTGCCGCGAAACGCACCGCGGCGCCGCAGCTATCGGGGGAGTTCAGTCCCGGCCGCGTTACCCCGCAGCGCTGGGACTGATCCGTCAGCCACCACCTGATCTCGACACTTCAAAGAGGATTCTGTCGATGTGACTGGATCGTCGCGTGATCGCGTTCAGAGTATTGGCCGAAGCTCTCGTTGTTGATCGCGTATTTCCATGCACCGTTCTCATGGTGACCTTCCGCAATCATGCGCCACTCAAGCAGACCACGCCGTTCCGCGCGGGCTTCGGCAAAGCTTCCGCTTCGCGGCGAAAGTGATTTGACAGCGTTCCTTACGTCCTCCATTGGGCGATGTGGATCACGAAGGGGGCTGCGATGCAGGACGTTCTCAAGCAACTTAATGACCGCAATCCATCCGATGTGCGGATACTAGATGAGCGCGCACTGCGGCGCTTCGAGGCTTTGTGCGAAGCATGGGCGAAGATCGCCGAAACCGAGCTTGCCCGTCGCCGCTCACTTCCCTTTCAGGCACCGCCATCGAACGCGCAAAACTAATGCACTCAAAATCAGTTATGGCCAAAGCGGATATTCGTTATCCCGAAGCGCCGTTCTTCGGCCATGTATGGCCTGCTCAAGGCATGTCCGACAGTTGCAGGTGCCAGTGTTTTCGACTTCACAGAAAGGTGCCACGTGCGGCACCGTAGAGAAAAGTCAAAGAGTTCAACAGAACCAGGGAGCATCTCGACGTCAGGCAGTAGCACTGCCCGTCGATGCGGCCGCAACAGGCCTCGCGACCGGCACAACGAGTTCATTTACGATCGGCGACCGCGTCATCCATGACATATTCTGCGACGGCACCGTCGAAGCACTGCGTGACCACAAGCTGCACATCAAATTCGAGACGGTCGGATCAAAGGAAATCCTCGCGAGCTTTATGACGCGCCCTCGCTGACCCCACTGCGGACGCACGTACTTTGCTGCAAATGCCAACGGGGTCCGCCATCATGAGCCTCGATGGTCTCCCGCCTGGCGGTGGCACGGATCACACCTTGGAAGGTGGCGATGCCGTATAATGGCTCAGGTCAGACAGCCCAACCATTTTCTCGACCCGGATCATTCGCTCGATGCCATCCTCGAAGCCGTCCTTGCCGAATTGCTGGTGCTCCATTTCCTCGAATTTTTTTGCCAGTTCTTCGAGACGGCTCTTGGATTGCGTCTTCCTCCACACTGGGAACACCACCGTGTCCTCCCATGTGGCGTGCGCGTGATACATGCGCGACATGCCGGCGAGAGCACGTGAGAGCGGTTGCGCATCCGCACCGATCTTGCCTCGAGAGCCAATGCGTTCGAGATAGGCCGTGATCTCTCGTGCGCGCCCGTGCTGCGCGAGGAGCACTTCAACGAGCTTTTCGTTCTCACCCCCTGCCTTGCGGACTTCGGGAAAAACGTACTGCTCCTCGAGCACACGCTCGTGGTAGTTCTCTCCGAACTGTCGAAAGAGCTCGGCAGCCTGGGCGAGTGCGGCGAGATTCAGATCGCGGTGTCCTGCTTGCAGGCGTGAAGCGAGTTCAGCATAGACGATAAGTGCTCGCCTCAGGACGCCGTGCTCGCGCATCAAGTCTTCGGTGGCGGAGATGTCATCATCTCCCGCCTGACCCTTATTGTCCCCAGTATTGTCACTCGCCCGAGCGGGAACGAGTAAGCCATCGGCGAGGGTGAAGGAGCCGGTCGCGAGAGCCGCCGCAAGTGAAAAAGCACCGCGCCGGTTTAGCTCTTGCAAATCAAAGGACATAGCAACCTCCAAAGATTTCTGACCGCGTGAGCAACAACCGGGCTTCACTACAGTATGTGCCAAATCACCGATATCTGATACAGCCAGCACACATTCAGTCGCTCGTGGTGACAGCCACGCCCGTCTGTCACCATTACCCAGGCGCGCCAGGTAGTACGGGGCCACAACGTCGCCACATGGCGTTGGCTACGGCTCAAGTTGCCTATCGTTCAAGACGCGAGTGCGGGAATTGAGCACAGGTCGGCGTGGGCGGGCACGCAGAGGCGAAGAACGTCTCCCATCCACTGCCCTCTCTCAGACGGCGCCTCCTGGGAGCCGTTTCCTTTTCCGCACCCCCCTCAAACAGCGGCCTTGATGTAGCCGACCGCTTCACCAACAGTCGTAATCTTCTCGGCATCGGCGTCTAGGATTTCGATGCCAAATTCCTCCCCGAGAGCAAACTCCAGCTCGATCACGGTAACTGGGTCAGCACCGAGGTCTTTCGTGAACCTCGTCGCCATGGTTACGCTGTCAGGCGCCACGCCGAGCTGCGCGACGACAACTTTCTTTACTCGATCGAAGACCTCCTTCTCCTCCATTTTCCCGATCCTTTCCGGTGCGCGTGAGCAACTCAGCCGTGGCCTCAACCTCAACCGCAACTTCAGTTACCTACCGTGGTACAAAAATTCCAACACCCTCCAGCATCATGTACGCGATGAAAAGGACAGCCACGATCGCACTCCCGATGAGCAACATCGTATGTCTATCCACTGCAACCTCGCTCGAATCGGCTGCAACTGACCTTCAATGCATTTGGTAAAGGTGCTAACGGGCGGACCACTACATGCGATCTTTTAGTTCTTTGATCTTCCGTAGCTGCCACCTTGTGATGAAATTGGGCGTGCTACCAAAGACCGCAAGCCCATGAGCGAGGACGCCAACGCCCCAACCGAGGAACGGCCAGAGGGCCCACCAAACCTCCGGCGTGGTCAACCAATTGACAACGAACAGCGCCGCGTTCACCAAAACAAAAACCACCAGGTGGATGTAGAAGCCGGTCAGGGCCTCCACTTGTTTGGCAGCCTTCACGGCCTTCTCGTGCTCATCCATAGCAGCCCTCCTCCAGGCTCAGCGGATGAATATTACCCCATCCTTTCGTAACCGTCCCCAAACCGGCGCGCCGGCCAGTCAAGGCCGCGCGACGCGCGCCCGTGCAGCGGGTCGCTTTGACGGGCTGTCTCCAGCGCCGGTTACGCTGAGCACGCTCGCGAGAACAAACACTCACATTCCGCTCAATCCCGCGCCATCACCCCCACTCCGACACGAAATTTCGTGCGCTGCACGCCATCCAATTTCCGTACACCAATTCTCCAAAAACCCGTGCTCTTTTTGCGAGTCGTTGTCTCGAGCCCTTGTGCAGAGTTGGCGCAACATGGGTACTTTCCGAGCCTTGGCTGGACACCGACGTTGTGCCCCCATAGTTGGGGCACATTTCTGTTGGCGACCAAGCATGATGAATTTCCAAAAGCTACTGCACCCACCGAGCCCGGGAACTGAAGAAAATCGGTACATCGTGGGCCCGGCAGTCCTTCATCAGAGAAGGCAAATGGGCCGAGATCCTAACGAACAAGTGACCAGAGTGGTAGACGCATGTCCTGTCGGGCCCGGAGGCGATGATGCCGCGAAAACCTATGTGCGCTCTGTTCAGATCGGCTCAACAATCAACCCCGCGGCAACAGCCCCTTGAGGACAGGAAACTCTACCTTGAGTCGCTGCTGTGCATCGCGATCCGCAAGCGAGTGCTGGTCACATTACAGTTCAAAGAATATATTGCAGAGCGTCTGTTCGAGCCGACCATCGTGTATCTTTCCAGAAGGCATCAGCTTTGCGTCGCCGGAATTCAGATCACCGACCTCAAGAAGCCCTTAAATAACCTAAGCGCCCGCAGCTTTGAGATGGGCGAAATCAGAAATGTTATCCTCACCGAGAAACCCTTTGTGATCGATCCAGTGGTCGATCGCTTCGATGGCAAGTACGCTAACGGGATAATTTGCTCGACCGATTGAACTGATCTCTCAGCTACCCCGCATGATATGCGGCGGTACCTATCATTGTCGCCGGGCCTGCCCGGGGAGCAATAAATCTCCCAACACTAACGTGGATCAATGCTCGCGCTTGGACGAAGCGATAGCTTACGGTCGGGGAGCATGAGAAACCTGTCGCGCAGGGCGGCGAGGGGCTTAACTGCCGTTAGCATATCCGAATCGCTGCTCCTTTCGTTCACCGAGATTGGAATCACAAGCGAAAAAGACGTCCGCTGCTTGCTCGCGGATGTGGCCCACCACACACGAGGGAGCGCCGGTCGCTTCGCGAGAGACTAGTCACCACCCTAGTTGTGGTGGTGGAAATCGTGCGGCGCGTTCTCGCCGGGAAGTACAGCATGCGGGGGTAGCCACTTAGCGGCGATCACACAATAGGAAAATCCCATTTCCATGGCGGGGAGGAAGAGATGCTGGAGTACTTTGCGTACGTAGTGCTCGGCGCGGTGATGGTCGGCGGCCTTCTGTATGTGACGATGACCCCCGAGATGGAAGACGCTCGAAAGCCAAGGGGGCACGACCCGAGCAATAACTTGGACACGGCAGCCGCGCCCTCCACGGCACACAGCCAACGCGAGTAGGTATCGCTGCTCCCACTATGCGTGAACTAGGCCGCTTCCGATTTTGTGCGAAAGCGGGCTCTTACAGTTTGAGGTGAGGGTGGGACGGCACAGCAGCCCTTCCATCGTGGTTACAAGCCCTTCGGGAGGCGCTGGCTTAGGCGCGTGCACGGCTTCGCCGCGGGCCCCGCCAATATCGCCAAATCCACTGTAGAGCACGAACGGATGTTCCGCTGAAGGGCGCAAAATTGTGATCCGCAAGGGCCATTGCCATTGACGGCATGAACAGCCTCAGCCTCCTGACCGTCCGACAACAGGAGGTACAGGTCAATGTTTCGCTGTTTTCTGTGGGCGCTTGCTGAACCAAAGGCGCTGCTGATCGCAGACAATCTTTGCCTCCGGCAACAGCTGGTAGTCCTGCAACGCCGCAAGCCACGGCCGCACCTTGAGGATGTGGACCGGCGTTTCTGGATTTTGGCGTGTCGCTGGTTCAGCGGCTGGCAAACCTCTCTCCTCGTTGTAAGGCCCGAAACGGTACTGCGCTGGCACCGACAGGGTTGGCGCACGTATTGGCGCCGGCGTTCACGCCGCACGACAGGGCGGCCAGGCCGCCGCCCAATTGCGGTGGAACTTCGGACCCTTATCCGCCGAATGACCACGGAGAAACGACTTATATGAGCACCCCTTACATGAGCACCCCTCATGTCAAGCCCCCCACCCCTTTTCTTTCTTTCTTCCTGTCCCTTTCTTATATGAGGCAACCGCGAGTCAAGACCTGGATTTAGGGCACGGACCACTTTCTTTTCTTCGTTCCTCACAGTTTCTTTGTTCGGCTTGAGAAGC
>Ga0075425_100005497_pt1 | contig 13178 bp, 8 predicted proteins | sample SoiMethybrSBSTD4_FD_75300 | JGI IMG/M metagenome (GOLD analysis project Ga0075425, IMG submission 75300) | Bulk soil microbial communities from a Populus tree surrounding site in Tennessee, USA - Soil MetaG P. TD hybrid SBSTD4 | ecosystem: Environmental > Terrestrial > Soil > Tree plantation...
CTCTGTTTTTGGATTGCGCGATCGACAAACAACAGAATTAAGGGAAGCCACATCAGACCTCCCCACCAGCCCAACCCGGTCAGATGCAGCATCGAATGTGCCGACAGCTCGAAGATCAGCGATCCGAATAGCGCCCCCGTCGAGCTCACGCCGATCGCGTTGAGAAAGATGTACATCGCGATCGCTGCAAACATCAGCTCGATCAGACGCGCAAGCGAGTAACCAAGCGGAACGTCAAAGATTGTGTAGAGCAACAATGACGGGGACAGCGTGCGCGTCACTCCGTCGGCGTAGATCGGATGACCGGCCATCGTGTACGGATTCCAAAACGGAAATTCGGCATCGCGATAAGCTTGTACGACGAAGTACTCCCGGGTGACATACGTGTCGGTCAGATCTCGACGATTGTACGGATATTCTGATTGCCCGGCAGAGTAGCCCCAGGGGAGTTGATTGTTCAGCGTGTTGAGATCTATCAGGGTTTCGCCCAGGAGAAACACTCGCCAGAATAAGACAACGACGACCGCGATCAGCAGCGAGATATTTGCGAAGTGACCGGTGGTGGGAATCGTTTTACCGAAGGTTGATAAACGCGAGCTCGTATCGCCGCTACTCAAGCCTTCGACCTCTGGCTGACCCTTCATGCTTCGTCCTTTTACAAGTAGCCGAGGCCGCGGAGCTTCTCTTCCACGATTTTCTCTTCTTCCGCGCTGAGTCTTACCTCATCGCCGACGTCGCTCGCCGCAGAAGACTCAAACCTGACTAGATTCTTCTCAAGAAACTCTCGTGAAAATACTTCTCGCACCACATTTCCATCTAGATTCTTTGGTATCGAAAGCCCGGTAGCATACATCACAGTCGGCAGTAAATCGCACACTGTGGGCATTTCTCTGAACCTTGTCGGCTTCACACTCTCGCCTTTGCAAATCAGGATACCCTCGGGGCGATGATCGCCGGTCCACCAAAATCCGCGATCCTGCACTTCCTGCGGCGGGACTTCAAACCTCGCAGCCGAGTTCCAGTAGACGTGCAGATCGCTAGCTCGCGCTGAAAATGGACCGTGATAAACCTCATCGCGACGAACAACTCGCTCAACGACTCTCTCGCCTCGATCATCGCGCCACAGATTTAAATCGTCGATTATCCGCTCGCAGACTTCGAGATAGTCCGATTGAGGAATGATGCCGTCAGGGTTTCGCCCCTTCAGATTGATGTTGATCACGTGTCGACCGGGTTCGGTGTAAGCTCTCGTGCGCGCCCAATCCACCGACGAATAAAAAGAATCCTTTTCAGATGACTGCAATCGCTCAACGCGTTCCAGGCCGATCCGGGATTTGACGATCTCCTTGACCGACTCCGGAAGCAACGATCTCGCCACTCTGCGGCTCGCGCTGATGATCGAATGACGCGGCTGCGTTCGGCCGCTTCTCGTCATGTACCCGTTCAGCTCGAGCCACTCAGCCAGATGATAAGACGCGCCGGTGTGCGCGCCCATTCCGTGATCGGAGATTACAAAAACATTTGCAGCGTTCGCTTTTTCGAGGAGACGGCCAATCGCCGTATCAAGCTCGCGATAGATTTTCAGAAGGGGATTCTCGCCCGTCGAACCCGATAGATCATTCCAAAGATTGTGTCCGCCCCAGTCACTCGCGGTGTAGACGGTCATGAAAAAATCAGTCGGTCGCGTTTCGATCAGATACTCGGCGGCAGCCGTCTGGATCTCGATTAGATCCAACCACGCCTTAACTGCGTCTTCAAGGCGACCCGCCCTCATCATCTCGCCGAGATCCGGGGGCGAGAAAGCATACGAAGGAGATCGATCAAATATTTCGGCACGCAATTCGGCCGGAGAAAACGCGCGATCATTGAGTGACGGCGCATCAAGCCCGCTGATCATGAAGCCACCCGGCTGACAGCGCGCCGGATAGGTCATCGGCACATTCAAAAACCCGGAAGTCAAACCGCTGCGCGATAGATGTGCGTCGATCAGTTCGCCGATTCGATCTCCACCTTTGAAAAAAACCTGTTTTCCGGTAACGAAGTCTCGATCGGAAAAAACAAAGAGACCGTGCCGACCGGGATTCAATCCGGTCAGAATCGAAGTCCACGCCGATGCGCTATGCATGTTGGGCGTCGATAACATGCGGCCGGATGCGCCTTCGCGGATCAACCGTGCGAGATTCGGCAGCTGACCGCTACTGGACCACGGTTCCACAAGGTCCATCGTAGCTGCGTCGAGACCTATTATCAGGATCTTCATCTCGCGTTAACCGGGCCAATTCAACGAGGCAACGACACAAGGAGACTCGGTGAGAATCAACCAAATCCCACAAACGCAGTTGTTAACTAGAGTTTGGACATGTTGATCGAAGGACCGGAGAGGATTTCCATGTTTGTAGTACGCGATGGACAACGGTTCGAGCTCCGTCAGGAGTTCCATGTTCATCTTGGTTTGAAAGACATAAAAGCTTGGTAAAGCCGAAGTTCAAACACGGGCCTCCTGACGGCCGGTGAATCGTACCAACGCCCCGGGTCTACAAAACGTGTCCCTCCTGACGGCCGGCTATCAGGCTCGGCCTACAAAGCCAAAGCCTCCGCATCCTCGAGCCGCAAGTCTATCCTCTATCCTCCATCCTCGATCTTCCACCTCGATCATATCTCTATTTGATGTACCCCAGAGCGCGCAGCCGTTCTCGAAGCTCGGCTTCCTCATTCGAACTGTAAACCGATTGGTCAGAGGCAGCCTCGACTGCTGTTTTGTAAGAACTGTCTTGCCTGGAAGGAGCCTCTACTCCATCGAACACTTCGATCAATGCTCGTCCGTCCATATCAGTAGTGAGCGGACAGCCGAGCGCAGCGAGCGCAGTCGGACCAACATCTCTAAGATTCGGATTCGGACTGAACACCGCGTCGTGGCAAACGTCACGACCCCACGCGATGAAAATTCCGTCTCGAGAATGAGTTCCGGTGGTCGAGTCCGCCGCCACGATCACATCGCCGTAACTCGGCCGCTCGTTGTAGACGAATTCGTCTCGGCGCGGAACCATCACCAGATCCGGAAGCTGATTTGCCCATCGACCGCTAAACGTTTCATGGCGTCGAGTGACGCTCTCGAACACTTTTCCGTCGTCTTCGATTGAGCTCAGCTCAAGAAGCGCCTGTCGAGCCTCTTCGACAACTGATTCAAACTCGTTTTCGGGCACGATTCCTTTGGCCTCTCGCCCGGCAAGGTTCACCCAAACTCCTTTGTCTTGGGCGAAGAACGCCCGAGTCCTGGACCAGTCTATTTCGTCCAAGAACGCGCTTCCGTACTCGACTTTTTTGTCGAGCACGTTCCCCTTCTGGGCGCGACCTGATAATCGTCGCCCGATCTTTTCCTTGATCGATTTGACTCGGGCAATACTCTGCCGGGCACCTGGATTCTTGAACGCAAGCAGTCCGCTCTTTGCAAGAAGCTCATTGACTCGGATCTCGTACAGCTCGGCACAGAATCCATGATCCGAAACCACCAGCACTCGCACATCGGCGGGCAGGAGCGCGATCAAATTCCCAACCGCCGAATCGAGACGTTGATAGATTTCGTGAATGAACTCTCTGAACTCGGTCGGCGTGTGCGGATCGTGACGAGGATGAGTCGGGTCCATGTCAGCCCAGTAATCGTGCTGAGCTCGATCGAGCACCGAGAACACAACCATCAAGAAATCCCAATCGCCCTTCCCCATCAGGTACTTCAGCGCGCGTTCCCGCGTTTCGATAGTCCGTCTGAACTCCGAAGCGCGAGCCTTCTTATCCGGGATCCTTTCGGGCTCGATTATGTAGTTAGGAAACTCAGCAAGCAGCTCACTTTTGAGCGACTCGGGATATGTAAAAGCGGAACCGCGTCCGGGAGTCAACATGCCGGTTACCATTAAACCGTTTATCGCTTCGGGGGGATAAGTGGTTGGAACGTTGAGAACGATGGAGCGGGCTCGATGCTCGGACAAGATGTCCCAGATCGGTCTGGTCATAATGTCTCTGCCGCTCATAGCCCGAACGGTGTACTGCGATCGGTTTTTTATGAACGGCGAGAAGACCCCGTGCATTCCCTCGCTCGTCCCGGTCGTGCAACTTGCCCAGCCAGGAAAGCTGTTGGGCAACACGGTTGAGCGCAGAGGCGCGCTGGAACCTTCGCGCATAAGGCGAGCCAGGACCGGGAGTTTGCCGGCGCTCGCCAGGGGATTGATTATATCGAACGTAGCGCCATCCAGTCCGATTATTACCGTCTTCATTTGTTGCGAAAATGCTTTCGGAAATCGAGTTCAGTCAACTCATAACCCCCGATCGCGAAATCCCATAAATGTCAGCTAGCCGGCGCTTCGATAACCCGCCCGCTGTGATCATCCATCGACGGATTCGATAGCCTCGAGATCAACGATAACTCCTCAAGTTTGGCGATGATTCGCCCTGCGCTTCCTTCGGGTGATTCGCTATCGGTTTCAACGATGACCTCCGCGGCTAGCGGGGATTCGTAAGGGTCATCGACGCCGGTGAAGTTCTTGATTTCGCCGGCGAGCGCCTTTTTGTAGAGCCCTTTGACGTCGCGTTCGGCCAGCACTGAGATCGGGCAGCTGACGTAGACCTCAATAAACGACCCGATGTCTCGTCGCAGTTCGTCGCGCACGTCGCGGTAGGGCGAAATCGCCGCCGCGATCGCCACAACACCGTTTCGCGTCAGCAGGTTGCACACAAAACCGATCCGTCGAATATTGGTGTCGCGATCCTCCTTTGAAAAACCTAGGCCCTTTGAAAGATTGGTGCGAATGATATCGCCGTCCAGAACCTCAACACGGTGTCCGCGGCTACGCAGCTCCGTCTCGACCAGCCGTGCCAGAGTCGTTTTTCCAGCTCCGGACAGTCCTGTAAACCATAGCGTAAATCCCTTTTCCAACATCATCTCTCCGATTGGTTGATTTCAGAAGATTATTCATTCTATTGCTGATAGCTTCGAATGCAAAGGGGCGAATATACACGACGCACTGGTATTTTTGAAAGGAGCGCACGCGTCTCCCTGCAGATTTGACAGGACAATACCGGCTAACGGAAGCCGCCAGCGAGACGATTGCGCTCCTCTCATCGGTCATCTCCCGCAGATTTTCTATAGCCTTGACACGACTAAGCTTGAAAGTTAATAATCGCGGCGCTTCAACAACCCTTTTCCAGATCTGCCAGCGTTTAACAATCGAAGCCGAGCGGTCTTGAACCTGCAACGCGGGTCCTCGTCCAGGGTAGAAGAGAGGGAATCAATTCGGATGGAGATCAAACAAACCGCACCGCCCAGTGCCGATCGGAAATCGTTTCCTGGGCTGTTTCGGGTCAAGTCTCTCGATGCGATCCTCCAGGATGCTGAAGAACCTGAACATCAACTAAAACGAGCACTAGGTCCTGTCCAGCTGACCCTGTTTGGCATCGGCGCAATCATCGGCGCCGGTATTTTCGCGACCATCGGCACCGCGGCAGCCGGCGACGCCAACCGTCTCGGCGCCGGCCCCGCGCTAATGATCTCGTTTGTAATCACCGCGATCGTCTGCGCGTTCACCGCACTCTGCTATGCGGAATTCGCGTCGATGGTTCCAATTTCCGGCTCGGCTTACACTTACTCGTACGCAACGTTGGGCGAAGTGATCGCCTGGATTATCGGCTGGGACCTCATCATTGAGTATGCGGTTGGTAACATCGCAGTAGCGATCAGCTGGGCGAATTATTTCAAGACGCTGGTTGCGGGGTTACATATTCCTGTAATCGCTCCAAACGGAATCATCATTCCGGATTGGATTTCAATGGATTACCGGACTGCGGCGAAGGTTCCGGGAGTGCTGGAAGGCGCGCCGCACGTATTCGGCGTTCCCATCGTGTTCAATATTCTTGCGGTATTGATTGTAGCGATCATAACAATAGTTTTGATCTGGGGTATCAAGGAGAGCGCTCGATTCAACGCCGTCATGGTTGGTATCAAAATTCTGGTGCTGACCTTCTTCATCATAGTCGGGTTCACATACGTACAACCCGCAAACTGGAAGCCTTTCAGCCCCAACGGGTTTGCCGGAATCAGCGCCGGTGCGGCCATTGTATTCTTTGCTTACATTGGATTCGACGCGGTTTCGACGGTTGCTGAGGAGACCAAAAACCCCAGGCGAAACCTGCCGATCGGTATCATCGCGTCTTTGATTGTCTGCACAATATTCTATGCTGTCGTCGCGTGCGTCTTCACTGGACTGATTTCTTACCCCGAGCTGAAAGCAAAGCTGGCTACCGAACAAGCAGAGCCGCTCACGATGGCGCTTCAACACGTCGGCCAGCAATTCAACACCAACCTTAACTGGGCGATTGGTCTCGTCGCTTTCGGGTCAGTGATTGCGCACACAGCGGTATTGCTGGTGTTTCAACTCGGACAACCGAGAATCTTCTTTTCGATGGCGCGTGACGGACTGCTGCCGAAGGTTTTCTACAAAGTTCACCCGCGATTTCGTACGCCGCACATCTCGACGATCCTGACCGGTGTGTTTGTTGCCGTTTTTGCGGCGGTCGCCAGCATCGATGAGATGGTCGATCTCACGAACATCGGGACTCTCTTTGCATTTATTCTGGTATGTGCCGGAATTATTGTCCTGAGAGTAAAAGAGCCAACCCGCCAGCGATCGTTTCGAGTGCCCGGCGGCTTGATAATCCCGGTGTTGGGAATCGTTTCCTGTATCTATCTCATCTATTATTTACCGCCTACTTCCTGGCTGCGCTTCGCCGCCTGGCTGAATTTCGGATTTGTGATCTACGTCGGCTACGGTTCGGTGAACAGCAGGTTGACAGGTCGCGAGCACGCCGACCGACCCGCTGACCACGACGCGCGCACTGCTTACAATGGATCGTGGCTGGCGGTGATAGGCGTGGCCCTGCTGATCTTCATGCGCGGGTTCGATATCTGGTTGGAAGCGATGAAAGCGCGCGAAGATATGAGCGGCATGTCGAAGGTCACTACTGCGCTCGGCGATGTGCTCAAGTCAGGGCCCTGGCTCGAAGTCTCGTGGTTCCTGATCGTTCCACTGGCGCTCAACGCGCTTGTGCTTTGCCCGATCGTCATAAAGCGAGCGTCGAGAGCAACGCAGCAGGGCGGGAGTCAATCGCGGCCGGGAATAATTGCGCAGAGCATGACCATTGCAGTCACGCTGGCAGCGGCATCAATGATCTATCTCGTGTTCCTGGTGATTCATAATCTCGGCGGACGACCAAATTAGGATCGGTTGAGCCGTAGAGTTTCAGAGATCGCAATCATCCAGGTTCTTTCGAATCCGCTTTGAGTCTCAGTGGAGGAAATCAGGATGGCGGAAGCCGCCGTAGCCGTCGAAGATCAAAAGACCGGTTTTATTCGCGGATTGGGGCTGCTTGACTCGACTACGATCGTAGCCGGGTCAATGATCGGCTCCGGCATATTCATCGTATCCAGCGAAATGGGTCGACAGGTTGGTTCGCCCGGCTGGCTACTTGTAGCTTGGGTTATCACCGGTTTCTTGACGGTCATCGGCGCGCTCAGCTACGGCGAGCTCGCTGCGATGATGCCAAAGGCGGGCGGCCAATATGTCTATCTCCGCGAGGCGTTTTCACCGATCTGGGGTTTTCTCTACGGGTGGACACTGTTCCTGGTGATCCAAGCGGGCACGATCGCGGCAGTCGCGGTCGGCTTCGCACGATATACCGGAGTCTTCTGGAAAACGATTGCCGAAGACAACTACCTCATTCATCCGATCCATCTGGGCGCCGGATATGCGATCTCGCTTTCAACCGCGCAGTTGCTCGGCTTGTTGATGATCGGTTTGCTGACCTGGATGAACACCCGAGGATTGAAACTCGGCAAATTCATACAAAACATATTCACAATTACAAAGACCGGCGCCTTGTTAGCGCTAATCGTCCTCGGCGTCATTGTTGGTTCGAACGCCGTTGCGAGTCACGCCAACTTCGGTGATCTGTGGAGCATCCGAGGCACGCTGCAGGAAGTAGGACCGGGTCACTTGACCGCGATAACGGGCTTCGGCCTTTTTGTCGGACTGTGTGTCTCGCAAACCAATTCGCTTTTCTCTGCTGACGCCTGGAACAACATTACGTTCACCGCGGGCGAGGTGAAGAACCCAAGACGCAACATCCCGCTCTCACTCGCGTTCGGGACATGTTTGGTTATCGCCCTGTACCTTCTGGCAAACGTAGCCTATCTGGTTACGCTGCCGTTTGAGACCATTCAAACCGTTCCGAGCGATCGAGTCGCGGCGGCAACCGCGAAAGTAATCTTCGGAGCCGGTGGCGAACGGATTATGGCCGCCGGGATCATGATATCGACGTTTGGTTGCAACAACGGACTGATCCTCGCAGGTGCGCGGGCTTACTGGGCGATGTCTCGCGACGGACTGTTCTTCAAGTCTTCGGGGCAGCTGAATGACAAACACGTGCCGGCCTGGGGTTTGATAATTCAGGGCATTTGGGCGGCGCTTCTGGTGCTGCCGCGCACGGTCAAGATCGATCCGGTGACTAAAGCCGAATCGTTTGGAAGTCTTTACAATGACCTGCTGACTTACGTTATCTCTGCAGCATTGCTCTTTTACATTCTGACGATTTTGGGAATATTCAATCTTCGACGACGTCGTCCAGACGCAGAGCGTCCATATCGGGCGTTTGGATATCCGGTTGTTCCTGCGCTGTACATGATCGGAGCTGCGGTGATTCTTGCGGTTCTGTTGATTTATCAGGCTGCAACGACCTGGCCGGGCTTCATCATTATTGCAACCGGAGTGCCGGTATATTTCATTTGGAAAAAAGTGAACGGCGATGCCCGCGCTTGACTCCGGATAGCAGGAGATCAAAGAGAGCGATGCGGCGGCCAAAAGGGCACAGGATGTCTGACTCGAATCTATCATCTCTGATACGCCCCTCAGATTTCGTGTATTTGACCACTAACTTTTCGGGAGGTCCTTTGAATGGCTAACCAACTGTTCGCGAGAAAACCGCTCAGCCTGTTGTTGGAGGAGATGGCAGGCGAGCACCGATTGCGCCGCATTCTCGGCCCTGTCCAACTCTCGGCGCTTGGCGTCGGCGCGATTATCGGCACCGGCATCTTCATCCTGACTGGCGAGGCCGCGCACGACAGAACCGGACCCGCTCTGATGCTCTCTTTCGTCGTTGCAGGCTTTGCTTGTGTGTTTGCAGCCCTATGCTACGCAGAGTTCGCATCGATGGTACCAGTAGCCGGTTCCGCCTATACGTACGCCTATGCCACGCTCGGCGAACTGTTCGCATGGATTATCGGATGGGATCTGGTGCTCGAATACGCGGTCGGTTCCGCTACGGTCGCACACGGATGGTCCGCGCATTTCCAAGAGTTCATCCCTCTATTCGGTTTAGACAAATACCTGCCGTTTGTTCTCTCGAAAGGGCCTTTCGATTATTGCGTAAGCGTAGGAAAGGACTGCCCGAAGGCGGGGGTCTTTGTTGCGACTGGGGCCTGGTTCGATCTACCCGCAATTCTGATCACGTTTATCCTTACAATAATCCTGGTCAAAGGAATAAAGGAGAGCGCGACCTTCAATGCCGCGATGGTCGCCGTCAAACTGATCATCGTATTGATGGTGATCGGCATCGGAGTTTTCTACATCAATAAGGCTAACTGGCATCCGTTCGCGCCGTTTGGCTATACCGGAATCAGTTTCTTCGGCCACACCCTGTTCGGCAAGACCGCGGAGGGCGGCCAACCGTTGGGGATGTTCGCCGGAGCGGCGATTATCTTCTTTGCATATATCGGGTTCGACTCAGTATCGGTCCACTCGGAAGAGGCAAAGCAGCCATCGCGCGATGTACCAATTGGAATCATTTCGTCGCTGATCATCTGTACAATCCTCTACATTGCTGTCTCGGCGGTGCTGACGGGAATGGTCCCGACTCCTGAGATCAACAAAGATGCGGCTGTCGTGGATGCGTTCAGACGTGTAGGTTTGACCTGGATGCAATATCTCGTAGCGGCCGGCGCGATGACCGGTATCACCTCGGTACTACTGGTGATGATGCTCAGCCAGCCTCGAGTTATGCTGGCGCTTGCCCGCGATGGTCTTGTGCCAAAGGGCTTCTTTGGCGACATTCACCCCAAGTTCCGCACACCCTGGAAGTCGACAATTCTTACGGGGCTATTCGTTGCCTCGATGGCGGGCTTCCTACCACTCACACTTCTGGCCGAGATGACTAACATCGGCACTCTTTTCGCGTTCGTAATTGTCTGCGGCGCGGTACTCGTCATGAGGAAGACAAACCCCAATGCAAATCGGCCGTTCCGGGCGCCACTGGTTCCGCTCGTGCCTATTCTTGGGATCTTGACCTGTCTGTTGCTGATGTTCTCACTGCCAGCGGAAAACTGGTGGCGGCTCATCATCTGGCTGCTGATAGGTTTCGTTATTTACTTTGCTTATGGCCGCAAGCACAGCGTCATGAAACATTACCTGGAACACGAGATCAGCAAGCACGGGATTTCGCCCGCCGGCTCGCTTGCTACCGATGTGGATCTAGTAGGATCATCCGAGAAGAAGCGGGATTGATCGCAGCGACATGAAGAAAAAAGGTCGCGGGTTAGAGTCAGTTCTACGATTCTTTTCCGCGCCTTTTTGTTGACTTTCGCATTTGAGGCTCCAGTAAGTGTCGGAACACTGCCCAGATGATCGCTCGACCAAGTTGGTGCGGAGAAGTTGAGCGCGGGACGGTTCGCCGCTGATCTTGCCTTCGTTGACGGGTTCTACAGTTGAAAGCTAGAATGATCGTCGTTTTTCCTAGTGGGGATGTGGCGGAACAGGCAGACGCGAAGGTCTCAAAAACCTTTAAGGGTAACCTTGTGTGGGTTCGATTCCCACCATCCCCACCAACACAGTCGTCAGCAGCCAGTCGTCAGTGGTCCGCCGTCAGCCGGCATTGCATGGTTTACCTGCTGACGCCGGACCAGCGACAACTGGCCTATGAAAAAGCCCGAAATCAGCTTCGAGTCAATCCCTAACTCCGCGGTTTCGAAAAGCAACTTGAGGATTTGTCTCAAGTGCGCTTTTGATGTCTTCACCAAACAACTCAAACTGACACCTCGCACCGCCTACTCAGAACTCAAGAAACACGTCCCCGAAGAACCCGACATCACCGGAGCGGCTACTTCCCGCCCGCACTTCTTCGCTAAGCCCGGTCTCGATCACTGTCCTTATTGCAACGGCGCGAAGCGTTGGTTCGCAGATTTCCAGGCGATTCGTATCGACGCTCACTCCTCGTTTGAAAAGGAACGAAAAAAGCTCTGGACCGCATTGAAGAAGGAGCCAGAACGATTCGCGCTCTGGAGTCCGAAGCGGACCCAAATGCAGATATTCTCGGAGTGGCTCGATCGACTAAACCGCACGCTCAGTTTTGAAAGCGATGCGTGGCTGCTCGAGGCGGCGATCTCGCACATCAAGCGATCGGCTCCGTCGAATGACTGGGACCGAGTCTTATCGAACGGTGTTCGGAGGGTGCAGCTTTCACGTCAGGTGGAAGGCTCGTGGAATTATGAGAACGGTTGGATCTACGTCTCGCCCGAACTCTACGGCGACGTGATTATGGTTCAACATCTGATTTCGCGTTCGCATCAACACGGCGGACGGACCTTCGAAGGACGGCTCACGTTCCAGGAACTGATCAGGCGATTGCGGCGAATCGGGTACTTCGAAGCGAAAGGGATCTCGTCTGATGATCCTTTTGAAGAGTTCGAACAGGCGATTGGCAAGCTGGTTGATTCGGGACCGAGCGCCGTGTACTATGCCGTTGACCGCAAAAGCTACTTAGATAAACTCAAATCAGTCTACGAAAAGAAACGGGAGAAATGAAGATCAAGTCTACGCTTGTCGTCACGTTAACCGCGTTGCTGCTTTCGGCGTCAGTTATCGCGCAGGATAGCGGCCCGGGGTTTGTGATTACGCTCAAGAACGGAAGCACGATAAAAGGTCGGACGCTCTCGCGCGATGAAACTACCGGCAAGCTCCGACTGGCGATGACCGAATCGGGAGGTGAAGCCAAGAGCTACGCCATCATCGCCGCCGACGACACATCCGAGATTCGATCCTCAGCCAGCGACAGCGATTCGATAAGAATAAAACTGAAGGGCGGCAGCGATCTGAGATGCAAGGAATTTTCGTTGAACGGTGATTCGGTGGCGGTAAAGCTCGGATCGGCCAGCAAAGTTGAAGTCAAATGGACCGATATCGAATCGATAAGCTTTGCGCAGTGAAGAAGATCGAGGATGGAGGATAGAGGATCGAAGATAGATGTTATCTCTTCTTTATTCTGCCAATACAGAGCGCGCCTCGACGTTTCTAAATTGACAGTTTCTCCTCGGTACCCGAGCTCAATCTTCCCACCTCAGTAAGCTATCCTCTATCTTCCATCCTCTATTTTCTGAGCAAGCACCTCATTCAATTCATTCCAAGCCATCTGAACGTGATCGCGAGTTGTGCGGATGTTTCCTATCGCGAGCCTCAATGTCATCTTGCCATGAAGCTTCGTGTGCGAAAGATAGATCTTACCTCGGCGATTTACCTCTTCCATTAATTGCTCATTTAGTCGATCCAGTTCTCCTTCCGAAATCTTTGAAGGTTTCGCTCTGAAACACACCAGGCTGAAAGGCACCGGCGCGAGTCGCTCGAAGTCTTCGCTCTTGTCCACCCAATCCGCAAATTCACGAGCAAGCGCAAGTTGAAACCTCAATCTCGCCTGCAGACCTTCGACACCGAAATACCGAATCACGAACCAAAACTTCAAAGCTCGAAACCGCCGGCCGAGCTGCGGTCCGTAGTCCATATAATTCCGAACCTGATCTTCGACGTCCGTCTTCAGGTACTCCGGCACCAGGCTGAACGCAGCGCGCAGCACATTCATTCTTCGACAGTAGAGGACACTCAAATCGACTGGAACAAACAACCCCTTGTGCGGATTGATAACCAGAGAATCCGCGCGGTCGCATCCCTCGAGCACCCATTGCATTTCGGGAATTATCGCCGCGGATCCACCGTACGCAGCATCAGCGTGCAGCCAGAGTCCTTCTCGCTCGCAAATATCGGCGATCTCGGGGACCGGATCGATGCTGGTGGTCGATGTCGTTCCAGTAGTTG
>Ga0075425_100005499_pt1 | contig 13177 bp, 13 predicted proteins | sample SoiMethybrSBSTD4_FD_75300 | JGI IMG/M metagenome (GOLD analysis project Ga0075425, IMG submission 75300) | Bulk soil microbial communities from a Populus tree surrounding site in Tennessee, USA - Soil MetaG P. TD hybrid SBSTD4 | ecosystem: Environmental > Terrestrial > Soil > Tree plantation...
CCCGGCGACCGCCGAGATCGTGATCGAGGGTGAGATCCTGCCCGAGGTGCGCGAGCCGGAGGGGCCGTTCGGCGAGTTCACGGGCTACTTCTCGCGGCGCTCCACCGAGCACGTCTTCGTCGCCAAGGCCATCGCCCTGCGCGAGCGCCCGTGGTTTCAGTCGATCGGGTCCGGGCGCGCCGGCGACCACATCACCACGCTGGGTCTCGTCCGGGAGGCGGAGATCCACAACGCCCTCACCCGGGCGATCCCCAATGTTACCGGCGTGCACGTGCCCTTGTCGGGCACCTCATCGTTCACCGCGTACGTCTCGATCAGGCAGGGCCGCCCGGGCGAGGCCAAGCACGTCATCCCGATCGTGCTGGGCGTCGATCACTACCTGAAGCTGGTGATCGTGGTCGACGACGACATCGACGTGTTCGACGAGGCCGACGTCCTCTGGGCGGTCGCCACCCGCATGCAGGCCGACCGCGACCTGGTGATGATCCAGGGCAGCCTTGGCGCCCTGCTCGATCCCAGCGCCGACGAGCGTGGCGTCACCGCCAAGCTCGGGATCGATGCCACGCGCCCCTTCGGCTCGCCGTTCGCCGAGAAGCTGGTGATGGACCCCGACCGCATGGCGTGGGCCCGCGCGCTGGTCGATCGTCTCGGCGGCTGACCGACGCGGCTGACCCGAGCGCTCCGGAATGCCGCGGCCAACGCCGCGGCATTCCGGACGCCTCAACGAGTCTCGACTTCAGCCTCGTCTCGACTTTATTCTTTCGTCTTCGCTGGGCCGGTGTCCTTCAGGGCGAGGCTCACCTTGACGGTGTCGCCCTTCTTCACGTTGCGCAGGGACTCGGGCGGCACCCGCAGGATCATCGTCCCCTCGTCCGTCTTGACGTGCACCCACCCCTTCTTCTCGTCCACGCTGGTGATTTGCCCCTGCATGGCATGGCGGCCCTTCATCTGATCCGATCCCGCTGACTGCGCGAGCGCGGGGCCGGCCATGATCCCGAGCAGGGCGAGACTTGCCATCATCGCATTCAGGCTGTTCACGTTGCTCCTCCTAGCTGCCGGCTCGCGGTGTGACGCGGGCGGGTCGATGGAGCTGCTGACACCCGCACGCTGTCCATTCACGCTCCAGGCGGTCGGCGTCCTCATCGGTGCTCGGCGTCGTCCCGAGCACGATGCCTCCTCGCTTGACGCCCTCCTCGTAGACGCGAGCGCGTTCTTCGGGAATGCCCGCGCCCACGAGGCCACCGATCAGCCCACCCAGGGCTCCTCCGATGCCGGCGCCTGACAGGGCAGCGGCAAGGGGGCCCATGGCGATGATCGGGAGACCGGGAATCGCGAACCCCGCCGCGCTCAATCCCAGGAGAAGCGCTCCCAGGGTGCCGCCTCCCAGCGCGCCGACCCCGGCTCCCTCAGCAGCCTTGGTACCGAGCTCGGTCGTCGATTCTTTGCCCTTCGGGTAGTAGCGCTTCCGTGTCTCGTCCGACATCAGCACGCTGACGTCGTCGGGGCGATACCCGCAGCTCATCGCTGCGCCGTAGGCCCGCTCGGCGGAATCTCGATCGGGGAATAGCCCCGTCATCAGTCGGTCTTGTGCCATGGTGCCTACCTCACTCTTTCCCAGCAGGGGTCAGGGCGACCTCGATGGAAACCCCATCACCCGCCTTCACCCCTTCGAGGGCGGCGGGAGGAAAGTGGAGCTTCATTCGGCCGTCCGGCGTCTTGACGTCGATCCAGCCCTTCTTGGCGTCGACCTTGGTGACCTCGCCCTGCACGACGTGGCTGCCGGCGGTGTCCGCGGGTGCGGTGGTCGCCTTCGGGGTCGGGGCCGGGGACTGAGCGCTCACCGGCGACATCAGCAGCACGCTACCGAGCGCACTGACGCAGAGCGCAATGCGCGAACTTCGACCCATCATTGCAGTTGTCCTCCGATTCTCGTGGTACTCCCACGTGGTGAATTTGTCCGATCGCAGAGCAACACGTGTGCCAGCGGCGTGACGTGCGAACGATCAGATGATTCGAAGGGAAACGCAGGCCATTGAGCGGATCGCGCCGATGCGTCGGCCGAATCCGACCGAGTCACGACTCCCTGGAGTCGCCCTTAGGAGGCCTCCGGTGAGGATCGACTCGACCTGACCAGCAGCGCACAGACAATCCCGGCAGGAATTCCTGCCCCTACGCTCCGGCGGAGAAATCGGATCTCGAGATCGCGGACCGTCCATCCCGAGACGGTCAGCAGGTCGAACACGGTCACGAACAGAAAGAAGAGGAGACAGCTGAGCAGGCCAGCGCCGGCGCCCAGAAGCGCCCGCGCATACCAGCGGGAAGGGACGCCACGTCCGCGGATGCTCACGGCTGCATAGACAATCCCCGCGAGCAAAGCCGGTACGCCTCCGAAGGCGTACGACAGCAGCATGACCGTCCCGAAGCTTCCCGGGGGTCGCTCGAGCCATATGACGACGGCGCCGACGGCCGGCCCCACCACGATGAAGACCGCCGAGATCAAGGCGACCGTCCGAAGACTCCTCATGGGCTACCCGGTCCGGCGGAGCCCGAGTCGTCAGTCCACATCTCGATGAAGTCCGCCCGCTGCTTCTCGAGCGATGACAGATCGTGTGGAACCAGATCCACCGGCAGATTGGCCAGGGAGAAATCGAGATAGTCGTACGTTGGATCGAGCAGGGCTGTGAGCCAGTCCCGTCGGAGATAACTGAACGTCCTGAGGCAGGTGCCGTCTCGATAGACACCCACCCGACACAGAAGACCACCGCACGTCACACGATGCGTCAGCGCGAGGGGGCGATCGAACCGCTTCCACCTCTCGGCCCCGATCGAGAACCACGCCTCCCCCTCCAGGACATACTCGGCGAACAGCACCTTGCCCTCTCGCGGGGAGCGAAGCAGCTGGCCCGTGCCGGAGTAGCCACGGCGCTCCGAGCGAGGGGTCGGAAGCTTGAGACGAGAGTAGACCCCGGTGTGAGGATCGAGCTCGAAGCAGTAGCGCTCCGACGACCAGTCGGCCAGCCGCATCCCAAGGCAGGAGTACCATAGCCCGTCGTCGGACATGCTAAGATCCGACGCGGACGAAGCTTGCCGATCCCTCGCGGAGGTGCATGTCATGACGGGTGTGAATCAGCTCGGTTACCTCGTGTTCGGCGTCAGCGACCTCGCGGCCTGGCGGGGGCTCGCCTCCAGCGTGCTCGGCATGGAGCTCGTGCCCGGCGACACGCGCTCCACCTCCTACCTGCGGATGGACGAGCACTCCCACCGCATCGAGCTCCGCAGCGACGGGGCCGATGATCTCCAGGCGATCGGCTGGGAAGTGCCCGACGCGGCGACGCTCCACGCGGTCGCCCAGCGCCTGGAAGGCGCCGGCGTGCGGGTCAAGCGCGGCACGCGCGACGAAGCGGATCAGCGCCGCGTGGTGGAGCTCATCCGGTTTGAGGATCCCGCGGGCATCTCGACCGAGGTGTACTACGGGCCGCCGCTCAATCAGCGGCCGTTCCACCCCTCGCGGCCGATCACCGGATTCAAGACGGGGACGATGGGCCTGGGGCACCTCGTCGTCTACCAGCCCGATCTCGACGCGGCCGTGAAGTTCTACACGGAAGTGCTCGGATTTCGGGTCTCCGACGTCGCCGGCCCCTTGGGCCGTCCCGCGGCCGCGTTCCTGCACTGTAACCCGCGCCACCACTCCATCGCCCTGTTCACGGGCAGCGGTCCGAAACGGATCAACCACTTCATGCTCGAATGCAACTCGCTCGACGACGTGGGCTCGGCCCGCGACATCGCCCGGCAGGAGGGGACGCCGATCGTCATCGACCTCGGCAAGCACATGAACGACCACATGGTGTCGTTCTACGTGGCGAACCCCTCACAGTTCGCGATCGAGTACGGGTGGGGCGGCCGGATGATCGACGACTCGTGCTGGCAGGTGGGCCACTACGAATCGGTCGACTCGATCTGGGGTCACCCCGAGCTCGCGGAGATGGTGGCCCAGAGCCAGAAGAGCTCCGCCGCGGGCCGGTAGCCCCTAGTCGATAGAGCCCACGCCGTCGAGCGCGGCGGTCGGACGTGCCACCGTCGCCAGGCGTCCCAGCGCGCGCTCGGCCGCCTGCCGACCCGCGGCCAGGAAGAGGCCCCCACAGTCCACGTGACGCCACGTGCCGGGGCCGAATACCGGCGTGATCGACACGTCGGCGCGCGCCGCCTCACGCGCGCTCGCGTCGAGCTGCCCCAGCTCGAGCGCCTCGATGACGGTGTCGCGCGGCTTGGCGGTAGCCGAGGCTTCACGGTCGTCCTGCCCGGGCCACCGGGGCAGCGTGTCGCGACCGAGGATGTTGACGGCGACCGCGACGTCGGCGCCGGCGGCGAACACCGCCTCGACAGGGACCGGCGTCAGGCACACCGCATCGACGAGCCGACGGCGCCATGGCGGGTAGAGTCCGGGGATCGCCAGCGCCGCCATCAGCGCTTCCCACAGAGGACCGGTGGTGATGGGCCACGGCCGCCGCGCCGCGAGGTCGGCGGTCATCACGGTGGCCGGGATCACGCACTCGTCGAACGACCGATCGCGGGTGGTCTCCCGAAAAATTCCACGGAATACCTCGTCGCCTCCGCCTGCCGCGCCCCGCCGAAAGATCGCCTCGGCGACGTGCGCGGGCGCGAAGCGGTCGTGCAGCTGGGCCTCGATCTCGGCTCCCCGCATGCCGAGGGCGAGCCACACCGCGACGACCGCGCCCATGCTGCTGCCCGCCACGTAGTCGATCACGTAGCCTTCGCGCTCGAGACACTGGATCACCCCCGCGTGGGCGAATGCCTTGGCGCCGCCCGCGCCGAGGGCAAGACCGAGCTTCGTACGCGCGAGATGCCGCCCGAGCCATGACACGTCGCGCGCGCCGAGCGCGGCGTCGCAGCGGCGTACCGCGCGCAGCTCGGGCCGGTCGGTGATGCGTCTACCGAAGGCCACGAGGTCGGCCACGTGCCCGGCGGCGGCCAGAGCCGGCGCGAGCGTGGCCGCTTCGTCGTCGGCGGCGAATGCGAGAACCCGGTCGACCGCCTCGAATAGCGCGGGCTGGACTCGATCGCGGTCCACGACGACCGCGATCGTGCCATGCGTGGCGGCGAGCGCATCGATGCGCGCCAGCAGCTCCGACGTCGGGCTCGAAGCCCGCAGCACTTCGGCCCCCGGAATGGGCGCTGCCGGTGGACGATGTCCGTGCACGTCGATGACGGCGAACGGTCGTGGGCTGGAGCGCCGCGCGGCTTCGACGACGCTCGTCGCCGCGCCGCGCCGGCCCGCGCCGACGACGATCGTGGCGAGATGGCGCCGGCCCCCGTTGTGCAGATCCGCGTTCCGGCGAGCGAGGCGCCCCGCGAGCAGGTGGGTGAGGGTCTCCTGCAGTCGGGGCTGGGTCGCCAGCAGTCGGGCGAAGTCATCGGCCCGGATCTCGAGCGCGACGGCCTCCGATCCCGCGACCACCGTGGCCGAGCGCGGCACAGCGGCCAGGAGGCCGATCTCGCCGATCACCTCGTCCGGGTGGAGCCGCGCGACGAGGGTGGCTGCCGATCCGCTGGCGGGCGCGACGAAGGCCCGGGCGAACCCGCGACGCAGGATAAAGAGACTGTCGCTTGGCTCTCCCTGCCGACAGATGATCTTCCCGGCCGTGTAATACCGCGGCTGGGCGACGGCCTCGATAGCGCCGAGGGTGGCGATGTCCAATCCCGCGAATAGCGTCGCACGCGCCAGCAGAGTGCCCGGCCGGTCGATATGTGCGCCCATACGCAACCCCCTTTCGCCGGGCGTCCCCGGCGGTCTGCTCGCCCGTATGCGACAGGCTTACGCCGAAGGCGTTCCCGGAGCGTTCCCGGGGGGCGAGGACCGCTCTCCTCCGGCGGGTCTCCAAAACTGGAGGGAATTGCGTGCCCTCGTAGGCCCGCGTATCCTCGGATCGCAATGGGGTGTCCTCGGCTGCGCCTCCTCGGCGGCGTGGAGCTCAAGACCAGCGCGGGCGTGGTAATCCCGATCCCGCGCAAGAAGGCCCAGGCATTGCTGGCCTACTTGGCCTGCCACCCCGGGCAAGCGCAGGCGCGGGACAAGCTCGCCACGCTCTTCTGGCCGGAGATGGTGGACCAGCAAGCTCGAGCCAATCTCCGCAAGGCGTTGTTCGTCTTGCGGTCCCATCTCTCGGCGGTTGAGCCGGGCCTCCGCATCGAGGACGAGGCAGTGGCCCTCGAGGTCACGGCGCTCGACGTCGACGTCCTCGCCTTTCGGCGGCTTGCCCGCTGTGCCGATCCTGAGTCCCTGCAGCAGGCGGCCGAGCTCTATCAGGGGAACCTGCTCGAAGGCCTGAACGTCACCGAGGCGCCCTTCGAGGAGTGGTTGCGCGAGGAGCGGGAGCGGCTGCGCGAACTGGCGCTCGAGACGCTCGCCCGGCTGCTCGGCCATCAGGCGAAGGCGGACGACGCCTCCGCCGCCATCGCTACCGCTCTGCGCCTGCTCTCGCTGGATCCGCTCCAGGAGGCGGTGCACCGCGCCCTGATGCGGATCTATGCGCGCCAAGGCCGCCGCGACGCCGCCCTGCGACAGTACCAGAGCTGCGTCGATACGATTCGGCGCGAGCTGAACGTGGAGCCCGAGACGGAGACGCGCGAGCTCTACGGGGAGATCTTGCGCGGGCGCGCGACGCCGTTCGAGACCGCGCGTCACGCCTCCACGTCAGGGCGGCGGCCGCCGCCGCCACTATCGGACGAGCCGCCGATGATCGGCCGCGAGCCGGAGCTGACACGCCTCGTGATCGCGCTGGACGAGGCGTTGGCCGCGCGGGGGCAGCTGATTTCGGTGGTCGGCGAGGCCGGGATCGGCAAGAGCCGGCTCGTCGGCCAGCTCGGTGTCGAGGCCGCGAAGCGTGGCGCACTGGTCTTCGTGGGCCACGCGTACCCGACCGAGCAGGCGCTGGCCTATGGCGTGTGGGTCGATGCGTTGCGGACGAGCGGCGCGCTCGGCCGTGCCGACGTGCTGACGTCGGTGGCGGCTCCCTGGCGCGCCGAGCTCGCCCGGCTCTTTCCCGAGCTGGCCGAGAGCGATGATCTGCGCGCGGCGGCGCCCCGGGATCCGGTCCGATTGTTCGAGGCGGTCGCCCACCTGCTCGAGCGGCTCGCGAGCGCCCAGCCGTTGGTTCTCCTGCTCGAGGACCTCCACTGGGCCGACGAGATGAGCATTCGTCTCACGTCCGTGCTGTCGAGGCGGGTTGCGGCGTGGCGGATCCTGATCGTGGTGACGGCGCGGGAGGAAGACGTGGCCGAGGCGCCGGTGCTCCGCGATTTGCTGCGACGGCCAGGCATCGCGACGCTGCCCTTGACGCCGCTCTCGCAGGCCGAGACCACGACGCTGCTCGAGTCGCTGAGCCCGCAGGGCCGGAGCGACAAGCCGTCCCTCCGGTGGGCCGAGCGCATCTGGGCGGCAAGTGGTGGCAATCCCTTCGTCATCGTGGAGCTCGTGAAGTCGCTCGAGCAGCAGACCGGGCGGATGGCGACATCCGACGCGCTGCCCCTGCCGCAGGGCGTTCGGGAGCTCGTTAGCGCGCGGCTCGACCGGATCTCCGATCGCGGCCGAGCGCTGGCCGCGCTGGCCTGCGTGATCGGCCGCAACTTCGAATTCGAGCTGCTGCAGCGCGCCTCTGGGCTCGCTGAGGACGAGGCGGCGACCGGCGTCGAGGAGCTGGTGAGGCGGCGCGTGCTGCGCGCCATCGGGGAGCAGCTCGCCTTCGTCCACGACCGGGTACGGGAAGTCGTGTACGCGGAGCTCTTACCGTTCCGGCGGAAGCTTCTTCATCGCCAGGTCGCGGAGACCGTCGAGTCGTTGCATGCCGCGGATCTCGCGCCGCATGTCGCGGTGCTCGGTCAGCACTACCGCGAGGGGGAGGTGTGGGACAAGGCCTTCGACTATCTCCGCCAGGCGGGGTCCCACGCCTACCAGCATGCCGCGTATCGCGCATCCGCGGCATACTACGAGCAGGCGCTGAGTGTGTTCGACAAGATTCCCAGGGACAAGCGCCGGAGCGAGGACGCGATCGACGTTCGCCTCGAGTTCCGCTTGCCGCTCTTGTACGTGCCCGGGAGCGACCGGATCAAGACGCTGATGACCGAGTCCGCGCAGATGGCCGAGGCGGCCGGTGATCACCCGCGGCTCGCCCGCGTGCTCGTCTTCGAGGCTCAGCACCATTGGGCTTCAGCCGACTACTCACGGGCCATTGAGCTGATCGAGCAAAGCGTCGCGCTATGGAAGTCTCGAGGGCTGGTCCCTCCGCCCGAAGCCACGCGATACCGGGGGTACGTACTCGTCCAGACGGGCGACTATGGCTCGGCTCTCGCGACACTGGACGAGGCGGAGCGCCAGGACAGCCGATTCGAGGGCGGCTTCGCGGGTGACCCCATCCTGCGGGAAGCGCTCATCATCGTGCACAAGGTGGCCGCGCTGGTCGAGCTGGGACGGTTCGACGACGGGCTCGTCCTCGCCGATCACGCGCTCCGTCGAGCCGAAGAGGTGAACCATGATATCGGCCTTGCCCTGGCGGGGTATGTGCGAGGACGCGTCGCGCTCGGGAGAGGAGACACCGAGACGGCCATTCCTCTCCTCGAGCGCAGTGTGACCTTCTGTGTTGAGAGGCCATTCCGGACGGCCTTCCCGGTCGCGGCCGGCTGGCTCGGGGCCGTCTACCTTAGCGTGGGTCGCACCGACGATGCGCTCAGGATTCTCCACGAGGCCGTGCGCGCCGCCCTGCCGACTCACACGTTCTGCTCGATCATCCTCGCGGAGGCGTACCTCGACGCCGATCGCGCGGGCGAGGCGGGGCGGCTGGCCCAGCGGACCCTCGCCACCGCGCGCCGCATCGGCGAGCGCGGGACCGAAGCGTGGGGACTGCGGCTGCTTGGAGCGATCGCGTCGCGGGCCGAGCCCCAAGATCGCGCAGAGGCCGCGCGCTATTATCGCGAGGCGCTCGGACTCGCCGCCGAGCTTGGGATGCGTCCCCTCGTGGCCCACTGCCACCTCGGTCTCGGCAAGCTTCACCGATCGAAGGATCAACGCGAGCTTGCCCACCACCACCTCACCACCGCGAAAAAGATGTTCGCCGAGATGAACATGGCCTCCTGGCGGGACAAGACGGAGGCGGCGCTGCGGAGATGAGCGAAGTCACCTGGCGTGAACGGGCGGTGGCGCCGGCCCGCGCCGTCCAGGGGATTCGAGACGGCGCGCGCGTCTTCGTCGGCAGTGCGTGCGCGACGCCGCGGACGCTGCTGCGCGCCCTCGAGCGGCTCGACCCGCCTCCCGACGGTGTTCAGCTCGTGCATTTCCTCACGGATGGCGCGGTGGACGAGCGCGACGGGCGGGCGGTCAGCGCGTTCCGCCACTCCGCGTTCTACCTCGGCCGCGACATGCTGGGACTCAGCCGCTCCGACGGCGTCGACTACGTGCCCATGTCGCTCGCTGAGGTCCCGCGCCTGCTCGAGCACCACCGGCTGGTCTTCGACGTGGCGCTCGTCCAGGTGAGCCCACCGGACGCCGCCGGCATGTGCAGCCTCGGGGTCTCGGTCGACATCACCCGGGCCGCGGTGCTGGCGGCGCGCCATGTGGTCGCGGAGATCAATCCGGCCATGCCGCGCACCGGACCCCAGAGTGAGGTGCCCTTCGATCGCTTCGACGAGATCGTAGCGGTCGACGCGCCCGTCATCGAGTATTTGCACGAGCCCCTCGTGCCGACGGCGGAGCGGATCGCCCGCTACGTGGCGCGCATCATCGAAGATGGCGCGACGCTGCAGATCGGCCTGGGGCGGGTGCCCAACGAAATGCTGAAATTTCTGGGCGAGCGGCGGGATCTCGGCATCCACTCGGACGTCATCACCGAGCCGCTCGTGGATCTCGTCGAGCGAGGGATCGTGACGGGCGCCCGGAAGAGCTTGCACAAGGGGCAGATCGTGGCCAGCATGGCGATGGGCACCCGGCGGCTCTACGACCTCATCGACGGCAACCCGCAGATCACCTTTTTCCCGGTGGAGTATGTGTGCGATCCGGCCATCATCGCGGCCAACCGGGCCATGGTCTCGGTGACGCAAGCGTTCGCCATCGACTTGACGGGGCAGGTGTGCTCGGACGCCCGCGATGGCGCCCTCTACGGCGGCGTGGCCACCCAGCCGGATTTTCACCGGGGCGCGACCCGATCGCCGGGCGGCAAAGCCATCATCTGTCTCGTCTCCCGCGGTAACGACGGCAGCTCGGCCATCCGGGTCGCCTTGCGGCCCGGGGAGGCGGTCGCCATTCCCCGCGCGGATGTGCACTACGTCGTGACGGAGTACGGGTCGGCCTACCTGTTCGGACGCTCGCTGGCCGACCGGGCGCTCGCCCTCATCGAGATTGCGCATCCGGATCATCGCGAGGGGCTGCTGGCCGCCGCCATCGAGAGCGGCTTGCTTCCGCGCGGGCAAACGCTACTGAGCCGGCTCGCCTATCCGGTCGAAGAGGTACGCGACGCGACTCTCCGTGACGGCCGACGCGTCACCGTCCGGCCGACCCGCGCGGGCGACGCGGCGGCTTTGCAAGCGCTCTTCTACCACCTCCGACCCGAGGACGTGCGCACCCGCTTCTTCCGCCAGCTCCGCTCGCTCACCGACGAGATGGCCCAGCACCTGTCAGGGGTCGGCTACGAGCAGGAGATGGCGTTCGTCGCGGTCGTAGGGGAGCCCGAGTCCGAGCGCGTCGTCGGGACGAGTTCCTACTTCCTCGATCCCCGGACCGGCCTGGCCGATGTGGCCTACATGGTCGACCCGGAGTGGCAAGGGGTCGGGCTGGGCACCTTCCTGCAAGCTCGAACCAGCGAGTACGCCCGATCCCAGGGGATTCGCGGATTCAAGGCGGACGTGTTGTTCAACAACATGGCCATGCTGGCATTGTTCCGCCGTTCCGGTTGCCGGCTGACGAGTCACGTCGCCGATGGCGTGGTCGAGCTCGAGCTGCTCTTCGAGGAGCCCGTGAATGTGTCGCGCGGAGCCATTCCACGCCGCTCGGCCTCGCGGGCCCGGCGATCGAGCGCTCCGCGCCGACCGACGTGACGAGCTAGGCCCGCCGAGGTCCGGCCGCGCTCACGGCTTCCGCGGTTGAAAGAGCTCGATGGGGTTGCCCGATGGGTCATCGAGGAGAATCTGCGAGCCGCCGGGGCCGGTCACGATGTCGTTCCGGAAGTGGATCCCGGCCGCACGGAGCCGTTGGACTTCCGCGGCCAGGTCATCGACGACGAAGTGAATACGATTCCAGCCACCCGGCAAGGGCTTGCTGCCGTCGGGCATCGGCCGCCCCGCCGAGCTCGCCGGCCCGCTGAGCAGCAGTCGAAGCTCCCCACGGGCGACATCGGCGAAGGCCGGCAGGGTCTTGGAGATGAGCGTGAAACCGAAGTGGCCCGTGTAGAAGGCAATGGCCGCCTCGACATCGTTGACCATGTAACGAACGTTGACGGTAGGCATCGGTTGTCCTCCCGAGCGGCGATCTCACGGCTGATACGGCGCGTCTGAGCGGGGCGCGTCGGGCAGCTGCTCATCCAGGGACTGGCGATACCGCAGACAGCCCCGGAGAAACTCCGGCCACGTCGGAACCGTCGGCAGCGGGTCGGTCTTCTCCGGTAGGAGCCCCCAGAGCGCCGGGTGATGCCAGCAGAGCGCATGACCGGTGCTGTCCCGGTGCGCCCGGATCCCCGCGCGTAGCCGTCTTGCTTCGGTGATCAGCTGCTCCCGCGTCATGGCGTCGAGATCCTCGTCCACGGTGCCTCCTGTGCAAAGGGAGTGTATCGTGAATGCCGACGGCGAGGCGTGACCGGAGCCGGAGCTGAAGACCCGCTATCGTTAGCGCGGGTACTGGAGGAAACCATGACAGACACCGTCGAACGGATCGAACCGACGACTGCTCGCGCCGACACCGCAGCGGGAAAAGCCCTGCTCGTGTGTGGCTACGAGGACGACGCCAAGTGTCGCAAGGCCCGCCTGGAAGGCTCGATTCCGCTGGCGCGCTTCACGTCGATGGCAACCACCCTACCCAGGGACAAGGAGATCATCTTCTATTGCGCGTGACCCGCCGAGGCGACGGCTGCCGGTCAGGCAGCGCATTACATGGGGCAGGGGTTCACGAACGTGAAGGCGCTTCGCGGGGGCGTCCAGGCATGGATGCAAGCAGGTCTCCCGACCAAGGACACGTGATGTCAGGGGGCCGAGTCGTCTGACACCAGGCGGCCGTCTCGGTGTTAGATAGGGGCCATGATCACCGGCCCCATCATCGCCGAGATGGCGGCGCTGGTCGGCGACCCGGCAAGAGCCACGATGGTGGCGGCGCTCGTCGACGGCGGCGCCCTGACCGCGACCGAGCTCGCTGCCGCGGCCCGGATCACGCCTCAAACCGCCAGCGGCCACCTCGCCAGGCTGACCGAGGCGGGCGTGCTCTCCGTGGCTCGAAACGGACGGCATCGTCATTTCCGGCTCGCTTCGCCGGCCGTGGCGGACATGATCGACGGCATCGTCGCGGTGGCCCTTTCGAAGCGACCTCGGTACCTCCCGCTCTCCCGGCCAGCCCGGGCGCTGAGCGCGGCCCGCATCTGCTACGACCACCTGGCCGGTCGTCTCAGTGTCGACCTCACGGATGCGCTCGTCGCCCGACGATATGTGGTACTCGACGACACGACCGCAGAGATCACGCCCGCCGGCGCTCGCTTTCTCACCCGGCTCGGAATCGGGCTGCCCAGAGGGCGCGAGACCCGCCGGCGCATCTCTCGACTCTGTCTCGATTGGACCGAGCGGCGGCCACACATCGCGGGTGCGCTGGGGGCGGCGATCACCAAGCGCTGCTTCGACCTCGGCTGGATCCAGAGGACCAAGCGCAGCCACGCCGTCATCGTCACCCCATCGGGGCGGCGCGGCTTTCGGAAGACCTTCGGCCTCGACACGTGACACTTCGGTCGCGGCCGAAGTGTGTCCCGGCGCGTCCGGCGGCTTTGGTTGTAGGATCGCAAGCAGGAGGAGGCCGCCATGCTCGAAGGGAAGACGCGCATTCCACCGGTCGACATTGAGACGCTCCCGGATGAGCTGCGCAGCACGCTCGAGGGCCAGGGCAAGCTCTACGGCGCGCCCCTCTATCCCTATCTCTTCT
>Ga0075425_100005500_pt1 | contig 13176 bp, 10 predicted proteins | sample SoiMethybrSBSTD4_FD_75300 | JGI IMG/M metagenome (GOLD analysis project Ga0075425, IMG submission 75300) | Bulk soil microbial communities from a Populus tree surrounding site in Tennessee, USA - Soil MetaG P. TD hybrid SBSTD4 | ecosystem: Environmental > Terrestrial > Soil > Tree plantation...
CCGACGCTAGCGCCGGAGGCGGCAAACGGTCTCAGCGAGACCGCCGCCCGCGCCCAAGACTGGGCCGGAGAGCCATTTCTCCGGGCCGACGAGGACCCTGCGGTCGTACTCGCTCCCGGCACCGCCCGCAGGCTCGCGCTCGACGACGCCGTCGAGGAGATGGAGGCCGGCCACGCCGCGCCTTCATATGAGTGGAAGCGCCGCTACGCGCTGATGCTCGGCCTCGAGCGCGTGCTGAGCGACCATCCGCCGCGGCTTGCGTCGGGAACGGAGCTTCGCAAGCACCAGATCGACGCGCTGGCCGGGATGCTCACCGAGCTGATCGCCGCAGCGCAGGAGGCGCCCGAGCCCGCGAATGGCAACGGCTCTTACGCCGAGGCCGAGGTCGACGAGGAGGAAGAAGACGAGCTGGAAGCACCCGCCGCCGACAACGGCGAGGCAGACGAGCTGCCGCTCCCGCTCACGCCGGAGGAAGACCCCGGCGCCGTTCGCCGCTTCCGCTTCCGGCATCCGACCGCCTCGGGCAAGACCATCGCCGCAGCCGGGTTCGTCGAGGCCGCACGGACGCTCGGCGTCCTGATCCTCACCCACCGCCGGCTGCTCGTCTCCCAGTTCAACCGCGACCTGACCGCCGAGGGCTACGGCGACCGGATCGTCGACGCTGTTGAGCGCGGCCAGAAGCCACCGAGGCCGAACCCGTTGACGATCCAGACCTACGCCTGGTTCGCGCGCCACTGGGGCGACCTGAACCCGGACGCGTACCACCTCGTGATCGCCGACGAGGCGCATACCGCGCTCGGCGAGAAGACGAGCGCGGCGATTCGGAGCTTCACGAACCCGATCTATATCGGCATGACCGCGACCGAGCAGCTGATCGCGAAACAGGTCTCCGATGTCTTTCCGGCGTCAGTCGACGACCTCCCGCTCGCCGACGCTGCCCGGCGGGGGCTGATCGCGCCGCTGCGCTCGCTACGCGTCCCACCTGCGGCGGCGATTCACACCGTGCCGATCGTCGGCGGCGACTTCGAGGAGCGAGCCCTGGCCCAGGCCCTCGACCACCAGGCGCTGAACCAGGCGGCTGCGAGCCTCTACAGAGACCGCTTCGACTCGACCCCGGGCATCGTGTACGCGGCCGGCGTCGAGCACGCCTACAACCTGGCGAAAGAGTTCCGGGCCGCTGGGCTGAAGGCCGAGGCGGTCAGCGGCCGGACGGCGCCGGTGAAGCTGGCCGAGATCCTCGCCGCCTATGAGCGCGGCGAGATCGACGTCCTGATCAACGCGATGCTGCTCGCCGAGGGCTGGAACTCCCCGCGCGCGACCGTCGTCATGCATCTCGCGCCGACCGCGAGCAAGCGCGTCTACCAGCAGCGGATCGGACGGATCATGCGCATGCATCCGCGGAAGGAAGCCGGCGTCGTCGTCGACTTCGTCCCGAAGGCGGCGACGCACAACGAGCGCGTGATCTCGCTGCACAGCCTGCTCGACTCCGATTTCTATCGCGAGGGTGCACGCGTCACGCCTGCGCCGCGACGGCGCCAGCAGCGGCGGGCGCGCCGGAAGCTCTCGCCGGCGCCGTGGCTGGTGCCGGTCACCGCGGACGTGAAGCGCCGGCTCGGCGTGATCACGCGCGAGTGGCAACGGATCGACCCGCGCTTCCTCGACGAGGACGAGCAGCGCTACTGGGCGACGATCGCCGGCCGAAACGTCCGCTTCGACGAGCGCGTCGAGTTCGCGAAGAAGTTCACCGAGAGCGGCGCCTCCAGGGGCGCGCTCGAGACCTTCCTTGCCACCTGCGCGGCCGAGAACCCCAACCGCCGTTTGCGGATGACCGCGCTCGCCGACCGTGTCTCGATGGTGGTCGAGCGCGCCGACTTCGACGATCTCGTCACCCTGGTCACCCAGGCGCCGACCTGGGAGAAGGACCGCGTTCAGGGGGTCCGCATCCTCCTGCGGGCGATCGGTGAAGGCAAAGCCGATGCGCCCGAGCAGATCCTCGCACGCTGGATCTGGCGCCTTGCCCGCGCGACGCGCAAGGTCCAGGACCGTCGGGCGAGCGCCGAGTTCCCGGAGGCGAAGCGCCTGCTCGGAGCGCTTGCCAACTCACGCGGACACCGTCACGAGGAAAACGCCGCGAAGCTCGTCAACGCGGCGCGCGACCAGCCGCTCGAGGTCGGCGCGGCTCTCCTGGCTTCGGCCGAGGGCTACACGCCGCGAGCCAACCAGTTGATCGACGCCGCCCGCGAGCAGCTCGGGACGTTGCAGGAGGTCGCGCACGGGCTCGCCGAGAATCTGCCGGCGCCGAAGCAGCCGAGCGGGCGCTCTCGCCGCCGGCGCAGACGGCGCAAGAAGAAGTCGCAGGCCACGCAACAGCAGCAGGGACAGAACGGCCAGCCGCAGGCGGCACAGGACGGAAAGCCGACGGTGGAGGCGCCGATCACGCCTGAGCCGGCGCCGACGCCTGCGCCCGCCCCTTCGCAAGAACCGTAACGCCCGGCTTCTACGAAGGACCATAAGCCAGTGGCTCTCCTGCTCGGGGTCGCCTTTCTCGTCGGTCTGATCACCGCGGTCTCGCCGTGCGCGTTTCCTGTTCTGCCGATCGTCTTCGCGGGCGGCGCGAGTGGCAGCAACCGGCGCCCGCTCGCGATCATCGCCGGCGTCGTCGTCGGGTTTACCGGCTCGCTGCTCGCGGTCTCCTGGCTGCTACGCCAGCTTCACCTCCCCCAGGATCTCTTGCGGAACATCTCGATCGCGCTGCTCTTCATCGTCGCCGCGACGCTGCTCGTTCCTCGCTTTGGACAGGTGCTCGAGCGGCCGCTCGCGCGCTTCAGCCGCAGGCCCAGCGGCGATCTCGGCGGCGGCTTCGTGCTTGGGCTGGCGCTCGGACTCGTGTTCGTACCCTGCGGCGGACTGATCCTGGCATCGATCATTACCGGGTCGGCGAGTGTCGGCGAAGCCGAGCGCGACGCAATTGCGTTCGCCTATGCGATCGGGATCGCACTGCCGATGCTGGTGGTCGCCTATGGGGGTCGCCGGGCCTCCCGCGGGCTGCGCCTCTTCCGCGGCCACGCCGCCCAGGTGCGCGCAGGCCTCGGCGCCTTGATCGCCGTGACGGCTGTGCTGATCACGTTTCACGTCGACCGCTCGCTCGCCAACATCGGCTCCTGGGGCCTCGCCAACCGGATCGAGGACAGCTGCGCCGTGCAGACGCGGCTGACCGGACGCTGCCACCGCGAATCGAGCAAGCTCGCGAACTACGGCCCTGCGCCCAACTTCACCGGCATCAGCGACTGGTTCAACTCGAAGCCGCTGACGATCAAACAGCTTCGCGGCAAGGTCGTGCTCGTCGACTTCTGGACGTACTCCTGCATCAACTGCCTGCGCACGCTGCCGCACCTGAAGTCCTGGTGGAAGGAGTACCACTCGGCAGGTCTGGAGATCGTCGGCGTACATACGCCGGAGTTCGGCTTCGAGTCCGTGCCCCACAACGTCGGCGCAGCGACGAAACAGCTCGGGGTGACCTGGCCCGTCGCCCTCGATCCGAAGTACAAGACGTGGAACGCGTACCAAAACCAGTACTGGCCGGCGGAGTACCTGATCGACAAGCGCGGGGACATTCGCAACGAGCACTTCGGCGAAGGCGAGTACAACCGCACGGAGCGCCAGATCCGACAGCTGCTCGGAGAGTCAGGGGCCGCCAAGGCCGAGCTGGCCGACACGACCCCGACCGAACTGACGACTCCGGAGACCTACCTCGGCTACGACCATCAGCTCACGAACTACGTCGGCTCGACACCCGTACCGCAACGGCCGGCGGACTACTCGGCGCCCAAGAACGTGACGCAGAACGGCTGGGCGTTTGCAGGCCGCTGGAAGCTGGGGCCTGAACACACCACTGCGGTGCGGAACGCGGAGCTCGCGCTCCACTTCCACGCCAAGGACGTCTATCTCGTCATGGGCGGCCGTGGCAACGTCGGCGTCTCGGTCGACGGGCACATGCTGCGAACGATCCCCGTCAAGGGGATCAGCCGTCTCTATACGTTGCTGAGCTGGCCGGCGCTGCTTGACGCGCAGCTACGCCTCAGCGTCTCGCCCGGCGTGTCGGTCTATTCGTTTACCTTCGGCTAGGGAGCTAAGGGACTGACCCCGCCAGGGGTCTGTCCCAAACAGGTGCTTGGGCCGTCGCGGCTTCGGGGACAGTCCCCTTCGGGGACAGTCCCTCTGGAGACATCGGCGCGATGGTTCTAGCCCGCGGGCCCACGTGGGCCGGACTCGCCGTTGCCGGCCTCGCGTTCGCGGAGGTAGCGCGTCAGCTCGGCGGCGAGGGCGTCGCCGGAAGGAAGCTCGAATTCCTCCTCGGCCGAGTCGGCACGCTGCTCGAGCTCGTCCACGTACGCAGCCGTCTCCTCGTCGCTGGCGACAGCCTGGCTGACCTGCTCCTCGTAAGTCTCGGCCGCCTGATCGAGCTCGGCCGTGTCGATCTTGACGCCGAGCAACCCGCCGAGGCGACCGCAGAGGGCCGACGCCGCCCGAGGGCTCGGGGTCAGCGAGACGTAGTGCGGAACCGCTGCCCAGAGGCTCGCGGACGGAATCCCGGCCTGGTTGCAGGCGTCGTGGAGCACGCCGATGATCCCGGTCGGTCCCTCGTACCGTGAGGTCGAGAGCCCGAGCTCCTTGACGAGCTCCTCGTCGGAAGCGCTGCCGGTGACAGGCGATGGCCGCGTGTGCGGCACGTCGGCGAGCAAGGCCCCGAGCGTCACTACGAGCTCGACCCCGAGCTCTCGCACGTGGCCGACGACCAGGTCGGTGAAGGTGCGCCAGCGAAGGTTCGGCTCGATGCCGAGCAGCAGCAAGACGTCACGGTCGAGGGGGGGCGGCTTTGCGTGGTAGAAGGCCGTCTCCGGCCAGTCGATCTGGCGGGTGATGCCGTCGACGAGCGAGACATGCGGCCGGGTCGCCTGGAAGTCGAAGAAGCCCTCGGGATCGACGTCCGCGATCTGATCGGCACCCCACAGCCGAGCGAGGTACCCGGCCGCAAGCGAGGCTGCCTGCGCGCCGTCGTTCCAGCCACGAAAGGCTGCGATGAGAACCGGCCGGGTGAGCTCCGGCCGGGCCGAAACCCGAAGCTCCGATTCCATCCTCGAAGTCTACGCGCGGCCTTGAGAAAGCCACGCTGGCGGGCGCCAAAAGGCCGTCACAAGCGCGACGATGCCGGCCCAGGCTGTCGCGGCGACCGCCACGTGCAGCAAGACGAGGTACCAGGGCAGGTGGAGCCGGTACTGGAGCTCCCCCAGGCCAACCTGGACGAGCAGGACCGCGAGCAACGCCAGCGCGGCAAGGAACAGCCGCGGCGCCCGCGACCGCCGCGCAGCCAGGTAACCGAGCAGGAACAGGAACGAACAGCCGAAGACGGCGACGACTGCGGCGTGTGCGTAGAGAACCGGCTCGAAGCGCGCGAGCCGGTGGACCTGGGTCGTTCCGCCACCTGAATGCGGGCCCGCAGCAGTGGCGAGCGCACCGCTGACGACGAGCGCAAGGCCGGCGACCGCGAGACCGATGCCGTAGAGCCGAAGCTCCCGGGGCACGAGCAGGTCGGCCCGTCCGCGAACGAGCTCCAGGGCAAAAAAAGCGAGCACGACCGCGCCGGCGAGCAGCACCATCGACAGCAGCAAGTGGGCCGCCACGATGGGCCAACGCAGGTCGGTCTTGACCGCGAGATAGCCGAGCGGCGCCTGGGCCAGCGTTCCGATGAAGAGCGCCCCCGCGAGCTGCTTCGCCCGGCGGCCAAGCGGCGTCCAGATCGCCGCCACCGCGACGAGGAGGGTGATGAGGATCGTGATGCCTCCGACGACGCGGTTCCCGAACTCGATGTAGGCGTGGTAGTTCTTGGCGGGCAGTGGATGACCGGCCTCGCAGCCGGGCCAGTGGCGGCAGCCGAGGCCCGAGCTCGTCAAGCGGACGGCGGCCCCTGTCGCAACGATCAACCAGAGCGCAAACAACTCGAGTGCGGCAAACCGCAGAAACCAGACCGGCTGGAGCGCAAACGAGCGCGCCCGGCGCGCCGGCGACGTCGACTCGACGTGCACGCGGATCAGCCTACCCCGGCTCTACGATCAACGCGCCGTGTCCGCTTTCTCGCAGGAGCTGATCGGGCGTTCGGGCTACCTGAGCGAAGGGTTCGCGGACGTCTATGACCGCTACCGTCCGTCGCCCCCGCGGGAGGTGCTCGACGTCCTGACGCTCGCCGCTGGAGTCGAGCGACCTCAGTTGGTCGTCGACCTCGGCTGCGGCACGGGCCTTGCAACCCGAGCTTGGGCCGAACTGGCCGAGGAAGTCGTCGGGGTCGAGCCGAACCCGCGGATGATCGAGCGAGCGCGAAGGGCCACCGAGCAACCGAACGTGCGCTACGTCGAGGCTTATGCCGCGGAGACCGGCATGCCGGACGGCGAGGCAGATCTCGTCACGAGCTTCCAGTCCTTCCACTGGATGGAGCCCGAGCCGGTCCTCGCCGAGGCGTCGCGGATCCTGCGAACAGGACGCGTCTTCGCGGCGTGCGACTACGACGTCCCATCGTTCACGGAGCCCGAGGTCGACGCCGCGTTCGCCGACTTCATGCGGGCCCGCCGCGAGCAACGGCAGCGACTGTTGGTGCCCGCTGGGGCGGCGCGCTGGCCGAAGGACCGGCACCTCGAACAGATCCGCGCCAGCGGGCGGTTTCGCTACGCCCGCGAGCTCGTCGCCAGCGGCCGGCGAGAGATCGACGCCGAACGGATGATCGGTCTGGCCGAGAGCATCGGTGGACCGCCGGAGCTCTCCGGCGAGCACGAGGTCGCCCAGGCTTTCGAGCGGCTCCGCGAGACCGCGAATCGGGTGCTCCGCGACCGCCTGTGGACGCAGCTTCTCTGCTACCGGATCCGCGTCGGCATCAAATGATCGGCTCGAGCAGCTCGCTCACCGGGTAGCCGTCGGCGCCGTCGACCGGCGTCGGGCGAGAGCCCAGAAAGAGCGGGCGATCGGCCGCATTGAGCAGCACCGGCATCAGATCGGGCCCGCGTAGCTGTCCGAGGATGCCGGCCGCGCAGTCGAGCTCGCCGAAGCTTGTGACCGCGTCGGCTCGCACGCCCGGCCCCGCGACAAGGAGCGGCACCGGGTCGCCGGAATGGATGACGTCGGGCGAGGCCGGCGTCGCGTGGTCGCCGGTGACGCACACGATCGCCCGGTCGGTCGGCAAGGCCGACAGCTGGCCATCGAGCTCTTCGATCGCGCGCCGCTTCTTCTCCGGGTCCTTGGTGTGGCCGGCCTCGTCCACGCGTTTGTCGTGGACGTAAACGAAGGTGTCGCCCACATCGAGGCGCTGTGCCACGAGGTCGAGGTCGAGCTTCGCCACGATCGGCTCGAGACCGACGCAACGCCCGAGGCCACGGAGAAACGCCGATTCCGCAGCGAAGCTCCCCGAGAGGCCGTGGCGCTCGCGGAAGCTCGGCAGCCGCCGGGGCCGGCCGAACCATTTCAGCGTGATCACGTTGAAGCGCTCGCCGTCCAGGCGCTTCATCACCTCGCGGGTCCACTGCTCGCAGGCACCGGCCGTCCGTTCCGCTTCGGGGACCAACGGTCGCGGTCGCAGCACCGGGTGACGGTCGCGGAAGAACGCGTCCGTGTCCGTTACGCGGTCGTCGGCGCCACCCGAGATTCTGAGCACCGACTCGCCGCGCCAGACGTGCTCGAGGGAGAACCGAAGCCCGTCGAGCTCGATCCCGTCACAGCGATCGACGAGCTCGGCGGCCAAGCCGGCGTCGTGTTCCGGATTCGGGCGGCCGGTCAGCCACCAACCGTCGTTCCGGCGCTCGGCTGGACGCAGCGCCGCGTACGCGAAGACGTGCTCGTCGCTGACCTCTTGACCTCGCCCGAGCGCCTCGAACACCGCGCGGCCCGGGAACTCGTCCGGCCGGTAGCCGAGCATCGCCCAGTGCGCGATCTCGCTCGAGGGCGCTCGGCCGGGGCCGACACCGTAGAGAAGGCCGCACGACCCGCGGGACGCGAAGGCATCCAGATTCGGCGTCGTCGCCGCCTCACTCGCCGTCCGTCCGTCGAGAACGTCATGAGCACGGTCGCCGAGCCCGTCGAGCAGGACGAGGACGATCGGGAGCACGCGCGCAGGCTAAACGACGCACAGAGAGCGGCCAGCGCGGCGTCGCTAGCGATGCCCTTGGATGACACGCACAGAGGGCGGCCCTAAGGCCGCCCCCTGTGGCACTCCGGCGCCACTGACCCCTAGCGGCGCCGAACTGTGATCGTCGGGCTGAACCCGGCGAGATACCCTGCGCCGGCCTGATTGACCGACATGGCGACGCGAATGTGAGACTTGCCCTTCGGCAGCCGGAGCCGGAAGACGGCGCTCGACTGGCCGCCGAGCCGGACCTTCTTCAGCGTGACCCACTGGCCGAAGCGCGAAAGGCGCTGAACTTGGACGGAACGCCCCGCGTGCGAGGTGCCGGACTGGACAATCGTCAGGAACCTGCCGTTCCGCTGACTGAGCCTGATCCGGGGGCGAACCGAAACGCCGATGGTGACACTTGTGCGGCCGTTCCACTTTGCCTGGTACTGAGTCAGGATCTTCGGCGACGGCGTCAGGACGAGGTTCCAGGCGCCGTTCGTCGTCGTCAAAACGGTTGTCAACTGAGCGAACGACGTCTGCGGATATGGCTGCTGGTAGATCGTCACCTGCTCGTTGGCGTTGCCGGTCGAGACGGTGCCCGAGAGTGAGACCGACTGCCCGTAGACGATGATCGGCAGCGAGACTCCGGCCGTCACCGCCGGCGGCGGGCCCGTGACGCTGACCGTACCCTTGACCGACGGATTCAGGCCGTCGTGGTAGCGGTAGGTACCCGCTGCGGTGAAACGATGCGAATACGTCTTACCGGGCCCAAGGATCGGCGAGACGAACGAGCCGTTGTTGGACACGACCTGGTGGTTCTGCGTGTCCGCGTTGACCCACTTGACGGTGTCGCCCGTCTTGATCTTCGCGGTCGCCGGGACGAACGAAGCGCGCTTGATCTGAACTGTTGCCGTCGCTGTCGAAGCCGGCATTGCGGGTGCGGCGCCGACCGCCAGCGCGACGACTGCGAGCAATGGGACGAAGAGCTTTTGCATGACTCACCTACCCCTTCTCGTTTGCGGCAGTTCTTAAAACGGAGCCGCCGCCGAAAAGTTGTTCGCGCACTTACAACGTTCTTACGTTTAGCGAGTCATAAAACTGATGAATGATTCGTGCCACGCCTGATGGCACCAGCGACTCCCAGTCGCCGCCCTCGCGCAAGGCGTTGCGGACGTCGGCGCCGGAAAGTTCCTTTTCGGCGCCCTCGTCGAGGATCACGACCTCGTAGCCGGCTTCGCGCAGACGCTCGAGCTTGGTGCCTCCCCAGTCGGAGAAGAGCCGCAAATACTGAGTAACGCCTTCCGGCACGTATGCGGGCCAGAGCTCGGGCTCGTTGACCGGAAACGGGATCACGTGGACGGCCCCGGGGTCGAGTCCCACCTCGGCCGCCGCGGCCTTCACCATCAGCAGGCGCTCGGAGTACGAAAACGGGTTCGACTCGGGCAGGTGACGAAGCGGGTCGCTGGCCTCTGGCTTGATGCGCTCGGGGTCGGGGTTCGTGATCCCGATCCACACCTCGTCGGAGCGTTCGGCCGCACCGCGCAGGTACTCGAGGTGGCCGTTGTGAAAAGGTTGAAATCGGCCGTGGATCATCCCACGGCGGCTCACTGAACTTGAACTCCGGAGCCCTCCTCGACCCGGCCGATCCTACGGATGAAGAGCTTGCGCGTTTCGAACTCGGCCTCGAGCGCAGGTCCCTGCTCGGAAGGCAACGAGATGAGCAGGCCGCCGGCCGTCTGCGGGTCGAAGCCGAGCGCGACGATTGCCTCGGGCGCGCCGTCGAGTGCCACATGCGCTGCGGCGAAGTCGCGGTTTCGGGGGTCGCCGCTCGTGCGTACGTCCTTGCGCGCGAGATCCAGCGCGCCGTCGATCGCCGGCAGCCGCTCCCATTCGAGCAGAAGCCTCACGCCGCTCCGTTCCGCGACCTCGTGCGCATGACCGAACAACCCGAAGCCGGTCACGTCCGTGACGGCGCTAGGTGTCCTCGAGCGCAGCACCTCCGCGGCGTCCTTGTTCAGCGTGCGCATCCACTGGACGGCGCGCTCGAGCGGCTGGGAGCCGGTCAGGCCCTTCTTGTGCCCGGACATGATCAGCCCGGTCCCGAGCGGCTTGGTCAGGAAAAGTGCGTCTCCGGGCCGGGCGCCGTTCTTGTGCCAGATCGCTTCCGGATGAACGGTGCCGACGACCGCGAGGCCGTACTTCGGCTCGTCGTCGCGGATCGTGTGGCCGCCCGCGAGCAGGCCGCCAGAGGCTCGAACCTGCTCGTCGGCGGCGGCGAAGATCCGCGCAAGGATCTCCGTCGGCAACTCCTCGGGGAAGGCCGCGATCGACAGGGCAAGCAGCGGCACCCCGCCCATCGCGAAGACGTCGTTGAGCGCGTTCGTCGCGGCGATCGCTCCGTAGTCGGCGGCGTCGTCGACGACCGGTGGGAAGAAGTCGAGCGTGAAGATGAGCGCGCGCTCGTCGTCGAGCCGATAGACGGCGGCGTCATCCGCCGGCGCGAGCCCGACCAACAGGTTCTCGGCCTCGACAGGAACGAAGCCCTCGAGCAACTGCTCGAGACGCGCTGCCGAATACTTGGCAGCGCAGCCCCCGCAGGAGGCGAGGTCGGTGAGCTTGACGCTGGCGGCTTCGAGATCCATCGAGTACTCGCTTTCGGTTCCGCGGAACTGTAGGGATCTGTCTCCCCTTCGTCCACAGACGTTTCAGCGGTTCGAGTTATTCCCAGACCCGATTCCTCGAATCGTCTGTGGACAGCGAGCCCAACGCCAAAACCGGTGTCCGACTCCGGTTCTCGTCAAGCACGAAACGTGCCGAATTTGGGACTTTTCGTCTAACGCCGGCCGATGGACAGAAAAAGGCGGCGGCAAGGAGCCGCCGCCCTGTCAGGGGAGAGGAGGAGCTTGGCCGCGAACAGTGCTGCGCACTTCCGCGAGAGAACTGCCTGTCAGTTCGTCCGCGCCCTCGAGAACCCTTTTCCCTATAAGAGCAATCGCCGGATCGCCGCTTCCAGCTCCGCGGCCGAGACCGAGCCCTCGAACTTCGTCTCGATTCGCCCGTCCCGGCCGACGAGGAACGTCCATGGTTCCGACTGCAGACCCCATTGACGCATCCAGCGGTTGTAGCCAAGCGCAGGCCGGTTTTTCGTAAACACCTCGACGTGGATGAAGCGCACTCCGCTGCGGGCGAGCTTGCGGCGGACGTAGTCGACGACGTCGACGACCGGGCCGCAGGTCCGGCTCGTACAGAAGCGCGGAGTCGCAAATGTGACGACAAACGGCTTATGCGCCGCTAGGGACGACGCGATCGAATAGCGGAGCAAGGACCGGTCGGGCGGCACTCGCGTCGTCAGTTCCGAGACCGCGCCGTGGGTGCTCGCCAGCGTGGGCGTGGCCGACCTCGGCGCCTTCGCGCCAACGGCGATCGAATCCGTCCGGCCCTTGACGTCCAGGGTCCCAAGGGCCTGGATCTTCGCCCCGACCGGCTCGGTGACCAGCCAGTAACGGCCCGGGCTGGACATGCGGAGATCCACGACGTAGATCCGGCCGACACCGCCGAAGGCAACGTCGCCGGCGCCCGGCGGCCCGATCGGCTCCAGGCGGGCGGTTGCGCTCTCGAAGGGGCGCCCGTTCTGCGAGCGGGCGAGCCAGACCCGAGCCCGGCTGCGCTCGATCGGCCGGGCGTCGTGGTTGATGACGAGGAACGAGAAGCGGACGACGCCGGGAGCGAAGTCGGAATCACCTGCGACGACGGTCACGTCTTCGCCGGGCCGCTTCATCAGAGAACCAAGGGTGCCGGCAGCGCCGGCGCCGGTTGGAGGCCGGTTGTGCGTTCCGCAGCCTGCCGCAACGAGCGCGACGAGAGCGGCAAGGAGGACCGCGCGTGCGGCGCTCGCTTGCGACGCCGTCTGGAGGACGGCCGGGCTTTGCTCGGGCGTCCGCTTAATCCCGGCTGGCAAAGTCGCCGCCAAAGAACGTGACCCCAGATGCCGCCACGGATCCGAGTGTAGCCCCGGGCCCGCGCCGGCCTCATCGAGTGGAGACCGCGCGCAGGCCTAGCCGCCGTCGAACATGCTGCCGCCGTCGAACATGCTGCTCGTGTGGGCAGCGCCGCCGTCGAACGCGCTGCCGCCGTCGAACATGCTGGCGACGCGTGACTGAGCCGGCCCTGGAGAATGCTTCGCCTGAGCGAGACCCGGGAGCGACCAAACAGCAGCGGTGAGGGCACAGATTACGAAGATGAGCCGCGTCTTTTTCATTTTCACCTCCTTTCGTTCCTAGAACCGGACGTCCTGGAGTGCTTCCGCCGCCCGGCGGTAGAGCTTGGCCGCAGCCGCGTCCTCGCCACGCTTGGCGGCAAGGTCGCCACGAGCCATCCAGGCAGCTGCCTGATGGCCGATGGACTCGAGCTGCTCGGCGCTCGAATCGGACGCGCAGAGGAATTCCTCCGCCTCGTCCAGGCGCCCCTGTTCCATCAATGCCCGACCCAGCACGAGCTGCGTCGGAGCCACGTGATAGAGGAAGTCCTCACGGTTCTCCATCAGTGAGAGCGCGTGACGTGCTTCCTCCTCGGCCGCGGTCGCCTCGCCCGTCATCAGATGCACGTGGGCAAGAGATGCGACGACGTTCGCGGCCTCCGCGTCGCTGCCCTTGTCGAGCAGCACGCGGTACGCGTCCTTCAGGTGCTCGATTGCCTGCTCGGGCTTGCCGAGATGGAAGTTCAGGCCACCGAGGTTGTTGAGCAGTCTGCCGACGTTTCGCTCGTCGTTGACCTGCTCGTAGTGGGCCTTCGCGCGCTCAGCGTAATTTCGCGCCTGGACCCAGTGCCCCATCCGCTCGCTGACGAGAGAAGCTTGGAAGTACGTGTCCGCGGTCTTCCGCGGATCGTCGAGCGCCTGCGCGAGCTCGAGCGCGCGCTCGACGTCCTCGCGCGCGGCTTCGAAGTCCCGCTGCCGGCGGTAGCACCGCGAGCGCCAGCCGAGGATGTCGGCGCGCAGGCGGTCGCACGGAAGCTCTGACGCCTCG
>Ga0075425_100005501_pt1 | contig 13176 bp, 11 predicted proteins | sample SoiMethybrSBSTD4_FD_75300 | JGI IMG/M metagenome (GOLD analysis project Ga0075425, IMG submission 75300) | Bulk soil microbial communities from a Populus tree surrounding site in Tennessee, USA - Soil MetaG P. TD hybrid SBSTD4 | ecosystem: Environmental > Terrestrial > Soil > Tree plantation...
CGAGCCTCTACAGCGCCCAGCTCGCGGCCGTCCTCGGCCTGCCCTTCGCGTTCGCCTCGCATTTCGCGCCCGACTTGTTGCAGCAAGCCGTCGAGATCTACCGCGCGCGGTTCCAGCCCTCGGCGACGCTCGACCGTGCCTACGTGATGCTCGGGCTCAACGTGTTCGCGGCGGAAACCGACGCGGCGGCCCGGTGCCTCTTCACGTCCGTTCAGCAGGCCTTCGTCACCCTCCGCCGCGGCGAGCCGGGTCCGCTGCCGCCCCCGGTCGACACGATGGAAGGGCGCTGGTCGCCCGCGGAGAAGGCCATGGCCGAACACGCCCTCACCTACGCGATGGTGGGCTCGCCGGAGACGGTGCGGCGGGGGATCGCGGAGTTCGTCGATCGCGAGCGGCCGGACGAGATCATGGCCACGGCGATGATCTTCGACCACGCCGCGCGCCTGCGGTCGTTCGAGCTCCTGGCCGAGATCGTCGCCGGCGTGCTCAGTCGCTGAGCTCGGGGAGCGCGAGAGCGAGCACCGCCGCGACCCCGAAGAGCGCCCCGTCGGCCAGGAGGGCGACGCGGAAATCCCCGACCGGCGCGAACCAGCCGAAGAAGACCGTGCCCAGCGCCGCCACCAGCCGGCCGATGTTGTAGCAGAGCCCCGCGCCCGTGGTGCGCAGGAGGGTGGGGAACAAGGGCGGCATGTACATCGTGAACAGGCCGAACACCCCGGAAGCGAACCCGATCAGCGGGAACCAGAACCAGACCAGCGCCTGGTGGCCGTGGGGCACGCCGAAGCTGCCGGCCATGGCCAGGAACGCGAGAGCGAACATGCCCGCGATGGAGCGGCGGTAGCCGATGGCCCGCGCCAGCCATCCCGCGAAGAAGTTCCCGACGATGGACACCAGGATCACGATGAAAAACGCGCGGCTGACCAGCCGCTCGCGATCGGGGCGCGTCCACGACGAAAGCTCGGGCAGGTTCCGCAGGTGCTGGGGTTGCCAGAACATGAACGCCCACCAGGCGGTGAGCGAGAGCGCGCACACCAGGATCGTCTTCGCGGTGACGGCGCGGACCGGACCGCGGAAGAGGTCGGAGACGGGAGCCGCCCGCGACGCCTTCTCCCGTGCCTCCGTCCATTCCTCCGGCTCGGGCACGCTGCGGCGGATCCAGAAGACGAGGAACGCGGGCAGGATCCCGACGAGGAAGACGTTGCGGGGCGGCAGGTCGGCCATCCCGTACACGGTGGCGGCGGCGAGCAGGATGCCGATGTTGACTCCGCTCTGGAGCACGGCCGCGATCCAGGGCCGCCAGCGCCGGGGCCACGTCTCCGCCAGAAGCGACGAGCCCACCGCCCATTCCCCCCCGATGCCGAGGGCGGCCAGGAACCGGAAGACCAGGAGCTGCCACCACGCGTGCGCCGCGTAGCTCAGGCCGGTGAAGACGGCGTAGGTGAGGATGGTCAGGCTGAGGGCGCGACTGCGGCCGAGGCGGTCTCCGAGACGCCCGAACAGCCCACCCCCCAGCGCCCAACCAGTGAGGAACGCGGCCTGGATCCACGAGCTCTTCTCGCGCACGGCGGCGTCGGCCGGGCTCGCCGCGCCCAGCAGCTCCATCACGAAGGGCGCGGCCACGAGCGTGTAGAGGTGCATGTCCAGGCCGTCGAAGAGCCAGCCCAGCCAGGCCGCGATTCCGGACTTCTTCTGGGCGGAGGTGAGGTCGCGCAGGGTTCGCGCTTCGGCCGGCGGCGGCTCGGGGCCCGGCGTCCGCGCGGCGAGGCCTGCCATCGGGCGTGATTCTAGTGGTTCCCTCCCGGTGCTGCCCGTTCCGTGATAGATGATCCTCGTGGCCGAGGCAGTGACGGGTCCCGGTGCCGCCGAGAGCGCGCTCGATCGCGCCCGCGGCAAGGCCTACTGGCGGCTGATCCCGCTCTGCTTCATCTCCTACGTGATCGCGTACGTCGACCGGTCCAACGTCGCCATCGCCAAGCTGACGATGACCCGGGACCTGCCCGGCTTCGACAACGCGGTGATCGGCTTCGGCGCCGGCGTCTTCTTCATCGGGTACTTCCTGCTGGAGATCCCGGGCACGCTCATCGTGGAGAGGTGGAGCGCGCGGAAGTGGATCGCGCGGATCATGATCACCTGGGGCATCGTGGCCGCCGCGACCGCGCTCGTGAGGACGCCGTTCCAGTTCTACGTCGTGCGTTTCCTCCTCGGCCTGGCCGAGGCCGGTTTCTATCCGGGCGTGATCGTCTACCTCACGCACTGGTTCGCGAGCCGCGACCGCGCCCGGGCCCTGGCCTACTTCTTCGTGGCCACGCCCATCGCCCAGGTCATCAGCCCCAAGCTCTCGAACATCCTGCTCAAGATCGGCACGGATGAGGTCGTGGGGGGCGTGACCGTCCACCATCCCGAGGTCTGGGGCCTCGAGGGATGGCAGTGGATCTACATCGCCTGGGGCATTCCCGCCGTCATCCTGGGCCTGCTCGTGCTCGTCTACCTGACCGACCGGCCGCACGAGGCGAAGTGGCTCACCGCGGAGGAGCGCGACGCGCTCCTGGCCGAGCTGGAGCGCGAGAAGGACGCGCGGCCGTCCAGCCACAAGATGGGCCTGGGCGCCGCCCTCAGCCACCCGCGGGTGCTCCTGCTGGCCCTGATCTACTTCCTGGTCGTGACGGGCAGCTACGGCGTCGAGTTCTTCATGCCGAGCATCCTGGAGCGCTGGTACTCGCTCAAGTTCGACGCGCTCACGTGGCTGGTCATCCTGCCCCCGCTCCTGGCCGTGTTCGGGCAGCTCTTCGTCGGCTGGAGCTCGGACCGAAAGAAGGAGCGCTGGCTGCACACGTCCGTGCCCATGGCCGCCGGCGCCGCCGGCCTCCTGCTGGTCACACAGAGCAAGGGCAACCTCCCTCTCACGATCTTCGGATTCATGCTGGCCTACGCCGGGTTCAAGGCCTACCTGCCCGCGTTCTGGTCCCTGCCCAGCCTGTTCCTCTCCGGGACCTCCGCCGCGGGCAGCATCGGGTTCATCAACTCCGTGGGCAACCTGGGTGGGTTCATGGGGCCGTTCGTGCTCGGCACCGTGGAGAAGCTGACGGGATCGTTCATGGGCGGTCTCTTCTTCCTGACCACGTGCATGGCGCTGTCCTCGATCACGGTGTTCTGGCTGGGACGGAGCGATGTGGCGGGCTCGGGCCGGGGAGCCGAAGATGTCCGGCCCCGCGCTCCGCTCGTGAAGTCGGGCAAGGTAGGCGCCGAAACCACACCCTGAGGCCGCGCGCCCGTATGACGCGCAGGGCCTCCCCCCGGGCAAGGCTCCTCTGCGGCCCCGCTGCTAAACTCGAGTCGTGACCACGGATTCCCGGCCGCCGGCGGACCGCGCCCAGGCCCTCGTCCGCCTGCTCAACGAGCGGATCGTCATCATCGACGGCGCCATGGGCACGATGATCCAGGCCCAGCGGCTCAGCGACGCGGACTTCCGCGGCGAGCGTTTCCGGGACCATCCGCGCGACCTCAAGGGCAACAACGACCTCCTGGCCCTGACCCAGCCCGCGCTCATCGAGTCCTTCCACCGCCAGTACTTCGAGGCGGGCGCGGACATCGTCGAGACCAACACCTTCAACTCGAACGCCGTTTCGCTGGCGGACTACGGGATGGAGTCGCTGGTCTACGAGATCAACCGGGCCGCGGCCCGCCTGGCCCGCAGCGCCGCGGACACGGTCTCGTCCAAGGAGTCCCGGCCCACCTGGGTGGCGGGTTCACTCGGCCCGACGTCGCGGACAGCCTCGATGTCGCGGGACGTCGCCGATCCGGGCGCGCGGCAGGTCACCTTCGACCAGCTCGTCGCCACGTATTACGAGCAGGCACGGGGTCTCCTCGACGGGGGAGTGGACCTCCTGTTGCCGGAGACCGCCTTCGACACGCTGAACCTCAAGGCCGCGCTGTTCGCGATCCAGAAGGCGTTCGCGGACCAGGGCCGGACCGTGCCCATCCTGGCCTCGATCACGTTCACCCAGGTCGGCTCCGACCGCATGCTGACGGGCCAGACGGTCGAGGCCTGCTGGAACTCCATCGCGCATGCGCCGCTGCTCGGGGTCGGGCTCAACTGCTCGCTGGGCCCCGAGGACATGGGCCCGCACCTGGACGAGCTGCAGCGCATCGCCCCCATGTTCGTGAGCTGCTACCCGAATGCGGGGTTGCCCGACCCGCTGCTGCCGACGGGCTTTCCGGCCACGCCGGGCGACATGGCCCCGATCATGGGCGAATGGGCCAAGAACGGCTGGCTCAACATCGTCGGCGGCTGCTGTGGCACGACCCCGGAGCACATCCGCGCCATCGCGGACGCGGTGCGCGGCGCCTCGCCGCGCGTGCCCCCCAAGGTCGACCCCTACACGCGGCTCTCCGGCTGGGACGCGCTGACCCTCCGGCCGGACACGAACTTCGTCAACGTGGGCGAGCGCACGAACGTGACCGGCTCGCCGCGCTTCTCGAAACTCATCCTGGCCGGGGACTACGAGCAGGCGGTGGCGGTGGCGCGCCAGCAGGTGACGAGCGGCGCCCAGATCATCGACGTCAACATGGACGAGGGGATGCTCGACTCCGAGGCGGCCATGGTCCGCTTCCTGAACCTCATCGCGGCCGAGCCCGACATCGCGCCCGTGCCCGTCATGATCGACAGCTCGAAGTGGAGCGTGATCGAGGCCGGGCTCAAGTGCCTCCAGGGCAAGGGCGTCGTGAACTCGATCTCCCTCAAGGAGGGCGAAGACGCCTTCCGTGAGCGCGCCCGCGCCGTCCGCCGCTACGGGGCGGCCGTGGTCGTGATGGCCTTCGACGAGGAGGGACAGGCGACGAGCGTGGATCGCAAGGTGGCGATCTGCACGCGCGCCTACAAGATCCTGACCGAACAGGTCGGCTTCCCGCCCCAGGACATCATCTTCGATCCCAACATCCTGACCGTGGCCACCGGGATCGAGGAGCACGATCAGTACGCGGTCGCTTTCCTCGAGGCCACCCGCCGTATCAAGGCGACCCTGCCCCTGGCCAAGGTCTCGGGCGGTCTCAGCAACATCTCCTTCTCGTTCCGCGGGAACAACGCGGTCCGGGAGGCCATGCACGCGGCCTTCCTGTACCACGCCGTGCGCGCGGGCATGGACATGGGCATCGTCAACGCCGGCCAGCTCGCGGTCTACGAAGAGATCCCGAAGGACCTGCTCGAGCTGGTCGAAGACGTCCTGCTGAACCGGCGCCCCGACGCGACCGAGCGTCTGGTCACGTTCGCGGAGTCCGTGAAGCAGAAGGACAAGACCAAGGCCGAGGAAGACGCCTGGCGCTCGGGCACGGTCGAGGAGCGCCTCAGCCACGCGCTGGTGAAGGGCATCGCGGACTACGTCGAGGCCGACACGGAAGAGGCGCGCCAGAAGTACGAGCGGCCGCTCTCCGTCATCGAGGGCCCGCTCATGGACGGCATGAACGTGGTCGGTGACCTCTTCGGGTCCGGCCGCATGTTCCTGCCCCAGGTGGTCAAGAGCGCGCGCGTGATGAAGAAGGCCGTGGCCTACCTCATGCCCTTCATGGAGGCGGAGAAGGAGAAGACGGGCCGCCGCCAGGCGGAGGCCAAGATCGTGATGGCCACCGTCAAGGGCGACGTCCACGACATCGGGAAGAACATCGTGGGCGTGGTCCTGGCCTGCAACAACTACGAGGTCATCGACCTCGGGGTCATGGTCCCCTACGAGCGCATCCTCAAGACGGCCCGCGAGACGGGCGCGGACATGATCGGCCTCAGCGGCCTCATCACCCCGTCCCTCGAGGAGATGGCCCACGTGGCCGGGGAGATGAAGCGCGAAGGCTTCACCGTGCCCCTCTTGATCGGCGGCGCGACCACGAGCAAGGCGCACACCGCGGTGAAGATCGCGCCCGCCTATCCCCCCGGCGTCCTGCACGTCCTCGACGCCTCGCGGGCGGTGGGAGTCGTCGGCCAGCTCAAGAACGCGGCCGAGCGAGGTCCCTTCCTCGAGGCGAACCGGCGGGAACAGGAGAAACTGCGCGAGCACCATCGGGCCGAGGCCGCGGGGCGGCCACTGCTCACCCTGGATGAGGCACGGCGTCGCCGCACGCCCATCGACTGGTCCGGCTACGAGCCGCCCCGGCCCTCGTTCACCGGGCTCCGCGCCTTCGACGCCTGGCCCCTGGAGGACCTGGTCCCGTTCATCGACTGGTCGCCGTTCTTCCACACCTGGGAGCTCAAGGGCACCTATCCACGCATCTTCGAGAACCCGACCTGGGGCGGCAAGGCGCGCGAGCTCTTCGACGACGCCCAACGGCTGCTCGATCGCATCCTGAAGGAGCGCCTCCTGACCGCCCAGGCCGTGATGGGGTTCTTCCCGGCCAACGCGGAGGGTGACGACATCGTCGTCTACACGGACGAGGCCCGGCGCGGTGTGCTCGCCACCTTCCGCACGCTGCGGCAGCAGGCGGACAAGCCGGCGGGCCAGCCCGAGCAGGCCCTCGCCGACTTCGTGGCCCCGCGCGAGAAGAGTGTCGCGGACTTCCTGGGCGCCTTCGCCGTGACCGCCGGCGTGGGCCTCGACCGCCTGGTGGCGGAGTTCGAGCGCGATCACGACGACTACAACTCGATCATGGCCAAGGCGCTGGCGGATCGCCTGGCCGAAGCGTTCGCGGAAGCGTTGCACAAGCGGGCGCGCGAGGAGTGGGGATACGGCCGCGGAGAGGACATCGCGCCCGCGGACCTCATTCGCGAGCAGTACCGCGGCATCCGCCCGGCGCCCGGCTATCCGGCCTGCCCCGATCACACGGAGAAGCGGACCCTTTTCGATCTGCTGCAGGTGGAGGCGCGGACCGCGATCCGCCTCACCGAGACCTTCGCGATGATGCCCGCGGCGGCGGTGAGCGGCCTCTACTTCTCGCATCCGGAGGCCCGCTACTTCCAGGTGGGCCGGATCGGCGCCGACCAGGTCCTCGATTACGCGCGGCGCAAGGGGATCGCGCTGCGCGAAGCGGAGCGCTGGCTGGCGCCCAACCTCGGCTACGACCCCCAGGAAGAGCGTGGCGGGGAGGCTTCTTCCTCCTCGTCTTCCATCTCAGGGGGGGCACTCACGCCTCGCGAGGTGGGCGTTCGCGACCCCCCCTGAAACCCCCCTCGCGGTCGGTGAGTTTCCGCGTGGCACCTTTCTTGCTCCCCACTCCTTGGGCGTGAGCCTGCATCCCCAGAGCAGGCCGTCCCAGGAGGCCGAACATGCCGTCACGTGGTTCCTCGATTCTTCCCGTCTTGACTCTCGCGCTGATCGCCGTCGCCGGGCCCGCACGGCCGGATACCCTGGTCCTGCAGGACGGCCGCCGGGTGCAGGGACAGCTCGTCTCTGTTTCGCGCGGCTGGGTGGAGTTCCAACCCGTCGAAGGTGAGGGCGCGGCGGACCGCCTTCGCGTCGCCGTGGCCGAAGTCCGTTCCATCCAGTTCGACGACGGGCGCGACGTCGCCGAATCGTCCGCGCGCACGACCTTCGAGGTCGGACGCGGGGGAGACCGCACCGATCCCGCGTCGGACACCACGATCGGCGACGAGCGGCCTCGCCGTGCGCGCCGCGGCATGCGTGACCGCGACGCCGCCGGCGGCGCGACCACTGCCGGCGCCAGCGACGACGGGATCGTCCGGGCCGGCAACCGGGGCGCGCGCGCGTCCGACGGACGAAGGGGCCGGATGATCACCGTCTCCGCGACGACGCGGTGGACGGACAGCGGCATCGACGTCATCTCCGGCGACGTGGTCTCGTTCTCGGTGGCGGGCACGGTCAGCCTCGGAGACGACCGGTCGCTGGGCGCGGAAGGTGACTCCGACGGGGCCACGCCCGCGCCGCGGCGGCCGATGCCGGACCGCCCGGCGGGCGCCCTGATCGGACGCATCGGCACGTCGCCCGACGACACGTTCTTCATCGGGGCCGAGCGGCTGCCTTTCCGAGTCCGCACCAGCGGCCGGCTCTACCTCGGCGTCAACGACGACACCCTGGCCGACGACGACGGCGCCTTCCAGGTGGCGGTCACGCGTTAGCGACGGCCCGGCTCGAGACTGAGACCAGTGAGCTCGGCGCCGCGCAGCGGCGGCGAGCGACGGGGGGTTTCAGGGGGGGAGCTAACGCCCATCGTGAGTGACGCGTTACGTTCCCCCCCTGAGATAAACTTTTCCCGTGAAGCTCGAGCTCCGCTATCCCGCGACCGCCGACAACGCGCTCGACCACGCCCAGCTCGCGGTCGAGGTCGCGTGGGAGGAGTTCGGCGTGGACCTCGACTACTCGCCGGGCAGCCTGGAGGCGGTGGACGCGCAGGTGGAGAGCCTGCGTGAAGACGGCCTCACGGGCGAAGGGGCGGCCGAGGCCCTGTTCGTCCTCGGGTGCTACGTCGGGGAAGTGATGTCGCGAGCGCTGGGGGGACGCTGGATGGCGACCGCGCGCACGCCGCTGGCCGACATCTCGCCCTGGCCGATGGTGGTCGTCCTGCGCGATGGCTCGGCCTGGGATCCGATCGGGAAGGTCTACAAGCGGCTCGAGCTCGGCGACTCCGAGTACATCCCCGCGTATTTCGTGGCCGCGGCTGGAGGCGCACGTTGACGGACGCCGAAGACGAACCGCCCGCCGAACCGTTCGTCCTTCCCGTCACCGGCGAGCTCGACCTGCACGCCTTCGCGCCCCGCGACGCGGTGAGCGTGGTGGAGGAGTACCTCGACGAGTGCCGGCGGCGCGGCCTGCTCGAGGTGCGCATCGTGCACGGTCGCGGCCAGGGCGTGCGGCGCGCGGAAGTGCGGCGCGCGCTGGAACAGCGCGCCGACGTGCGCGCGTTCCGCGACGCCGCGCCCGCTTCCGGCGGATGGGGCGCGACCCTCGTCGTGCTCGCACCACCGGCAGACGGATCGGCGGCGCCGCGCGAAGTCAAGTGAGCGAGACCACACGCGGCCGCGCGCGCGAAAAAAATTTGGCCCCCGCGCGCCCGCTCCAGTCGCGGTCGAAATCGCATGACACCTCGCGCACCCGCGTCGTTGCTCGTCCAAATCGATCTTGACAAAGGTCGGCACCGATCACTATCGTGGTCGCGTTCCGAACAACACATCGATTCCCGAGACGACCAAGGCGGCGGCGGCCATGCGCAATCTCCAGTTCGGCTTCTTCGACGACAGTGGCCTCCCGCGCGACAGCCGCATCCTCATGTTCTACTCGTTCGACACCGAGGAGAACCTGTCGCGCTCGGGCATCCTCCACTATCACGTCGCGGAGCAGCGCTTCGTGGGGCCGCGTCACGACGGTGAGCTCACCGCGGCCGCCCTCGACTTCCTCAGCCGCGCCGGACGCCTGCAGCGCGTAGCGGACTGAAGCTCCTTTCCGCGCCGGACCCCCGCGTCCGCTGTGATAGGATTCCCCTTTTCGGCGGTGACCGCCGACGCACGCTAGGAGTCTCCTCCAATGACCAAGGACACGAGCCGGGGGCGGCCCATCGCTCCCGCGGAAGGCAAGCTGGGCATCCTTCTTCCCGGGATGGGCGCGGTGGCCACGACGTTCATGGCCGGTGTGGAAGCCATCCGCAAGGGCCTCTCCAAGCCCGTGGGCAGCCTGACCCAGATGGGCACGGTGCGCCTCGGGAAGCGCACGGACAACCGCAGCCCGCGCATCGACGAGCTGGTGCCGATCGCGAAGCTCGGAGACGTCGTCTTCGGCGGCTGGGACGTGTACTCCGACAACGCCTACGAGGCCGCGCGCAAGGCCGGCGTGCTCCACCACGAGCACCTGCAGGCCCTGAAGGGCTTCCTGGAAACGATCAAGCCCTGGCCGGCCGTCTTCGATCCCGTGTACGTGAAGAAGCTGCACGGGGAGAACGTCAAGAAGGGCAAGAGCAAGCGCGATCTGGCCGAGCAGGTCGTCGCCGACATCCAGGACTTCAAGAAGAAGAACGGGCTCAGCCGCCTGGTGATGGTCTGGTGCGGATCGACCGAGGTCTACCGGGAAGCCTCCGACGTGCACTCCACCATCGAGAAGTTCGAGAAGGGCCTGGAGGAGAGCCACCCCGACATCCTGCCCTCGATGATCTACGCCTACGCGGCGATCAAGCAAGGCATCCCCTACGCGAACGGCGCGCCCAACCTCTCCGCCGACATCCCGGCCCTCATCGCCCTGGCCAAGAAGACGGGCACGCCGATCTCGGGCAAGGACTTCAAGACCGGGCAGACGCTGATGAAGACGGTCCTCGCCCCCGCCCTCAAGGCGCGCCAGCTCGGCCTGGACGGCTGGTTCTCCACGAACATCCTCGGCAACCGCGACGGCGAGGTGCTGGAGGATCCCGAGTCCTTCAAGACGAAGGAAGTCTCGAAGCTCGGCGTGCTCGACCACATCCTGCAGCCCAAGCTCTACCCCGACCTCTACGGCAACATCCATCACGTGGTGCGGATCAACTACTACCCGCCGCGGGGGGACAACAAGGAGGGTTGGGACGCGATCGACATCTTCGGCTGGATGGGCTACCAGATGCAGATCAAGGTGGACTTCCTCTGCCGTGACTCGATCCTGGCCGCGCCCATCGTGCTCGACCTCGCCCTCTTCTCGGACCTGGCCGGACGGGCGGGCATGAGCGGCATCCAGGAGTGGCTGTCCTTCTACTTCAAGAGCCCGATGACTGCGCCCGGCCTCTATCCGGAGCACGACCTGTTCATCCAGCTCATGAAGCTCAAGAACACGCTGCGGCACCTCAAGGGCGAGGAGCTGATCACGCACCTCGGGCTCGAGTATTACGACTAGCCTCGCCGGGCCGGGCAGCCGAGCGCAGAGCGCGGGCGGCGCCGCGCAGCGGCGGCGACCGCGCGAGGGGGGTTTCAGGGGGGGTCGCGAACACCCATCACGATGATGTGTGAGTGCCCCCCCTGAGATAAAAGCAAAGAGAGGCGCGATGGCAAGCACCACAGGCCTGCAGGTCGGGGTCAGGATCAAGGAGATCGCGACCAAGGACCACTCCTACACGAACTGCACGGTCCTCCACTCGGACACGATCGGGCTCGTGTTCGAGGTGCAGCGGACGGTTTCCGAAGGCGGCAACGTCGAGAACGTGGTGAGCCAGGTCCTCGTGCCCTGGATCAACATCAACTACGTGCTGCTCGTGGAAGAGAGGACCTGAGCGGCCTGGCCGACCCTCTCCTGCAGGCCGTTCACGTCGCCGGCCTCGTCTGCTGGCTGGCGGCGGCGCTCCTCGCCCAGGGCCTTCTCCTGGCGGCAGGTGGCGGGGGCGAGGCCGGGCAGCTGGCGGCGCGCCGCCGCGTCCGCCCGGTCGTCCTCGTGGAGCACGGCGCGTTCGTGCTCGCCCTCGCCGCCGGCCTCGCCCTCCTTCTCCATCGCCACTGGGGACTCGGCCACGCGCGCTGGCTGGCGGTCAAGATCGGCCTGACCCTCTTCCTGCTCGTCCCCCTCGAAGCGATGCACGCCTGGATCGCACACGTCTGGATCGCGCGCGGCCTGCGCCAGACGTCCGCGCCTCCGCTGTCGAAGGACCTCGTGCGCGGCATCGGGATGGACGACATGCTGCGCGCGCTGGCCGCGCCCCTGCTCGTGCTGAGCGTGCCCCTACTGGCCTGGCTGTCGCTGCGGAAACCCTGGTAGCGGCTCGTCCCACTTGACGCGCCCCGTCATCTGCATGAGCACGAAGAGCGTGATCACGGCGCCGACGGTGACGGTGAGCCCGGTGTACCCCTCGAAGAAGAACGCGTAGCTGAAGAGCACGAGGAACACGACCTGGGTCACCCCCGCCTCCAGCATGGCCAGGCGCCAGCCGGCCACGAGGCGCAGGTAGCTCACGACGAGGAAGACGCTCACCGCGGCCGCGATCGCGAATGAAGCATGGATGTTGACGTGGTCCACGAGGTAGGCCAGCAGCAGGTGGAAGGCGAAGAAGGCGGCGGCCAGGAAGAAGTAGTTGACGGGATGCAGGGACTGGCCGCGCAGCGCGCCGAGCATGACCATCACCGTGAAGAAGAAGAGGAGCGAGACGGGCGCGAAGAACGTGATACGCGCGGCCAGGGGCCCGGGGTTGATGGGGCGGGGAAGCTCCATCCCCAGCTTCTGGCCGGTGACCAGGCTCTGGAACGTCCAGCCCAGCCGCCAGCCGCTCCCGTCCCGCGTCTTCGTCGAGGGCGAGATGGTGCCTCCGGGGAAGTCGATGCGCTCGAAGTCCGTGTGCATGTCGAGGGTGAAGTCGCGGACCTGCGCCACGCCGGCGGGTCCGAAGGCGTAGATCCAGGAGTCGAGGCCGCGTGAGCGGTAGGCGACGTCCAGCGTGCTCGCGGCCCCCGCGGCCAGGACCGTCGCCACGTTCACCCCTTGCGAGAGGTCGCCCTGGCTGGCCACCTCCCGGCCGTCGACGCGGACGGTGAAGCCGTCGTAGAGCGCTTCCGCGGACGGGAATCCCAGGTGGACGTCCACCGTGCGCGATTCCGCGTCGGGGTTGTGAAGCCGGTACGTTCCCGCGAAGGTGACGCCGTAGGTCGCGTACCAGAGGAGCCCCTTGCGGCGCTGGTCGAGGGCGAGGTCCACTTTCAGGCGGCTGGAGTCGAGGGGGATGGGCACGCGGTCGATCACGGCCTTCGACACTTCGCGCGTGACGGTCTGGCCCCGCGAGTCCTTCTCCTGCACCTGCTCCGTCACGACACGCCGCCGCAGGACGAAGGCCGCGGGGGCGGCCTGCTCGTGACGGCCGCCCCAGAGCTGGGCCACCTCCTTGGCCAGGCGCTCGTCGGACTCCCCGGTGCGCGAGACCACGGAGGCGCCGAGCGTGGACCAGGCCACGCAGGCACAGAAGAAGATGAACCCGATCGCGAAGAGTCGCGGAATGGTCACGGATCTCCTTTCACATGGGCCCGTCAGGGGCCTGCATGCAAGGTGCGCCCCTCCGTCCATCTTCGAATGACGGTGCCGTGAGCAGGTAGTGAGGGTTGGCGGACGGGCGCCGTCAGCGGCGGCGACGGCCTTCGAGCAGGATCGCCACCAGGGTCTTGCCCTCGCGGATCTCGCCCCGGTCGATCATGGCCTCGAGGTCGGACAGGGTGAACGCCTGGACCTCGATCCGCTCGTCTTCGTCTCCCTGGGCCTTGGAGGCGACGAGGCCGGTCGCCCGGAAGACGTGCATGGACTCGTCGCAGAACCCGGG
>Ga0075425_100005504_pt1 | contig 13175 bp, 15 predicted proteins | sample SoiMethybrSBSTD4_FD_75300 | JGI IMG/M metagenome (GOLD analysis project Ga0075425, IMG submission 75300) | Bulk soil microbial communities from a Populus tree surrounding site in Tennessee, USA - Soil MetaG P. TD hybrid SBSTD4 | ecosystem: Environmental > Terrestrial > Soil > Tree plantation...
GTGCACGATGTGCGGGAGCCGGTGGATTTGTTGAAAAGATAGTCCTCGTTCGCACCGAGCTTCTCTCGCACGGCCGCCTGTCATGTAATCTCGAGACATGCTCGACCCTCAAACTTCCGAGGCTTCTAATTCATCTTCACCAGCTCGCGCGCTCGAGGGTATACGCGTTTTCGACTTCTCTCACGCCCTTGCCGGCCCTTACTGCACGCTGTTGCTCTCAGATTACGGTGCCGAGGTTTACAAGCTCGAATCGCCGCATGGCGGCGAACTTTCTCGCGGATGGGGACCGCCATTCGTCGGCGAGCAGGCGGCATTCTTCCTGGGGTTGAATCGCGGCAAGCGCGGGATTGCGATTGATTTGAAAAGGCCCGCGGGAAGAGATCTGTGCGTGAAGTTGATTACGAAAATGGATGTACTGATTGAGAATTTTCGCCCCGGCACGATGGATCGATTGGGCCTCGGATACGAAAGTGTTCATGCCTTAAATCCTCGCCTGGTTTACTGTTCGATCTCCGGATACGGCCAGAATGGCCCGTCGCGGGACGAGTCCGCGATGGACCTTACGGTCGAGTGCTCCAGCGGATACATGAGCATTACGGGCACCGAAGAGGGAGAAGTCGTCCGCAGCGGTTATGCAGTCTGCGATATCAATGCTGGACTGTTTGCTGCCATCGGCATTCTGATGGCACTTCGCCATCGCGACCGAACCGGGCTCGGCCAGTTCGTTGACATTTCCATGTTCGACGGCATGATCTCCGCTATGAGCTCAAATTACATGACGTATCTCGGTTCGGGAGTTGTGCCCAAGCCGCTGGGCACGGCGTTCCCCACCGTCGTTCCGTATCGAGTTTTTCACGCGAGAGATGGGGATTTCTCGATCTCAGTGGGAAGCGAGAAGTTGTGGGCTACTTTTTGTTCAGCGATCGGCCAGGCCGAGTTGACCTCGCATCCGGACTATGGCACGAATGCGTTACGGATTCAGAACCGTGAGGCACTGGAGAATCTCTTGGGCCGAATTTTCGAAACGCGTACTCGCGACCAATGGCTTCAAAGGCTGGGTTCGGCGGGTATCCCCTGCTCGCCGGTTCGAACATTTGCTGAAGTAGTCGAGCATCCTCAGGCCGTCTTTCGCGAGATGTTCCCGTTGCTAGAGCAAGGGGACTGCCGAGTTACAGGAGCGCCGATCAAAATGTCAGAAACACCTCCGAAGTCAGTCACGGGTGCGCCGGGGCTGGGCCAGCATACGAAGGACGTGCTTGCTAGTCTGCTCGGCATTAGTGGGCCAGAGTTGTCAGGATTGACTACAGAGGGCACAGTGGCAGTGCCTTCCGAGTCATAGCGTCGGCGGAGATGCGACCTGTATGCCACCGATTGGAACGGGGGCGTAAACTCTACCGGTGTAATCCGCGGAGGGGCAAACGTGAGTTCCCGACGGACGATCCCCATCGGTCTAATCGAGGACGCTCGCCAGCACATCTACAACGCGGCGCTTCGGACGCCCCTGGTACGGCTGAACTGCTGTGATACACCATGCGAAATCTATTTGAAGCTCGAGAACCTGCAGCCGATTGGCTCGTTCAAAATCCGGGGAGCATATAACGCCGTGCGATTGCTGCCGGAGAGCGAGCGGGCTCGCGGTGTTTGGACGGTCAGCGCTGGAAATGCGGCGCAGGGCGTGGCCCTGGCAGCGCAAAAAGTCGGCGTGCCCTGCAAAGTGCTCGTGATGGAAACGGCGCCTGCAACCAAGCTCGACGCCATCCGCAGACTCGGCGCGGAGATTGTAACTGCGACCTACGATGAATGCTGGAAGGCGCTTGGCGAGCGGCGGCATCCGGCGATGGCAGGCGCGTTTGTTCATCCGTTTGAAGACGATGAATTCATTGCCGGCAATGCTTCGATCGGACTCGAAATTCTCGAGGATTTTCCGGATGTGGAGGCTGTCGTCGCAGGGTTTGGTGGCGGAGGGCTCTCATGCGGCATTGCATGTGCCCTTCAGGCGACCAAGCCTGACGTCAAGGTCTTCGCGGCGGAGCCGGAAACCGCGGCTCCGCTCGCGTATTCATTTTCCAGAGGCTCCGCTCAGAATTTTCCGGACTGGAGAGCGAGTTGGGTTGACGGCTGCGGCGGGAAGAGTGTTTTTCCGCGTATGTGGGCGCTGGCGCATCACCTGCTGGCGGGCTCGGTGGTGGTCACGCTGGAAGAGATACGTCGCGCGATGAAGCTGGTTGCCGAACGCAACCACATAATTGCAGAGGGCGCAGGAGCGTGTGCCGTGGCGGCGGCGCTGACTGGAAAATGCGCGTCAGGCAAAGTGGTAGCCGTGATTAGCGGGGGAAATATTGACTTGAGCAAGTTCCAGGAGCTGGTCTGCGCTTGAATCGAGACTGACAGCATGTCCCCGGCGATTTAGCACACCCGTAACCTGCCCAGGCTGCGATTTCGGCATCAGAATAGGCGAAATGCGGTGGCTGCTCAAAATCGCGCTCTCGGCCGGCTTAACCCTGTACTTCGCTTCAGCCCAGCAGGCACATCAGCGCGAAAATAGTTCAGAGCCGAAGGCCCAGCCGGAAAACGCCCAGTTCTTCGATGACGACGACCGGCTCTCGGTGCTGGCTGCTGCTCTCGACCGCCATGTGCGGCGCACGTCGGAGCCAGATTGCTCGCACCTCGTTCACGCCATTTACCAGCATGCGGGATTTCCCTATGCATACGCGCCTTCGGGCGACCTCTACGCAGGCATTGAAGGGTTCGAGCGCGTGAAACAGCCAGAAGCGGGCGACCTGATCGTCTGGCGCGGGCACGTTGGTATTGTGGTCAGACCATCGACGCATATTTTCTTCAGCTTTATGAGTTCAGGGCCGGGAACGGATGACTACCAAGCTCCGTATTGGAAACATCGTGGCAAACCGCGTTTCTACCGGTATGTGAAGAATTCCTGCGAAGATTGCGATGAAGCGAAAAAGCAGTCGCGTCATCTGCTGACAATTAGACGATCAAAAGAGCACTGAGCGTCATCTTCGCTCCAATCCAAAAACCAGTGACACGCCATAACTTCGCTGCGCGGGTTGGAATTGCGGCTCGATCATCGGCACGAACGATGTGTGCGTGTGTGCGAGATGGCTCATGTGCGTGTTGTAAACGTAACGGCCAATGAACCAGCCCATCGCGCCGCCGGCGACGACATCCGAGGCAAAGTGCTTTTGGGCCGCGATGCGGGACGCGCTTACAATTCCTGCCAGCGCGTAAGCAGTGATACCCACGACCCTTTTGTGTTTGTATTCGTGGTCAAGTAACGAGGCGATCGACCAGATCTGAATCGCGTGGCCAGAGGGGAAAGACGTGCCACCACCCCAAAAATCACCAGCATGCTTTTCGTCGGGGCGACTACGGCGGAAGACCTCTTTTAAGACGCCCGCGACGATCAGGCTGTCCAAGAGAGATTCCGTTCCAAGAACTCCGATTTCGCGCCCCTTCGAATTGTCGCGCCAGGCGCCGTAAATATACGATCCAGCGACAATGGGAATAAGGGTGTAGGAAGCACCGATATCAGAAATGCGTCCGCCCCAGCGCACCTGTCCGCGGCTGTTTTCAAAGGCATTGGCAAGGTGAGTGTCTAAGGGAATCAACGCGCCCACCGCCGCAGTTGGAATGATCCATTCGAGCGCATTGTCGCGGCAAATGTGAAATGGGCTGGTGAAAATGTCCTTTTGGTCGAGTGCTATGTTCAGCAACAGCTTGCGGAAAAGCGGCTTGGGACGCTCGGTATCTCCGGGATAGAAGATGCGGTCGCGGCGGTCGAGAGGACGGGCCTCAGACGGTTGGCGTGACTGATCGGCGGGCTCCTTTGCAGCAGCGACGGCGTCGGCAATTTGCGAAAGCAGAGCCTGATTTTCACTTGTGGACGCGACCCCAACAGACACACTTGCTAGCCACATCACACAAAGCAAAAGACACTTAAAGCCGGGGCGACTCACAGCTTTATTCGATGCAGATTCGCCTGTCCGCGTGTGTTTCTGTCATTCCGAGAGTATCTATTCAGAGCCGAAAATGGGGGTTTTGTCCTACGTCGTGTGTCATGCCTTAAGCCCGGTAGCTGATAACAAACGGCAAAGCGCGAGCGAAAGCGAGCGGCGGAATTCGCTCTGCCTGGGTTTGGAAACGATTTGCTCTTACAACCAAGTTATCGCCTGTCAAAGACCAAATGCACCTCAGCTTTGTGCATTGGCGATTCAATAGTTCGATCCACTATCAATTGTTCGCCGGAGCCAAGACGGTGAGTATCCGTACCATGCATAAATTCCTCGCCGTTCCTTAACATTTTCCATTCAGTCACGATTTTCCCGTGATCCCAATGGCTACTCGCTGTCCGCACAACGCCCGGCGCATCGGGAATAGTATCCGAGACTTGGTTGCGGCTGAGATCAATCGTGTATACCGCAGTCGTCCCGGCTTCGCCACCCGAGATTTTGAGAATGCGCCCTGACTGTTGAATCGACGCGCCAGGTGCCTGAGAATTTCTCCAGATTCTGAGCGCCTGCTGCGATTGCAACAAATACACAAATACCAATCCCATATCTTTGCATTTTGCCCCTCCAGAACCCCCGAAGTCCCCAAAGCCTTTACAACCCTCGTGGGACAAACATGAAATGATCAATTCCGATCTTCGCCTCAGCATCGGCGCGCTCGGCATTGAGCCGGAAGATGATCATCACTTCATCGAAGCGACGCATTGGAGAGTGCGGTGGTATTCCGAAATTCAAAGTTTCAGACGTAGTCAGCCGGTTACCATATAGCGTCCAAGGGCGAGTAGAGTTGACCGCCGCCCGTCCAAGGGACAGATATGGCTTACTTGGCGCGGTCGTGTCGATCAGAACGAGCTCCAGCGAAACCGATTGCGGATAACGGTCGGCGTTCTCAATGGCGATCTGAATCCTGCTGCAACAATCCATGCTAACTCTCGTGCCCAGATTCTGGTGCGCTTCCATGGTCAATGGCTGACGATCGTTCGATCGAATACTAAACATCTCGGGGCTGCCCCGCGCCTCACGGGAGTTTGCCGGCAGTCGCACGTCTGGTGCCTTGAAGATCCAGTAGACTCCATCGAAGGGAATGATCAACGGATCTGCCCTGTCAGTGCTGAATGGCCTCGGTTTGAACGAAATCGGTGCTGGTGTGATCAATTTGGTGTACGTCTGTTTTTGGGGCCGTAATATGATTCCTGGATGGGCGTCGGCAGCTTCTGCGAGCGAACTGCCCCGGGTTTGGTCGCCACTCACGCGCTTTGGCACACGAGCAATACCCCGACTGGATTGCGGATGGAATCGAAGCCCGAAAGTACCAAATCCGCGAGACGCCCGGAGAACCAGCAGAAAAGCGGTGGCCAGAATTACGGTGAGGGTTGAAGCCAGAAGCCTTCGAACAATCTGTTGAGTTGAAAACACGAAATACCCGGTGGCTAACAAGGTCAACACCAGCGAGGTTGCCAGAATCAGCGCACCGGCAAGAACAACGTGACCGAGACCGGCAGTGAGCGCGCCGGCCTCCGCGCAGAACGCACCGCCCGTTGCAAGCCACGGGAGGCGTGAGTCGGCCGCATTATCGTCAGTGATGGAGAGAGTCGCCAATTGCCCTAAGAACACAGACACCGGGTATTCAGATTTGTTCCCTCACCAAGATGTGGACAGAAAGGGTTGCCTATTTGACTAAGTTCTCCATTTCTTTTTCGTCTAGAACCTTCACGCCCAATTCTTTTGCCTTGTCGAGCTTTGAGCCGGCATCGGCACCAGCCACAACGTAGTCCGTTTTCTTGCTTACTGACCCAGCGACTTTCCCGCCGGCATCCTCGATCAGCTTCTTGGCATCGTCGCGGGTGTAGTTCGCCAAAGTTCCCGTGAGCACGAATGTTTTGCCAGCCAGCTTTGTGCCGCGTTCTTTCTTTTTCCCTTTGAACGTCAGGCCAGCAGCGCGGAGTTCATCCACCAGTTCGCGGTTCTTCGGCTCAGCGAAAAACTCGACGATGCTCTTTGCGATCCGGGGGCCGACTTCTTCCACGTGTTGCAATTCTTCTTCGGTCGCTTTCACGAGTTCATCCATTGACCCGAAGTGCTCGGCCAGGAATTGTGCTGTTCGTTCGCCGACAAAACGAATGCCGAGCCCGTAGATCACGCGCTCCAACGGCAGTTTTTTGGAATTTTCGATTTCGCGCAGGACGTTCTCAGCAGATTTGTCGCCCATGCGCTCAAGCTTCAGCAGATCGGATTTCGTCAGCTTGTAGATATCGGCGATGTCCTTCACCATGCCGCGTTCGGTGAGCTGCGTGACCAGAGCGTCGCCCATGCCGTCAATGTTCATTACGCCGCGCGAGGCGAAATGCAGAATGGTCTCGCGAAGTTTGGCGGGGCACTTTTGGTTGACGCAACGATGATCGGCCTCGCCCTCCGCACGTGCGACATGCCCTCCGCATACCGGACAGTGCTCCGGCATGTGAAACATCTTGCTGCCGCGTGGATGCTTGCTGTCTTCAAGCACACGCGTGACTTTGGGAATCACATCTCCGCCGCGTTCGACCTCGACCCAATCGCCGATTTTTACGCCCAGGCGCTCGATCTCATCCATGTTGTGTAGCGTGGCGCGGCTCACGGTGGTGCCGCCGATGGGCACGGGCTTCAGCGCCGCAACCGGCGTGAGCTTCCCAGTGCGGCCCACTTGAACCAGGATGTCTCCGATCTGAGTAGTTCCGGCCCGGGCGGCATATTTGTAAGCGATCGCCCAGCGCGGGGCCTTGCCGGTGAACCCGAGTTCGCGCTGCAACGCTGTACCGTTCACCTTGATTACGACACCGTCGATTTCGTAGGGCAGAGATTCGCGTTTCTCTTCCCACTCGCCGATAAACTTCCAGATTTCGCCGAAGTTCGTGGCGAGTGCGCGGCGCGGGTTTACTTTGAATCCGGCTGTTTCGAGCGCGTTGAGCGTGTCCCAATGGTGAGCGAAGAGTGTGCGTCCGTTCGAGATCAGCATGTAGGAGAAGTAATCCAACCGCCGCTGCGCGGTGATGCTCGGCTCCAGCTGTCGCACCGTGCCTGCTGTCGCATTTCGCGGATTTGCAAATAAGGAGAATCCTTGTTTTTCGCGCTCTTCATTCATTCGTTTGAAAGATGCAATTGGCATCAGCATCTCGCCGCGCACTTCGAAATCAGGCGGAATACCGGCCTTCTTCAGTTTTTCGGGCGAAATTGAGAGCGGTATGGACCGAACGGTACGCACATTCGCAGTCACATCTTCGCCGGTGGATCCATCACCACGCGTGATGCCGCGCACGAGCTTGCCTGCTTCATAGCGCAGCGCCAGCGACATGCCATCCAGCTTCAATTCGCACACATATTCAATGTCCTTCCGGCCCGCGAGTTCGTGAACGCGGCGTTCCCAGTTGCGGAGCTCTTCTTCGTTGTAAGCATTGTCGAGCGAGAGCATCGGGACCGAATGCACAACTTTGAAGAAGCCCTCGCGAGGCTTGCCGCCCACACGTTGAGTCGGCGAGTCCAGCGCGATCAGCTCCGGATGATCGGCCTCGAGCTTCTTGAGCTCGTTCATCAGCCGATCGAATTCGGCATCGCTGATCTCGGGTTCGTCGAGCACGTAGTAGCGGTACTCGTGATGCCGGATCTGGTCGCGGAGCGATTCGACTTCGCCCTGGACGTTTTGCTTAGTGGCGCTCATTCAAAATTCATTTCACCACGGAGACACGGAGGCACAGAGAAAAATAAATTCACAAAACCCGTCTTATGACTCCATTTTTGGGGACAGCTACATTGAAGTTTATGAGCAGGCCGACTTTCTTTCCGCTGAGGCGTAAGTACGTGAGAAGTTGAGCTTGATGAATTGGCAAGAATTGCTCGATTGACTTGAGTTCGACCAAGACGGAATTCTCGACCACAATGTCGAGCCGATAGCGGCAGTCCAGTTTCAACCCCTTATACCCAACTGGCAGGTCAACTTGCCTCTGAAACTTGATCCCTCTCAAGTGCAATTCGTGACATAAACATTCTTCATAAGCCGATTCCAGTAGCCCGGGACCGAGCGCACGATGGACTTCAATCGCCGCACCGATAATCTGTTCGGTCAGTTCTTCCTGGATCAACATGCAGGAATTTGCGTTCTCCGTGCCTCCGTGCCTCCGTGTCTCCGTGGTGAGATCCCATTTAAGTTCCGGGCTTGCCCTCGAACAGCGGCCACAACCTGTCTCCGATCACCCTATAGACGCTGAATGCTGACCCACTGTCCCAGTTCATGCGAAACAGCAGTTCGCCTCGGCCGTCGCCATCCGCATCGACCGCGTCGATCAGTTCGTAGTGTGGCAGCACATCCAAGTGTTGATTGTCCGTGGTCTGGGCAAAGACTTTGTGCAGGTCACCATAAATGTCTTCGCGGGCAACCACGGTGGTCGTATAAGTCAGCTCGCCAGACTTTGAGTTGGCCGTGAGCACCAGCACCGGTTCATTGCTGTTCGAAAGATCGAAGACGCGCATCTGCACGTCTTGAAGCGCCACGTCCCGTGTGGGTCGGACATTCTTGTCCGACCTTTTGGGGGAAGCCTCGCAACCTGCGGCCTTTGATATCCGCGCCTTCAACTCCTCTGCCGCCATCGCCTGCATCTTCTTCAATCGTGCCTTCTCTTCGTCAGGCTTCATCTGATAGCTGTAAGGGCGCGGGTCAGGCCCGTCGGCATCGGAGATGGCGGGGACCAGGTCAATCGGCCCCTTCAACGGCTCGGAGTCATTGCCCGCCTTCGTCTGTTCGTGAGTGCCTTCAGGCGCCGGCTGCCGACGAAGGACGGGCCGCTCTGGATCCGCACTCGAATCCGGGGCCTTCTGATCTGATGGCGGCGCTGACTTAGTTTCGCTGGTTGGCGGTTTCTCAGCTTTCGGTGGCGGAGCCGACGACGTGGAGGTTGGCTCATCTGCGCCGGGTTTGCCGCGCTTCAGCTTCGGCGGCCCTTTCTCGACTTCCGGCGCCTTCTGTTCCAGTTTCTCCTGCTCGGCCTTACGTTTCGCCTTCTCGGCTTCGATCTGCGCTGTCGACCGCCACTTCCCGTCCGCGATCCAGCCGTTCTTGTCGTTGTGCATGGCGCCGGAAACGGTGAATAGCCCCTGCGGGTCGCCGGTTTTCACCGCTTCGTAAACGGTTTCCGGCTGCAGTGCCATGGGAACGGGATCAGCCTTGTATGCGCCAGCGTCGTAGAACCTACCATCTACCATGATGGTGACCGCGATCAGGTGGGCCTTGCCGTTTGCCGCAAGTTGAAGGACGCCCAGCGCTCGCGGACCGCTGGCCTTCGGAGCTTTCTTTGCGAATTGAGCAAATCCCAGCAGTGCAGACAAGCCAAAGATGACGGCCACCGCCGCCTTGCGGTATAACCATGGACGAAAGAAAGAGGACTCCATGGAAATCAATGATAAAGCCCCAGACTTCAGTTCGGTGGACCAGGACGGCAAGAAACTCGCACTCAAAGATTACAAAGGCAAATGGGTAGTGCTCTATTTCTATCCTCGCGCAGACACTCCAGGTTGCACGATCGAGGCATGCAGCTTCCGGGATTCCTTCAAGCGCGTTGAGAACATCGGCGCAGTCGTGCTGGGAGTTTCACCCGATACGGCACAAGCGCAGAAGAAATTCGTCGATAAATACGATCTGCCGTTTACGCTCGTCGCAGACGCCGACAAGAAAATCTGCAATGCCTACGGCGTGATCCAGGTAAAGAACATGTACGGCAAGAAAGTGATGGGGGTGGCGCGGACCACGTTCATCATCGGGCCCGACGGCAAGATCAAACATATTTTCCAGAAGGTGAAGCCGGAAGGGCACGCCGAAGAGGTGCTGGAGTGGTTGAAGGAGGGTCAGCAGGGGGCCGCGTAAGGAACGTGAGTATCAGGAACTCCTTGGGTTGCGAAGGGACAGGGCGGATGATAAATTGAGCCTCGCTCCTAGGGTTGAAGATCCGTGCCCAAGTTGACCAAGTATCGCGTGCTCGTCGCTGGTATTCTCTCGTCACCCGCCGCCGCAGCGCTCTTGGTGTGTCTGGGTCTGTATACGGAACTCGGAAATGGCCGCTCGTTTCGTCTTTCAGCTCTCACCCTTTCCGCTGTGATGGTTCTCGCAACCAGCATCCCCTTTCTGGTCACCTTTGTTCTCGCGATAAGAGACGGCCGCCGACATTTTTTGCCGGCCACGTTAGGACTCGTGGTTGCGTTGCTCTCGCTTGCAATTCCCTTGAAGCTCGCTCCCGGCGCCCTTAACCTTTGGAAACAACCCAGAAATATGGCTATGCGGGATGTTCCCGCACCGCAGTTTGCCGCTCTGGACCTGGACGGAAAGACTCAGAGCCTTTCCGATCAGAAAGGCAAGGTTGTATTAGTCAATATTTGGGCAACTTGGTGTACCAGCTGCCGGGCAGAGATGCCGAAACTCGATCGGCTATACCAGGAGCACAAAGGCCAAGGCCTTATCGTGTTCGGGTTGTCGGACGAAGATGCTGCTACACAACGAAAATGCTTGGATCGGATACCGGTGGGCTACCCCCTTCTCACTTACAAGGGTGAAATCCCCGCGTTTTATCGTGAAGTCGGCGCTTACCCAGTGACCTTCCTGATCGACCGGCGGGGGAATCTACAACCTGCGTTCGGTGGGGACCCGCCTATTGACAAACTGGAAGCCGCGGTTGCCGCCCTCCTCAAGGCCGGGGCTGGTTAGGCGGGGCATCAAGGAGAGCCCCGCCGCGCCTCCGGTGCCTGAACGGGCCAGCGCGAGACGGCCCTAATGAAATCCCCGAGATCGTCCGCTCTCGACCGCTCCTTCTACGATCGCGACCCGCGCCTGGTCGGACCTGATCTTCTTGGAAAAATTCTCGTACGGCGGCAAGGGCGCAAACTGCTCGCCGGCCGCATCGTGGAAGTCGAAGCCTATCTGGGCGCCGACGATCCTGCCGCGCACGCATGCAGCGGCAAGACCCAACGCAACGCAGTGCTATTTGGTCCGCCGGGATACGCTTATGTCTACTTCATATACGGCAATCACTATTGCCTGAACGTTTCGTGCCTGCCGTACGGAATTCCGGGAGGAATTCTGTTTCGCGCCGTGGAGCCGCTGCAAGGAATTCCAGAGATGTTCAAGCTGCGGGGAATCGAGAGAAGCTCTGATCTGCGGAGGCTGACGAGCGGCCCCGGGAGAATGGCTGCAGCTTTCGGCATCACGCGCGAGCGCGACAACGGCAAGGACCTGACCGATGCGCGCTCGGATCTGTATATGGCAGACGACGGCACGCCGGCTCCTGAAGTCTTAATCACGAAGAGAATTGGTATTACAAAAGCGGCAGAGATGCCGCTGCGGTACATCGTGGCAGGAAACAGGTTCGTCTCTGGGCGACTTGAGCTCTGAATGGAAAAAGGCGGATGAAAGACCCGCCTCCACACTCTATCGGGATCCGCGTTCATCCGCGGCGCTTACTGCGCGACCGCTTCCTTTTCGATCACAACCTTCAAGTGCGCGGTCACGTCCTTGTGCAGCTTCACCGGAATCGTGAACTCGCCGAGGGTCTTAAGCGGCTCGTGGATCTGAATCTTCCGACGGTCAAGGTTGAAGCCCTTGTGCTGAAGCGCGTCAGAAATGTCACCAGAGGTGACCGAGCCGAACAGCTGATCGTGCTCGCCCGAACGACGAAGGAACGAAACCGAAAGCCCATCGAACTGCTTGGAGAGTTCTTCTGCCTGGGCTTTCTCTTTCGCAGAGCGCCGCACGGCGGCAGCTTTCATCTGCTCGATGACTTTCTTGTTCCCGGTAGTGGCCTCAATGGCCAGCTTACGCGGAAGAAGAAAATTGCGGCCATAGCCTTCAGCGACTTTCACCACGTCTCCGCGCGAGCCCAGCTTTACGACATCTTCTTTGAGAATGACTTCCATTTGAATGACTCCAATCAAATTCACTGCCGCAGATTCACGCCGATCAAACAAATCCGCGTTCATCGGGTTTATCCGCGAAAAAGAAGTTAACCTGCCCGCCCCGCAAACGGCAACAGCGCGATATTTCTTGCCTGCTTGATGGCCGAACTCAGGCGGCGCTGATGCGGCGTGCACACACCCGTCAGCCGGCGCGGCACGATCTTGCCGCTCTCGGCGACGAACTGCGCCAGCAGGCGCACATCTTTGTAGTTGATCGCTTCAATTTTCTCGGTGCAGAACTTGCAGACCTTTTTGCGACGGAAGAATTTCCGTCCGCCTGGGCCGCCTTCGCGCCCGCCGCCAGGGCCGGAACGCGGTGGCCTGCGTTCGCTACTGCCTTGTCCATTTGTACTTGGTGTTGGTTTGGTTTCGTCAGCCATAATGCTCCTTAAATCTCGTCGTACGTCGTTCGTCGTACGTCGTTCGCTTTGGCGTTGTCGTCCCACGCATCATGACTTCAAGCGGACGACGAACGACGTGCGACGTACGACCGGCCTACGCCGTTACTGCCGGTGCTTCTGCACTTTCAGCCGGAGGCGCAGGCGTCGCGGATGTCTTCTTGCGCGCGTCGCGGAGGGCCTTGATCTTGTCCAGACGCTTCTGTTCCTCATCAACCCGCACGCTCAGGAACTTGATCACCGCCTCGCTCACGCGCAGACGGCGCTCGAGTTCGTGCACGAGCCCGCCGCCGCCTTCAAAGGTCAGCAGGATGTACATGCCATCGTGAAATTTGCGGACGACGTACGCCAGCCGCCGCTTGCCCATCTTCTCGACGTTCTTCACCTGACCGCCCGAGGACGTGACTGCGTGCTCCAGCGTCGAGATCAGCTTGTCCTGATCTTCTTCGGTCATGTCAGGCCGAACAATAAACATCAGCTCATAAGTACGATTCATTGCATTCTCCAAAACCCAGCTGCTAGCTTCTAGCTAGGAGCCTCTTCTTTCCGATTAAACTTCTGCATCGCCGCTGCCGGACCTTCTTTCACGATCATCTCTGCCGCGGCTACCGCGTCACTCAATCCCTGTTCCAGGCTCTTCAATCGCGCCTTGCTCATCGGCGCAAGCAGGTATTCTTTCCCGTCTTGCGGCTTGCGTTCCGGCGCAACGCCGATCCGGATTCGCACGAAATCTTTCGTGCCCAGCGAGTCGATAATCGACTCGATCCCGTTATGCCCTGCCGAACTC
>Ga0075425_100005509_pt1 | contig 13166 bp, 12 predicted proteins | sample SoiMethybrSBSTD4_FD_75300 | JGI IMG/M metagenome (GOLD analysis project Ga0075425, IMG submission 75300) | Bulk soil microbial communities from a Populus tree surrounding site in Tennessee, USA - Soil MetaG P. TD hybrid SBSTD4 | ecosystem: Environmental > Terrestrial > Soil > Tree plantation...
TCGACGTAGCTGCGCTTCAGCCCGTAGATCGCTGCGTTGAGGTAGACGTTTTCGACGCCGGTGAACTCCGGGTGGAAGCCTGCGCCGATCTCGATCAACGAGCCGACGCGGCCCGCGACCCCGAGGCGTCCGGTGCTGGGCGAGAAGATGCCGGCGATCAGCTTCAGCAGAGTCGACTTGCCGGAGCCGTTCCGGCCGACGATGCCGAACGTCTCACCGCGGTGGATGTCGAGGTCGACGTCCTCGAGCGCCCAGAGTTCCCGCGTCTTCGGCAGTTCGCGCCTGAGGATCGTCTCCTTCAGCGAGCGAGTCTGCGTGAGGCGGATCTTGAACATGCGCCCGAGCCCGCGGGCGCGGATCTCGCCGGCCTGAACCGCGACCTCCGAGCTCACGTCAGAGCTCGATCGCGAGCCGGTCCTCGTAGCGCTGCATCACCCAGAGGCCGAGCAGCGCGAACGCCGGGCCGATGACGAACACGTAGACGAGCAGCGGCGCGCCGGGCACGGTGTGCTGGAGCACGACTGCCCGGACGCTCTCGACGTAGGGCGTGACCGGGTTGCCGTAGCGCATCAGCAGGATCAGCCAGCGGTGCGAGTGCGCGGCGCTGAACTGGTCGAGCGCGTAGAGGACGGGCGTGAGGAAGAACCAGGGCAGGAACACGACTGCGAGCAGGTGCTCGACGTCGCGGAAGAAGACGTTGGCGACCGACAGCAGCCAGGCCAGCCCGAGGACGAGACAGATCAGGGCGGCGACGATCGGGATCACCAGCGCGACGGTGCGCGCGTTCGCCGGCTCCACGATCAGCGCGATCGGGATCAGGATCCCGAGCATCACGCCGATCGTCACCGTCTGCGCGAGCACGGCCGACGCGGGCACGAGCTCGCGTGGGAACCACACCTTCTTGATCAGCTCGCCGTTGGCGACGAGCGAGGTCGTCCCGAGCTGGATCCCGGCCTGGAAGAACCCCCACACGGCGAGGCCGGAAAGCACGAACAGCGGGTAGTGCGGGATGTTCCCCGTCGCCCGCCAGAGCACCGAGAAGACCAGCGTGTAGACGCCGACCATCGCCAGCGGGTAGATCAGCGACCAGAAGAGCCCGAGCGCCGAGCCTTTGAAGCGCATGCGCAGCTCCCGGCGCACGAGCGTGCGCAGCAGCTCGCCGTAACCGGCGACCCACCCGAGCTGGGGAAGCCTCGCGGCTCTCGCCTCGACGTTGACGGCCACGCGGGCAGGATACTCAGGCCCTGCGGCCGTAGAATCGGCCGGCGTGAGCGTCTTTCGGCGATCCGGCGGCGCCCGCAAGGGGGGCAGGCTCGCCGACATCGGGCAGGACTACGAGAGCGGGCACCTCGGGTACGTGCAGCAGCTCGACTCGGGCGGGCGGGCGTGGCTGAGGACGAAGCCGTTCGGAGCCCCGCCGAACCCGGAGCTGATGCGCTGCCTGCGCACGTTCGCGCACGTCGTCCAGCTGCTCCAGCTCGGCCTGCGGGCCGAGGTGCTCGACGTCGGGTGCGGGCCCGGCTGGCTCAGCGAGCTGCTCGCGCGCTGCGGCTATTCGGTCACCGGCATCGACATCTCGCCGGACATGGTCGAGATCGCCCGGGACCGTGTCGCGGCGCTCGGCGAGATCGGCGAGGGGATCGAGGCGCAGGCCGAGTTCCACGCCATGCCGGTCCGCGAGCTGCCGTGGAGGAGCCGCTTCGACGCGGCGATCCTCTACGACACGATGCACCACTTCGACAACGAGGTGGAGACGCTCGAGGTGATCAGGCGGGCCCTCGTCCCCGGCGGCCAGCTCTTCATCCACGAGGGCGTCCTCCCACCGAAGGGATCGCCCGGGGAGCAGAACCTGATCGACGAGATGGAGCGCTTCGGCACGCTCGAGTCGCCGTTCGACCCCGAGTACCTTCAGGAAGTCGTCGAGCGGGCGGGCTTCGTGCAGGTTCGGCGCTTCGCCGAGGTGGACGAGCTGGTCGAGCTCTCTTCTGTGCGAGGGCGATTCCGCGGGCTTCGTCGCAACCGGCTCCAGCCCGAATACAACGTCGTCCACGCGCGGAACCCGTCGGCGGAAGGGCTCGGCGAGGGGTACGCCGCCCGGCTCGAAGCCCGCGGCTCGTGGCGGGTGGACGGCGAGCACCTCGTGCTCGACGTCGAGGTGACGAACGCGGGCTCGTCGTACTGGTCGCCGGCGCAGTGGTACCCATTCCCACACGGCTCGGTGACTGTGGGGCCCTACTGGCCCGGACCGGCCGGAGAGCGGCAAGTCGAGCTCGACCGGGTCGCGCTCCCGCGCGCGCTCGCTCCGGGCGATTCGGCGACCGTCGAGCTTCGCGTCACGCGAGAGACGGCACGGAGCCGGAACGCGATCGGGGTCGACCTCGTCCGCGAGGGCATGTTCTGGTTCGAGCAGGTCGGCTCGCCGCCGCTCGTCGTGCCCGTCGTGCTCTAGCGGTCGCCCGGGCTAGGTTGCCGGCGTCAGCCCGTGCCTGCGCATGACTTCGGCAAGTGCCGGAAGGTCGGGCGGCCCACCGGCGGCTTGCGCTAGTACCTCGGCGATCTCGCGGAAGTACGCAGGGCCGAGGATGCCGGGTGTCACGACGCCGAGCGCCCTCGCGTCGGTCTCGCCGGTGTTGTCGAAGCCGTGGACGACCCCCCGCGGGATCGCCAGGACCTCGCCCGGGCCGACGTGGTGCGCCTCGCCGTCGACGGTCCACGTCAGCACACCTTCGAGCCCGTAGATCGTCTCGTCGAAGGCGTCGTGGCTGTGCGGAGCCGGGACCTTCGTTCCAGCCGCGACGCCGAACTCGAACATCGCCAGGGCGCCGTTCGTCTGCTCTCCTTCGATCAGGAAGCGAACGTCGATCCCGCCAATCCTGATCTCCTCCTGAGCCATCGTCGTCATCCTCGCTCCTCCTCACTTGGTAAAGTCATTTGACGATACATGCCACCACCTAACTCGTCAAGTCGCTTTACGGAAGGCCAGCCGGTCGGGCCGCCGCTCATCGGCGCCCTCCTCCGCTTCCCCTGGGAGGCAGTGCAGCGCCACATGCTCGAGCGGCTGCACGAACGGGGCTTCGACGACCTCGATGCGGCGCACCTGAACGTCTTCCAGTACCCCGGGCCGCAGGGGGCGCGCCCGTCGGAGCTCGCCGGCCGGCTCGGGGTCAGCAAGCAGGCGCTCAACTACCTGCTAGGCGAGCTCGAGCGAACCGGCTACGTCGAGCGCCAGCCGCACCCGGACGACCAGCGGTCGAAGCGCATCGCGCTCACCGATCGCGGCACGGCAGCGGTCGGCGTGATCCGCGACGCCGTGGGCGAGGTCGAAGCCGCGTGGGCGCGGCAACTCGGCGCCGATCGTTTCGCGCAGTTAAGGGCGCTCCTGGCGGAGCTCAACGAGTCCGCGTAAGCGCGATGCGAATCGTCCTCGACGTCAGCCCTCTCTCGCGCCCGCGCACAGGGATCGGCAACTACATCCGCGGCATGGTTGCCGGGCTCGTCGAGGCCGCAAGGCCAGAGCACGAGCTGGTCGCGTTCGGGCCGTCGGGCCCGCGCGGGCGGGAGCGCATCCGTGAGGCGCTTTCCGGCATCGACATCGAGGTGCGGACGCCGCTCGCCCCGTACGCGCTCCGGCAGGCATGGAGTCGCTCGGGCCGGCTTCCGGTCGAGCGGGTGGTGGGCCGACTCGACGTCTTCCACTTCTCGGACTGGATGTACCCGCCGCAGCGCGGCGGCCTGCGCGCGACGACGGTTCACGACCTCGTGCCGCTGCGCCACCCGGAGTGGGTCGAGCCCGAGACCGTCCGGATGCACGGCCCGAAGTACGAGCACGCAGCGCGCACCTGCGACCGGATCTTCGTCAACTCCCGCTTCACCGGCGCCGAGGTGGTCGACCTGCTCGGCGTGCCGGAGGAGCGTGTGAGCGTCGCGTACCCGGGGATCGACCCGGTCTTCCGGGCCGACGGCGTGGCGGCAGACCTCGGCGGCACGTACGTGCTCGCGGTCGGGACGCTCGAGCCGCGCAAGAATCTGCCGGCGCTCGTGACCGCGTTCGCCGTGCTGCGGCAGCGTCACCCGGAGCTGACGCTTGCGCTCGCAGGGCTCGAGGGCTGGGAACGGCGGCCGCTCGAAGCCGAGGGAGTCCGGCCGCTCGGCTTCGTCTCGGACGAGGAGCTCGCACGCCTCTACCGCGGTGCCGCCGCGTTCGCGTACCCGTCGCGCTTCGAAGGCTTCGGCATGCCGGTGGTCGAGGCGCTCGCGAGTGGCGTCCCGGCCGTCGTCTCGTCGCACGGGTCGTTGGACGAGGCGTGTGGCGATGTCGCGATCCGCGTCGACCCGGAGGACACACGGGCGTTCGCGGAGGCGCTCGAGCGCGCGCTCGACGAGCCGCGCGGCCGTGGCCTCCCGCACGCGTCCCGCTTCACGTGGCGCGCCTGTGGAGAGGCCGTCCTCTCGGGCTACCTCCAGAGCGCCTGACGAGGCTCGTCGGCGCGGTACGATCCGTTCCTTAGCCGGGGGAGGGCCCCGATGGTCGAGTACACGCTCGAGCCGAGCGAAGAATCAGGGAAATCCCGCTGGCTGCTGACGGTGCCGCGAGGCCGTAGCCTCGTGGCGGCAGCCGCGCTCGCCGGGGCCTATTACGGATCGGCGAAGATCGGCTACCAGCTGGAGTTCTCCGGCGCGGTGGCGGCGATCGTGTGGCTCCCGGTTGGAGTCGGGATCGCGTTTCTCTACCTCGGCGGCGTGCAGCTGTGGCCCGGCGTCATCGCGGGCGACCTCCTGGCGAACAACTACTCGACGCTCCCGATCGGGTCCGCGCTCGGACAGACGGCCGGCAACACGCTCGAGGTCGTCGTCGGCGCCCTCGTCATCCGCCGGATCGCCCGCCGGGGCGGGCCGCTCGACACCGTCGGCAATGTCGTCCTGCTCGTGGTCGGCCTCGCCGCGGCCAGCGCGCTCAGCGCCACCGCAGGGACGTTCTCGTCGCTCGCGGGGAACGTCGTCGCTGCGCACCAGCTCCCGACGGTCTGGCGGACGTGGTGGCTCGGCGACACGTGCGGCGCGCTCCTGATCGTGCCGCTCGCCATCGCCTGGTGGCGCCAGCCGCTCCTGCCCGGAACCCGGCAGCGTCAGATCGAGGGCGCCGTCGGATTGGCCGCCGCGCTCGGCCTGACGGCGCTCGGCCTCGGCACCAGCACGCCGGTCGCCTACCTCGCCTTCCCCGGCCTCCTCTGGGCCGCGTTGCGGTTCGGTCAGCGCGGAGCGACGCTGTCGGTGGCGCTCGTCAGCGTGATGGTCGTCTGGCAGACGGTTCACCACAACGGCCCGTTCAGGTACCACTCGGTGACGAGGAGCCTGCTGAGCACGCAGCTCTTCATCCTCGTGGCAGCCCTTTCGGCACTGTGCCTCGCAGCCGTGGTCTCGGAGCGCGAACGGGTCGCACAGAGGCTGCGGGAGTCGAGAGCGCGCCTGCTCGCCGCCAGCGACGACGAACGGCGCCGGCTCGAGCGAAACCTCCACGACGGCGCCCAGCAGCGGCTGACCGCGCTTGCCTTTCGCCTGGAGCAGATCGGCCGGGAGGTGCCGAGAGCGGCACCCCGCGCGCTCGCGCTGCTCGACAGAGCCGACACCGAGCTGCAGCTCGCGATCGACGAGCTGCGCGAGCTCGCCCACGGCCTCCACCCGGCGGCGGTCGCGACGTTCGGGCTCTGGTCCGCGATCAACGACATCGCCGCGCGGTCGCCCATACCCATCGACCGGAGCGGCGTCTCGGCCGAGCGGTTCCCCGACCAGGTCGAAGCGACCGCGTACTACGTGATCGCCGAGGCGGTGACGAACGCGCAACGACACGCGCGGGCGAAGGCGATCGCCATCCGAGCTCGTCGCGTCGGCACGTCGCTACGGATCGAGGTGCGGGACGACGGGGTCGGCGACGCGCGTGAGGGCGGCTCCGGCCTTCAGGGCTTGCGTGACCGGGTCGAGGCCGCCGGCGGCACCTTCCGCGTCCAGAGCCCCCCGCACGGCGGCACGCTCGTCGCAGCGGTCATTCCAGTTCGTGCCTGAGCCCCTACACCGTCCAGGGCCCGCGAATCTCTGCGCTTCCTAGACTGGTCGCATGCCGCTGAGGGTGGGCATGGACGTCTCGGCGCTCGCGCTCACGCGGGCCGGTACCGCACGCCACATCGGCTCGCTGCTCGACGCACTCGAGGACGAGGACGTCGACGTCCGCCGCTACGCGCTCGGCGGCTCGTCGCGGGCGCTCGTGCCCGTGCGGGACGTCGGCTGGTACCTGGGCGTGCTGCCGCGCAAGGCGCGCCGCGACGGGATGCAGGTGCTGCACTGCCCGACGCAGCGCGCGCCGACGCGGTCGCGCGTCCCGCTCGTCGTGACGTTCCACGACCTGGCCGTGCTGCGGCACCCCGAGACGTTCAACCGCTGGACGCGGTCGTACTCGCGGCGGGTGCTGCCGGGTGTCGTGCGCGCGGCGACGCGGCTGATCGCGGTCTCGGAGTTCACGAGGCGGGAGCTGCTCGACCTGCTCGACGTGGGTGAAGAGAAGGTGCGCGTGATCCCGAACGCGGTCGGCGAGCCGTTCACCGCCGAGGGCGAGGCGGCGGCCGGCGACTACGTCCTGGCGGTCTCGACGCTCGAGCCGCGCAAGAACCTGCAGCGCCTGGTCGAGGGCTACCGCCGCGCCGGCCTCAACGGCCTGCCGCTGCTCGTCGCGGGCGCCGCCGGCTGGGGCAGCGTCCGGATCGAGGGCGACGGCGTGCGCTGGCTCGGCGAGGTGCAGGACGACCAGCTGGCGAAGCTCTACCGCGGCGCGCGGGCGGTCGCCTACGTCTCGCTCTACGAGGGCTTCGGGCTGCCGGTGCTGGAGGCGATGGCGTGTGGCGCCCCGGTCGTGGCGGCGCGGCACGACGCACTAGAAGAGGTCTCGGGCGGCGCCGCGGTGCTCGTCGACCCGCTCGACCCGGACGCGATCGCCGCCGGCCTGCACGAGGCGATCGACCGCCGTGAGGAGCTGCGGCCACTCGGCCTCGCCCGCGCTCGGGTCTTCGACTGGCACAGGGTCGCCCGCGAGACGGTGGCCGTCTACCGCGAAGCCGCGGCGTGAGCCCGCCGCTCGTCGCGCTCGACGCCGACGTGCTCGGGCGGCAGCGCACAGGGGACGAGACCTACGTCCGCTCCCTCCTGCAGGAGCTCGCCGAGGCCGCACCGACCGACCTGCGTCTCGCCGCGATCACGCGCCGGCCCGACCTCGTCCCCGACGGGATCGAGCCGGTGCACCTTCCAGCCCGGAGCCAGATCGCGCGGATGGCCGTCGGCGTGCCGCGGCTGCTGCGCCGCCTCCGCCCCGCGCTCGCGCACTTCGTCCACGCGCTTCCGCTCGCGTGCCCTTGCCCGGCCGTCCTCACCGTCCAGGACCTGTCGTTCGAGCGCGACCCGTCGGTGATGGGCCTCCGCGACCGGCTCGTCTTCAAGACGATCCTCCCCCGCTCCGCTCGCCTGGCCGCGCGCGTGCTCGCGATCTCGGAGCTGACCAAGCGCGACCTGATCGAGCTCTACGGCATCCCTGAGCAGAAGATCGTCGTCACGCCGCTCGCGGCCGACCTGGTCTTCACGCCCGAAGGCCCGAGCCCGGACGGCGACGCGTACGTGCTCTTCGTGGGCGCGCTCCAACCGCGGAAGGAGCCGTCGACGGCAATCGAGGCGCTCTCGCTGGTCGACGACGCGCCGCGGCTCGTGCTCGTCGGGCCCGACAAGGGCGGTCGCGCGGAGGCCGAGGAGACCGCGCGGCGACTCGGCGTGGAGACCGAGCTGCGCGGCCACGTGAGCCAGGACGAGCTGGCAGCGCTCTATCGCGGAGCGGCCTGCCTGGTCTTCCCGAGCCGCTACGAAGGCTTCGGTCTGCCCGTGCTCGAGGCGATGGCCTCCGGCACGCCGGTCGTTGCAACCACGGCCGGGGCGCTGCCCGAGGTCGCGGGTACCGCAGCCGTCCTCGTCGAGCCCGGGAACGCGGTCGCGCTCGCGGGCGGCATCGAGCGCGCGCTCGCCGACCGCGACCGACTCCGGCAAGCCGGCCTCGCCAGGGCCGCCGAGTACTCCTGGGCCGAGACCGCCCGCTTGACGCTCGACGTCTACCGGGAGCTGCTCGCATGAGCGCCGCCGGGGTCGTCATCTGGACACCGGGCGACCCGGACCCGCAGCCGTGCCTCGACTCGCTCGCGCCTCAGGTCGACGAGCTCGTGGTCACGGTCAACCCCGGCGGCTCGCCGTCGACGAACGGCGCCCGCGCGATCGAGAACGAACGCACGCTCGGCTTCGGCGCCAACATCAACCTCGGCGTCGCGGCGACCGCCGCGCCCTACGTCGTCGTCTCGAACCCCGACATCGAAGTCACGCCAGGCGCGATCGCGACGCTCACCGCGTTCGCGGACGCCCATCCCCGTTGCGGCATCGCGGCGCCGCAGCTGCGCTACCCGGACGGTCGCTGGCAGCCGTCGCGCCGCAGCTTCCCGACCGTCCGTGGCACGCTCGTCCGCCGGACGCCGCTGCGACGGGTCATGCGCCCCGAGGAGCGCCAGCGGCAGCACTACCTGCTCGACGAGCGGCCGACCGAGCCGGCCGAGTCCGAGTGGTTCCTCGGCGCCTTCCTCCTCCTGCGCCGCGAGATGCTGGACGAGCTCGGCGGGCTCGACGAGGGCTACCGCCTGTACGGCGACGACATCGACCTCGCCTACCGGGCGCGTAAGTCAGGCTGGGAGCGCTGGTACGTGCCCGACGCCGTCGTCGTCCACCACCACCAGGCGCTGACCGACCGCCGCCTCTTCACGCGCCGGACGATCTGGCACTGGCGGAGCATCCTCCGGTTCGTTCGCAAGCACCCCGAGAGCCTGCGCGCGATATAACCCCGGGACGTGCTGCGTAGACGGACGGATATCGTCACGCTGCTCGTCTCGGGGTTCGGCGAACGTTCAGGCGGAGGAATCTTCGCCGTCTCCGGCAGGCGGGTCGAGCAAATCGACTCGCTGAGCTCCACGGGGCTCGCGGTCGCCCGCGGTCGCGTCGCCCGCCTCGTCCGCTCAGCGACAGAGCACTACGGCAGCGAGCTCCTCCTCTACGACGCGAACGGCGTCGACCGCTACGTCCGGCTGGACGACGTCGTCGACCCCCACGACGTCGTATGGGACGGAACGCACTACGTCGTCGCCTCGACGACGGCGAACAGCCTCTTCTGGCTCTCGGCGCAGGGCGAGGTCGTCGGGCGATGGCAGGCGACCGGCGACGGCGACGCCTGGCACCTGAACAGCCTCGTGCTGGCTGACGGTCGCCTGTACGCGGCGGCCTTCGGCCGCTTCGACCACCACCGCGACTGGATCGAGCACAAGCACGACAGCCGCGGGATCGTCTTCGACGTCGAGTCCGGAAGAGACGTCCTGACCGGGCTCGACTGCCCCCACCACCCGAGGCGGCTCGACGGCTCGTGGCTCGTCTGCAACTCCGCCCAGCGCGAGCTCTTGGAGCTGACCGATGATGGTCGCGTCCAACGGCGCCTCGAGCTCCGCTCCTGGACGCGCGGCCTCGCAATCGCCGGCGGGACATTCTTTGTCGGCGAGAGCAGCACGCGCGACCGGTGGGACGAGACCGCCGGGGCCTCGATCGCGGTCGTCTCACAGGAGGACTGGCGCGTCCGCGACCGGATCGCGCTGCCGTGCGACGAGATCTACGACATCGTCGTTGCTCCTGCGGAGCTGGTCGACGGCGTCCGCCGAGGCTTTCGCACAAACCCGCTGCGAGCGGCCGAGCGCGACCAACTGGCGCTGTTCGACCAGGTCGGTGCGCGGCCTCAACGGTTGTGGGCGACCGGCGACGCGCTCGCGCCCGAGCACTGCCGCGTCGCGTTGAGCGCGACCCTCCCGCAGGAGCTGACCGCGGGGAGCTGGCACGAGGTGACGTGCCGAATCGAGAACCTCGGGCCGGCGTTCCTGGTCTCCGCGCCGCCGCATCCCGTGCACATCTCGTACCACTGGGTGTCCGGCGCCACCGCCGAGGAAGGCGAACGGACGCGCCTGCCGCAGTCGATCGCGCCTAGGACGAGCGCGGAGTGCTACCTGGGCCTCCACGCGCCGGCGGAGCCCGGCGTCTACGAGCTGCGGGTGACGCTGGTTCAGGAGGGCGTGGCCTGGTTCGACGAGTTGCACCCGGAAAACGCCTTGCGCACTTCGGTCCGGATCTCGTAGCGACTAAAGGCCGAGCTCACGCATGTTCGCGGCCACCCCGTCAAGCTCGCGGCTGCGCCCGTCGAGCCCGGTTTCTACGGCCGCGCGGGCGACATCCGCGCACACAGCGCTCCGCACGGTGTCGCGACCTGCCGCCTCCTCCAGCGCGGCCACGTAGAGGTCGACCACGCGGTCGAGGGCGTGCTCCCGGCGGCCGAGCTCCCGGGCGGCGCTGCCCATCCGCTCGCGGAGGGCGGAATCCGAGACGAGGAGGTCGAGAAAGGCGCTCAGCGTCTCGACCTCGGAGTCGTCGACCGGCACCTTTGCCGCAACGGCGTCCGGAAGCTCGGAGAACCAGCCGACGTCGCTGACGACGAGCGGCCGGCCCACCGCCAGCGTCCGGATGACGCTGCCCGACGTCTCGCCCATCGTGGGAAAGCGGAGGCTGACGAGCACATCGCACGCCGCAAGCAGCGGCCAGATGTCGTCCTCCTCGACGTAGCCGAGATGAATGACGCTCTCGTCGAGCCGCAGTCCGCTCTCGGTGACGTGCAAGTCGAGCTCGTGGCGACTCGAGATGCCGCCTGCGATCACGAGCAGTGCTTCCGGATGCCGCCTCCGGACCTCAGCGAACGCGCGCAGAAGCTGCGGAAGCCGCTTAGCCGGGTTCAGGTTGCCGAAGCAGCCGATCACAACCGCGGCTTCCCTCGGAAGTCGGAGCGCTTCAGTCTCCGGCACAGGCCAGGTGGGCATTGGAATACGCCAGACCGGGCGATTGAAGCCGCGGGCTCGAACCTCGTCCTCGACGTATCGGGAGTGGACGATCACGCCGTCGGCGTAGTCGAGGACGCTGTCCGCGAGCGGGAACTCCTGCGGCCGCGTCTCCCATACCGGCGGGAGCAGGCCGTCAACGACACCGTGCGCGATCAGCCGGCCGACCACGCCCGAGTCACGCTGCATCGCGTCGAGGTAGCCGTCCGTGTCGCCACGAGCGATGGTGAGACCGGCGATCAAGTGGTGGAGCACGAAGTCATGCAGGACGACGATGCCGCGATTACGGCGCAGCGCCCCGACGATCCAACCGTGGGCGTTCGGGTTGTTGCCGACGTGGTAAAGCGCGACGTCGGTTCCCCGAGGCAGCCGCCGAGTGCCGCCGCGGACGACGTGGAGATCGACCCGCTCTTGCAGCGCCGGCACGAGCAGGCCGCTGTAGTCGGCGATGCCCGTCCGCTCGGGCGGCATCGGCGAGAAGTACGCGACCTTCACGAGCCGAGCAGCCGGTCGACGACTGTGTCCCAGCTCAGGCGGGCGGCGAGTTCCTTTCCAGAACGCGCCCAGGCACGCGCCTCGTCCGGGTGTGCGCCGAGCCACGTGACGGCCTTCGCGATCGCGGCAGGATCCGGCTCACAGACGACGCCGGTCTGGCGGTCGGTCACGATCTCGAGTGGGCCGCCCGCGTCGCGGGTGGTCACTACGGTTTTCTCGGAGAGGAATGCCTCGTACGGGACGAAGCCGAAGTCCTCGTCGACAGGCGCGTAGTAGACGGCCAGGCACGTCGCATACAGCCGCGCCAGCTCCTCGTCGTCCACGCGGCCGGCGAATCGAACGCGGCTGTCGAGCCCGAGCTCGCGGGCGAGGTCCTCGAGCCGCACGCGGTCGGCGCCGTCTCCCGCGACGACGACGTCGAACGACGTGTCTGCCGCTGCGGCCCGCAACAGCAGGTCTACCCTCTTGGCCCGGTCCAGCCGGCCGACCGAGAGGACGAAGCGGCCGTTCTCCTCGAAGCGGTAGTCGAGCTCCTGCGGAGGCGGCGGCAGCACCTCCGCCTCGAGCCCGTTCGAGTTCCGGAGCCGGTCGGCGACGTTCTGCGAGATCGCGAACAACGCGCGCGCCTCTCCAAGCGCCGCATCGTCGAGCCGGTGCACCGCGCGGCGGGTTGCACGGTCGCCCACGTCCGGCCCGAACTGCCCGAGCTCGGTCCCGTCGAGCTCATAGGCCTGCCGGAACTGGTGCACGAGCCAGACGACCTTGTTCGGATGCCGTACTGCATAGGAAGGGAACTTCGTCGCGATCACGAGCTCGATGGGGCGGCCGTCAGCCTCCTCGAGGTCGGCGAGCCGCCAGAGGAGCGCACTGGTCAGGACACGCGTTCCCGGATACCACTTGAACGGCATCGTCACGAGGTCGACGTCGTGGTCGCGGCGGCGCAGCTCGGCGGTGAGATTTTCCGCGAGCAGCTCCGCTCCGCCCGTTGCGAAGGGAACCTGCGGCGAGCAGACGACGACCCTCACGTCGTCGCGAGCACGGCGTAGTCCTGCGGTCCGAACACGACGTCGTTCAGGCGGTTGACGTTCGCGTCGAGGGCGTCCTTCGCAGGCGTGAGATCCCGGCTCTCGGGAAGCGGGACGAGCTTGAGCCGCTCGCTCTCGGGGGGCTCGCTCAGAAAGCGCAGCTCGACGTTGCGGAAGCCGGCCTGCCGGGCGAGGAACGAGAGCGTCGCCGGGTGCAGCGGCCGATCGTGCGACAGGTCGGCGGTGAAATTCGCAAGCGCGACGAGGCTCAGCGGGTTCGGAGTCTCGGCGGCAAATACGCCCGCTGGACGCAGCTTCGCGACAGCTAGCTCGAGGAGCCGGAAGAGGGCCGGCGGCGAGAGGTGCTCGAGCACGTGGGCGCAGAAGATCCCGCCGAGCGAGTCGTCCTCGAGCGAGGCGAGATGGGAAAGCGCATCGGCCTGCTCGACCTCGAGCCCTTCCTCCAGGCAGTGCGTCACCATCTCGGGGTCGACATCGATCCCGCGGGCCTCGACGCCGGCCTCCCGAAGCAAGATCAGGAACTCACCGCGACCGCACCCGATGTCGAGCACCGGCCCCGCCGCCCGGAAGTCGTCGAGGTAGACGGCCTGGCGCTCCCGGATCAGCTCGGTCGAGCCGCGCATGCGAGACTCGA